>JAEEGJ010002264.1_pt1 | contig 113223 bp, 100 predicted proteins | sample 8958761 | NCBI WGS metagenome assembly JAEEGJ01 (sample SAMN16246546, study PRJNA631951) | gut metagenome | biome: gut microbiome; feature: rumen; material: RS-attached | host: Bos | place: Iran: Karaj | collected 2018-10 | reverse complement strand
GCAGCCCTTTTTCGATAGTACCGGCCGCTCAGCCGGTACATTTTTTATAACTTGACATATGTCAGAAACGATGATATAATTGACAGAACCTACTTGATAACAAAAAGATCGCACAGAAAGGAAGCATGATCATGAGGATCGCAGTAACATATGAAAACGGACAGATATTTCAGCATTTCGGAAGAACAGAGCAGTTCAAGCTTTACGACATTGCTGACGGAAAAATAATCAATGAACAGGTAACAGGCACAAACGGAGCAGGACACGGTGCTCTTGCCGGATTCCTTAAAAGTGCCGGAGTAGATGTACTTATCTGCGGCGGTATCGGCGGCGGTGCCCAGATGGCAATGAACGAAGCGGGCATTACACTCTACGGCGGCAACACAGGAAGTGCAGATGAAGCTGTTGCTTCATTCCTTGCAGATACTCTTACGCAGAACAGCAATCCGACATGTGATCACCACGGTCATGAACACGGTGAAGGACATTCATGCGGTGAACACAAATGCGGCGGCCACAGCTGCGGTAACCACTGATGAAGATAATTACGCTTGTTGAAAATACAGCTGAAAATGAATGTTTTACGGCCGAACACGGTCTGTGTATCTACATCGAAACTGAAAAACACAAACTGCTGCTTGATACAGGACAGACTGACGCGCTGATACACAACGCTGAAAAACTCGGCACAGATCTCAGCGAAGTTGATACCGTCATCCTGAGCCACGGCCATTACGATCATTCCGGCGGAATACTTCCGTTTTCAGGGATCAATAATAAAGCGCAGATCATAATGCAGAAAAAAGCGGCCGAGCCGCATTTCAACGGTGAACGTTATATCGGTATCGATGAGGCGATTACATCTTTGCCGAATGTCCGCATGATCGACGGAGATATGCTAATCGACGATGAACTGTTTCTGTTTTCAAATGTAACCGGAAGAAGATGCTATCCCCAGGGCAACAAAAAGCTTTCATGCATTAAGGAAGGAGTAAATTGTCCTGACGATTTCGCACATGAACAGTGCCTTGTAATCCGCGAAAACAGCAAGACCTGGCTTTTATCCGGCTGTGCCCATAACGGCATTCTCAATATTCTTGACCGCTTCAGAGAGATCTAAAATCAAAATTCCAATTTGCAACAAAATTGACTTAAACTTTTAAACCCTTAAACCCTTTAAACCCTTAAACTCTTAAATCCTATGTCATTTATTCAAGATTTCAAAGCGTTCGCGCTTAAAGGTAATGTGATGGACATGGCAGTCGGTGTTATCATCGGCGGTGCTTTCGGTAAGATTGTCAGCAGCTTGGTGGACGATGTGCTGATGCCCCTCATCGGTATGGCAACAGGCAACATCGACTTTGCAAACCTCTCTTATCAGATTGGCGAAGGCGAAGGTGCTGCTGTGCTCAAGTATGGCCAGTTCATTCAGAACGTGGTGGATTTCCTCATCATCGCTCTGTGTATCTTCTTCATGGTGAAGGGTATCGCTGCTCTGAACCGCAAGAAGGAGGAAGAAGCTGCTCCTGCTCCTGCTCCAGAACCCAGCGCAGAAGAGAAGCTGCTCACCGAGATTCGCGACTTGCTGAAGAAGTAAAATACAATTGAAGAACTTAGAGTGAAGAACGAGATTCGTTCTTCACTCTTCACTTATTTATTATCAGGTAAAAAGATGACAAAGAGACTTGCCGCCCTTATATCGTTGATGTTAGTAGTGATGGGAGCATTTGCCCAATCCTCTGGTACCAAACAACTTTACAGACTCGTCAAAGACACTTACGAGACGAAGGCCGACTCCATGACCAATGCCTTCATCGAGTCGTTTATGATAAAGACCAAGGGTTATTTCAACGTTAGCTATAACCATTATGCCAACAACGCATATTGGACGCAAGCGCACGCCATGGATGTTGTCATCTATAACTACCAGCGCCACAAGAACATTGATGCTGCGCTTGCCAACAAGTACCTCAACTACATCAAGCTCTGGTACAAGAACAAGGCAAACAACTATGCCGGCTCTCCAGCAAGTTCCTCCACAACACCCAACACCAGCTCCGACCCCGGTATGTTCGAGAATCCCTATACCGACGATATGTGCTGGATTACACTCACGCTTCTCCATATAGGTGAGGCAACAGGCACCGCAGCTTACTCCGCTGTTGCCAGAAAAGTCTTCGACAACTTCATCATCAAGCGAGTCAAGGAGGACGAAGAGACTGGCGGACTGAAGTTGCCTTGGCACACGAATGGCGGCGGCGAAGGTCCCAACGCCTGCACACAATCGCCCGCAACCCTCATTGCTGCTAAGCTCTATCAGAAATACGGCACAGCAAAGTATCTGGAGTATGCCAAGAAACTCTATGCCTATACATCCAAGAAAATTGTCAAGAGTGACGGACGCGTCGAGGAACCTCCTTTGACCTATACTCAAGGCACATTCGGCGAGGCTTGTCGCATCCTCTATCACGTCACTGACGAATCTGCAACCATAAAGAACAGGTACAAGACACTGGCCTATACATATATTAATTATGCCTTTACCAGCGGTCGTTGTACCAGCGGCAACAACATCCTGCGCGACGAGGGTTCAAGCGGCGATCAAAGCATCTTCAAGGCTGTGCTTATCCCTTATGCCGTCAACTATGTCCTTGATGAAGATATGACGGCAACCAACCGCAAAAACATCTTCAACTACATCCTGGCAAACACCAAAATGATGTGGAGCAACCTCGACCTCTCCCGCTATCCTATTGTGTTCTGCAACTATGACTGGAGGTATCCCTATACAGGTGCCGACAGCGACGCCTCGATGGGAGCCATGTGTAGCGGATCATCCTTGATGGAGAACACGGCTCGTATGTGCCGCGCCATCGTGGACCGCTATGAACTCGGCACACTCGTGACGGAATGCAGTAAATATAACTTCGAGGATGGACAATACGGTGAAGCAGAGATGGCGGCCTTCAATACTGCATTGCAAGCTGCCACAGAGATAATGGACGACCCCGGCAGCCACACGACCTATCAGTTCCGCAAGGCGATACAAGACCTCGAAGCAGCTTATCAAGCCGTCCTTGCTTCCAAGTTGGAAGACCTCGCCATAATAGACGACACGCCGCTCGACATCAAAGAAGAGAAAACATACCCGCACATTACATATACACGCAACTACAACGGGAAATGGCAGCCACTGTATGTTCCTTTCTCCTTGAAATATGAGGACTGGGCAGAGGAGTACGATGTGGCCGACATATTCGACGTCCAGCAGTGCGATACCGACAACGACGGCATCATGGACGAGACGGAACTGCTGGTGACGGTGCTGAAGGACGGAGAGACATTGCCCAACAGACCTTACCTTATCCGCGCGAAATCGCCGGGAGAAAAGACGCTGACCATGCCGGACGCCACAGTTTTCCCCACCAACGATGGCATTTTCAACTACAATTTCCTGGACTACACCTACACCATCTACTGTTACTATAATATGCTGACTATAGCACAAACTTACACCATTCAGGATGGAGAGTTAGTGTATTCCGAGGAGGAGACAGCACTTTCCCCTCAGCGATGGTGTATGTCTCCTTATGCCAACGACCCAACCGGTACTGCCAACATCCCAGCCAGGATTCGCATCATAACAACCGAAGACTACGCCAACGGTTGCATTGCTCCAGCTTCTTTCCTCGAGAGTAATGAGACCATCTACGACCTGACCGGCAGAATGGTAAATGGTAAATGGTCAAATGGTAAATGGAAAGAGGGTAACCTGCCTCGCGGTTTATATATAATAGGTGGACGAAAAGTCTTCGTGAAGTAGGGAAAAGTAAGCAAAACACGACTTAAAGGAAAAAAAATAGCGTAAAGACAAAAATTTTTCTCTTTTCACTTTTCTCTTTTCACTTTTTGTTGTACCTTTGCACCGCAATTCGACGAAAGAAGTCTGTTTACGCTCAAATCGTAAATTGTAAATAGTCAAATTGTAAATCTTGTTGGTGCCTTGGATGAGTGGCTTAGTCAACGGTCTGCAAAACCGTCTACGGCGGTTCGAATCCGCCAGGCACCTCCACAAAAAGAAGAATCCCGCAACGGTTTGTCGCTGCGGGATTTGCTTTTGTTTCTTATAGCTCTAATGGGAGCTGTGTTTGACTTGTGCTACAACTTTACAGTTTGGCGAGTTCCTCACAGGCCTTTGCGGGGTCGGGAGCTGCAAAGATGGCATTGCCGGCAACGAGGACATCGGCACCAGCTTGTTTCAGTTGCTTGCCGGTCTCCATATTCACGCCGCCATCTACCTCGATGAGGGCCTTACTGCCAGTTCGGTCGAGCAAACGACGCAGTTCCTTGACCTTCTCCAAAGTGTGGGGGATGAACTTCTGTCCGCCAAAGCCTGGGTTGACGCTCATCAAAAGCACTAAATCCACATCGGCTGCAATATCCTCGAGAACGTTAACTGGTGTGGCAGGATTGAGCGTTACGCCGGCCTTCATGCCCGCTTCATGTATCTGACCTACGACGCGATGCAGGTGTGGGCAGGCCTCGTAGTGGACGTTCATCAGGTAGGCTCCGAGGGCCTTTACTTCGCCCACGAATTTCTCGGGCTGCACAATCATGAGGTGCACGTCGAGTGGCTTCTTGCAAATGCGGGCCACGTGCTTCAAGACGGGAAACCCGAAGGAGATGTTGGGTACGAAGACGCCATCCATGACATCAATATGGAGCCAGTCGGCACTGCTCTGGTTGAACCACTTCATCTCGGCTTCGAGATTGGCGAAGTTGGCTGATAATAGGGATGGGGAGAGCATTGGAATATTAAAGATTAAAAATAAGATTGAAATGCTTTATGCCATCGCTGTGCAAACATTGGGCTGTGGCCGATAGGTGCGGGCAAATTGACGAATCTTTGCCAGTACGGCTGTGCTTGGCTGAAAATAGGGAAGGGGTAATGGTTGTTCCATAGGCGGGTGGATGATGGGTTGAGAGTTTAAAGTTTAGAGTTCTGCCTTTATAGGGCAAATGGGTTTTGTTTTCGACTTTCTAATTTAAAAACGAAAATGTAGGGCATTTTATTGTGAGAATTGTGTATGTTTTTATAGTTTATGTTGCTTTTCTCTCTATTTAGATTTTTGTGAAATAGTGTACAGCAAAAAACGGTATGTTACCAAAATACTAACTGACTAAAAATGAAGTGTGAAGAGTGTGTGGTTGAGATTAGGAAATAGAGGTTGAGAACTTGTGAAGATGTTGTATGTCAAACAATTATAATTTCGCAAGAGGGTAGAAGTGGGCTGAGATGGGGTTATTTATTCGGCATGTTGAAATACAACAAGTTAGGATTTTGAGCACTTTTCGGAGCAAGACAAAAAGTTTGGCGTTTTGCGGAAATTGTAGTACCTTTGCACTCGAATTCGCCAAAATGAAAATGGCCTATTTATGTGCCCCTTTGAGGGGAGAGTGACTATACATTATTATATATATATATTAAGTGAACGAGAAAACTCAGATATTATGGCAGCGTTGCATGGAAATGTTCCGCAGCAACGTTAGCGAGCAGCAGTACCAGACTTGGTTCTCGCCAATGAGAGTCAAGCAGTATGATGCTGCGAAGAAGGAACTGACGGTGTTTACGCCGTCTCAGTTCTTCTTCGAATATCTGGAGGAACACTATCGCCGTCTCATTCACATTACCATAAGCCGTTTCTTTGGCGAAGACGTGGCCCTGTACTATCAGGTAGAGGTGGCCGACAATGTGACAGTCAGTCAGGAGAGTGATGGCAATATGGTTGTGGAGCCTGCTCCCAGTGCCTTTGCTGCTAATCAGTCGCCCACGCTGGCACAGGCTGTGGGAATGGCAGAAGACCTTGATTCGCAGCTCAATGTTCACCAGACCTTCGCCAACTTCATCGAAGGTACGAGTAACAAGTTGCCTAGAAGTGTGGGCCAGGCCATAGCCGAGCATCCCGAACAGATGACGTTCAATCCGCTCTTCATCTATGGTCCGAGCGGTGTGGGCAAGACACACTTGGTGAATGCCATCGGTTTGCGCACAAAGGAACTGCATCCCGACAAGCGAGTGCTTTACTTGAGCGCACATCTCTTCATGGTGCAGTTCACGGATGCCAGGAAGAACAATGTATTCAACGACTTCATGCACTTCTATCAGAGCATTGATATGCTCATCGTGGATGATATGCAGGAGTTGGCAGGTATGACGGCTACTCAGAACGCCTTCTTCCACATCTTCGACCACCTCAGGAGGAACGGCAAGCAGATTATCATGACCTGCGATCGTCCGCCCGTTTCGCTGCAAGGCATGGAGGATAGGCTCATCACCCGTTTCAAGAGCGGACTGATGGCAGAGATGGAGAAGCCCGAAGAAGGTCTGCGTCGCAGCATCCTGCACAGCATTGTGAAGCACGATGGCCTGAACATCCCCGATGATGTGCTGGACTACATCTCGAGCAATGTCAGCAACAGTGTCCGCGAGTTGGAAGGCATCATCCATAGCTTGTTGGCCTATTCCGTCGTCTATGGCAAGGACATCGACCTGGAGTTCGCCCAAAGGATTCTGGCAGGCAGGACAAAGGTGGAGAAGAAGATTGTCACCATCGACCAGATTATCTCCTGCACTTGTGAGCACTTCAATGTGAAAGAAGAGGAAATCTTCGGCAAGAGCAGGAAGGCAGATATCGTAACTGTCCGCCAGATGAGCATGTATCTGGCTCATAAGCACACGAAACTGACAGCAAGCAAGATAGGCATTTACGTCGGCAACAGAGACCATGCCACCGTCTTGCATGGCATAAAAACCATAGACGGGAGGCTGAAAGTGGACAAAGGGTTGCAGCGCCACCTTGAAGAGCTTGAAGAGAAATTAATAGGAAAGGCACTATGAACATCAAGCAGAGAAGAACCATCCGCAAATACACTCAGCAGCCCGTCAGTGACGAGCTGCTGAATCGCTTAATAGAGGAAGCCTCTCGAACACAGACGATGGGCAACCTGCAACTCTATAGCGTCATCGTGACTCGCTCGGAAGAAAAGAAGGAACAGTTGGCTCCGGCTCATTTCTTCCAGCCAATGGTGACACAGGCTCCTGTTGTGCTAACTATTTGTGCTGACTTTCGTAGAGTGACCGACTGGTGCTTGCAGCGAGAGGCAAATCCGGGCTACGACAATGCCCTGAGCTTCATCAATGCCGCAACCGACGCTCTGCTCTTTACCCAGACCTTCTGCTGCTTGGCAGAGGAAGAAGGGCTCGGCATTTGTTTCCTCGGTACAACCATTTACCAGCCGCAGGCCATCATCGCGACACTGGACTTGCCCGAACTCGTCTTCCCTGTCGCCACACTGACCGTCGGTTGGCCTGCTGAGAAGCCAAGGCAGACAGACCGTTTGCCTCTTCAGGCTATCGTGCATCAGGAAACCTACAATCCTTTCACGCCAGAGCGCATCGATGCTTGCTATAAGAAGCGCGAGTCGCTTGCCTCGAACAAGCATTTTGTGGAAATCAACGACAAGCAGACCCTGGCACAAGTCTTTACCGACATCCGCTATACGAGAAAGGACAACGAGGCAATGTCGGAAGTCTTGCTCTCGATGCTTGCTCAGCAGAAGTTCCTGAAGACAGAAGGATTCCCGGGTGGTATCATTCCATCGGTTGTGGAACGCAGGCCCGAAGTCTTGGAGTGCGATGTGGTTCGCTTCCAGAACAAGAAAGAGAAGTGGGTGGCCTTCGTCGGTATGCTTGATGGCGTTCCTTATGAAATATTCACTGGTCTGCAGGATGATGAAGAAGGCATCGCCATTCCGAAGAGTGTGATGAATGGCTTTATCATCAAGCATTATGACCGAGAGGGACAGAAGCGCTATGACTTCCAGTTCGTCAATAAGCGTGGCTACAAGACCACCATCGAAGGCTTGAGCGAACGCTTCAACCCCAAGTATTGGGACTATGCAAAGCTCATCAGTGGTGTGCTCCGCTATCGTATGCCCATCGAGCATGTCATCCGTCTCATCACATCTCTGCAATTGGAGAACGACACAATGAACTCGTGGACGGCTGGTGTGGCAAGGGTGCTGAAGAGGTATCTGCCCGATTCTTCACAAATGCTTGATGAGGAGGATACAGAGTGAAACACGTTGTCGAGATAAGTGTCAATCGCATCAAACTGTATGCCTATCATGGCTGCGAGGCACAAGAGCGCGTTGTTGGTGGCGATTTCTATGTCACTGTTTCCGCTCAGGTGGAAGTGGAGTCGTCTGCTTGGCAAAATGATCAATTGGAAGGCACTGCCGACTACTCTCGCTTTGTCAGCATCGCCAAAAGGGAGATGGCTGTTCCCTCGAATTTGTTAGAGCATGTGGCAGCTAGGATTGCTTCGGCAATTCTCGATGAGTGCCTTTCTGTTATGCAGGTAAGCGTAGCAATTGATAAGGTAAATCCCCCTCTTGGCGTCTCTTGTGAAAGCGTAAGCGTCAAATTTGAGCAAACAAGATAAGTTTTTTGCCACGAAGGTTCGCAAAGTGAAGAAAAAGATGTATCTTTGCGCCCAATAATTATTTACGCAGTTATTCCGAGATAACATAATGAAGAAGAAAGTTCGTTTCAGTCTCGTATATAGAGACATGTGGCAGAGCAGCGGCAAGTTCCAGCCGCGCAAGGATCAGTTAGCACGCATCGCACCCGTCATCATCGAGATGGGATGCTTCGACCGCGTTGAAACCAATGGTGGTGCATTCGAACAGGTGAACCTCCTGGCAGGCGAGAACCCCAATGAGGCAGTTCGTGCTTTCTGCAAACCTTTCAACGAAGTCGGCATCAAGACTCACATGCTGGATCGTGGCCTGAATGCATTGCGAATGTACCCTGTGCCTGATGATGTGCGCCAGTTGATGTACAAGGTCAAGAAGAAGCAGGGAACCGACATCACCCGCATCTTCTGCGGCCTGAACGATGTCCGCAACATCATTCCCAGCATCAAGTGGGCTAAGGAAGGCGGCATGATTCCGCAGGCAACCCTTTGTATCACTACAAGTCCCATCCACACGGCCGAGTACTACTCTGCAATTGCCGACCAGCTGATAGAGGCAGGTGCTGCTGAGATATGCTTGAAGGATATGGCCGGAATCGGTCAGCCTGCAATGCTTGGCAAACTCACGGGCATGATCAAGAAGAACCATCCCGACATCATCATTCAGTATCATGGTCATAGTGGTCCTGGTCTCTCAATGGCCAGCATTCTTGAGGTCTGCAACAATGGTGCCGACATCATTGATACAGCCATCGAGCCTCTCTCGTGGGGAAAGGTACATCCGGACATTATCTCTGTGCAGTCGATGCTGAAGAACGAAGGTTTCGATGTGCCAGAAATCAATATGAACGCTTACATGAAGGCTCGCTCCCTCACGCAGGAGTTCATCGACGACTGGCTGGGCTACTTCATCAACCCTGCCAACAAACACATGTCGAGCCTGCTGCTCGGCAGCGGTCTGCCCGGCGGCATGATGGGCTCCATGATGGCCGACCTGGGCGGTATTCAGGCTGCCATCAATAGTCTGCGCAAGCAGAAGGGTGAACCCGAACTGAATACTGACGATATGCTTGTTGCCCTCTTCAACGAGGTAGAGTATGTATGGCCGATGGTCGGCTATCCTCCATTGGTAACGCCTTTCAGCCAGTACACCAAGAACATTGCCCTGATGAACCTGCTCACCATGGCTCAAGGCAAAGGTCGCTTCGTGATGATGGACGATGCCATGTGGGGTATGATACTCGGCAAGAGCGGCAAGGTGCCTGGCACCATTGCTCCCGAGCTTGTGGAACTTGCAAAGCAGAAGGGCAAGGAGTTCACCGATACCGACCCCCATACCCTCTATCCCAATGCGCTCGACGATTTCCGCAAGGAGATGGACGAGAATGGATGGGATTACGGACAGGACGACGAAGAGCTGTTCGAACTTGCGATGCACCCAGAACAGTACCGCAACTTCAAGAGCGGGCAGGCTAAGAAGAATTTCCTCGCCGACCTCCAGAAAGCTAAGGAAGCGAAGCTGAGCAAATCCATTAAGCCAGAGGAACTTGCAGCCTTCAAGCATGCTAAAGCCGATGCTGTGGTCAGCCCCGTCGATGGTCAGGTATTCTACGAGTTCAAGGGCGACGGCGAAGGCATTCCTTGCTTGGAACCCGCCATCGGTCAGAAGTACGAAGAAGGCGATATCCTGTGCTACGTTCAGGCCACTTGGGGTGAGTTCATCCCCATCCCTGCCGGCATCGGTGGCAAACTCGTCGATATCTCTGCCAAGAAGGCTTCCCATGTCCGTCGTGGTGACACGCTGGCTTGGATAGAGAGGGAGGCATAATCAGCAGTCACACAAAACAAAACCGATAATCAACGTGCGCTTCCCAACCGGAGGCGCACGTTTTTATTACCAACCTTTTATATAGGGGTGATTCACTCCCCTATAGGGGAAGAGCCATTCCCCTATGGAGGAATCGTCACTCCCCTATGGAGGAATGAGCATTCCCCTATAGGGCGTTTCAGGTTCCCCTTAACAGACTGATGTCTAATTCCTCTATGAACCGGATGATGCATGATGTGTTGTGGTGTCACGATTTCTGTCAAAAAGGTGTGTTTTTATTCGTAAAAGATCGGTTTGGAATGCCAGAATGTTAAAAAACAACATTTTTTGCGGTCAAATATGCAAATAATTCAAAAAAACTTCTTACCTTTGCCGCTCGAATTGTCGAGTTACGTGTAATACTATACATTATTATATATAATAAGACATTCTAAAGTTAGATAAAAAACGGAATAAGAGAATTAACAGTTTTAAGATGTTTTTATATAAAAAATTAAGTCTTGTCTTGGCGCTGCTATTCTTATCTATCGGAGTGGCGATAGCGCAGACAACAGTTTCAGGAACTGTGTATTCTGCCGATGACAACGAGCCGCTGATGGGCGCGAACATCTTGGTGGAAGGTACACAGATTAGAGCCATTACGGACCTCGACGGTAATTTCACGTTGAAAGAAGTCAAGTCGAATGCCGTTTTGGTAGTTTCGATGATTGGTATGCGCACTCAGAAGGTGAAAGCCAAGAATGGTATGCGCATCATGATGCAGGCTGACAATGTACAGATGACGGAGGTTGTCGTGAACGGTCAGCAACAAATCGACAAACGACTGTTTACAGGTGCTGCCACTACGGTCGATGCTGAGAAGATAAAACTCTCAGGTATGGCCGACGTGAGCCGCTCGCTGGAAGGTCGTGTGGCCGGTGTGCAAGTAACCAATGTGACAGGCACTTTCGGTGCTTCGCCAAAGATTCGTGTGCGTGGCGCAACGTCTATCTATGGTAACTCCAAGCCCCTCTGGGTAGTAGATGGCGTTATCTACGAGGATAATGTGGACGTCAGTGCCGACGACCTCGCTTCCGGTGATGCTAAGACCCTTATTTCGTCTGCCGTTGCCGGCTTGAACTCGGACGATATCGAGTCATTCACCATCCTGAAGGACGGTTCGGCAACCTCTATCTATGGTGCAAGAGCCATGGGTGGTGTGATTGTCGTTACCACAAAGCGCGGTACCAAGGGACGTGCCAGTGTGAACTATACTGGTGAACTTACCACACGCTTGAAGCCCAGCTACAACAACTACAACATCATGAACTCGCAAGAGATGATGGGTGTCTATAAGGAGATGTACGACAAGGGTTGGTTGCAGCTCGACAATATGGTCAATGCCCAGAACACTGGTGTCTATGGCTATATGTTCCAACAGCTGCGTAAATACGACCCCATTACGGGTACATTCGGCTTGCAGAATACAGAAGCCGCTCGCAATGCCTACCTTCGTGCTGCCGAGTTCCGTAACACAGACTGGTTCGACCTCCTGTTCACAAACAGCATACAGCAGAACCATTCTCTTAGCGTTTCTGGTGGTACAGATCGTTCGCAGACATATTTCTCGATGTCTGTCCTCACAGACCCGGGACAGTTCGTCAATCGTAGCAGCGTCAACCGTTATACTTTCAACGGCAACACCTCCTACGATATCCTGAAAGACAAGAAAGGTTGCAATCTTCTCGCCGTGAAGTTGGCCGCACAAGGCAGCTACCGTAAACAGGAAGCTCCAGGCTCGCTGAATCGTACAACCGATGTCGTGACAGGTGAGGTGAAGCGTGACTTCGACATCAACCCCTTCAGCTACGCTTTGAATACAAGCCGCTGTCTCGATCCCAACATCAATTATACGCGCTTCTATACAGGCTTCAACATCTTCGATGAATTGGAGTATAACTATAACGACATTAACGTGACGGAGTTGATGTTCCGCGGTGAGTTGGAATATAAACCCACGAAGGCATGGCGAGTAAATGGTTTGATCTCGTCTCGTATCTCGCACACCAAACGTCAGCACAATGTAATGGACAAGGCCAATCAGGCTAATGCCTATCGCGCTGGCGTAGATGCACAGGACGACAACTCTACGATTCGCGACAACAACAGCCTGCTTTATACTGACCCTGATAATGAGTTGGCTCTCCCAGAATCCATCCTTCCTTCTGGTGGTATCAAGTATCAGTATGACGACAACATGCGCTCGAACACATTCCGACTCATGGCCGGATACAACAATGTCTTCAATGACGTGCATACACTCAATGGAATGGTTGGTACCGAGTACTCTTCTGTTCGCCGTACAGCAACCACATGGACAGGCTGGGGTTACCAGTTCGACAATGGTGGCATCACCTACACGCCGTACCTCTGGCTTAAGCAGATGAACGAAGAGAATACCGAATATTTCGGTGAATCCTATACGTTGACCAATACCTTGGCTTATTATGGTCAGGTCAATTATAACTATGACCAGCGTTATACGCTGAATGGCACTTTCCGCTACGAAGGAACAAACCGCCTCGGCAAGAGCCATCAGAGCCGTTGGCTGCCAACATGGAATATCTCAGGCTCATATGACCTGACTAACGAAAAGTTCATGGAGAGAACCAAGTCTTGGCTCTCGCAGGTGAAGTTCCGTGGCAGCTATTCGTTGACCGCCGATACAGGTCCATCTTGGGTAACCAATGCAGAGGCCATCTTTATGACCAAGAACTCTTGGCGTCCCTTTACATCGGCTGCTGAGTCACAGATTTACATCTCCTCGCTCGGCAACTCTGAGTTAACTTATGAAAAGAAGCACGAATGGAACTTCGGCGTTGACCTGAGCTTCCTGAAAGAGCGCATTGCCCTGACCTTCGACGTATATGGCCGTAACAACTATGACCTGATTGGTCGTACCTATACTCAGGGTGCTGGTGGCGAGATTGCCAAGTATGCCAATGTGGCCGATATGGAATCTCATGGTGTGGAACTGGGTCTGTCTACCGTCAATATCGATAAAGCGGGCTTCAAGTGGACTTCCGACTTCATCTTCTCAAAGGCAAAGAACAAGATTACCTCTCTTGAAGTGGCCAGTCGTGCTGTTGACCTCGTAACAGGCCAAGGTTATGCTATCGAGGGCTATCCTGTCCGTTCAATCTTCAGCTATAAGTTTGCAGGACTCAACTCAGAAGGTCTGCCTCAAGTCTTTAATGAACTCGGGCATAAGACAGTGGGTGATGTGAACTTCCAGGAGACAGAAGGATTGGATAAGTTCCTTGTTTATGAAGGCCCGTCAGACCCCACATTCTATGGCTCATTCAATAATACCCTCAGCTATAAGAGCAAGAATTGGGGAAGCCTTTCACTGGACCTCTTTATCACATACGCAGGAGGAAATGTGGTTCGCCTCGATCCTGTCTTCTCCTCTGCTTATAGCGACCTCTCAGCTCTGCCTCGCGAGTTCAAGAACCGTTGGATGATGGCCGGTGACGAGGCAGTAACGACAATCCCTGTCGTTGCCTCTCGCAATCAGGTTGACCGTTATGGTTCCTATACTTTGCGCACAGCATACAACGCCTACAACTACTCTACAGAGCGTATTGCAAACGGCGATTTCATCCGATTGAAGGAAGTGGCTGTCACATATGTGCTCCCTGATGAATGGCTCAAGAAGACTGTGTTCATCAATCGAGCCTCTGTGAAGGTTGCTGCAACGAACCTTTGTCTGCTTTATGCCGACAAGAAGCTGAATGGCCAAGACCCCGAGTTCATCAACTCTGGTGGTGTAGCAGCTCCTATCTCCAAACAAATCACAGCAACAGTACGTTTAGGCTTTTAATGGATATAATAATATAAGGATATGAATAGAAATATATACAGCCTCATTCCCCTCTGCTTGCTTTGCATCGTAACAATATGTTCTTGCAAAGATCTTGACGAGGCTCCAGACAATCGTACGGAAATAGACAATCCAGACAAGGTAAGCAAATTGTTGACCTCAGCCTATCCTGTCTCAGTTCCAGCGGTCGTATGTGAACTTAGTGGCGACAATCTTGTTGATAACAATGTTTGTGTCCCTGCTACCCATAATGATCCCTATGCAAAGTTCCATGAACAGGCATACGAATGGGAGGATATCGATAATTACAGCACGGGCGAGGACGATACCCCATACACCATATGGGAGTCATATTATCAAGGTATAGCCGTAGCCAATCATGCTATCGAAGCCATGCTTGAAATGAGTAAGGACCCTGCACATGATCCTGAACTTGCACACTCATGGGGCGAGGCTCACTTGCTTCGCGCATATCTCCACTTTGTGCTGGTTAACGTGTTCGCTGAGGCCTATAAGGATGAGACTCAGAGCGCTCTTGATGTAGGTATTCCCTATGTTAGCGAGGTCGAGAAGACTGTTACTGTTGACTATAGCAACCCCAAGTTCCGCAAGAGCGTGGCTGAAGTCTATCGTCTGATTGAAAAAGACATCCTCGAGGGTGTAGACCTTATTGATGATGCAAAGTATAAGGTGCCGGCTTACCACTTTAATCATAATGCTGCCAATGCATTAGCAGCCCGCTTCTATCTCTACAAGCGCGACTATGAGAAATGTGTGAAGTATGCTACAGATGCTTTGGGAACGAATCCCGCCTCTTCTCTACGTAAGTGGGCAACGATGAGTTCCAATACCATAAATACCTTGCTTAACGACTTCAACGACGAGACCGCTCCTTGCAATTACCTCTTGCAAGCAACTTATTCGTTGTTCGACCGTATGCTTTCTGCTTGTCGATATGCCATCAACAAAGGTAGTATTGCAGAGAAGGTTGACAATACATACAATATTCTTTATGAAGGTGGCGGTCCAAACTGGGACGGACGTCTAAAAGCTTTCGATGGTAAAATCTATCGTTGGGGCGCAGGTTCCGAGTACGGTTCTTGGCTGTTCCGCGTGTATGAGTACTTTGAATACACCGACAAGATAGCAGGTATCGGTTTTGTCCATATTATCTACCAGCCATTCACCGCTGAAGAGACGCTTCTTTGCCGTGCTGAGGCAGAGGTTTATCTAAATCAACCGGACAAAGCCATTGCAGACCTTGGCTTCTGGGCTGCATCTCACATGGCCGATGATCCTCTTACACAGGATAAAATCAACAAGTTCTATAAAGGAGAGCCTTCAAAGAACGATTACGTTAGCGAACTGCATCCAACGGATATGAGTCCTGAATGGACATATGATAATCTGTCGGACGATTCAAAGCGTTTGATTGACTGTGTTCTTCACTTCCGTCGTATCGAGACAATGTTCGAAGGCCTGCGCTGGTTCGACATCAAGCGTTACGGCATAAAGGTGCATCATGCCTATCGTGATCCGCACGAGGACGAGATACATCATGACTATCTCGAATGGAATGACCCGCGTCGTGTTCTGCAGATTCCGCAAAACGTTATCAATGCCGGCTATCCTTCCAACAACCGCTCACAGAGAATGAGCAGTCAAGATGGTGACGGTGGCTTGAAAGCTGTGCCTGTAGATTACGACCTCCTGGAAAACAATGATTCGGAGCAAAATGCTAACTAATAAACACGAGGAAGAAGATGAAAAAGATATTATATATAATAGGTATTGCAGCTATAGTTGCTGCGTTCTCCTCTTGCCGTGGTGAGGAAGACTTTACGGAGTCTATCTTCAATACGGATATTCCTGCTGTTGATCCTACTAAGGCAACATACGAGTTCGACCAGTGGCTCTACGATAACTTTATGGTTCCCTACAATGTCGAGGTAAAGTATCGTTTCGATATGTCTGCTTCCGACCTTAACTTCCAGTTGACGCCTGCCGACTATAATCGTTCGCAATTGTTGTCTCATTTCATTAGATATTTGTTCTATGATGTATATACCAAGTTTGCTGGCGAAGACTTTATGAAGAGGTATGGCCCCCGCATATTCCATTTCATTGGTTCTTCGGGCTATAGTCCTACCACGGGAACTGAGGTATTGGGTACTGCATCAGGCGGTGTAAAGATAACGCTTTACAACGTTAATGAAATGAAGCCATATAGCGATAGAGTCAAGTACAATGGCGCTGATGTGGATGTTCTTAATGAGAAGTATTTCCATACCATGCATCATGAGTTCTCCCATATCCTGCACCAGACGAAGTCCTATCCTGTTACCTTTGGTCAGGTGACTTCCGGTAGCTACGACCCTATCGGATGGCAGGATCGCGACTCTGTTTGGACACACCAGCACGGCTATGTTACTCACTATGCCTCTTCTGCTACTTATGAGGATTTCGTGGAAACTCTTTCATGTATCATCACAGACACCAAGCATCGTTGGATGAATCGCATTATCAATGCTGCCGCTATGGGTGTACGTCAGGGTGATAAGGAAGATATTCTTGAACTCATTGATTCTCTCGACATAGTATTGGATGCTCCAAAATCTCATTGGAACAACTTTACGCTCTATGAAGAGTCTGAGTACAATGACCAGACAGACGAATATGATCCTACGAACCGCTATGTGCTCGACGAGCATCGTCTGCTGGCAGACCCCAATACTCATGTCAATCAGGTTGTAAACAAGGCTGCAGATGCTTATGTAGATCAGTATAAATACAAGGAACTTCGCAAGTTCACTTCCTTCAAGGATGACTTCCTGCCTTGGGTGAAAGTCTCTCCCGATGAGGATTTGACCGGCATTAACTCCTTGCTTAAGAAACTGGACATAGCTACGAAATGGTACAAAGAGAATTGGGGCCTTTATGCCTTCACGCTTCGTCGTGAAGTAGGTGACCGTCAGGCCAAGATTAACGATTTCCTTAAGGACGAAGTCACCATTTATGAGCTTAAATAATTTCCAAGATTTACCATGATGAAGAAAGATATAAGATACATTGCAATGGGTGTGGCATTTGCCACTGTTGCACTTGCTGGCTGTTCTCAGTTCCAAGAGGATAACCTCTTTGATGAGAGTGCTGCTCTGCGTATAGAGCATAATGCTGAGAAACTGCAGAATATCCTTGTTGACGCGCCAAATGGTTGGGTATTGCAATATTATACAGGCAGAGGCATTTCAGTCTTCGAAGGGTTCAACCTGTTTGCTAAGTTCGAGAGGAGTGGTAAGGTGACACTTGCTGGAGACCATCGTTTCCTGCGTAACGGCAATGCCGGCAAATATACCGAACATTCGAGCCTCTACGAGCTGATTCGTGAGGATGGCCTCGTGCTTGCTTTCAATACTTGGAATGACGTGCTCACTCCTTTTGTCGATCCTGTTGCCTTCTGGGCAGCACCTGATATTCTGGTAAAAGACGGTGAAGGAATGCAGGGTGACCAGAACCTCGTTGTCAAGTTTATGTCCGAGAACCAGATTATCCTCCGTGGCGAACGTTATGATGCCGAGGTGCGTTTGGTGAAGGCCGACCGCGATTGGCAGACCTACATTGCCGACACTAAGGCAATGAAAGAGCGCTTTACGAGCGATGGACTTGACTCATATTATATAACGGCAGGCGACCAGACAATGTATGTTGTCGGGCTCAAGAATGGACGTTATCGTATTTCCGAGCGTGTAAAGAATCCTCTGAAGGTCGATTCTCTTTCCTGCTGCTTCACACCTTATGGCTTCCGTAACGAAAGTGTCGATACACTGGCAGGTCATATCTTCCAGGAGTTCAAGATGGCGGAAGATGGTTCTGCTCTTCTCAGTGAGGATGGCTCAGTTCGTATTATAGCTACTTGGGATACCAATTTGGCTGAAAGTGATGAGGTGATGTGGTTCGATGGTGAAACTTTGTCTGCCGATTTGAAAGCTAAGTATGACCAGTTGATGGCCGTCCTGGAAACTGCCAATAAGGTTTATTCTCCGCGCATCGGTATCGGACGTTCCGCGCTTACATCAGGTGCTAACAGCGTCTCTGGTCTTGTTATAGAATGGTACTCTAACAGACGATTGACCAAACCTTCTCTGACGAGGGGTGGCCTGACGATGAAGCGCAGCGTTCCTGTCATGGGACAGATGACAATTTCTTACGAGGAGAATTCAACTACGGACAATGACATGAAGGATCTCCTTGATAAAGATGCAGCGCTTGTTAATCTTGTGCGTGGCTTCGCTGCTGCTTTGGCTGGTACTTATCAGATGACGCCCAACAATAACTTTGTGCCAACAGAGGTCCTTTTCCAATCTCTTGAAGGAGAAAACTCATTCAAGCTTAAGAAGGATGAAGAATAACAAAATATCAACTAAATTATCTAACAAACTTAAATTTACGCATTATGAGGATTAAGAATTTTACCCTTATGCTGATGGCAGTCCTCTTCTCGGTAGCAGGCTTCGCGCAGAAGTCTTTTACCCCGCGGAATGATGTTGCCATCAATCGTCAGACGACGATTCAGAAGATGGTTAAGCAGAATAGCATATCTGCTATTGCTGTGAATCAACCAAGTACTCCTTCACGCAGTGCTAAGGCTCCTGCCAAGGCTCCTGAAGTAGTCACTCCCCCCGAGAAGGGTGATGTAGAGTACTATCAACTTACAGGTACAGGCGCTTACTACAACGGAACAAGCTTTACGTCTGAAGATATTTCCCGTATAATTACTGTTGTATGGGATGACGAGGACGAAGATGTCGTTTACATCTCGGGCTTAAGTTACTATATGCCCAAAGCGTTTGTCATGGGCACCTTCAATAAGGAGGGTGACCAGGTTACTTTTGCGAGTGGCCAGTATCTTGGCAATATACAAGGTAATGATTTGTATTTCGTACCACAAGATCCCAAGACTAATGAAATTGTGGATGCTGTAGCAGAGTTCAATGAAAAAGAGAGCACATTTACATTCTCTGAATATCTGCTTGATACGGGCAATCCGAAGAGCACGGGGTGCTATGCTTACCTTGCACCTGGTATCCTTATCGCTCCTACAGGTGAAGTGCCTGACATTCCTGTTCAGATTCCAAAGGACCTGGAGATTGAGACATATGCTTATTCAGCATACAACTATCTTGGTGCGAATAACAATACCAAGGAGGAAGTCTCCGGTAATCTGAATATAGGCATTTATGGCGAGGAAGTTTATATTCAGGGTATGTCTACAGATTATCCTGAAGCTTGGATTAAGGGTAAATTCGTAGATGACAAAACTGTATCTTTCCCTTCCGGACAATTGCTGACTGATGAAGAGGAAGTGTACTTCATTTCTGTAAACGACAACTTTGACGTTGCCGAAGAATATACCCTTATTTATGATGAGGAGACTGGATCATTCGAGGAAGGTGATTACGCACCGATAATTAATACTTACAAGGATAAGATTGATCGTTCCGTTTGGCAGTTCTACTATGGCTATGTCATTAAGCCTATTACGGAACAGGCCGCCACACCAGCCAAATCTCTTATTTCCAACATGAAGTATGCGATTGATGGTGATGTCCTCTTGTTCACCTTGGCTAAGGTTGATACAGAGGGTGAAGGTATGGTTGCCGAGAAGCTATCATACATCCTGTATTATGAAGATGCTGAGGGTAATGCAGTACCTGTAACCTTCACGACAGAGGATTACCCCAGCTTGACTGAAAATCTGCAAGAGATACCTGCTACGTTTACTGATGGTAAAGATATCGTGGATGGTAATCTGAAACTCAACATGGCTCATGATACCTGGGTACGGATTGGTCTTCAGGGAATCTATTATGGTGGTGAGGAGCGTCACGAGTCTGAGATTGCATGGTACACTCCTGTTTGGCCAAAGCAATTCACTATGCCCGAAGGCCTCACAGTTACAGAGCATACTTTCAAAGGTTCGAGAATTAATAATGGCGGAGACGCCGAAATGACTGTTGGTCTTGCCTTCGATGGTGACGATATCTATATTCGTGGCTTAGGTCAGACAAACGAGGATATCTGGGTGAAGGGTACAAAGAATGCCGATGGTGACTATGTCTTCCCCAATGGACAGGTTCTCGGCAATTATTATGACGAAGATCGCCTCTTCTTTGTTGGTTATACTGAAGAGTTGTCATACACAGACCCGATTCTCAGTGTTGATGCCGCCAATAGCGTATATAAGTTCACCACTGAAATTATCGAGAACGCTGATTATACGGACAAGAGTTACTATGTGAGAAGATATGAAGTCGGTGCTACTATCGAGATGGGTGAGGTTGTGCCCGAAGTGCCCACGTTGGTCGAGGTTCCAGAAGGTTTGCAGACAGAGAGTTGGATATTCTCCGGCACAGACTACTTTGACAGCAAGCAGGTTGCCCGCAGCGTGAAGGTTGGCTTCGATGGCGACGATGTCTATGTTCAGGGTATTTCTGCTGAGGTACCCGATGCATGGATTAAGGGTACGCTGGACGGCGACCAGGTGACCTTCAAGACTGGTCAGTTCCTTGGCGGTGCCGATTCTCTCTTCTTCATCGGCTACAACTTGAATTCCGGCATCGTTGATTATGTGATGACATACGACGAAGATGCTGGCAGGTTCTACAACGACAACCCCGACTTGCAACTTGGAGTCAATGCTTATAAAGATAAGGTACAGAAATCTTTATATGAGTTCTATAACACTACGAAGATTGCTAAGGTTGTGAATAGGGCTGCTACTCCTGCCACTCCTTCTGTCACAACGTTGCGCTACACTAACGTGGGCAATGTCGTTGAGTTCAACATTCCGTTGATTGACACCAATAGCGAAGGCCTTGTTGACAGCCTTGTTTCCTACAAACTCTACTACGACGAAGGCGACGGTGAAGCAAAGGAAGTAGTCTTTACCACAGACCTCTATGAGAAGATTGAGGAGGATATGACCGTCATTCCTTACGGCTTCACTGAAAACTGGGACTTCTATGCTTCTGCAGTATATCTGAATATGGACGACAGTGCTTGGAAGCGCATCGGCATCCAGACCATCTATACTGGTGGCGACGAGACCAATACATCTGAAATTGGCTGGTACACCCCCACGCGTCCATTTACCGTTGAGTTGCCTGAAGGTGCTGAGACTCAGTCTTACGCCTTCACCGGCACTGACAGTGACGGCGAGTTCTCAAGAATCGTTAAGATTGCCAAGGTGGACAACGATGTCTATATCCAGGGGGTTGCCACAGTGGACAGCGAGTCTTGGATTAAGGGTACGAAGAGTGAAGACTCCGACACCTATACCTTCCAGAAGGGTCAGTTCCTCGGCGTGTTCACTGGTCAGCAGAGCAGATTCAACATCTACCTGATGGGCTACAACAACACACTCGGCGTGATGGATGTGAAGATGACATACAATGCAGAGACCGACAGCTACACTACGACGAATATTATCGTCGAGAATGCCAACTACACGGACAACAGGTACGCTTATAATAACATTGCTGCCGGTGCAGTAATCAAGCCTATACCCAATGTGGCAGCTGTTCCTGCTCAGCCTTCTATTGACGACATGGCTTATTCTCCCGTTGGTGCATTCATCGACTTTACTATCACTGCTGAGGACGCTGAAGGCAATGCTGTCATCGACTCTCTGCTCTCCTACAAACTCTACTACTTAGATGCAGAGGGCGTGCAGAACGAGGTGACCTTCACTACCGACCTCTATGAGTACCTCACCGAGGATATGACTGTCATTCCTTATGGCTTCCTCGATGATGAAGACGAGGAGGGCAATCCTGTAGGATATGACTTCTACGACGGCCGCTTGTATCTGAACATGGACATCAGTGGCTGGACAGCTATTGGCATCCAGAGCATCTATGCTGGTGGCGACGAGATCAATTCTTCCGAGATCAGTTGGTACGAGGTAATCAAGCCTCAGGTAGTCAGCCTGCCTGATGGCGCTGAGGCCCTCGACTATGAATTCCAAGGTACAAACTACGACACTCGTGCTAGCTATGTCATCGGTGGTGTGAAGGTTGCCTTCGTTGACGACGACATATATATTAAGGGCATCAGCACTGTTAATTCAGAAGCATGGATTAAGGGTACGAAGGACGAGAACGGCAATTATGTATTTGCCTTCGGTCAGTTCCTGGGCCAGACTCAGAATTCTAGAGGAAATGATGTCTTTGCCTTCTTAGCGGGCTTCGATCCTTCTGTTAGACTGACTGAATTCATGATGTCGTATGATGAGGAGACAGGTATCTTCACCACTCTCACATACATGATTGAGAACTCCAACTTTGTTGATGCGATGAACTATCTGTCAGCGTTCTTGAGCGGCGCTAGGCTCCTGCCAGCGAGCCACCCCGACGCAATTGATACTGTTGAGGCTGCTGACGATGAGAAGGCTGCAACCTTCAATATTGCCGGCCAGCGTGTGGGCAAGAACTACAAGGGTATTGTCGTAAAGGCAGGCAGAAAGGTTCTCCAGAAGTAATCTGTTAAACAACTTGTGCCCCCGCACAAGTCCATGATAAATGGGGCGGCTCATATCGAGTCGCCCCATTTGTTTTTTATGTCCGATATGGCGGGCAGTCTGAATGCCTCTGTACAGCAATAGCAAACGCCCTATGGAGGAGTGGCTCTTCCCCTATAGAGGAATAACGCTTCCCCTATAGGGGAATGACGTTTCCCCTATAGGGCGTTTGCATTTCCCCTATAGGGGGTTGAACGACGCTCCTGTATGTGTCTGTCAAAGCATGCCAGTACCTCTGTTCTGAAGAGGAGGTGATTTGCCTCCCAATAGGTATTATCTTCTTCGTCAAAGGCCTGTACCTTTTGGCAAAGATCTATACTTCTTTTGTAACAGTGCTGTAGCTCTCATTTAAGCACTGCTAAACTTCCGTCCAAGCACTGCTAAACTCTCATTTAAGCACTGCTAAACTCTCGTTTAAACACTGCTATAATTTTATTTAGGCACTGCTAATGCTTTGAATGGGCATTGCTGCATGCAAAAAAATAGCCCCCTGCAGAGCGCGTCTGCAAGGGGCTTGGCTTTATGCTGAGTCTTCTTGTTTAGAAGAAGATGTAGCGCTTGTCGTTGATATCGGCTTTCTGAATCAACTCGCTCTGGAAGTTGCCGAGGCTGCGAGCGATTGTCTGCTGGAGCTTCTGCTCTTCCTCTTTCTGGTCGAACTTAGCTTCGCTCTTCTTCTGGTCGAGCACTTGATAAGCATAGATGGCAGCCTTGCCCTTGAGGCCAGACTTGAAGTCGCCCTTCTTGGCCTTGCTTACAGAACCGCTCAGTGCGGGCTCGCTTGCACCGATCTTCGAAACGAAGGCGTTGCTCATGAAGGTGATGTGGTGGATGGTGTCGGTTACTGCGCCTTCCATCTTAGCCACGTCGGCTATGCTCTTTGCTGCCTTCATCTTCTCCTGAAGCATGGCAGCCTTCTTGTCCTTCATCACTTCGCTGGTCAGGTATTCGCGGATTTGCTCGTCGTCCCAAGCAAGATAACCTTTCTTGTGGATGCCTGCAAGTGTGAGAACCAGCAGGTGGTCGTTCTCGCCACACTCATAGAGGGGAGACACATCGCCAACCTTGGTCTTCTCGTCGAAGATCCAGCGGAGAGCCTCTCTTGTGCTGCGTACGTTTGCGACGTTGTGCTCTGTGCAGCGGAGGTTGTTGCGGGTCTGTACGGTGTAGCCTGCCTGTGCTGCATTGGCTTCAATGTCCTCTGCCTTAGGATTGCCGGCAAGGAAGCTGCTGAAGTCGTTGAATGCCTTGTTGTAAGTATCCTTGCTGAAGTCAATGGTACGCTTGATGACTGCGACGTTATACTTTGCGATGATGTTACGACGATCGGTAACCTGTGCAATGATGGCGCCTTGGCCGTCGAAGACAATCTTGTTGGTGCTGCCAACAGCTGCGTTGCTGAGGGTGCTCAGGAACTTGCGGTTGTTCTCGTCAATAGCCTGACCCTCGTACTGGTTGCTGGTGAGCCAAGCCTTTGTGGCAGGCTGGTCGTACTTTTTGGCAATGGTATCAAAGTTGGCACCAGCGGCAAGAGCATTCATGATGCTGTCTGCAGTCTTCTCGATGGCTGCCATGTCGTTGCCGGGAACAGCAATCTGGCGTACTTCGATAGAGTCGGGGAGGTTGACTTTCTCAATGAGGCGAACAATGTTGATGGTGTTGTCGTGTTCATGCACGAAGGGACCAACCTGCTGGCCTGCTACCATAGAGTCGAGTTTCTCGGCAATGTCGTGAGGAAGACTCTTTGCGCTTACGGGAAGAACACTGTAGGGAACCTGGCTTGCAGCCTCGCGGACTGTCTTGGCGGGGTCAGCACCCTCGGCAAGAGCCTGAGCATAGCCTTCCATCTCCTTCTGCAGGTCAGCCTTGTCGGCTTCGCTGGCAGTAACGTTGATGTCGATGTACTTGATGTCGCGTGTCTCCTCGTCTGCACGGAACAACTCCTTCAACTCTTCGTACTTAGCCTTGAGCTCGCTGTCCTCAACCTTCACGTCGTCGTCCTTGATGCTTGTGAAGGGCAGTGCAGCCATGTAGATGTCTGTTTCGTTGGTGCGACCCTCGAAGCTGGCCTTGGCAGCAACGGGGTTGCTTACCATCAAGCCATTGAGCAGAGCCTGATACTTATTGTTCAGCGTCTGGCGGCGAATGGTCTTCTCGATGAACTTCCAGTAGTTGTTCATCTGCTGGTACTGTTCCTTGACCTCGCTGCTCAGGTCAGGATTTGTCATGACCTCGTTGTACTGGTTCAGGAACTGCTTCAATGCGTTAACGTCGAATGTGCCCTGCTGGGTGCGGAAAGGAGTTTGTGCAAGCATTGGGCTGCGGCCGTTGTTGATGATGTCCTGCATCTCAGCGTCTGTAACGGTGATGCCCAGTTTCTCGCACTCGTGCTGCATGATCTTGTCGTTGACAAGCGTCTGCCAAACTTGGTCGCGCATCATGGAGAGCTGGTCGTCGTTCAATGTGTTGACACCCTGAGTGAACTTCACAACGTCGGTGTATTCCTCGACCTGTGCATTGAAATCCTGTACGTTGATTTTGTCACCATAAATCTTGCCGACGCGCTGATGACGCTCTGTCTGTGTGTAAGAGAGAGAGCGCACGAACTCTTCGGCAATGAAAGCGAACAGAGCAAGGCCGACCGTAAAGATGAGGATCTTGCCTCTGTTGCGAATTTTTTGTAATGTTGCCATGTGTTATTTATGTTTTGTTTATTATTGTTAGCTTAAAAAGCGCACAAAGGTACGCATTTTTTTTCATATAACGGACATTTACATGAAGAAAATGTGCGTTCCTTTGCCGTTTTTGCTTTGCAAACGTCACAGCAGTGTCCGTCGAAGGATCAATTACTCCTCCAATAACTGCTTTAGGAAGGCATCGAGGTCGTCCTCAAGTCCATCGAGCAACGTGCTGTCGAGCATCACTGTTTCTTCGCTGTCGATGATGACCAAGTCCTGTAGTGTCTCGTGGTCTTCGTCGATGAGTACGAAACTGAAGGGTTGCATGATGCTCATCTTCTCGATGCTCGGGCGCATGTCCTCGATACATTTGCGCAGGATGGGCACGATGTCCTCGTAGAACTCCTCGTCGGAACTCTTTATCCATTCCTCAACAACGCAACGGTCTAGTTCCTCGTCATCGTCATTATATGTGCGTATCTCACCAGTATAGTTACTTACCAAGAGGTGGATGTCTGTCATGACAGGCTCGGCCTCGGTTGGGAACTTGGCGATGACTTTGCGCAGTGTGCGCTCAATCTGCTGGATTGTCTGTTTGCTTGCTTCCATAGAATTATAGATTTCTTCCGTGACACTGTTTGAACTTCTTGCCGCTACCGCAAGGACAAGGGTCATTGCGGCCAGGCAGGTTCTCGCGGCGAATGGGCTGTACGGGCTGACGGTCACGCGTGTCACGAGCAGCAGCCTGTTGCATTCCTGCATCGGTCAACTCTCCGCGTGACTCTTGCAGACGAGGTTGCTCTCGGCGCGGCATCTCTTGCTGAGGCGCTCCTTGTATTTGCAGTTCCGGTATCATGGCGCGCATGATGATGGATACGGTGCGGTCGTTGATCTGGTTAATCATGTCGTCGAAGAGCTTGGCGCTTTCCAACTTGAAGATGAGCAAGGGGTCCTTCTGTTCGTAGCTGGCATTGTGTACGCTGTGCTTCAACTCATCGAGCAGTCGCAGGTTCTCTTTCCATGCATCGTCGATGATGTGCAGGATGATGGCCTTGTGGAAGGATGTTACAACAGAACGAGACTGGCTCTCATAGGCTTCCTTGAGGTTCGACGGGATGTTGTACTGGCGGTTGCCTGCGATGACAGGCACCATAAGGTTCTCATACATGCTGCCCTGCGGACTCTCATAGATGGCAGTCACAACCTTGTTGGCATTGGTCATCATGATTTCCGTCTTCTGCTGGAAGCGCTCCAGCACCTTCTGGTAAGCCAACTCAGCCACATCGTCGAGCTTCATTGTCTCAAGTTGCTCGGCAGTGAAGGGCACTTCCATTGCCATGATTTCGAGGAAGCGTTGGCGACATCCTTCGTAATCATTGTTCTCCAGAATGTTGCAGACACGATCCCAAATCATATTACTGATGTCCATGCCGAGACGTTCGCCGATGAGTGCATGACGACGCTTCTCATAGATGACCGTACGCTGTTTGTTCATGACGTCGTCGTACTCGAGCAGGTTCTTACGGATGCCGAAGTGATTCTCTTCGACCTTCTTCTGTGCGTTCTCGATACTGCGGGTAATCATGCTATGTTCAATCATCTCGCCATCCTTGAAGCCGAGGGTGTCCATCACTCGGGCAATACGCTCGCTGGCGAAGAGTCGCATCAGTTTGTCCTCGATGCTGACAAAGAAGACGCTGCTTCCCGGGTCGCCTTGACGGCCGGAACGTCCGCGCAACTGACGGTCCACACGACGACTCTCGTGACGCTCCGTGCCCACGATAGCCAAACCGCCTGCGGCTTTCACCTCGGGCGAGAGCTTGATGTCCGTACCACGACCTGCCATGTTGGTGGCGATGGTAACGGTGCCAAGCAAACGTTCTTCTGTCTTTAGGAGCTCGGTTGCTTCGCGAGGCTCGCGCTTCTCCTTCTTGGCAACTTCTGCCTCGATGCGTGTCTGATAGCTTATGGCTGTACTCTTCTCGTTGAAAGCCCTGCCGTCGGTTGCGACAAAGACGGTGCCCAAAGCACTCTGGCCAGCCAAGGCCACGATGTCGGCTTCCTTTTGGTGAAGCTTTGCATTCAATACCTGATGAGGTATCTTACGCATTTGCAACATCTTGGAAAGCATCTCGGAAATCTCGACACTCGTGGTACCAACAAGCACGGGTCGGCCGTTGGTACGCATCAGCTCGACTTCCTCAATGACAGCCTTGTACTTCTCGCGCTGCGTACGATAGACGCGGTCGTTCATGTCCGTACGAACTACAGGACGGTTCGTCGGCACCTCAACGACATCAAGCTTATAGATGTCCCAGAACTCGCCTGCTTCGGTGACGGCTGTACCTGTCATACCAGCAAGCTTGTGGTACATGCGGAAGTAGTTCTGCAGGGTGATGGTGGCGTAGGTCTGTGTAGCAGCCTGCACCTGGACGTGTTCCTTTGCCTCGACAGCCTGATGCAAGCCATCGCTCCATCTGCGGCCTTCCATGATACGACCTGTCTGCTCGTCCACAATCTTGACTTCACCGTCTTGAATAACGTACTCGTCGTTGAGGTTGAACATTGTATAGGCCTTCAACAATTGCTGTATGGTGTGTACGCGCTCGCTCTTGGTTGCATAGTCGTTGAAGATGCGATCCTTCTCTTCGAGCTTCTCCTCGTCTGTCTTGCCTGAATGGTCAATCTGCGAGAGGACTGTAGCGATGTCTGGCAGGATAAAGAGGTCGGGATCGTTGACCTGAGAGGCCAGCCATTCGTTGCCCTTGTCGGTCAGTTCCACGCTGTTTAGTTTCTCGTCAACCACGAAATAGAGTGGGTCGGTAGCCTCGTGCATACGGCGGTTGTTGTTCTCCATATAGATCTCTTCTGTGGAGAGCATGCCAGCCTTGATGCCTGGTTCGGAGAGGAACTTGATGAGCGGTTTGTTCTTTGGCAGAGCCTTGTGGCTGCGGAAGAGGGCAAGGAAGCCCTCGGCCGTCTTCTGCTTGTCGTTTGCCTCTGTGCCTTCTGTTATTTGCTTTTTCGCGTCGGCAAGATATTGTGTTGCCAACTGCCTTTGTACGCCTACAAGACGTTCTACCAAAGGCTGATATTGCTCGAACTGCTGGTCGTCACCTTTAGGTACGGGACCGGAGATGATGAGCGGCGTGCGGGCATCATCGATGAGGACTGAGTCCACCTCATCGACGATGGCATAGTTGTGGGCACGTTGCACGAGGTCCTTCGGGTCTTGCGCCATGTTGTCGCGCAAGTAGTCGAAGCCGAACTCATTGTTCGTGCCGAAGGTAATGTCGGCAAGGTATGCTTTGCGACGCTCCTCACTATTGGGCTGATGCTTGTCGATGCAATCGACACTCAAGCCGTGGAACATATAGATGGGGCCCATCCATTCCGAGTCACGCTTTGCCAGATAGTCATTGACAGTGACGACGTGTACGCCGTTGCCTGTAAGTGCATTGAGGAAGACGGGGAGTGTGGCGGTGAGGGTCTTACCTTCACCCGTGAACATCTCGGCAATCTTGCCTTGATGCAGAACGGTGCCACCGAAGAGCTGGACGTCGAAGTGAATCATGTCCCACTTCAGGTCGTTGCCGCCTGCTACCCAGTGATTGTGGTAGATAGCCTTGTCGCCTTCGATGTCAACAAAGTCATGCGATGCGGCAAGGTTGCGGTCGAAGTCGTTTGCTGTGACTTCGACGTTTTCGTTTGTTGCAAAGAGTTCTGCGGTTCTCTTTACGATGGCGAATACTTCTGCGCGTTCCCTGTCAAGAGCCTTCTCGAAGGTTTCGAGCACGTCCTTCTCCAACTTGTCTATTTGTGAGAAGATGGGGGCGCGGTCCTGAATGTCGGTCGAAGGGATCTTGTCCTTGAGCACTTGTATCTGCTCGCGTAAATCCTTGACGGAATCCTGTATGCGCTGCCTAATTGCCTTGGAGCGTTCGCGGAGTTCGTCATTCGAGAGTGCCTGTATTTCTGGATAGACCTGCAACACGGCCTCTACCAGAGGCCGATAGGCTTTTAGGTCGCGGCTTTTCTTATCGCCGAAGAGTTTTACTAGAAACTTGGATATGTCCATATATTATATAATGTATTGTTCGTTATTTAGGATGATTGTCTTAATAGTTAAGTGGGGCCTGCGGACAAGCGTTCGGAGCTCGGATGCGCAGCGTCTGTGCTATTGTGGGTGCAACCTGGTCGATGCTGACGGGGATTCGAACCTTTTCGGGTACGATGCCTGCGCCAAGGAAGAAGAGCGGGAAGCTTAGGTACGACTCTCGGCTGAGCGATTGGTCGTGCGTGTCCTCGTTCTTCAGCACCCAACCTGGCGAGACTTGTATTAGGATGTCGCCAGAGCATCTCGGGTTGTATGCATTGCGGAGCTTGCTGATGCCTGGAGTGCCGGCGCCAAGAGCAAGGCGCTGACTCGTATAGACATCCTTAACGCCACTCAACTGAATGAGGAAAGCGCTGCAACGGTCGAGCACTTCCGTCAGGTTGAGGTTGCGGTTCTCAATGAGCTTGAGGTTGAGATAGAGTTGGTTGTCGATGGCTGTCTCAACATAATTGCCCTGCCCGTAAACGGCGATGAGGTACATGTTGAGCAGAGCCTGAGCCTTCGTGATGGAGAAGACACCTGTAGGGATGCGGTACTTGCTCAGGTCCATCATCTCTTCGGAATCGAAGTAACCTGTGCTGGTAACCACGAACAGCGTCTTGTCCGAGCCTACCTTCTCGTCGATGAAATCAAAGAGTTCCTCGAGTTGCCGGTCGAGACGAGCGTAAGTGTCCTGCATTTCCATGCCGTACCCGATGGCGGACTGGTGGTCATAGGTGCCGGCATAATAGGTGAGCATCAGCAGGTCGGTGACGGCATCGGTTCCGAGCCCAGCCTTCTCGATGGTATGCTTAGCAAAAAGGTTGACCTCATCGTTGACGCAAGCTGTAGCCTTGAACTCGCGGAACTTGCGGCCAGACTTGAACTTGTGGCTGAAAGGCTTGACCTTTGCACCAGTCGAGACGAAGTAGTGGAAGTTGACTACTTGCTCGTTGAGGGGTTCATAGTGTATGTCGCCAATACGGTCTTCTAACGAAGACAGTTTGTCGTATTCGGTAGCCCATTCGGGATAGTTGTCGTAGTAACAAGTGGTAGCCCATCTGCCTGTCCAGTCGTCGAGCCAGAAAGCACCGTTACCTGCATGGCCTGCACCGAGGATGGCTGCCTCGCGAGTCGGGGCGATGGAATAGACGAGGCTCTTCCCCTCGGAAGATACTTTCAGTTCGTCGCCGATGGTTGATACGGCAAGGTGCTTGGGCGAGGACTTCTCGTCAGTAAGGATGCCTGGATAAGTCTCGTCGTCCACGCAGAAGACGGGTCGCAAGGTCTGTCGGTCGAGCCAACGATTGCCCACAATGCCGTTAGCATATGGGCTGGTGCCAGTCATCAGGCAAGCCATAGCCGATGCTTGGTCGGGCGAGCTGAAGGGGTATTCTGCTTGTGAATAGAAGCGCCCTTGTTCTTTGAGACGTTGGAACCCTCTCTGCCCATAAAGTGGCGTGAAGGCATCCAGATAGTCGCTCCTCAACTGGTCGATGACGATGTTTACGACCAAGGACGGCACCTGAGGCGCGTCTTGTGCGTTGGAACCCGTCACGGCAAGTAGCACGATGAGCGAGGATAGTAGTCTGTATTTATTTACGGCCATGCTTCTTCTTTCTATGGCAGAAGTAATAATAACTTAAAGGTCTTGTGAGTAAACACAATGCCAAAGGTACGGTTATTTTCGCAAATACTTGTGGTATCCATGGAGAAAATAACAAGAATAGTGCCAAAACGGCAAAATAGAAGGCATACCAGAGTGTTTCCCTATGCTTGGTGGCAGCTTTTATGACAAGAGGAATGCCGATGAAGTAGATCGGATTGAGCAGCCAAATCTGCCAATTGGAGTCTACCGCGGGGTGTTCTGAAAAGAAGAACATGAAGCAGAGCAAGATTCCGGCTGCTCCTTGAAGCAGGAGAATCAATACATCCCAAAGCCAGAAGTGTCGCCCCAGCCATGCTTCGAGAAGCAAGATAAAGAGGCAAAGCGCTCCAAAGCAAAGCATGACTTGCAGGGGAGAAAGTAGGAACTCGCTCTCCACGACTTGTTCTTTTGCCTCAAGCAGCACTTTCTTGTCTCTTACGAGAGGCCTCATTTCTCCTTTGCCATTACGGATAAAGGCGCCATCGAAGGCTTGCATCATGTTCTCGGGAATGAACATCGCTGCCCTTTCCGACATGATTGTATCTACTTCGGAACCAAGCAAAAGGTCGTTGCCTTCCTGTGCCCAAGGATGCTGAGCCGTGTAATGATGCAGGATTTCACGAGCCGACAGATGAGGCAAGGTGTTGGGATATTGTATTCGTCCAACGATGACTTGCTCCACCATATCGCGCACCTTTGTCGTGCAGTTGCCGTAAAGGAAGCTGTAACGATAGACGCGATTCTGCGGCTGACTGTTCTCGATGAGATTGCTCACCAGCCGACTTGCCTCATCTGGCGTGAGGTTCAGTTCCTGTTCGGTAATGCTTGAGCCTCGCTTCTCATAGTCAATCGTAAAGTATTCCCAGGGAATCGGCACAACCATATAGTCCGTCTCGCCAAGCACGAAGTGCCAAGCGAAGTGAGGCTTCGACATATCGAAGACGCCGTAGTTGAAGACTTCGTCTATGCTGTCCTTGGGAATCTGCACACGTATCGCGGTGTGTCCATAGAGGGAATATACCTCTTGACCTGGCGAGCAAGTAAGAAGCGACACACGTATGCTGTCCTGCCCTGCAAGACAACGCGCCCATGTGGTCAACACACATAGAAGTATGACTATTTTCCTAAACACGGGCGCAAAGGTACAACTTTTAATTCATAATTCATAATTCATAATTCATAATTTTGTTATTTTAACCTTATCGGGCGTTGGGGGAGGGAATTTGGCACAAAAGAAAAGCCCCCGATTCTAAAGGTGAAAAAGTGAGAAATGCTTTATCTCTTTATTTCGCTTGTCACAGTTGTCATTTTGTCACGGCTGAAATTAGTGGCTCAGAATGAGCAAGTTAGAAGAAGATTTGTGACAAACACATCAGAAAATAGAACATTTAATGTTCTGGGCATCAGTTCTTGTGTGGTGCAGAAAAGGTTTTTGGGCATTAATTTCGCAAAAACGCAGGCAGTCGAAATGTCCAACTTAACGTGTCGAATGACCCCACTTAACGTGTGTAATTGCCTAATTTCACGTGCCGATTTGCTCAACTTAACTAGCAGGGCAAATCGCGATGAACAGCGATTTGGAGTCGCCCCAACGGGGTTTTGAGGCCTTTTCGGGCAGTTTTCTCGAGCAGCAACAAACTAATCATGTCGGTCCTTGGTTTGGTGCCTTTAGGGCGCATGAATAAAGGGCTGTGACAAAATGACACTTGTGACAATGTCACACAAGAGAGGTGCGGGTTCTGTTATATTATATAATTAATCAATTACATGACTTAATTATAATATATATAATACAGCGAACGATTTTCTCTCAAATGACACTGTCATTTTTGTCATTTTGTCACAAACGTTCTCTGCAAGCTCATACTTTTAGAAGAGGTTCAAATCCATGCCTAAAATTTCGGCAAAACTGCTTCTTGCTGATTCGGTGTTTCTGTTCCGAATTGCAGACACCCCTAAAAACCCCTCTAATTTGCCTAAGAATCGCTTCAAATGCTTTCGACGTATATTTGATGCCTGAGACAAAAATAATCGCTCTACGGTGCCTTAAAATGCGATTTTAAAATTCAAAGAATTTTACGGCTCAAAACCAAGGGCAAATTTCAATACTAACGACAACCATAAATAATGACTTATTCTGCCATTAATAGATAATATTTATTCTCGTGACAAAAATGACACTTGTGACATGTCATTTCTAGACACATACACAAAGAGAAAGTTCCAGAAAGTTTAAAAGTTTAAGAGTTTAAAAGTTTAAGAGAAAGACTTTTTCACCTTTTCACCTTTTTACCTTTAGAATCGGGGGTTTTCTTTTGTGCCAAATTCCCTCCCCCAACGCCCGATAAGGTTAAAATAACAAAATTATGAATTATGAATTATGAATTATGAATTAAAAGTTGTACCTTTGTGCCCGTGAAATTGATAATAGACATAGGAAACTCCGTCATCAAGATGGTGGCTTTCCGTGGAGACGAGCCCGTGGATGAGCTTCGGGCTGAGAATGGAGACCTCTCTGGACTGGCTGCCTTCGTCGGTAAGCACAGTTTTCGTCAAGGCATCGTGGGTGCCGTCCGCAATCTCACTCCAAGCGAGGAGAAAGCGCTCGATAGTCTGCCGTTCCCGCTGCTCCGTTTTACGTCGGACACCCCGATACCCATAACGTGTCGTTATCGCACGCCCGAAACGCTTGGCAGCGACCGTTTGGCAGCCGTCGTTGGCGCCAGTTCGTTGAAGCCCAATACCGACCTCCTCATCATCGATGCAGGCACTTGCATCACCTACGAGGTCATCGACGCTCGTGGCAACTATTGGGGCGGCAACATCGCTCCAGGCATGCAGATGCGTCTCCGGGCCTTGCACGAGTTCACTGCCCGTCTGCCTCTTGTAGATCCCGAAGGCGAAGTGCCTGGCATGGGCTACAGCACGGAGACAGCCATCCGCAGCGGTGTCCTGCGCGGCATGAAGTATGAGATTGAGGGTTACATCAAGTCCATGCGCTCTAAGTTCCCACGTCTGCAGGTCTTCCTGACAGGCGGCAATCGCATCAACTTCGATGAGGACATCAAGAACCTGGTGTTCACAGACAAATACATAGTCCCGAGAGGACTCAACAAGATACTCGACTACAACGAAGAGTTAAGAATTAAGAATTAAAGAGTAAAGAATGAAGAATCTTAAGTTACTTGCATTTCTCTTGCTCCTTGCTCCTTGCTCCTTGTCCCTGAGGGCTCAATCGACAGGCACAATCTCCTCTTATTCCCGCTTCGGGCTGGGTGTGCTTCATGACCAGTCGAACGGCCTCAGTAAATCAATGGGAGGCGTTGGTGCTGGCGTCCGCGTCGGCAATCGCATCAATTCGCTCAATCCCGCCTCTTATTCTGCCATCGATTCTCTAAGCCTCATTCTGGATGTAGGCATGAGCGGTTCCTTCGGCAAGATGGATTTAGGGGCAAAAACCGTAGGCGTGAACAGCGCGACGCTCGATTATGTTCATGTGGGTATGCACATCGCCAAGAGGCTCGGCCTCGCCGCCGGCTTCATGCCTTATACAAGCATCGGGTATAAGTTCTATTCGCCAGAAAGGGTTATCGGCTACAACCAGAACAGCTCGTTGGCCGAGACATTCAGCGGAACCTATATCGGTAGCGGAGGCTTGAACCAAGCATACATAGGACTGGGCTGGAAGGCGTTTCGGAACTTCTCGATAGGTGCAAATGCCGGTCTGCTTTGGGGAAAATACAGCCATTCGGTCGTGCCGGACTTTCAGGAAGGCGGCACAAGCAGCAGCTCGTACAGTAGCACCATCAAGACCTACTATGCCTCGATGCTGACCTATAAGATAGACTTGGGCGCTCAATATTCCGTAAGGCTTTCCTCGCAAGACTGGCTGAATCTTGGCGTTACGGCAGGCATAGGACACAAGATAGCACAAGACGCATCGCTCACCCTCTTTACCATAAAGGGCGATACTACAGAATATACGGCTTCCTCTCCATTCGACCTGCCATACACCTATGCCTTTGGCGCTTCATGGCAACACAAGAATACCCTCATGGTGGCTGCCGACGTGCGTCACGAACGCTGGGGCAACTGCCGCATGCCCGTCGAAACAGCCACAGGCTATGTGCCAATGGAGGGTTCTTACAAGAATATGACCAAGATAGGCGTCGGTGCTCAATGGACTCCAGACCCCTATGTGAAGGCATATTGGAAGCGTATCCAATATCGTGCAGGCATCAGTTACACCACCCCCTATCTCAAGGTGAACGGAAACGACGGCCCCTATGAATTGCGAATGAGCATGGGCGCAGGAATTCCAATCATCAACAAGCGCAACAATCGCTCAGTCGTTAATGTAGGTGTGCAGTGGTTGAGGCGTTCGTCTGGTGCAGTCGGCCTGAAAGAAGATTACTTCGTCATCAATCTCGGCATGACATTCAACGAACGATGGTTCGTGAAGTACAAGATTAACTGATGAGAAGCCTCTCTCCTGTTCTCCTGTTCCTCTTATTGCTCTCCTTTAGCTGCTCGGGCGAGGTGGAGCATCTGGCAGAACCTGTTGCAGGGAAGGATTCTCTCCTGTTCATGCATTCGACAGGCATCAATACCCTCATTAGCGATAGCGGCATGATGCGGTATCATCTGGTCGTCGAGGAATGGGACATCTATAATGGCTCCAATGGCGAACCGCCCACATGGACATTTATGAAAGGCCTGCTCATGGAACGCTTCGACGAGAAGTTCCATACCGACCTCTTCGTACAATCCGATACGGCTTACCTGCACAAGCAACAGCTCTGGGAACTGCGAGGCAGAGTCGTGGTTCGCAACGTCAACGGCGATGTCTTCCGTACAGAAGAACTCTTCTGGGACCTGAATAAACATGAGATGTGGAACACCCAATACATGCACATCACAACTCCCGAACGTGAACTCGAAGGCGATGAGTTCCATAGCAACGAGCAAATGACACGCTATACAGTATTCAATTCCGCAGGAACTTTCCCTGTTACAGAAATAGAGCCTACTCGTCAATGATAGACACATCAATCATAATAGCCACAATCGTTACTCTCCTCTTCTCGGGCTTCTTCTCGGGTATGGAGATAGCTTTCGTCTCGAGCAGCAAGCTTCGCTTTGAGATGGATAGGGAGGAACAGGGCTTTTCTTCCCGCCTGATCGATACCTTCTATCGTCACCCCAACAGTTTCATCTCGACACTTCTGGTGGGAAACAATATCGCTTTGGTCGTTTATGGCATTCTGATGGCAAAGATAGTAAATGCCCTAATCCTTATTCCATCGGGTATTCACCATTCAGATGGCAATTGCCCTAACGAAGCTCTTTGCCTGTTCCTGCAAACAATTCTTGCCACATTCATTGTTCTCGTTACTGGCGAGTTCTTGCCCAAGACGCTCTTCCGCATCAATCCCAACAAGATGATGCGCATCTTTGCTCTGCCTGCCTACATATTCTATATTGTGCTCTGGCCCATCAGTAAGTTTACGAGTTCGCTTGGCAAGCTCTTGCTTTGGATGGTAGGCGAGAAGGTTAAGAGAACGGAGCAGGAAAAGACCTTTACCCGCGAAGACCTTGATTATCTTATCCAAAGCAATATCGATAAAGCAGCCGACGATGAGGATATCGAAGACGAAGTGAAGATATTCCAGAACGCACTTGACTTCAGCTCTGTCAAGGTGCGTGACTGTATTGTTCCACGAACCGAGATAACAGCCGTATCGACAGAAACCTCGCTTCGAGACTTGCTTACCCTGTTCGTTGAGAGTGGTCATAGCAAGATTATAGTATATAAGGAAGATATCGACGACATTGTCGGTTACATCCATACCGTCGAGATGTTCCGCCTCGGCGAAGATGAAGATTGGACAGAGCACGTTCGTGAGGTGCCTATCGTGCCTGAGACGATGAATGCTCAGAAACTGCTTGGCATCTTCATCAGTCAGAAGCGTTCCCTCGCTGTTATCGTCGATGAGTTCGGCGGAACGAGTGGAATTGTTACGATGGAAGACCTTGTTGAAGAGATTTTCGGTGAGATAGAAGACGAACACGACAGCAAGAACTATACAGCCAGGCAGACCGCTCCAGGTGAATACCTGCTTTCAGGACGTCTCGAGATAGCACAAGCCAACGAACTTCTTGACCTCGATTTGCCTGAAAGCGACGAGTATTTGACCGTCGGAGGCCTTATTCTTCATGAGTTCCAGAACTTCCCCAAGCTGAATGAGCCTGTCAGGATTGGCAAATGGGAGTTCAAAGTCACCAGGAAGACCACGACAAAGATTGAGCTTGTCCAACTCCGTATTCTTGACGAATAAAGCGGAATATGCAGGTAAAATGAAGGTCTTATGCAGAAAAAGCATGAGAAAAGCGCATATTATGCGTGAAAAGTTATGCTTGTTTGCATAAAATGTTGTATCTTTGCAGCCGTTAACTCATAAAATTTAAAAAGATGGAAAAGCTGGATAAGAAAGCCAGATTGCAAACAATCCGCAAGATTGTCAGCACGAACAGCCTGGAGAGTCAGGAAGATCTACTCGCCGCATTGAAAGAAGAAGGTTTTGTCAGCACACAAACAACCTTAAGTCGCGACCTCAAGCAGTTGCGCATCAGTAAAGTCAGGATACGTAACGGCCATAGTGTTTATGCGTTGCCTCGGGAAGGACAGTTCGAGCCGGTGCCTTCGTTGGAAGAGGTAAACCAGACGAAGTGGCGGCTTAATTTCTCTGGAAATCTAATGGTCGTACACACCCCACCTGGTCATGCCAGCATGGTTGCCTATGATGTCGATAACGCCAAGAACCCCAACTTCCTTGGAACTGTTGCCGGCGATGATACGGTAATCGTGGTTCTCGCAGAAGGTGTGGACAGGGAAGTGGCTGGCAAAATTGTTCGTGATATGTTCCCCAAGCTGGGGTAAAGTTTCACTATACATTATTATATATATAAGGAGACATCTTTGAAATGAAAGAGATAAAGGGTGAAGACATACGTGTGCTTGTGGCCGATGCCGAACACGAAAAGTATGTCGATACAATTATAGAAACCATTCGCGAGGCTGCGCGCAAGCGTGGAACTGGTATTGCCGAGCGAACCCATGAATATGTGGCTACAAAGATGAAGGAAGGCAAAGCCGTTTTGGCTTTGGATGGCGATAAGTTCGTGGGCTTCAGCTACATCGAAACGTGGGGCAACAAGCATTATGTCACCACTTCAGGCTTGATTGTTCATCCCGATTATCAGGGCTTGGGTGTAGCAAAGCGCATTAAGGATTACACGTTTACGCTGGCTCGTCTGCGTTGGCCGAATGCCAAGATATTCAGCCTGACGAGTGGCGATGCCGTCATGAAAATGAATACTGCGCTGGGTTATGTGCCCGTCAGCTTCAACCAACTTACGGATGATGATGCTTTCTGGCACGGATGTCAGGGCTGCATCAATCATGATATCCTCGAAGCAAAGAACCGCAAGTTCTGTGTTTGCACAGGTATGCTTTGGGATCCCGATAAACATAAAGGCGAGCCGACTTCCCTCGAAGTCATCAAAGACGTGATGAGGACTTTGGTCTTGCGTGGAATAGAATAAGAAACGACACAATTAATATATGGAAAAGAAGAAAGTAGTTGTCGCCTTTAGTGGCGGTTTGGATACCAGTTACACAGTGATGTATCTGGCTAAGGAAAAGGGTTACGAGGTTTATGCCGCTTGTGCCAATACGGGAGGCTTCAGTCCTGAGCAGCTCAAGGCTAACGAAGAGAACGCCTACAAACTGGGTGCAAAGGAATATGTCACGCTCGATGTGACTCAGGAGTACTACGAGAAGTCCTTGAAATATATGGTGTTCGGCAACGTTTTGCGTAATAACTGCTATCCCATCTCAGTAAGTAGCGAGCGCATCTTCCAGGCTTTGGCAATTGCAAGATATGCTAAGGAGATTGGCGCGACTGCGATCGCTCACGGTTCAACTGGGGCTGGAAACGACCAGATCCGCTTCGATATGACCTTCCTCGTGATGTGTCCTGGTGTGGAAATTATTACTCTGACACGCGATGGAAACCTCTCCAGACAGGAAGAGGTTGACTATCTCAACAAGAACGGCTACTTTGCCGACTTCACGAAGCTCAAGTACAGCTACAACGTAGGCCTTTGGGGAACCAGCATCTGCGGGGGTGAAATCCTCGATTCAAAGCAAGGATTGCCCGAAAGTGCTTACCTGAAGCATCCTACAGAAGAGGGTCCTGAACTCCTGAAGATAGGCTTCGAGAAGGGTGAGATATGTTCCGTGAACGGAGAACACTTTTCGGATAAGATCAAGGCCATTCAGAAAGTCGAGGAGATAGGTGCCCGTTACGGCATCGGTCGCGATTGTCATGTGGGCGATACCATCATTGGCATTAAGGGAAGGGTTGGCTTCGAGGCTGCTGCTCCCATGCTCATCATTGGTGCTCATCGTTATTTGGAGAAGTTCACGCTGTCGAAGTGGCAGCAATATTGGAAGGAACAAGTTGCGAACTGGTATGGTATGTTCCTGCACGAAAGTCAGTACTTGGAGCCGGTTATGCCGGATATCGAGGCTATGCTTCTGAGCAGTCAACGAAATGTGACAGGCGAAGTGACCCTCGAACTCCGTCCGCTCTGCTTCCAGACGGTTGGTGTGGACAGTCCCAACGACTTGGTCAAGAACAAACTTGGCGAGTATGGCGAGACGGCAAAGGCTTGGACGAGCGAGGATGCGAAGGGCTTCATCAAGGTGACTTCCACTGCGCTTCGTGCGTATTATCTGGCTCATCCAGACGAAAGGAAATAAGAGGATTCGTTCCTCGAAAGGTTAAGTCGAAAAACATGGCGTGGTTAAATCGCAATTTTAACGTGTTAAGTTTGCAAAGTTAACGTGTTAAGTTGGGCAACTTCACGTGTTAAGTTTTCAGACGCACCTAAAGAAAAGATAAAACTATGGTTAGAATAGGGATTTTAGGAGCTGCAGGATATACTGGCGGCGAACTGATAAGAGTGCTTTTGGGGCACCCTGAAGCGAAGATAGTCTTTGCCAATAGCGAGTCGAACGCTGGCAATCCCGTTAGCGAAGTCCACGAAGGATTGATTGGCGAGACTGACCTCTGCTTCACCTCAGAAATGCCTTTCGACGAGGTGGACGTCGTCTTCTTCTGCTTCGGACACGGCAAGAGCGAGCAGTTCCTCAAGGAGCATGAGATTCCTTCGAACGTCAGGATTATCGACTTGGCGCAGGACTTCCGTATCGCAGGCGAGCATGATTTCGTCTATGGACTGCCCGAAACGCATCGCTCGACGATAAAAGGCTGCCAACATCTCGCGAATCCTGGCTGCTTTGCCACTTGCATCCAACTCGCTATGCTGCCCGCTCTGAAGGCTGGCATCATTAGTGGAGACATCCATGTGAACGGCATTACAGGCAGTACGGGCGCAGGTCAGAAGCCTGGAGCAACGACTCATTTCTCATGGCGAAACGACAATATTTCCGTCTATAAGACCTTCACGCACCAACATCTGCTGGAAATCAACCAGACGGTGCAGGAGTTGTGTCCTGGTTACGAAGGTCGAGTCCTCTTCATTCCTCAGCGAGGATGCTTCACCAGAGGCATCTTCGTGACCGCTTATGCCAAGTGTGACCTCCCTCTCGAAGCGGTTCAACAGGTCTATGAGGACTATTATAAGGAGACTGCCTTCACGCATTTCGTCAGGAAGAGCCCTGATATGAAGCAAGTCGTAAACACCAATAAAGCAGTGGTTTACGTGGAGAAATACCAGGACCAGCTGCTCATGATTTCCTGCATAGACAACCTCCTGAAGGGAGCAGTCGGGCAGGCCGTACAGAATATGAACCTTATGTTTGGTCTCGACGAACGGATGGGACTGAACCTTAAAGCAAGTGCATTCTAAATGGAACTTTTTGATGTATATCCTCTCATGAATGTAACCATTGCTCGAGGCAAGGGTTGCAAGGTTTGGGACACAGAAGGACAGGAATATTTGGACCTTTATGGCGGCCATGCTGTCATTAGTGTTGGGCATAGTCACCCGCATTATGTAGAGGCTTTGACCAATCAACTTGGCAAACTCGGCTTTTACAGTAATTCTGTGCAAAACCCTTTGCAAAAGGAGTTGGCGCATCGTCTGGGCAAAGTCAGCGGCTATGAAGATTATAGTCTCTTCCTCGTCAATAGCGGTGCGGAAGCCAACGAAAACGCCCTCAAACTGTCATCTTTCTATAATGGGCGCACGCGAATCCTCTCTTTGGAGAAGGCTTTCCACGGACGTACCTCGCTTGCCGTCGAAGCAACCGCTAATCCGAAGATTATCGCGCCCATAAATGCGAACGGACACGTTACGTATCTTCCCCTGAATGACCTCGCTGCATGGAAAACCGAACTGCAGAAAGGCGACGTTTGTGCCTGCATCTTGGAGTGCATTCAGGGCGTTGGAGGCATACGAATGGTCGAGGCAAGTTTCCTTCAAGAACTGCAGAAACTATGTGAAGAGACAGGCACTGTCCTCATCTGTGACGAGATACAATGCGGCTATGGACGTAGCGGAAAGTTCTTCGCGCATCAGCATCTTGGCGTTCGTCCCGATATTATCACGGTGGCAAAAGGCATTTGCAACGGTTTCCCGATGAGTGCTGTTCTCATCAGCCCCAAGTTTAAACCTGTCTATGGACAGCTTGGAACGACCTTCGGAGGCAACCATCTTGCCTGTGCTGGCGCGCTTGCAGTCCTCGATATCATAGAGAAGGAACGACTTGTGGAGAATGCCGCCGAGGTGGGAGACTACTTGATGCAGGCCATTCGAAACGCCAATTTGCCTCATGTCGTTGAGGTTCGCGGTCGAGGCCTCATGATTGGAATCGAGTTGAACATTCCTTACAAAGAGCCTAGGCAACGTCTTGTCAGCGAACAACATTGTTTTACAGGATGCTCAGGCACTAATGTGCTTCGTCTCTTGCCACCCCTTTGCCTCACAAAAGCCGAGGCAGACAGTTTCGTTGAACGACTTAAAACCGTACTTACATCATTATGAAGTTAGCAATCATAGGTGCCGGAAACATGGGGGGAGCCCTGGTGAAAGGGTTTACGAAGGCAGGCATGGCAGCCGACATAACTGCCTCTGCTCATACACAACAGACGCTTAATCGTCTTGTTGAGGCTTGTCCTGGCATCAACGTGACGCTCGATAACAGGAAAGCAGTCGAGGGTGCTGATGTCGTTGTGCTTGCCATAAAGCCTTGGCTCGTGCAGCAAGTCATCTCTGAAATAACGCCGGAACTGAAGGACAAACTCGTCATCTCAGTCGCAGCAGGCATTCGCGATGAACGCATCGATGTGTATGTCATGCCCAACATTGCTGCCGAGTTTGGCGAAAGCATGACTTTCGTCGAGGAGGCTGAGCAGGCAGAAAAGACCGCCAAACTCTTCGAAAGGGTAGGGCAGTGCAAGGTCGTTCCCCAACGGCTGATGGGTGCCGGCATGATGATGGCTGGCTGTGGCATCGCCTACGTCATGCGTTTTCTCCGTGCCATGACAGAAGGAGGCGTCGAGATGGGCTTCTATCCTGATGAGGCAAAGCAGATTGCCATGCAGACTATGCAAGGCGCAGTCACCCTTCTTAGCGAGACAGGTCTGCATCCTGAGGCAGCCATCGACAAGGTGACAACACCTGGCGGCATCACAATAAAAGGGCTAAACGAGTTGGATCATGCTGCCTTCAACTCGGCAGTAATACGATGTCTCAAAGCAGGACTGCAATGAAGAAAAGACTTGTAGTGAAGGTGGGCAGCAATGTCCTCACGACAGACAGGGGCAAACTCGACATCACGCGAGTCTCTGCGCTTGTTGATCAGATTGCTTGGTTGCGGGAGCAGAACTATGATGTGGTGCTTGTCACGAGTGGTGCAGTTGCGTGTGGAAGGGGAGAACTGCAGGTTGACCATTCGCTCGACTCAGTCGAACAACGTCAACTCTTCTCGGCAATGGGACAGGTGAAGCTCATCAACCTCTACTACGACCTGTTTCGCGAATACAACATACACGTGGGACAAGTGCTCACGACAAAAGAGAACTTCCAAAGCGAACGCAGTTATCAGAACCAACGTGCCTGCATGGAAGTGATGCTCGAGAATGGCGTCCTGCCTATCGTCAACGAGAATGATACCGTCAGCATCGAGGAACTGATGTTCACGGACAACGACGAACTGTCTGGCCTCATTGCCAAGATGGTGGGAGCCGAAATGCTTATCCTGCTCACAGGAGTGGATGGTTTGTACAACGGCAATCCCCAAGAGTCTGGAAGCGAAGTGATTCGTCAGGTAAGGCTGGGTGATGATGTGAGTCGCTACATTCTTCCCGCCAAGAGCAAGGCCGGCAGAGGCGGCATGACTTCGAAATTCAATACAGCCCTTTCGGTAGCCCAAGCAGGCATCCGCGTCATTATTGCCAACGGAAACAGAGCAGGCATCTTGCCAGCCCTCATTAATGAATCGACTCAAACAATCCATACAGAATTCCTGCCATCATGAAGCAACTGTTCCATAAGGCAAAGGAAGCAAGCCGAACGCTCATGCTTTTGACGGACGAGCAACGCAATGAGGTGCTCCTGAAGATTGCAGATCGTGCTGAGGCTGAGGCAGATAAGTTGCTTGCCGCAAATGCGCTCGACTTGCAAAAGCTTGAGCCAAGCGACCCGCTTTACGACCGCTTGTTGCTCACAAAGGAACGTATCCAGGGCATTGCAGCCGACCTTCGTAACGTGGCCCAACTGCCTTCGCCTCTTGGAATAATAAGTAAGGAGAGGACTCTTGCCAACGGTCTTTACCTGCGTCGCATCAGTGTTCCGTTCGGCGTGATAGGCGTCATATTCGAAGCAAGGCCAAATGTCTGCTTCGATGTCTTCTCTCTGTGCTTCAAGAGTGGCAATGCCTGCATTCTGAAAGGCAGCCATAGTGCAGAGGAAAGCAATCGCGCGATAGTCAATCTTATACACGAAGTGCTGCAAGATACTGGCATTTGTGTGGATGTGTTGGCTTTGTTGCCACCCACTCACGAGGCTACCGCCGAACTGCTTGGTGCGGTTGGTTATGTGGATCTCTGTATCCCTCGAGGCGGAAGGAAACTCATTGACTTCGTACGCGACAATGCTCGTGTGCCGGTTATCGAGACAGGGGCAGGCGTTGTGCATGCTTATTTCGATAAAGACGGTGACTTGGAGAAAGGGAAACGCATCATTGCGAATGCCAAGATGCGACGTGTCAGCGTCTGCAACGCCCTTGATTGTCTGCTCGTTCACCGTGACAGAGCCAACGACATTCCTGCTTTGCTTGCCCCGATGGAAGGGCATGTTGAGATTGTCACCGACGAGGCAACGATGGGCACAGAGTGGATGGACTACAAGCTCTCCCTTAAAGTCGTCGATAGCCTCGACGAGGCATTGGCTCACATCGCTCGTTATGGCTCAGGACATAGTGAGTGTATCATTACGGAAAACAAAGCGACGGCAACTCGCTTCCAACAGATGGTTGATGCAGCTTGCGTGTATGTCAATGCTCCCACCAGCTTTACTGATGGCGCCCAATTTGGCTTGGGCGCAGAGATAGGCATTTCAACCCAAAAGCTTGGTCCGCGAGGACCGATGGCATTGGAAGAGATGACGACTTACAAATGGCTTATAAATGGAAATGGACAAATAAGAAGTTAATTATATGAACGACATTAAACAAATATCTCAACGCCTTAAAGGCTTGCGCGAGATATTCGATATCCCTGTGGAGAAGATGGCAGAGGTGTGCGAGACGACAGTCGAACACTATCGTCGCATTGAGAGTGGTGAGGCTGACCCTGGCGTTTATCTCCTCTCGCGCATCTCCAAGCAGTATGGCATTGCCCTTGATGTCCTGCTTTATGGCGAGGAGCCACGCATGAATGGTTACTTCGTGACGCGTCGAGGCAAAGGCCTTGAAGTGGACCGCCACAACGATTACAAGTACAAATCTCTTGCCAGCGGCTTTAAGGGAAGAGTGATGGAGCCGTTCTTCACGGAGATAGAACCTCTGCCGGAAGGTAAGAACCATGCAAAGAATGTTCATGACGGCCAGGAGTTCATCATCGTCTTTGACGGCATCCTTGAGATAACGATTGAAGATAAGGTTATTGTATTGCAGAGGGGCGACAGTATATACTTCGACACGACACGTCCCCATTGTATGCGTGCCCTTGAGAATAAGACTGTGAAGTTCCTGACAGTAATCATCTAAGTTAATGTCAAAACCCATGACTAACAATCCTATACTAAGTCGCTTCCTGAAGCAAACGACCTTTGTTTCCGAGGAAGATTATGCGAAGAACCTTGAGTTCATTGTTCCCAAGAACTTCAACTTCGCCTATGATGTTGTGGATGCTTGGGCAGAGGTGGCACCAGATAAGATTGCCCTTCTGTGGACAAACGATGAAGGGGCAGAGCGAAAGCTGTCCTTTGACGACCTTAAGCGGATGAGCGACCAAGCCGCTTCCTACCTGGGAAGCCTGGGTATCGAGCGTGGCGACATGGTGATGCTCATCGAGAAGCGTCGCCTCGAGTGGTGGATTACGATGCTTGCCCTGCACAAGCTGGGAGCAGTTCCTATTCCCGCAACACACATGCTCACCAGCCACGACATTGTTTATCGCAACAATGCGGCTTCCGTGAAGGCCATCATTTGCGTGGGCGAGCCTTATGTTCTCGGGGAGGTTCAGAAGGCGATGCCTGAGAGCCCGACTGTTGAGATACTTGTTTCCATCGGTCCCAACGTGCCTGAAGGCTTCCACGACTGGCATAAAGAGATAGACAAAGCTGCGCCTTTCCGTCGTCCTCGCTTCGTTAATACCAATGGTGATACAATGATATTGTACTTCACCTCAGGCACTTCGGGTGAGCCCAAGATGGTGGCGCACGACTTCCTCTACGCTCTTGGTCATCTCACGACTGGTGTCTTCTGGCACAACCTCACGCCCGACAGCATACACTTGACTGTTGCTGATACAGGATGGGGTAAGGCTGTCTGGGGAAAGTTCTACGGACAATGGTTTGCTGGAGCTTGTGTCTTTGTCTTCGACCACGAGAAGTTCACAGCAGAGAAGATACTTCGTCAGATGGAGAAGTACCATATAACAAGCTTCTGTGCACCGCCTACGGTCTATCGTTTCCTTGTTCGAGAGGACTTCAGCCACTATGATCTTTCGGCTCTTCGCTATTGTACTACGGCTGGCGAGGCATTGAATGCTGCCGTGTATAACAAGTTCTTCGAACTGACAGGCATACGTCTGATGGAAGGCTTTGGCCAGACCGAGACGACTCTGACCTTGGGAACCTTCCCCTGGATGCAGCCTAAACCAGGCAGTATGGGCAAGCCCAACGCACAATATGAGATAGCTTTGCTGCGTCCTGACCTAACCCCTTGCGAGGATGGAGAGAAGGGCGAGATAGCGGTTCGCCTGAATGAAGGCCACAAGGCTATTGGCCTTTTCAAGGAATACTATCGCGACAGCAACATCACCTACGAGGCTTGTCACGACGGATATTACTTTACGGGCGACATGGCTTGGCGCGACAAGGACGGCTACTACTGGTTTGAAGGCCGCGCAGACGACGTCATCAAGAGCAGCGGCTACCGCATCGGGCCCTTTGAAGTCGAGAGTGCTTTGATGACACATCCTGCCGTTGTGGAGTGTGCCATTACCGGTGTGCCCGATGATACCAGGGGAATGGTGGTGAAGGCAACTGTCGTGCTTGGCAAGGAATGGAAGGATAAAGCCGGCAAGGCCCTGATAGAAGAGCTGCAGGCACACGTCAAACATGTGACAGCTCCTTATAAATATCCTCGTATCATCGAGTTTGTTGACGAATTACCCAAGACCATCAGCGGCAAGATTCGCCGTGTAGAAATAAGAGAAAAAGATAAAAGATGAGAAGTTTCCTTAATGTAGAAGACCTTGGTGACCTCAAGGAGGCACTCAGGGAAGCAGCTGAAATAAAAGCCGACCGCTATAAGTACGATACACTTGGCAAGAATAAGACCTTGCTCATGGTGTTCTTCAATAACAGCCTTCGCACCCGTCTCAGCACGCAAAAAGCAGCTATGAACCTCGGCATGAACGTTATCGTGCTCGATGTGAATGCCGGTGCGTGGAAACTCGAAACGGAGCGTGGCGTCATCATGGATGGCGACAAGAGCGAGCACCTGTTGGAAGCCATTCCGGTTATGGGATGTTATTGCGATGTTATAGGCATCAGATCCTTTGCAGGACTGACGGACAGAGACTATGATTACGCGGAGACCGTCTATCATCAGTTCGAGAAGTACAGCGGCAAGCCTGTGTTTGCGATGGAGACAGCCACGGTGCATCCCCTGCAAGCTTTTGCCGACCTGATTACCATCAACGAGTATGCTGCGAAACGTGGCAAGCGTCCCAAAGTCGTGCTCACTTGGGCTCCGCATCCCAAGGCGTTACCTCAAGCCGTTCCCAACAGCTTTGCTCAGTGGATGTTGGCAGCCGATGTCGATTTCGTCATTACTCATCCTGAGGGCTATGAGCTTGATCCTGCCTTCACCAAAGGTGCCACCATTGAGTACGACCAGCGCAAAGCTTTCGAAGGAGCCGATTTCATCTACGCCAAGAACTGGAGTTGTCCGGGCGTGACGAACAGGGAAGATTACGGAAAGGTGCTGTTGAAGGATATGAGTTGGACTGTTGATGCGGAGCACATGAGCTGGACCAACGATGCTCACTTCATGCATTGCTTGCCTGTTCGACGTGGTATGATTGTCACAGACGACGTTATCGAGGCCCCCACTTCGCTGGTCATTCCAGAGGCTGCCAACAGGGAAATCTCTGCGACTGTCGTTTTGAAACGCATCTTGCAAAGCAAATAATTCAAAAAAAACATTGCAACCCCTTTGTTTGTAACGATATTAATTGTATCTTTGCATCATAGTTTTTTAATAAAATCGATTATGAAGAATCTTTTCCTTACAATGTTGCTCCTTCTTGCAGCAAACGCTTCATGGGCTGAAACAGCACTTTTCGTTCACCAGAAGTCTGGTGGCGTACTTGAGGTTTCCTTCAGCGAGAAGCCCGTCGTAACCTATAGCGAAGGCTATCTTGTTATTACTGGAGCGAATGGTTCGGTGTCCTATCCTCTCTCTGACATGCAGAAGTTCACTTTTGGCGAAGTGGATGAGAATGTGACTCGCATCGTTGCTCCTGAGAGTGCAGCGCCCCAGCCCACCTTCATTTACAGCATCGATGGCAAGCTCATGCGTACTTACCAGCCTGGTGAGAACCGTGCAACCTCTGCTTCTGTCGAGGGTCTTCCTGCCGGAACCTATGTCGTAAAGAACGGTAAGACGTCCTACAAAGTCCTGAAGAAATAAGTTGGAGCGCCTTCTCGACATAATAAACAGCCGCTACAGCTGTCGCAGTTATCTCGACAAAGCAGTAGAGGAAGAGAAAGTTGCGTACCTCAAGGAGTGTATGCGACTCGCTCCTTCTGCCGTGAACAAGCAGCCTTGGCGATTCCGAATCGTGCGAAGTCAGCAGGGTAGGGCAAAGCTTCAGTCCTGCTACTCACGTTCCTGGTTCAACGAAGCGCTGTTGTACGTGCTTGCGACCCTGCTTCATGACGAGGAATGGGTTAGGGCAGATGGCAAACCTCACGGCAATATTGATGTCGCCATTGCAGTCGAGCATCTTTGTCTGGCAGCCACAGAGCAGGGACTTGGCTCGTGTTGGGTATGTAATTTCGATGTCAAATTGTGCCACGAACTGTTTGAACTGCCTGAAAACGAAGAGCCTGTCGTCATCATTCCCCTTGGGTATCCAGTCTCCGCAGGCACTCCTCCCAAGACACGCAAAACGCCAGAGGAACTCTTCCTCGAAGCATAAAGACGTGTAAGGGGCACTCGAAAGAGCGCCCCTTACACGTTTTATTACCTCATTCATTACATCTCGTCACCTCATTCTCCACGTCTCATCACCCAACATCCCACGTTAACTTTGCCTACGACCCTTGTCATGTGGGGCGATGCGGCAGTTCGAGTGAACCTACAAGCTGTTTTTGACGGCTCGAACCAACTCGGAATCCGTACTGCCGTTCCTGCGAAGCGAGCCATGAATCTCGTGGGCCCCGGTCTCAGAAAGAATGCGACGGGCATTCTCTTGGTTGACCCCAGCACCAGGCATGATGATGAGTCTGCCGCCAGATTGCTCGACAAGTTTCTTAATCAGGGGAATGCCTTGCTCTGCCGAGGGTGCCTGACCAGATGTGAGCAAGCGATGACAACCCAAGGAAACGATCTGCTCCAGAGCCTCTGTGGGCTGCGAACAGACATCGAAAGCACGGTGAAAAGTGATGCTCAAGCCTGTCGCTTCGCTCACAAGACGACGGCTTGTCTCCTCGTCTATGCTGCCGTCGGACTTCAAAGCCCCAATCACAACACCATTCGCGCCAAGTCGTTTGGCCAGACGAATCTCCTTCAGCATGGTCTCGACCTCAGCCTCGTCGTACACGAAGTCACCCTCCCTGGGGCGAATCAGCACTTGAACCGGGATGCCCAGACCTATTGCCTCAGCTATCATCTCAGCCGATGGTGTCAGACCATCCACTTCGAGAGCCTGGCAAAGCTCAATGCGATCTGCTCCTCCCTCTTTGGCTGCAAGGACACTCTGCATGTCGCCGCAGCAAACTTCCAACTTTATCTGTTCCATAATGGCGTTTCGTCTGGTTTTGTTTAGGTTTCTAAGTTACCAAATATAATAAAAGAAAGAGAGTGGCTTCACAGCTACTCTCTTCCAATTGGTATTAGCTTTGTTTAAGGTAAAAAGATTGTTTTCAGGATAACAGTTGCAAAGGTAAAGCATTTTTATGCATGTTGCAACTGTTTTTGTTATGTTCTTTAACATGTTTCGGTATAAATAGGAACTTTTGTACAACACTTATAACATTTTGATATGGTATTGAGCGATTGCTTCGATGGGACGACGCATGATTCGACCCATTTGCCTGCCTTCGCTAACAATGGCTTCTGTCAGCTCTGCTTTGAACTGATAAGCGATGCCTCCCACGCAGTTTATCGGCATTTCTTTGTGCCCATAGACGGCAATGTTCCTGTTGATGAACAGGCGGAAAGCCTCGACGAGCATGTCGTGAATGGCAGGATTGGCGCGGTTCTCGACGATGAAAGGAACCAGCGAAGCAAGGAAGGCATTGGCGGCAGGCTTGCGGTAAACGCGCTCAATGATGTCCGAAAGCGACAGATTGAACTTATTGCAAAACTTCTCCTTGAGTGTTTCGGGAAGTTTTCCTTTGAAGAGTCCGTTCAGCAACATCTTGCCAAGATAGGAGCCGCTGCCTTCATCGCCAAGAATGTAACCGAGTGGCGACGTATGCTTCACAATGTTTTTCCCATCGTAGAGACAGCTGTTGGAGCCCGTTCCGAGAATGCAGGCTATGCCAGGTTCGTGCCCGCAAACGGCTCTGGCGGCACCCAGCAAGTCGCTCTCCACCTCGATGTGGCAATCGGGGAAAAGTTCCTCGAGGGCACTCTTAACACTCTGGCTGAACGGTTCTATGCAGCCGGCACCATAGAAATAAACAGCCTGCAGACCCTCAGATTGCGGCAGCTGAGTCAATAAATCGTGGTATAATACATTATATATATTATCGCGCGCGTCGCGCGCGGGATTGATACCATCGGTGTGCAACTCGGTTTGTGAGCCGTCGGAACTGACGTGGAGCCAGTCCGTCTTAGTGGAACCGCTGTCGGCTATAAGGAGAACTTTGTTCATGCTAAAGGTAACCCCCGCCTCCCTTTCAGGGAAAGCGGGGGCTTTTGTTGTGTTGCTAAAAGGCGTCAATTACTGAGCGGGAGCCTCTGCAGGAGTTTCAGCAGGAGCTTCTGTTGCTGCGGGCTGCTCCATAGCGGGCACGTTGCCAGGATTTGTGGCTGCCTGCTCAATGGCTTGCTGCTGCATAACAGACTCGTTGTGACCAGCACCGGGCAGGAAAGCTACACTGATGACGCTGAGGAAAATCATTGCACCAGCGAGGAACCAGGTTGCCTTCTCGATAAAGTTTGTTGTCTTGGGAGCGCCAAGAATCTGGTTGTTGTTGGAGTAGTCAGCAGCCAAACCGCCGCCTTTTGATTCCTGAATCAGTACGATGAGGCACATAAGAATGGATGCCAGCACAATCAGGATTACGATAGATGTGTACATGTTTTGTGTGTTTGTTATGTTGTTATTTGTGTTTATTATTGATGATCAGTTTCTCTAAAAACCGAATTTGGTCTGCAAAGTAACGATTTTTTTTTGGATATTTCAAGGAAAGTTGCCTGATAATTTTCACTGCGTTCTCATATTTGCCTTGTTTAATGTAAATTCCGGCCATTATTTCAGTCAGAATTTCATTATTTTCGTCATTTTCGTAAACATTGCTGTTGTCGCTTTGACTCTCGTTTTGTTCATCTTCGAGGTTGTCGTCAAGCACAATCCTTCCGTGTTCATTCTCCAGAAAGTCCTCGACAACTCCACCACCATTCATTGGCAAAGCTTCCTGCCTTTGAGTGCCTTGCCTGCTTTCTTGCTGTAGGAGATAGCCAATATAATCCTGTGCCGCATCGATTGGATGGCTGACGGGCGAGACGGGAGTCTGTGCCTCGAGGAAGTTGTCGATGAGGCTAACAGTGCGAGATTCAGGGCCGTCCGTTGTCTCTTCATAGCGTTTGCGCTCTTCTGCTTGCGTGTAATGAGGCTCTTCCGTTAAGCGGAAAATGGCTTCTCGATTTGGCACAAGGATTGCTGTGCGACGCAAAGTTTCATCGTAAGCAGGGTCGTGCTTCTTGTAGAGTGCTTGCAGGAGCAGGATTCGGGCGATGTGGAAGTAGGGATGCTCCTGCGTAAGCGCTTGCAACTGCGCTATTGCATCATCGTCGATGGTATCGGGTCGTCGGATATAATCTATGATGTGTCGTTGCATGTCGTGTGTTGATGTTTACCAGTTGGCTACTGTGGCATTGAAGATTTGGTCGACGATGTCCTTCGTCATCTGCGTGACGAGTTCTTCCTGAACTGCATTAAGTTGCTGAGAAGCGTCGAATTCTGAGGTCGCGGTGAACTGCCTTTCGAAGTCGTCGGTGTGTTTCTTGTTGTTGACAAAGCGGACGTTGACGGTCATCTTGAGTTGCACCTGACTACTGTAGCCTTCGCTCGAGATGCTTTTATTAAACTGGTCGAAGGCAATAATCTCGCCTGCGAGTTGGAGGTCGCCGTTCTTCTTGACCTGCCTCAACTTTGTCTGATTCAGATATACTTCTGTTATCCTGTTCTGGAAGATGCTCTGCATCGGTGCCCAAACATAGGCGCTTCGGATGGGGAAGTTGTCTATCTGGATGGTTTTGGTTGTGGTATAGTCGATGCTTGCCCCGTTGAAGCGATAGCTGACGGTGCAGGCTGTGACGAGCAGGGCGAGCAGAAGCAATAGGAGAGGTCGCCTTCTATTCATCGATTCCATAGGCTTTAATCTTTCTGTAAAGTGTTCTCTCACTGATGCCAAGCTCTTCTGCAGCGAGTTTGCGCTTGTAGTGATTGCGTTGGAGGGCAAGCAAGATGTTGCGTTTCTCCATGTCTCCGATGTTGAGTGTGTCGTCGTCGACAATCTCTTCGGCAGTTGAAATGTCCAACTCTTCCGGTTGTGTGTGTTGAACCTTCTTCTGTTGGGAGACTGGAACGGGCAATGTGGTGCTGGCCGGAGCCTCGTGCCAATTGTGTCCTTGCAGCTTCTCTTTGAGCTCTTGCACTTCCGAACGGAGTTCGAAGACGGCATGAGCCAGTATCTTTATCTCTTGTTCGTAGTCGTGCTGGCCGCCTGAAGTGCTTCCTCCGACAGTGGCGATGCCTGTATCATCATCGGAGTTTGGCGTGATGCCAAGCTTTGCAAGCATCTCTGGCGTTACGCTTCTGCTCTCGGAAAGGATGCTGAGCTGCTCCGTTATGTTGCGCAGCTGACGGATGTTGCCTGGCCATTTGTAGGAATTCACCACAGTTTCTGCCTCTGGTGTAAGTCGTATGGGCTCAGGGATATTGTAGCGGCTGGCAGTATCGAGCGCGAACTTCTTGAAGAGAAGCACAGCGTCGCCTTGTCGTTTGCGCAGGGGAGGAATCTGAATGTTGATGGTGGAGAGGCGATAATAGAGGTCCTCGCGGAACCGTCCTTGCTTGATGGCTGTGGGGATATCCACGTTTGTGGCAGCCACGATGCGTACATTTGTCTTGCGAGGAGTACTGCTGCCGACCCTCAGATACTCGCCTGTTTCCAGGACTCGAAGCAGTCGGGCTTGTGTGCTCAAAGGCAGTTCGCCCACTTCATCAAGGAAGAGTGTGCCTCCGTCGACAGCTCCGAAGAAGCCTTCGTGCTCGCCTATGGCGCTGGTGAACGCGCCTTTCTCGTGTCCGAAGAGTTCGCTGTCGATGGTTCCTTCTGGTATGGCGCCGCAGTTTATTGCGATGTATGTCTTGCCTCGACGTTGGCTGTGGTCGTGGATGATGCGTGGAATGACTTCCTTACCCACGCCGCTCTCGCCCTGTATGAGTACCGAGAGGTCTGTAGGAGCAACGAGAACTGCTGTGGCAAGGGCTTCGCGAAGGGCTTCGTTGCGTCCCACAATGCCGTAGCGGTTCATCAGGGATTGCATATCTGAACTTGTGCTCATGATGCTTTTTCTGTGTTGTCGTTGTTGATAGCCTGAGGTGCGTCGTCCTTCTTCCTGTCTTCGCGTTTGTCGCGGAACAGCTTGGGCAAGGGGTTTTGACGAGCCTCGTCGTAGAAGGCTCTGTTGCGGACGATGTCGATGGCTGTGTAGATGGGCTTTGTCAGGGCAGACACATCAGCCACTCCCTCCTCCGTCTCTTCCTTCTGAGTCGTGTTGTAAGATGCAGTTATGACAGTCTCCATGCCTGCGAAGAAGCGAGCCAGAGCATTGCCAGACAGGCTTGTCGGGAGCGTACTGCCTTCTGGAATGATGATGCCGTCGAAGTGGCAGGCGTTGTTCTCGCTGAGAATCTGTTCGGAGGTGTAGGGTCCGTAGGTGTTGATGCCTTGCTCTGTTGTGACTTGCGAAGCGAGGTCTGGGTTCTGCATGGCAGTCTCCTGGACGATTGCGATGCGAGGCAGTTGCTGGTCGAAGTCGCGTTCCAGGATGTCGCGGAACTTGATGATGTCCTCTGCCGTTGGCTCCTTCGAGAGCGGCATGAGGTTGGCCTTCTCCGTTACGATAATCTCGACGGACTGTGCAGGACGTTTCGCGGGCTCGTTTGACGCGTAGAGCACCAAGGCATCGGCATTCTCTTCGTTGAGTTCGCGATAGGCTGCCTCCTCATTGAAAAAGGCTGGCGAGCATAGTTCGAGCATTGCGGGGTCGTCGCAAACTTGGCGAATGGGGTCGTTGCTTGTGCCGTCTTCGCCAATCAGAGCGATGGCTATCTTGAGTTTATCCATATATGTTGCTTATTTTATCGAGGTCTGTTGCTTAGGTTATGCAGTTAAGTTGATTGATTCATCATGTAGAATCAATTGCATATACATGTACGTGCAATTGCAACTACATGTATATGCAATGAATTTGGCGTGCTTAGTTTTTTGTTCCTCCCTTTGAAGTTGATTCGGATGGCGTTTGAGCTTTCTCTTCTTCCAGTCCTGTGTCGATGAACGAGTACTGTTCCTGCGGGAGCTGCAGCGTGTAGAGCGAGCCCTCGAGACGGCGGATGAGGCCGCGCTTCATCTTCTCCGGAGCATAAACAAAGCCTTCGACTACTACGACGCGGTTCGTCTCGATGTCCACACGAGAGTGGCTCACGAAGGGGCCTCCCATGCAATCATTCTCCATGTACCAGAGTCCGCGCATCTCCATAGCGAAGCTGTTGTGCACGTTGACTGCCTTGACGATGGTGCAGAGCGAGTCTGTCTTCATGTACATGCCTGGCTTTTCGCCCGGGAGGTTCACTTTCATCACGGAGTCTCGCTTGGCCGTCATGTACGCTTTGTTGAAGGTTTCGGGGCCTTCATACGGGTAGCTGTACATCACGATATTCTCCATGCCTGTTGCCGTATTGTTGCTCGTCCAGAAGAACTGCTCGCCTTTCTTGTAGCTGGTCAGTTCCTTTGGAGCATGGAAGCGGCAGGTAAAGATTTGCCAGGCAAGGTCGTAGGTGACTTTCGAGTACTTGTTCTCGAGTTCTTTGATGAGTCGATTCATCTCAGAACGCGTCAGGAAGTCGATCACTTCCTGTTTGTGGTCGATGCAGAACTGCTGGAAGTCCTCCAGGCTTGGGCTGTTGATGGTGAGCACAATCTGGTCCATCGCGAACTTGTTACGCATGAAGCGCATGCCTGTTCGCGAGTATTGTGTCTTATCTATGTTGACCTGAATGATGTTACGGAATATGGTGAAGTTGGCGCTGAAGTCTTTCGGTTCGATCTGTGTGATGTGGAACGAGCGCTCACTTTGCGGCAAGCAAGGCACATCGGTGTCAAGGATGTCAAACAAGGCGCGACCTGCAGGCGCCTCCCAAGTCTTGTTGTCGAGCACGACAAGCACTTCGTAAGGACGACCGCTGGCTTGCGGGAAGAATTGTTCCTTCGTGCAGCTTGCCAAGAGAAGCAAGCCCAATATTAATGATAAAGCAAGTTTGTATTTCATAATGTCTGTCGTTATGTTGGTAACTAATCATTTTAATTCATCACGCTTCGCTCTTCACTTTGCTGTGCAACAAGCCGCAAGCCGCATAGATGTCTTGCCCGCGACTGGCACGAATAGTGGTTGTAACGCCATGCTTGGTCAGGTAGTCTCGCAACCAAACCATCTTTTCCTCGGACGCGCCCTTGTATGGCGTGTCAGGTATCTCGTGGAAGCGAATCAGGTTTACGCGGCATTCTATTGGCGCAAGCAGTCGAACCAACTCTCTTGCATGCCTTTCCGAGTCGTTGAGACCTCCGAAGACGATGTACTCGAAGCTGAGTCTGCGCTGATGGCTCCAGTCTTGCTTGCCAAGCAGAGCCAGCAGTTCTGCTAAGCCGTAAGCCTTCTCGGCAGGCATCATCTGGAGCCTCTCTTCTGGGAAAGGATTGTGGAGGCTGATTGCGAGGTGGCAGTCGCTCTCTTTGAGGAAGCGTTCCACGCCCTTCCTGACGCCGACTGTAGAGACCGTGATGCGCTTCGGACTCCAAGCCCAGCCGTTCGTGTCTGTGAGTAACTGAGTGGCTTTCAGTACAGCATCGAGGTTGTCCATCGGTTCTCCTTGCCCCATGAAGACGATGTTTGTCAACAGTTCGCTGCCTGGCACGGAATAGACTTGGTTCAGGATGTCTGTGGCTGTGAGGTTGCCTCCGAAGCCTTGCCGGCCAGTCATGCAGAAGCGGCAGCCCATGCGACAGCCAGCTTGACTGCTGACACAAAGCGTTGCCCTGTCTCCATCGGGAATGAAGACGCACTCAACCTTCTGTCCGTTCTCCGTTGGGAAGAGATACTTCGCAGTCCCGTCGATGCTTTGCTGGATATCGCAAGGCGGCACGCAACCTATCTCGTATCGCTCTGCAAGAGCCGTCCTTCCTTTGAGCGAAAGGTTGGTCATCTCGTTGATGCTCCTGATGTGCTTGCCGTATATCCACTCCGCCATTTGTTTAGCTGCGAAGGCAGGCAGTCCCACCTCTGTGGCGACAGCCTTAAGTTCGTCGAGTGTCAAACCAAGCAGCTTTTTCTTTTCCATTAGGCGCATATTACGCCACAAAGTTACATTATATTATGTAATATGTGGGCACATAAAGGGAAAAAGTTGTCTTTTTTCACTTCTTTTGCATGAAAAGAGCGAGAGTTTAGGAAACTTTTACTATCTTTGCGCAGTAAATGTACTAAAACTAATAGAAACCATGAACATCAAACAATTCTCTGCCGTTCTTTTTGCGGCAATTCTTTTCAGTGTTAATTCTATCGCGCAGAGTCTCAGCCCCAGCACCAAATATCATTGGGACAAGGGAACTCTCATTGTTGATACACCTGCTCGTCCTGCAGGACAGCAGAATGTTCTCGGACTTACGGCTCCCAAGATGGCAACAGTCCGTGTTGGCTTTGTCGGTCTGGGCATGCGTGGACCTGGAGCTGTAGCTCGTTTCACTCACATTCCAGGCACTCAGATTGTTGCCCTTTGTGATTATGAAGAGGCTCGTGCTGAAGCTTGTCAGAAGTATCTTCGTGAGGCTGGACTTCCGCCAGCAGACATCTATAGTGGCGAGAAAGGCTACGAGGAGCTTTGCAAGCGTCCCGATATCGACCTCGTGTATGTGGCCACCGACTGGGATCACCATTTCCCCGTTGCCAAGTGCGCCCTTTTGAATGGCAAGCACACGGCTATCGAGGTGCCTTCTGCCATGAACCTTGAGCAATGCTGGGAACTTATCGACCTCTCGGAGAAGACGCGCCTCCACTGCATGATACTGGAGAACTGCTGCTACGACTGGTATGAACTCAACACGCTCAACATGGCGCAGAACGGCGTCTTCGGAGAAGTGCTGCGTGGCGAGGGTGCTTACATTCACAACCTCGACGACTTCTGGGCCTATTACTGGAAGAATCCTGATGGCAGCGACATACAGAATCTGCACTGGCGACTGAAGTATAATAAGGAGAATCGTGGTGATGTCTATGCCACTCACGGCCTTGGTCCCGTTGCCCTCGCTATGGATATCCATCGTGGCGACCGTTTCACGACGTTGGTTGCAATGGACACCAAGAGCTCGCATGGCAAGGAGTTGGTGGAGAAGACCACAGGCCGTCCCTGTGCTGAGTTCCGCAATGGTGACCAAACCACAACATTGATGCGTACGGCAAATGGCAAGGTTGTTGAGATTCAGCACAATGTCATGAACCCGCAGCCATACAACCGTCTTTACAAACTGACCGGTACAAAGGGCTATGCTACCAAGTATCCCGAGCAGCACTATGCTCTCGACAAGAGCCAGCTTTCTGCCAGCGGCGTTGCTCCTAAAGTGGATGACCTCAGCAGTCACGGCTTCTTGCCAGCAAGCGAACAGCAGGCACTTGTGGCTAAGTACACGCATCCCATCATCAAGAAGTACGGCGAGATGGCTCAAAAGGTTGGCGGTCACGGCGGTATGGACTTCTTCATGGACGCACGTCTCGTCTATTGCCTGCAGAACGGCCTGCCTCTCGACATGGATGTTTACGACCTTGCCGAGTGGTGCTGCCTTGCAGAGCTGGGAGCGCTTTCGATGGACAACAACAGCTGCTCCGTTGCCTTCCCCGACTTTACCCGTGGTTATTGGGACGTGATGCCAGGCTTCCAGTTTGCTTGGGCAAAGGCTGAGGACGAAGCAGCCGCTCAGGCCGCAGCTGAAGCCAGCACTCAAGCCCAGAAGGATCGTTGTGCTAAAGAGAAACTTTGGGAGAAATACGACAAGGCAAAAGAAACGGCTGCAAAGAAAGCTAAAAAGTGACGAAACAAGACCTGCGTCGCTTCATCAGGGCGCAGAAAAAGGAACACGCCGCTGCCCAGTTAGCAGCGATGTCGGAAGAGATAACGAACAGAGTGTTTGCTTCTGCTTGGTGGCAGGAGGCAAGCACTCTGCTACTTTATTACCCATTAAGCGATGAAGTCGATGTGCGCTCGTTGATAAGTGAAGCCTTCGAGGAAGGCAAGCGTGTTCTTTTGCCCGTTGTGAAGGGCGAAGAGCTGGAGCTGCATCTTTATGAAGGAGAGTCTTCCTTGAGGAAGGGTGCATTTGGTATTATGGAACCTCAGGGGCCTTTGTTTGCCCCAGAGCATTACGACGAGATAGAACTCGCCATCATTCCAGGTATGGCGTTCGATGGGGCAGGGCACCGGTTGGGGCGTGGCAAAGGTTTCTACGACCGCTTGCTGCCTAAACTGGAGTCGGCAAAGCTCGTGGGCGTCTGCTGGCCTTTCCAACTCCTTGACGAAGTGCCTGCTGAACCTCATGATATTCCAGTTGAGGAAGTGATTTCCTGAGAAATCATCAAACTGCTGATTCGTACCTTTCTCTTCATCAGCGTGTTTGATGAAGTGCGAAATTTCTTTACAAAAAACCTAACGAAAAACGGGGCGTTAGGTGATGCGACGTGTTGAAGATTTAAACGCGACACGTCGAATTGATCAACGCGACACGTCGAAATTGAATTTCCCCTGTGTGAAGTTGATAGACCCGACGCGTCGATTTTACCAAGCAAATGTGCTGTTATTGTCATTTTGGTGCATAATACTTGTACTTTCTTTGCTTGTGTTCCTTGGATGAGTCCTCTGAAACCGCCTTCTGTAAAGAGAAACGCGATTTAAGCCCTTATTTTGCCTTTGGGGTAGAAAAGTGCCACAACATCAAAAATAAGTCGTTAGAAGCGAGGTGTCGGAAATAATCTTGACATTTTGCCGAATGATAACATAGGCGATATCACTAAATGTGTCGCTGCTCTTCTTTAATAAAGATAAAGAAAAAAAAACTCAAATAGTTTTGGCTGTTTGCCTGCTTATTTGTAACTTTGCAATAGAAATGAGACTATTTGTTCAGTATTAACCTAAACTTTTTGCATTATGAACGAAGAATTCAAGAACGGAATGGTTATCGACGAGACGATGAAGGCTGACCTGCTGAGCTCAGCAAAGTGGGCGAAGTTCCTCCTCATCCTGGGAACTATCGCAATGGTGATTTATTTTATCATGGGCATCGTGGTTACTATTGCCCCGTTCGTATTGCCTCCCACTCCAATGCTTGGCGGAGGAATCATCGTTGGCCCAATCTATGTGATTGTGTCTCTCATTGCAATCTATCCCCTCGCAAAGGGATTCCAGTTTGCCAATGGCGTGAAGGCTGCATGCAAGACCGGCAGTGATGCTGAGCTAGCTCGTGGCTTTGCAGGAATGCATGCTTACCTGAGGTTCAGTGGTATCCTTACCATCATTTGCCTGGTTGTCGTCGTAATCGCTCTAATTGCTGCTCTTGTTCTGGGTTGCTCGATGGGCAACTGTCCTGCTGCTTGAGCTACTTACTTCATTTTCTCCAATAGCTTCTCTAAGAGGCGTGGAAGGGCATAGCGGTCGAGGGACTTCTCTTCGACCCATTGCCCTTTTGCATTTCTATCGGCTGAGGGTAAAGTGAGGCAGTAGAAGTCGGCGTGCAAGCGTTGATGAGTAAGTTGATGGCGAACGTCTTGAGCAATGAGCTCAACCTTAACCTTAACATCAACCTTAACGAGTGATGAGTGGATAAACTCATCCACTTGTTTACTCGTCAACTTCTTGTCTGATTCTATCATAGGGAACTCGAAGAGCCCTTGCCAGATGTCGCCACTGCCTCTGCGATGCAGTAAGGTCAGGCCCTCTTGTGTGCGCGTATATATATAAGTAAGGTAGCGGTCGCGGACACTCGTACGTTTGGACTTGACAGGCAGTTTGTCCACTTGGTGCGTGCTCAATGCCTCACAAGTCTCGGCAAGCGGACAAGTCTCGCAAAGTGGTGTGGCAGGCTTACATTGCAGGGCTCCGAAGTCCATGATGGCTTGGTTATAAAGGGCTGGGTGCAGCCTGTCGAACAACTCGTCGGCAAGGGCGCGAAGGAGTTTCTTACCTTGCGTAGAGTCGATAGGCTCTGCTATGCCGAAGTGGCGAGCCAGAACGCGTTGCACGTTGCCGTCGAGTACAGCATAAGGTTCGCCGAAAGCCAGACTCATGATGGCTGCTGCGGTGTAGTCGCCAACGCCTGGCAAAGCCCTCACAAAGTTGTAATCCTTGGGGAAGCAGCCAGCCTCGGCAATCTTTTGAGCTGCCTTGTGGAGGTTCCGAGCCCTGCTGTAGTAACCCAGTCCTTGCCATAGCCTGAGCACCTCTTCCTCGCTTGCCTTAGCAAGACTTGCAGCCGTTGGGAACCGCTCGGCAAAGCGCAGGTAGTAACTCGTCCCTTGAACAATCTGCGTCTGCTGCAGTATGAACTCCGATAGCATGATGAGGTATGGGTCGTTCGTCTGCCTCCAAGGCAAATCGCGCCCAAACTCCTTATACCATGCTTCAAGTTGAGTGCTAAATGATGAAATCATGATGCAAAAGTACTGCTTTTTCGGCATGATTCACACCAAACATCAACTTTTTTTCAATAAAATGGCGTAAAACCTTTTACCTTTCGGAAAATAATTGTACCTTTGCAGTCCGAAATTATATAATACACATAATAGTAATAACAATAAACACCTAAAATTATGCCAAACGGAAAGAAGCATAAGAGGCACAAGATGTCTACGCACAAGCGTAAGAAGAGACTGAGAAAGAACAGACATAAGAGCAAGTAAAGTACTTCTCAGACCAAAAAGGTGGCAGGACAAAGCTCTGTCACTTTTTTTGTAATTGAATCAGATGGACGTAACAAGCGAACTTTATATCGACGTACAGCCGAAGAAGATCTCCATCGCGTTGACCGAGGACAAGCGACTGGCAGAGTATCAGGAGGAAGAGCAAAGTGTCTCTTACTCCGTGGGCAACGTGTACTTGGCGAAAGTCAAGAAGCTCATGCCCGGACTGAATGCCTGCTTCGTTAATGTAGGTCACGAGCGTGATGCCTTCTTGCATTACCTCGACCTTGGATTGCAGTTCGCTTCCTACGCCAAGTACCTCAAGCAGGTACAGAGCGACCGCAAGAACCTCTACTCCTTCGAGAAGGCATCCATTCTGCCCGACTTGCCAAAGGACGGCAGCGTGCAGACTTCTCTGCAACAGGGGCAAGAGATACTTGTGCAAATCATCAAGGAACCCATCAGCACGAAAGGGCCGCGACTGACTTGCGACCTCTCCTTCCCTGGTCGTTTCCTTGTCTTTACTCCTTTCGGCGACAAGGTTTCCGTCTCCACGAAAATCAAGAGCAGCGCCGAGAGGGCACGCCTAAAGCAGGTCATCGAAAGCATCAAGCCTAAGAACTGCGGCATCATCGTTCGTACTGTGGCTGAAGGAAAGCGCACAAGTGAACTGGATGCCGAAATGAAGGTCCTTGTTGCCCGTTGGGAAGGCATTCTTCGCAAGGTACAACAGGCCAAGGAGTTGCCTACGCTTGTCTATGAGGAAACGAGTCGAACAGTAGGCATGCTTCGCGACCTTTTCAACCCAAGCTACGAGAATATCTACGTCAACAATGCCGATGTCTATAAGGAAGTGCACGACTACGTCAGCCTTATTGCTCCAGAACGGGCAAACGTGGTGAAGCTCTATAAAGGCAGTCTGCCCATCTTCGACAACTTCGACATCACTCGTCAGATTAAGTCCGGTTTCGGCAAGACAGTTTCGTACAAGCATGGAGCCTACCTCATCATTGAGCACACGGAAGCCCTTCATGTTGTGGATGTCAATAGTGGCAACCGTACTCGCAATTCCGAGAATCAGGAGGCAAATGCCCTCGAGGTCAATCTCGGTGCGGCAGAGGAACTGGCTCGGCAGCTTAGGTTGCGCGACATGGGCGGCATCATCGTTGTGGACTTCATTGATATGAAGTTGGCTGAGGACCGTCAGAAGCTTTATGAGCACATGTGCGAGTTGATGAAACGCGATCGTGCTCGCCACAACATCCTGCCCCTCAGTAAGTTCTGCCTGATGCAAATCACCCGTCAAAGGGTGCGACCAGTCATGGATGTAGCAGTCGAGGAGGCTTGTCCCACATGTCAGGGAACGGGGCTGATCAAGAGCAGTTTCCTCTTCCACAAGGTTTTGGAGGGCAAGATAAAATTCCTCTACTACAGACTTGGCATGAAGCGTTTCACCCTTCATGTACATCCTTATGTCGCTGCCTACTTGAACGAGGGCATCTTCAGCCTTCGTCGTAAGTGGCAACTCAGATATGGTTTGGGCGTCAAAGTCATTCCAAGCCAGAAACTAGCCTTTCTTCAGTACGAGTTCTACGACAAGGACGGGCAGGAAATAGATGTGAAGGAAGAAATCGAAATCCGCTAATATCTTATTGCACACTTATTGCACACTCCATTTCTTGCAGAGTGTCGCGGATTCTTCATACCTTTGTGGCGTCAAACCAATAAATGTGTTGTTATGAATAATCTGATTCTTGATGCTTGGCCCGTTTGGGGAATGGTGATTGCCATCATGTCTGTCGTGTATCTGCTTTGGCCGTCGAAACTAATGAAAAAGAGTGAATATGCGACGTACTTCCTTTGTTCCTTCAGTATTTATTGGCTGCTGATGTTGCTCCTGCATATTTATTTAGGAGGCTTCCATCACAAGACTCCTTTGACGGGCACAATGTTTCTGGTCTGTTTCATTCCTTGGATGACCGTCACACACCTGTTTTGGCCTTTCAAAGAGACCAAGCGGAATCCGCAGTTCACCTTCTTTTCTGTGGCATTCACAAGCATTTCTATACTTCTTCTGGCTGTGGTATGGATACTTGTGCAGTTCAGCAATATGTGAAGAGGCTGCTTCTTGCAGTCTTTCTTTGTTGTTGTGCAGGCTGCTACGCTGAGGTCTCATTTGCGGCGGACAACAGTAGGGAAACCTATGTTCCGACTTCCGTCTCCCAACTTTTACAGAAGCAAGAGGATAACTTCAGGGCATCTCAGCGCCGCGCTAATCGCTTTGTCGCAACAATCGTAGCCGTCCTAATTGCCCTCTTGCTCGTGTCGTTGGCATTCATTCTCCGTCTTGTTTTGCGTCAGAAGGATAACGAACTCGACCAACAAAAGCAAGTGCTTTTCCACAAAAAGAGTGCTCGTGGAATTTCCGTCTCGCCCGAAACGATAGCTTTACAGAGGCGATGTGCGGCTTTGGAAGCACCTTCGGAAGACGAATGGCAACGCTTCCAGACGATGATAGACAGCCATTGCGATGACTTTGCCCAGCATCTCTCGTCCGTCTATAAACTCAGCCAGCAGGAACTCCGCGTCTGTCTCCTCATTAAAGCACGTTTCAAGCCCTCCGAAATCGCCATCCTGACGGTACATAGCAAGGAGGCAATCACCTCCACCCGTCGCCGTTTGTATAAGAAGATGACTGGCAAAGACGGAACGCCTGAAATGCTGGACGAACTCATACTCCACGCTTAGCTCCAAAACGTCACGTGTGTCATTCGCAAACGTCACGTTAGTAAATTGCAAACGTCACACTAGTCATTTTGATTCGCGACTATAGACAGGAAAAGTTCATGGATTCGAGTGTCGTCAGTTAGCTCTGGGTGGAAGGCTGTGACGAGCATGTTTCCCTGTTGGGCTGCAACGGCTTTGCCATCCACTCGGGCAAGAATTTCAACCTCCGGTCCTGCTTCCTCGATATAAGGAGCGCGGATAAAGGTCATTGGGACATATCCAATGCCTGCAAACTCCTCTTCTGTATTGAAACTTCCCAACTGCCTGCCGTAGGCGTTTCGGCGAGCCTTGATGTCCATCACGCCCAAGTGATTTCGGTCGAGCATAATGAGGCCAGCACAAGTACCAAATACGGGAAGTTCGTCAAGAATTGCCTGTCGGAGCGGCTCGAACAAACCTTCGTCCTTCATAATCCGCATCATCGAAGTGCTTTCGCCACCAGGAATAATGAGACCAGAAGCGTCTTCCCAATGCTCTCTTATTAGTATTGTTTCTATCCCAAGGCGATGGAGCATATGCTCATGCTCGGCAAATGCTCCTTGTAAGGCTAATATGGCAATCTTCATTTTCCGCGTTCTGCCATCAGCAGCTGAATCTCGCTTTCGTTGATGCCCACCATTGCTTCGCCGAGGTCTTCGCTGAGTGAAGCCAAGACGGCTGGATTGTTGTAGTTCGTGACGGCCTTCACAATGGCTTGTGCTCGTTTTTCAGGATTGCCGCTCTTGAAGATGCCGCTGCCCACGAAGACGCCTTCCGCGCCAAGTTGCATCATCAAAGCAGCATCGGCTGGCGTTGCCACACCGCCGGCTGCGAAGTTAACGACGGGCAGTTTGCCGTTCTCATGAACGTATTGCACGAGGTCGAAAGGTACTCTCAGTTGCTTGGCTGCCTCGTAGAGTTCATCGTCGTTCAGCGAGACGAGTCTCCTGATTTCACTTTGCATCAAGCGCATGTGACGGACGGCCTGAATGATGTCACCCGTGCCGGGTTCGCCCTTGGTGCGTATCATCGTGGCGCCCTCGTTGATGCGTCTCAGCGCTTCGCCCAAGTCCTTTGCTCCGCAGACGAACGGCACGCGGAACTTCCGTTTGTCGATGTGATAGACATCATCTGCGGGAGAGAGCACCTCGCTCTCGTCGATGTAGTCAATCTCGATGGCTTCGAGTATCTGTGCCTCTGCAAAATGACCGATGCGGCACTTCGCCATTACTGGAATCGTTACAGCCTTCTGTATGCCTTTTATCATCTTCGGGTCACTCATTCGGCTCACGCCCCCAGCAGCCCTGATGTCAGCGGGAATGCGTTCCAATGCCATTACTGCGCAAGCCCCAGCATTTTCGGCGATACGAGCTTGTTCTGGGGTTGTTACGTCCATAATCACGCCGCCCTTCAGCATCTGTGCCAACTGACGGTTAAGAGTAGTTCTGTCTTCCATTTCGTTTCTCCATTCTGATAAAACCACCGCAAAGGTAAGGCAAGAAAAAGGAACGGACAACTGCCTGTTCCCATTTGGTAAAGAGATACTCCGAAGAAGACAAGAGTTTTCAAGCGACGAGTCCGTCAACCTTTGGGACATAAGATGGTAAGATTCCAACAAGGAAGCAGACATAGGCGCTTCGGTGAGTTCACTCCTGAACAGTTTCAACTTTTGTTGTCTTATTGCACATTATCTCATATAAATATGCTATCTTTGCAGTCGGAATTAAAGCACATACAACTCTATGAAACGTTTTCTGATTTATCTTCTCGTCGCCATGATGTCGGCTGGCGCAGGTGCGCAGGCAGTTATGGAACATCCTTGGAAGGGCAAGCGTGTGGCTTACTTTGGCGACTCTATCACCGACCCGAACAACGAAGGTTCGAAACTCAAGTATTGGCATTACCTTCAGGACTGGCTCTCCATCACTCCCTATGTCTATGGCGTAAGCGGATGGCAATGGAACAGCATCCAGCGACAGGCCGACAAGCTCAAGGCAGAACATGGCGATGAGGTGGATGCTATACTCATCTTCATCGGTACCAACGATTACAACGCAGGCGTACCCATCGGCGAGTGGTTCACGGAACGCCCGGAACGTGTGATGGCAGGCATTGGCGAGCCGAAGCACATGGTGGACCGTCGGCATCGCTTCCCTGTGATGTGCGATTCAACCTATCGCGGACGCATCAACAAAGCTCTTGAATATGTGAAACGTCTTTATCCGACCAAACAAATTGTGATGCTCACGCCCATCCATCGTTCGGACTTCCACGCCGGCGACAGAAACTGGCAGCCGCGCGAGGACTTCACCAACAAGTGCGGCGAATACCTCGATGCCTACATCCAGTCCGTGAAGGAAGCTGGCAACATCTGGGCAGTGCCTGTGATTGACTTGGCTGCACTCTGCGGCCTTTATCCTCTGATGGACGAGTATGCCCAGTTCTTCAAGGACGCGAACGACGACCGTCTCCATCCCAACGACGAAGGCCACCGCCGCATGGCACTCGTCCTCAAGCAGCAACTCCTGACGCTCCCGATTTACTGAAACTGGTATGTACTCGCTGGTTATCTGTTCCTCTTTAGTAAAGAGAAAAAGGATAGTGCGATGATGCCTACATTCGTTTATAGAGACCGAATGGTAGGATTTTATTGATAACCGCGAGAATATGCCAGCGTTTGGTGACATAGAGTTTTGACTTCTTACGGCGGATGGCGGTGCTGATTTGGTGAGCGACCTTATCGACTGGCATTACCCAAAAGAGATTGTCACCTTTAGCCATTGCAGTATCAACAAGGCCAGGGCGGATATCAGTAACGACAATCTTGTTTCCTGCCTTAAATGCTTTCTTGCGGAGGGCTTCCATATAATTGATTTGGTAGGCTTTCGTTGCACTATAGGCAGGTGCCATTGGTTCTCCGCGTAAACCTCCAGCCGAAGTAATGGCCACTAGGTGACCGTGGTTTTGCTGTTCAAAAAGATTGTAGAGTGTGTCAATGACGGAAGTCCAGCCCATTACATTGGTTTCAATTGTCAAGCGTTCAATAGAATACTCGAGGGAAGGGTTGAGGTCTCCCGTGCCAGAGCAAATGATGGCAAGGTCGATGTTTCCTAGTTCTCTGTAAAGTAAATGGATTGCTTGCTCTATTTCGTCTTGTTTGGTGATGTCAGCTGTAGCAGCAAAGGCGTATGATGGATATTGCCGGCACAATTCGTCAAGCAGATGAGACCTTCGGCCAACGATGCCGATGCGGTGCTTATCCTTTATATATAACTCGAAAAGAGCCTTCCCAATGCCAGATGTGGCTCCGATTATGAGAATGTTCATGACTATTATATAAGGTATATGACTATTGCTTGCGGTAGTCGCTGGGCGACATGTTATCCTGCGACTTGAAGAACTTGCAGAAGAGGACTTGCGAGGAGAAGCCGAGTCGGTCGGCTATCTCTTGAATGGTGAGGCAGGTGGTGTCGAGGAAAGTCTTGGCTTCGCTCATGATGTAGTCCGCGATGACTTGCTTGGGCGACTTGCCGACGACTTTGTCCGTAATCTGGGAGAGATAGCGGGTCGTGATGCAGAGTCGGTCGGCATAGAAGGCGACGTCGTGGGCTGTCCGATAATGCTCGGCAACAAGCGAGACGAAGCGGTTGTAAATGTCGATGGAGCGACCGCCCATCTCGTCGGGTTTCGCATAAACGACCTGCGAGTGGATGAAGTCGTGGGCGTTCCGAACTGCAGTCGGAACGTCGTCGCCCATGCCGAGCCGCGTGGTGATGGCAGCGGAGAGAGCTCCTGCGACACCGTGTTTTTGCCAGCCTTCTGTATTATAAGAAGAGAAGAACTGCGTTTTGTTTTGACCGTAGAGTAGAGCTATAAGGCGACCTTTGATGTGACGCGCTCCGCGAAGGAGCACCCATTCGGCTCCCATTTCGTGAAGACGACGGGCAGCATCCAGCATGTCATCGTCTGTCCGGATGGAGATGCCGAGCATCTTCTCGGCGTCTCTACAGCGGAGCATTAAGAGCAGGGCTTCGGGAACAAGGTAACGGGCAATTGCTTCGATAACATCATCACTTACCATCTGTCTGCCTTCAGCATCATAGATTCCAGGCGCAACGACAAGCCGGCGGCAAGCAATCACCTCGTCGTGCAACATGCGAACTGTTTCGCTGTCTGTCACAAGACCAGCTTTGATGGCTTTCGGATGAAGGGTGGAGATGCTTTTCTCCGCCTGCTTCAAAACCACATCAGAGGGCAATGTGTAATCCCCTATGCATGTTACCGCAGAAACGGCATAGCCACCTAAGGCGGCTATGGTTTGAATATCGGCCCCGATGCCTGACTGACCAGAACTATCGGAGCCGTTAATGCTAAGTATTGGAATCTTCATTTAGCTTTGGGCTTTGCAACAGCCTTCGCTTTCTTTACCGGTGCTTTTTTCGGGGCTGGCTTTGGCTTCGGTTCGGCCTTCTTTGCAGGAACAGCGGCTTTCTTAGTAGTGGGCTTTGCCTTCGGCTCAGCCTTCTTCTTTGGTTCAGCCTTCTTGGCAGGAGCTTTCTTTGCGGATGCCTTTAAGTTCTTCCCTTTAGGCGAGGATTTAGGAGAAACTGGAGCGTCCTCCTCCTCGGAGCCCAGCTTTTTGAGGCGGGCTCGCAGACGGCTGATCTCGTTGTCCTTGATGCTGAGTTCCTCGCCCATGTTGGCAATCTGTGTGTAGAGGCTGTTCAGCTCGTCATTCTCGACGGTATCGGGGTACATGTCCTTGACGCGTTTGAGGAAGTCGCCGAGGATGTTCATGTAGTTCGTGAAGGCGTCGTACTCGCTGTCGTAGATGCCGCGATTGGTGCCCATGCCGTTGTTCTTCGTGGTCATGAAGCGGAAGTTGTCGGTTGCCTGCAAGCGGTCCCAGTCCTGCTGGATGCGGCGGTCGCGAGATGCGAGGATGCGTCCGACGGTGTTCTCGTCGTAGAGCTTGTTGAACGCTTCGCGCTGCATACCGTTGCCGAGCATGCTGCTGGTGTCGCGCTCCTCGTCGTTCCAACTGACGGGGTAAATCACCTCGAGCGGGCTGACGGGTTTGTTCTTGGCGAGTACTTCGGAAGGTGTGGCGAACTGAATGCCCATCTGTCCTGCAAGTTTCGGCAATGCGCGGAAGAAGTCGAGGATGTGGCTGCCAAGCGGCTGATAGTAGCCGAGCGCAGCAAGCTCCATCATGATGCCGACCACGTTCTCTCCTTCTGGTAAAGCAGCAACCCAGCTGAGCCACTTGTCTGCCATGAGCGGATACTCCGACCAGGAAGCATCGTTGAAGCGAAGGCCGATGTCATCGGAGAGCTTATAGTCGCGAAGGATGAGGGAGAGGCGAGCGTCCTGAGCGCAGGAATAGATGTAGTGGGGGCTCTTCCAACCAAGGATGTGCTTTGCTCCTTCCACCATTACGCCCTTGAATCCCATGTCTGCTACCATAGCTCCAATCTCGTCGTCGTAGATGAGCGAACTGTTGCGGAAGACCTTGGGGCTTTGTCCGAAAAGTTGTTTAATCTTCTTTGCCTGACGTTTCGTCTCTGCGATGAAGTTATCGACATTGCCCAGAGACGAGAGGCCATGGCTGTAAGGCTCTGCAAGGAACTCCACGCAACCTGTTGCAGCCAGTCGGCCCAGGAGGTCGAGCATCTCGGGAGCATACTGTTCGATGAGTTCCAACGAAACACCGCTGATGCTGAAGGCCACCTTGAAAGCCTTCCCGTTCTCTTCAATCATGTCGAGCATTGTCTGCAAAGCAGGTCGGTAGCTTTTCTCGAAGAGTTCGTTGATGACGCGTTCGTTCTCGTAGTCGTCGTAGTAATAGTGGTCGGTACCGATGTCGAAGAAACGATAGCGTTTGAGATGTATTGGTTGATGTATCTCGAAGTATAAGCAAATAGTTTTCATCTTCTATAATTATTTATTATACATTATCTATTATATATTACGCACGGCGTTGAGGTATTCTCCATTGTCGAACCATCCGCGACCTGTTAGCTGGTTGTAGCATTCGCGGATGCGAAGGCCTACCTTCTCCCAAGTGATTTGGTCCACTTCCTTCATGCCTTCTTCTGCAAGGTAGTCGTGAAGGGCGTCGTTCTGACAGATGCTGTAGATGGCGTCGGCCATTGCATCGATGTCCCAGTAATCGACCTTGATGACGTTGCGAAGTATCTCACCGCATCCGCTTTGTTTCGAGATGATTGACGGGCATCCGCATTGCATGGCTTCGAGAGGAGCGATGCCGAAAGGTTCGCTGACGGAGGGCATCACGAAGACGTCGCTGTTCTTGTAGCATTCATAAACTTGCTTGCCACGTTGGAAGCCCGGGAAGTGGCAGCGGTCAGCAATTCCGTAGCTGGCAGCCAATTCTATCATGGCGTTCATCATGTCGCCACTTCCAGCAAAGCAGAACCTGATGTTGCGACTGCGCTCGAGTACCCTTTTTGCTGCTTCGAGGAAGTATTCTGGACCTTTCTGCATCGTGATGCGGCCGAGGTACGTTACCACCTTCTCGCCCTTCTTCTTCTGAGGAACGATGGCTTGAATCTCCTCGCTAAGCGGATAGACGGCATTGTGCATGGCCACGCACTTGCGAGGATCTTGATGGTACTGGTTGATGACAGTTTGGCGCGTCAGTTCGCTCACGCACATGATGCAGTCTGCGTGGTCCATGCCGTTCTTCTCGATGCTATAGACGGTGGGGTTCACCTTACCACGAGAGCGGTCGAAGTCTGTGGCATGAACATGAATGCAGAGAGGCTTGCCGCTTACCATCTTGGCATGAACGCCAGCAGGATATGTCAGCCAGTCATGCGCATGAATGAGGTCGAACTGCTCGCTCCTTGCCAGAACGCCGGCGATGATGGAGAAGTTATTGATCTCTTCGTGTAGGTTGCCTGGATAGCCTCCAGCGAAGCCGATGCAACCCATGTCGTCGAGCCCTTGCAGGTAGTTGAAGTCGGCATAGAGGTGGTCGCGGAAGCGATAGTAGTCCTCTGCTGTATGACCCACGAAGCGGTCCTTGATGTTGTCGTACCATACGTCGCGCCAAACGACGGGCACTTGGCTCATGTTAATTATCTTGAGGAACTTCTCCTCTTGTCCTGTCGGCTTTGGCATGCAGAAGGTCGTCTCGACATCTCCCTGCAGGCTCAATCCCTTAGTGATGCCGTAACTTGCAACTGCAAGGCCGCCGTATATCTTGGGAGGAAACTCCCATCCGAACATTAGAACTTTCATGTTTTTCATTGAACATTGAACATTGAACATTGAAGTCTGACCTTTGTCTCAGAGTGCTTGGCCTTTCAATTATCAAGTTTCAATTATAAATTATCATTCTTCATTATACTTGTCAAGCAGTTTCACGATGCGCATGATGCCCGAGACATTCATGGCAAAGCTGATGGCACCGCGTCCGTGGAAGGGCGGATTTCCGTCGAAGAGTTCGGGTATCGTGCCGATGCAATGGTAGAAGAGTTCTTCCTCGTAGCCCACCAACAAGCGGTCCACATAGCTCAGCTTGCTATATCGGAATATCTTTAGGCAAGCCTCCATGTAGAATGCTGCGAGCCATGGCCAAGCGGTACCCTGATGATAAGCATAGTCGCGTTGTACTTGCGGGCCTACGTACATCGGGTTGTAGCCGTGACTCTTCGGCGAAAGCGAACGCATGCCCTTCGGCGTGATGAGTTCTTTTGTACAATAGTCGAGCACGCTCTTCTGCTGTACTCTATCGAGCGGAGAATAGTCAAGCGCAACAGCAAAGATCATGTTGGGGCGTACGTCATAGTCACGATAGCCGTCCACGCAGTAGTCGCAGAGGTAGCCGTACTCGTTCATGAACATCGGAGCAAAGTTCTTCTCGCAGAGTTGGGCTGCTGCCTCTAGTTGTTTGATGAACTTCTTGTCCTTCATGATGCGGCACACTTCTGCGCTGAACATCAGGGCGTTGTACCAAAGTGCGTTAATCTCGACGATGAAGCCTGTTCTTGGAACGATAGGACGACCGCCCACAGAACTGTTCATCCAAGTGACGGCTTTGTCTCTTCCTTCACAACTGACGAGTCCGTTCTTCTCAATATGAAAGTTAGCATGTCCTCCTGCGCGTAGCCACTCCATGATGTCTCTAAGCAAACGGCCGTACTTCTCGATGCATTTCTCCATGCTGACGAAGTTTGCATATTGTTGGATGCACCAGACAGCCCAGAGCAGGACATCAGGATGCTCAATCTCTGTTACGCTGACGGTCAACTTCTTGCCTTCAATGAACTCACGGATGGCTTTCTCTGCCGTCTGCATGACAGCCTCGAACTTCTCCACCTCGTTGTTGGTCAAAGTCAAGCCCGGTAGCGACACAAACATGTCGCGAGCCCTGCACTTGAACCATGGATAGCCTGCCAGGACATAGTCCTCGTGTTCACGATGGACGATGAATTGGTGGGCGCTATTCACAAGGGTATTATAGAAATTGTCTCGAGGTGTGCGTATCTTCACTTCGAAGTCAGCAAGGTCGGCCAGCGTGTTGGTGTCAATCTCTTCAAGTCCTGCTGCAAAGACCACGCTCTCGCCCTTCTTGATATTGAACTGGAAGTAGCCAGGCACATAGAGGTCCTCGGTAGAAGCGTAGCCGCGTTCCTGTTCTTTGGGGTATTCTAAACCTCTATACCAATCAGGGTGGAACACGAACTCATTCTCTTTGTTAATCTGCATAAAGAGCGTTGGGTAGCCCTTGTACATGCAGGTCGAGATGCCGTTCTGTACGATGTCGTAGTGACGATTCACGCCAGCATTCTCGTGTGTGAACTCTCGCACGCTACGGAAAGCCAGGAAGGGTTGCAGACGAAGTGTTGTCTCGCTGTGAGCATCGACCAGCGTGTAGCGGATGATAATGCGATTCTCAAAGTGCTGGAACATCATCTCGCGCTTCAGGATGACACCACCCACACGATAAATAGTTGTGGGCACTTGCAAGGAGTCGAACTCGCGGATGTACTTATGTCCACGAGGACTGAAGTTGTCTCCGTTGTACTTATGGAGTCCGAGGTTGAACTCTGCTCCATGCTGAATGACGGTTGCGTCAAGGCTCGACAGCAGAACGTGGTTCTCGTCATCCAGCCCAGGTACAGGCACAACAAGCAGGCCATGATACTTACGCGTATTGCAATCGACCAGTGTCGTACAGCTGTAGGCTCCTGAGCGGTTCGAACGAAGTACCTCCTTAGGCAGAGACTCGCGCAGGTTCGTCATCAGCGTCTTATCAAAACGTAAATAACTCATGTAATATTAGAGTTTAGTGTTTAAAGTTTATAGTTTGTCCGTAAAATTACATAATTTCCTCCAATTGCAGAAATATTTCCTCGCCTTTTTCATCAACGAAATGCAAATAATTCGACAAAAGATGTTATTTAACACAAAAACACTTGACTCGAAATACTAAAAAATGTATCTTTGTGCTGTAAAACTTATAATAATGATAAAGAAGGAAGATGTTCTTGAGAAATTGCCTGAAATGGGCAGGGTGCTGACAATAGAAGAGCGTGAGCAGGTGCTCGACGAGATGCAAGTGCGTGCTTACCGTAAGAACGAACCAATATACAGCGAAGGTGATGTGCCTTCGCATTTACTCTGTCTACTTAGCGGAAAGGTAAAGATATACAAAGATGGCGTTGGTGGCAGAGCCCAGATTGTGAGGGTTATTAATGCTGTGGAGTACTTTGGCTATCGTGCTGCTTTTGCCGAAGAGAACTATGTGACGGCGGCTGCAGCATTTGAACCTTCCGTCATCGCAAGCATTCCGATAGACCTGGTTCGTCAGCTCATCACGCGTAATCCGCAACTGGCTTGGTTCTTCATGCATCGATTGGCTGTGGCATTGGGCAGGAGTGATGCCCGAACAGTGAACCTCACACAGAAGCACATTCGAGGTCGCTTGGCAGAGAGCATCCTGTTCCTCAAGGAAAGTTACGGAACAGAAGAGGATGGTCAGACTCTTAGTGTATATCCAAGTCGCGAGGATATGGCAAACCTGAGCAATATGACAACCAGCAATGCCATCCGAACCTTGAGCGCCTTTGTTCAGGAAGGGCTTATTGTTCTGGATGGACGTAAGATTAAGATTCTCAATGAGGCGGCTCTGCAGAAGACTTCAAGGATAGGTTAACATCAATTATTTGACGATATACCATGAAACGACAACTATTCTTTTTGTTCCTGGCATCGGTTTGCCTCTGCACATTTGGTGAGCCCATTAAAATAATAGGAAAGGTTGGAGATAAAGCCGTTAAGGCTTATCGGAAGAAAATCCCCCAGCAGGCTGAGGGCTACTACCTAAAGGTTACGCCCAAGGAGATCGTCGTGGCAGGCAGGGACGAAAGTGGAACTTTCTATGGAGAGCAGGCACTTGAGCAAATTATAAATTCAAAATTAGACAATTCAAAATATAAAGAGTTCAGTCTCCTTGATGAGGGCTTCGAGATTCGTGACTGGCCAAGCGTCAGTTGCAGAGGTGTCATCGAGGGCTTCTATGGCAATCCTTGGAGTCATCAGGACCGTCTTCGCCAATTCGAGTTTTACGGCAAGCACAAGCTCAACATCTATGTCTATGGCCCTAAAGACGACCCCTATCATCGTACTCATTGGCGCGACCCTTATCCCGAGGATGAGGCTGCGAAGTTGAGAGAACTTGTTGAGGCTGCTCATCGCAACAGGGTGCAGTTCGTCTGGGCCATTCATCCTGGAGGAGACATCAAGTGGAACCTGCAGGACAGTTTGGCCGTCGTGAACAAACTAAACATCATGTACGAGCTTGGCATCCGCACGTTCGCTGTCTTCTTCGACGACATCGGTGGCGAGGGCGCAAGGGCAGAGAAGCAGGCTGGGTTGATGAACTACCTGACCGATGCCTTCGTCCGCAAACACAAGGATGTGGAACCCCTCATCATTTGTCCTACACAATACAACAAGTCATGGAGTAGGGGAGACTATCTCTCTATTCTAGGTACGAAGATGTATCCTGAGGTACGCATCATGTGGACTGGCAACTCGGTGGTCGATATGATAGAGCGCGACGATATGGAATGGATTAATGCGCAAATCAAACGTAAGGCCTTCATCTGGCTCAACTATCCGGTCAACGATTATTGCCAAAGCCGCCTGCTCATGGGCAAGACCTTCGGCAACGGGCTCGACATAGCCGACCTCGTGTCGGGCTTTTGCAGCAATCCCATGGAGTATGCCGAGGCCTCCAAAGTCTCTCTCTACAGCATTGCGGACTATTGTTGGAACATGCCTGCTTATAATCCAGAGAGGTCTTGGCAGGAAGCTCTCGACGAGTTGATGCCTACGAGCAAGGAAGCCTTCCGCTTCTTCTGCGAGAACAATATCGACCTTGGCAAGACGGCTCACGGGTTGCGTCGCGATGGAGAGAGCCCTGAGTTTGGCAAGGTTCCCAACGAGACATACTTCTCTCGCCTTGTGACGGAAGCAGATGCTCTGCTTGCTGACAGCCTTTCTCAGCCAGAGATGCTGCAGGAGATAAAGCCATGGGTGGAAACGATGCGAGTGCTTGGGCAGAGAGGCCTTCAGGTAACGGCGATGCAGAAAGCTTTGCAGACATCGGACAGCGTGGGCTTTGTGGCTCACTATCGTGCCTTGCAACGCCTCGAAGAAAAGCAGAAGAGCATCATCAGCCGCAACTTCGATGGCTCTGTCGTGAAAGCAAAGCCCGTAGTGAGCGGTACGATTGTGACGCCTTGGGTGAATGAAGAAGCGATTCGTCTCATCAAGAACTACAAGAAACATTATGCTTACGGCTTGGAGTTCTTTCCTCAGCAAGCCATCGAGGACGGACTATATTATATAATGTATAGCGGTAAGTACCTGACCGATGTGAATGCTTCGCCCGACCGTGACGGCGACTTCCCTGTCTTTGTGGCGGAGGCTGACACTATCAATCCGCAGCGTCAACTATGGAACATAGAGCTTGTGCCTGAGACAAATCGTTTCAAGATAACGAATGCCCAGGATGGCCGCTACGTCAACGAGATAGGCACATTCTGGTTGAACAAGAACACGAAGCCATACAATGCAGAGTGGAATACCTACATTTTCACCAAGACGCCTGAGGGCTACACCATACAATGTGCAGGCCGCGCTTCAGGCTCATGGTACGTTGAAGACAATCGCATCAAGAATGGCAAGCAATCGAGTGCGTTCCAAATCAAAACTCCATGATAAGATTCCGATTTCTTTTGCTTTTCCTGCTGGCCGTTGTTTCGGCTCACGCGCAGGACTTCGAGAACATTCGCCAGCAATGGCTGGATAGTTTGCGAACTGCGACAGCGAACATACTGCGCGACAGCATCATCCGTCAGGACGGTGATAGCATGAAGCTTTGGTGGGCGGTCTATGGGGAGACACCTGCCGACGGGCGAAGCCTTTGGATAAGCCTGCATGGAGGAGGCGGGACGACGCCTGAGGTCAACGACCAGCAATGGCGGAACCAGATGCGACTGTATCGTCCGAGTGAGGGCGTGTATGTGGCGCCCCGTTCGCCTTTGGAGGCATGGGATATGTGGTGTCAGCAGCCTATCGACAGCATGTATCGTGTCCTCATTCGTGCGATGATTGCCCATTACGATGTTAACCCCGACAAGGTTTATATCATGGGATATTCGGCTGGCGGCGATGGCGTGTGGCGAATGGCGCCGCGTATGGCCGATCATTGGGCAGCGGCGAGCATGATGGCTGGTCATCCTGGCGACGTCAGGCTGGAGAACCTCTTGAACACGCCTTTCATGATTTGGTGCGGAGCCAACGATGCTGCCTACAATCGCAACCGACTCGACCGTGAGCGTGGCCTGCAGATGGACTCTTTGCAACGCACTTCTCCTGATGGATACATCCACGAGACGCACATCATGGAAGGCAAAGGACATTGGATGGACCGCGAGGATGCGGCTGCTTTGCCTTGGATGGCGAAGTTCAAGCGACAGGCTTGGCCCAAGCACATCATCTGGCAACAGGAGGCAGTCTTTCGTTCTACCTTCTACTGGCTTGCTGTTCCACGAGAGGAACTCAGCCGCGGCAAACGCGTGGATGTGGAAGTCGAGGGCAATACAATAAACATTTCTCGTTTGGATTATTCTGAGTTGACATTGTACTTGAGCGATGAGCTGGTGAACCTCAAGAAGCCTGTTACCGTGAAACTTCGCGGCAAGAAGGTTTTCAAGGGCAAGCTTAAGCCAAGTGTGGACACCTATCGACAGACATTATACGAGCGGCAAGACCCTCGATTTGCTGCACCATGCAAGATAACTGTCAAGTAATATAACAAGCGTTTTTGTTGCCCAGTTGTGCTTCTCCTCTTCTGACACTTTGCTCGTCTTTTGGGCTATTTTGCTTACACTTGCGTTTTGAGGCGACTCGCGAGAATCGCTTAAAATTCTCTCGGTAGCACTTTTGTACCCTAAGACGATTTGACGCGCTTAGAACGAAAGAGTTTTGAAACAGGCTCTGTATCAGGCTGTTACAGAAGGGTCTCAGTGCTCAATTTTCAATCTTCGATACCCGAATTGCCATCTCTGCTTTGCAAAATGAGCAAAATGAGCACGTTTTTCCTCGTTTTTTAGCGTGGAGCTTCGGTAAACTTAACGCAGTTAAATTTCAAACTTAACGTGGTGAGTTGGTCAACTTAACGTGCCGAGTTTGAAAAGATGGCGTGCTGCGTTAGAAACTTTGGCGTGTTTTGTGCCCTTTTTCGACACGTTGAAAAGTGACAAAGAGAAAGAAAAAGCGAAGATTTTGTGACACATTGTACTTGGGTGTTTCGTTCGTTCTGGATTGGTTTGTCTGCCAGAAGTCTTTCGGACTATTTTGCGCTCAAAGCATAAAAAAGTGGAGTGCAGTTTGGCGTAACTGGCAAAAATGTCGTACTTTTGCAACCAGAATAGCAGACACGATATGACGAAGGAAATTTATCTTGCCGGAGGATGCTTTTGGGGAACAGAGCATTACTTCAAACAGATTCAGGGCGTGACGGAGACGGAGGTCGGCTTTGCAAACGGCCACACGCAGAACCCTACCTATAAAGAGGTATATACGGATACGACAGGCTTTGCCGAGACGGTTCGTGTGAGGTACAATCCTGAGGTTGTGAGCCTGGAGTTTCTGTTGCAGATGTTCTTCAAGGCTATCGACCCAACCAGCCTCAATAAACAAGGTCACGATGAGGGAACTCGCTATCGCACAGGTGTTTACTATACTTCCGACGAGGATCTGCCTATTATAGAAAAGGTGTTTTCTGAGGAACAGAAGTGCTACGATGAACCCTTCGCCGTGGAGAAACTGCCGCTCGAGAACTTCTATACGGCCGAGGAATACCACCAAGACTATCTGGACAAGAACCCAGAAGGGTATTGCCATCTGCCTCAGTCGCTGTTTGAGTTTGCCAGAAAGGCTCGAGAAAAGTAGCCGCTACTTGCGACGCTTGCTTGGTGTGAAGAAGGAATAGATGCCTGACGCGACACCTGAGAAAAGGCGGAACCCGCGATAAATGACGAGGCCGTTGATGAGAAGTCGAGCGATTTTCTGCGCCCTGTCGGCAGTCTTCGGCATTTTTCCACCAGTCAGATAACTGACGTTGTCCGTCATCTGTGTGCGGGAGTTCAGTATCTGCCGCTTGATCTTGCGTTTCCTCTGCCTGAGGGCGGCAAGCACATCCGGAGAGTTCACGATGTCAGTCATACTTCGTCCTCCTCTTCTTCGTTCTCACCCACGAACAACCCAGCCACAAACCTTGCGATGGGCTGCACAATCCAACGTTTGCGGGCCAGGAGCACAATGATGATAAAGAGCACCATCGCTCCGCCCACAATGGTGAAGCTCCAAGCTGCTCCCACCATCTTCGCCAGCCACAGAGCAAAGGCTATCACAAAGAAGAAAAGGGCTGCCAGAGCGAGTATCAGGCACACGGCCGCAGTGGCCACTGCAGAGAGGAGCACGCTCAACTTCTCTGCAGAGTCCAACTTCAGATACTCTTTCTGCAACTCCAGATAGTTCTTTGCCTCTGTCCAGAGCGTTTGAATGCTGCTGCTATAGCTCATAGTATATTAGGCACTCACCCAAAGGGAGAGTGGGGAAGTGGCTTTATTCTTCTTCCTTGGCAGCCTGCAACTCTTCAGCAATCTCGTCAACCAGGTCAGACATCTCCTGACGGTTGAGCTTGATGCCACGCTTGCGCAGTGCCTCAGCAATTTTCTCACGAAGGTCGCTTCCCTTCTCAGGGGCGAAAAGCAAACCGCAGGCAGCACCTACGAGTGCTCCGCCAATGAATGTAGCCAGAAAATCAAATGCTCTCATAATCGTTTTCCTTTCTTATTAATTCTGTTGTTTTACATGTTCTACGCCTACAAATATAGCGCTTTTAGGCATTCAAACAGCAGAAAAATGCAAAAAAATGTTGAAAAGAAGGCTTTTTCTGCCCATTTTATTGTTTTTGTGAGCAAAAAGCAGTACCTTTGCGAGGAAAATAAAGGATAAAAGTAACCAAAAACATATTAAAACAACTTATGAAAAAGATTCTTTATGTTTGCGCCGCTGTCTGCGCTGTGTTCATGATGTCCTCTTGCAAGAGCAAGGAGAGTGCTTACAAGAAAGCTTATGAGAAGGCTAAGGCTCAGCAGGCTCAGACTGTAACTCCTGCTACTACCACCACAACTCCTGTTCAGCAGGTTACAACCCAGACTGTGACTCCTGTTACGACTACTCCTGTCGCAGACTACAGCAATGTGCAGGTTCGCAACGAGAGCGTTACCTTCGTAGATGGTAGCCCCCTGAAGCAGTATGGTGTGGTTGTCGCTTCCGTTACCATCAAGAGCAACGGCGTGGCTCTCATGCAGAAGCTTGCAGGTCAGGGCTATAACAGCTGCGTCGCTCAGGCTCAGGTGAACGGTCAGACCTTCTATCGTGTTGTTGCTTGCAGCTACGACACCAAGCCCGAAGCAGCTCAAAAACGCGACCAGCTCGAGGGACAGTATCCCGGTGCTTGGCTGCTGTATAAGAAATAATATTCTGAGGCTCCCCAAGACCTTAGAGACCTTAAAGACTTAAGGACCTTAAGGACGTTATAATTATTTATAATGTGGGAAGAGTTCTTGCAATAGACTACGGGGTCCGTCGTACAGGTTTGGCTGTGACGGACCCTTTGCAGATTATTCCAGGAGGACTGACTACTGTCGAGACGCCCAAACTGCTGGTATTCCTGAAGGATTATCTCTCCAAGGAGCAAGTGGAGCGCTTCGTGGTTGGACTTCCTAAACAGACAAACGGCAGAGACAGCGACAACCTGCCACGAGTGCGAGCCTTCGTAGAGCAACTGCAGAAGACGTTCCCTGCTGTGCCAGTCGATATGTGGGACGAACGCTATACCAGCGTCCTTGCCCAGCAAACAATCCTGCAAAGTGGAATCGGCAAGATGGCTCGCAGAAACAAAGCACTCGTCGATGAGGTGAGCGCAACAATCATCCTGCAAGGATGGATGGAAAGGAAAATATGATACTACCAATATACACATTCGGTCAGCCTGTGCTCCGTCAAGAGGCTGAGGAAATAGACAAGGACTATCCAGAGCTGGAGCAGCTCATCAAGAATATGTACGAGACCCTCGAACGCAGTGAGGGCATTGGCTTGGCAGCACCTCAAGTGGGATTGCCCATCAGGCTTGTTGTCATCAATCTCGACGTTATCAGCGATGACCTTCCAGAGTACAAAGGTTACATCAAGACCTTCATCAATCCCTATATCGAGGAGTATGATGAGACAGAACAAGACGTAATGGAGGAAGGTTGTCTCAGTCTGCCTGGCATTCATGAGAAAGTGAAACGTCCCACTCGAATTCGCGTCACTTATCAGGACGAGCAGTTCCAGGAGCACGATGAATGGGTGACAGGTTACTTGGCTCGCGTCATGCAGCATGAGTTCGACCACCTTGACGGCGTTGTCTTCACAGATCATCTGCAAGGCCTGCGTCGCCAACTCACCAAGTCTAAGCTACAAGATATCAGGAAGGGTAACTTCTCCTGCAACTATAAGGTTAAGGTGAAAAGGTAAATTATTGAAGAGACTTTTATCCATAGCTCTCTTTGTGTTCAGCCTGAGCCTGACGGCACAGATTAACACAGACCGCGTCCTGTTGATGGGACGCAATGCTTTGTATTATGAGGACTATGTGCTTGCCATCCAGCGCTTCAATATGGTCATCAGCGCAAAGCCTTGGCTTGGTGAACCTTACTTCTACAGAGCTCTGGCCAAGTATTACCTCGAGGATTATCAAGGCGCAGAGATTGACTGCAACTCTGCCGTAGAACGGAATCCTTATGCCCTCAACCATTATGTTCTGCGAGCCCTCTGCCGCATCAACCAGAACCGCTATGCTTTGGCTGAAGAAGACTACCAGAAAGCCATTGCAATAAATCCCTTAGACCATAACTCGTGGCACAACATCGTTCTCTGCCAAATCGAGCTGAAAGAATACGAGCGGGCTGACTCGTCGCTCGATGTGATGCTTCGACATTGGGGTAAGGAATCTGAGCAATACACGATGAAAGCACAGGTGTCGTTGCTTCGGACCGATACTGTTCAGGCAGAGAAGTGGACCGACAGAGCCATAGAACTCGATGATTACGATGGCAAAGCTTGGGGACTGAAGGCAATGTTTCAGGGGAATCGAAAGGAATATAAAGAGGCAGAGGCCTCGCTCGACAAAGCTATCATGCAGTTGCCACGAAATGCCGGACTCTATGTCAATCGTGCTTTGGCTCGCTATAATCAAGACAACTTGCGAGGAGCAATGTCCGACTATGATGCCTGTCTCGACCTTGAGCCTCGCAACTACATTGCCCATTACAACAGAGGTTTGCTTCGTGCACAAGTAGGTGAAGACAACCTGGCCATTGAGGACTTTAACTTCGTCCTTGAACTTGAGCCAGACAATACCATCGCCCTTTACAATCGTGCTCTCCTGCTTGATAATATTGGCGACTATAAAGGCGCTATTCGCGACATCAGTGCCGTCATAAAGGACTATCCAGAGTTCTGGGATGGCTATCGTCAGCGTGCTGCCATCAAGCGAAAGATAGGCGACATCAATGGTGCCGAGAGGGATGAGTTCAAAGTCCTGCAAGCGCGATTGGATGCAGCAGCAGGCAAGAAATATCCTGTTCGAACGCGAAAGAAGAGTGAGCATAACATAGAAGATTATGCTGCCTTGGTCGAGGAGGATGAACATGAAGAAGAGAACGAATATGTAAGCGAGTATCGTGGTAAGGTTCAGAACCGTCAGGCAGAACTGCAGCCTGAGCCTATCTATACGCTCACTTACTATAAGAAAGACTCAGAGACAAACACTTACGTTGCTTATTGCCAAGAACTTGAGAAGCTCAATGGTCGCAATCTGTTACCTTTGCAACTCTACCTGACAGACAATGAAGCGCCAATGACAGAAAGGCAGACAGAAGCCCATCAGCTTTCGATTTCTGTCTTCTCGGAAATGCTTGAGAAGAACCCAACAGACAGGGACTTGCTTTTGCATCGTGCCCTCGACTACTATCATGTTCGTGACTTTGAGAATGGCGTTGCAGATATGGATGCACTCATCCTAAAGGATGGACCAGATCCATTGGCACTTATGTTGCGAGCTCAATGTCGTTTTGCACAGCTCGAAGTGTCGCGAACGACTGCTAATGCATCCGATCTTCGACTTGGCTATCTTATGGCAGTTCAGGACTATAACAAGGCTTCTGACATTATGCCTGACGCTCCTTTCTTGCATTACAACATCGGCTGCGTTCAAGTTCAACTGGCGGATTATGTTGCTGCTCAGAAGTCCTTTTCTCGTGCACTTGAAATCGACTCCCACTTCCCGAGTGCGTACTACGGAAGAGGTGTTGCTTACATTCTCGGAGGTCAAATAGAACAAGGACTGAGTGACCTCTCTCAGGCAGGTGAACTGGGACTTTATACTGCCTACAACCTCATCAAGAAGTACTCGAAAGAGAAAAAATCGCACGATTAGGCAATTCTTTCTTAAGAAAGCTTTTGTAATTTGATGAAAAGCACTATCTTTGCACCCCGAAATTAGTAAATAAAGTACAAGATGGTAAAAATAACCTTCCCCGATGGCTCTGTTCGTGAGTATGAGAATGGCGTCACTGGTTTTGAGATAGCACAGAGTATTTCACCTCGTTTGGCTCAGGACGTTGTTGCCTGTGGCGTAAACGGTGAGACGACAGAACTGAATCGCCCCATTAATGCTGATGCGAGTATCAAGCTCTATAAGTTCGAGGACGAAGAGGGCAAACATGCTTTCTGGCACACCAGTGCTCACCTCCTTGCTGAGGCTCTGCAGGAACTCTATCCCGGCATTCAGTTCGGCTTCGGTCCTGCTATCGAGAACGGCTTCTTCTACGATGTGCTGCTTCCTGATGGAAAGCAAATCGGCGAGGGCGACTTCAAGGAGATTGAGGATAAGATGCTCGAGCTTGCCCGCAAGGATGAGCCTGTTGTACGAAAGGAGATTAGCAAGGCCGACAGCCTCGCTTTGTTCGGTGCAGCAGGTCAGACCTACAAGTGCGAGCACATCGACCAGGACCTCGAGGACGGTAGCATCACAACCTACACTCAAGGCAACTTCACCGACCTCTGTAAAGGTCCCCATATCGTCAGTACAGGCATCATCAAGGCCGTCAAGCTGATGAGCATCGCAGGTGCTTTCTGGCGTGGTGACGCTACGAAAGACCAGATGCAGCGCCTCTATGGCATCTCCTATCCCAAGAAGAAGATGCTCGACGAGTACCTCGTTATGCTCGAGGAGGCTAAGAAGCGCGACCACCGCAAGATTGGCAAGGAGATGGAGCTCTTTATGTTCAGCGAGCGCGTGGGCAAAGGTCTTCCCATCTGGCTTCCCAAAGGCACAGACCTCCGTCTCCGCCTTCAGGAAATGCTCCGCAAGATTCAGAAGCAGTACGGCTATCAGGAGGTGATTACTCCCAACATCGGCGGCAAGAACCTCTATCAGACATCAGGTCACTGGGACCACTACGGCAAGGACAGCTTCCAACCCATTCAGACTCCTGAAGAGGGCGAGGAGTACTTGCTGAAGCCCATGAACTGCCCCCACCACTGCGAGATATTCGCCAACCGTCCTCGTTCCTACAAGGAGCTGCCTTTCCGTTGCGCAGAGTTCGGTACCGTATATCGTTATGAGCAGAGTGGCGAGCTGCACGGTTTGACTCGTGTTCGTTGCTTCACTCAAGACGATGCACATATCTTCTGCCGTCCCGACCAAGTGAAGAGGGAGTTCATCAACGTGATGGACATCATCCAGCGCGTCTTCGCAACCTTCAACTTCAGCGAAGAGAACGTTGAGGTTCAGATATCCCTGCGTGACCCTAACGACAAGGAGAAGTACATCGGCTCTGATGAAGACTGGGCAAATGCAGAACAGGCCATCATCGATGCTTGTGCCGAGAAGGGCATGAAGGCTCGTCAAGAACTTGGCGAGGCAGCTTTCTATGGTCCTAAGCTCGACTTCATGGTGAAGGATGCCATTGGTCGCCGTTGGCAGCTTGGTACTATTCAGGTGGACTATCAGTTACCTCAGCGCTTTCAGTTGGAATATGTTGGCGAAGATGGTCAGAAGCATCGTCCCGTCATGATTCACCGTGCTCCCTTCGGTTCGATGGAACGCTTCGTGGCAGTCCTCATCGAGCATACAGCAGGTCACTTCCCATTGTGGCTCACGCCTGACCAGGTTGCCATCCTTCCCGTCAGCGAGAAGTATCAGGAGTATGCCGAGAAGCTCAAGGCTTACTTCGATACGCAGGACGTGCGTTCCTTCATCGACGACCGCAGCGAGAAGATTGGCCGCAAGATTCGCGACACTGAGCTCAAGCACATCCCTTACATGCTTATCGTAGGTGAAAAAGAGCAGGAAGAGGGCACTGTAAGCTTCCGTCAACGTGGTGGAGGAGAGCAGGGAACGATGAAATATGAAGATTTTGCAAAGAAAATCGTCGAAGAAGTTAGGAAAATGACAGAAAAGTGCTAAATTTGCACCCGCTTAAATAAAATTAATGAAGAAACCCAACCTGAAACAACAGTATCGCGTCAACGAGCAGATTCGTGGTGTTCGCGAAGTTCGTATCGTAGGCGACGATATCGCGAGTTCCGTCGTCTCAATTTCCACAGCGCTCCAGATTGCTGAGCAGAAAGGAGTTGACCTCGTAGAGATTTCTCCAAACGCAGAGCCTCCTGTATGCCGACTCATCGACTACAGCAAGTTCATCTATCAGCAGAAGAAGCATCAGAAGGAAATCAAGGCAAAGCAAGTGAAAGTGGATGTCAAGGAGATTCGTTTCGGACCTCAGACCGACGACCACGACTACAACTTCAAGCTCAAGCATGCTCAAGGCTTCCTCAGTGATGGCGACAAGGTGAAGGCATACGTCTTCTTCAAGGGCCGTAGCATCCTCTTCAAGGAACAGGGCGAAGTGCTCCTGCTTCGTTTCGCTCAAGACCTTGAGGAATACGGAAAGGTTGAGTCTTTGCCTCAGCTCGAGGGTAAGCGAATGATTATGTTCCTCGCCCCCAAGAAGCAGCCCAGCGGAGCCAAGAAGCCTCAGGAAGCGGAAGAAGCCGTAGAGACTCCTGTTCGCGAGAAGAAAGCTCCTCAGCAGAAAGCCCGCAAGGAATACACAGGGCCCAAGGTTGAAGGAGAGAACTTCGACGACTAAAGAGAAAAGATAGTGCGTAACGCCCTGGTATATGCGTTGCCACATCATTATAATTAATAATTAATAATTAACAAATTAAAAAAAATGCCAAAAGTAAAGACTAACTCCGGCGCAAAGAAGAGATTCTCATTCACCGGAACCGGCAAGGTAAAGCGTCATCACGCATACCACAGCCACATCCTGACAAAGAAGACTAAGAAGCAAAAGCGCAACCTCGACCACAGCGCTATCGTTGTGACCGAGAACATGAAGCAGGTCCGCGACCTCTTCTGCCTCCGCTAAACCTCTGTTACACTCAGGAAAACAATTTACTTTAGTTATTAACCGAATGCTTTAGCACCTAAAGACCGCCACGAGCGGCGCTAACATTCAAAACGAAACAAAATTATGCCAAGATCAGTAAATCATGTAGCTTCAAGAGCTAAGAGAAAGAAAATTCTGGGTTTGACCAGAGGTTACTTCGGTGCCCGCAAGAACGTATGGACCGTTGCCAAGAACACTTGGGAGAAGGGTCTTACCTATGCTTACCGCGACCGTCGTACCAAGAAGCGCAACTTCCGCGCTCTTTGGATTCAGCGTATCAATGCCGCAGCCCGCATGGAGGGCCTCAGCTATAGCCAGTTGATGGGTCTGCTGCACAAGGCTGGCATCGAAATCAACCGCAAGGTGCTCGCTGACCTCGCAGTCAACTACCCCGATGCTTTCAAGGCAGTTGTTGCCAAAGTAAAGTAATTCGAGATTTACAATCAAACAAAGGGGAGGAACGACAAAAATGTTGTTTCTCTCCTTTCGTATATATGAAAATCGGTTCGTAGCGGCCGCTGTGAATATTTTTGGCGAACGCTACGGATTCTTTTGGCGAGCGCTAAAAATTAACAACACGTGTGAAGTCTCCCAACGAAACACGTTTCATCCCCCAACTTAACACGCCTAATTGCCCAACTATGCACGCTTAATTGCTGAACTAAGCACGCCTAATTTGCAAACATGGCGTGCCAGGTTTGTTGATGTGATTGCTCTCCTTGTCCGAAAAGGTCAAAGTTATGGTTGTTAGGAAAACTTTTCGGCTCTTTTCTTTGAAGCTTTCACAAAAAAGCATATCTTTGCAAGGCAATATGTAATGTTATTGAATAAAACGAATGAAAAGAATCTATATTCTCCTGATTTCCGTGCTTGTCTGGAGCACTGTTAAGGCAGAGGACAATACCTTCTACTTTACTGATGCAGCCATTATGCCCGGTCAGACGGCAAACATCCAACTTTGTATGAGGAATGTTGCGACCGATTTGACTTGCCTCGAGGCTGAAATCCAGTTGCCAGAAGGCCTTTCTCTGGTCGTGGACGAAGCCGGCGAGCCTGTTGTAACACAGATTCGCAACCGTACTGCTTCGCATGAGATTCTTGCCAATGCTCTCGATAACGGTAACCTTAAACTGCTTATCAGTTCTATTGACGCAGATATGTTTGCAGAGGGAGAGGGCCCACTTTTGAGTTTCTGTGTTCAGGCGGATGTGAATGCAACTACAGGTATATGCACTGTGGAGACTGTCGGCCAGTCTCTCCTCGTCAATACTGCGGCAGAGGCTTATTATAGTGTCGGAGTGACGGGTAATGTGCTGGTAACAGACGACCCGACGGGCATAATGACAACGGACTACGTCCAACAGACTTCGGACGATAAGATTTACAACCTTGCCGGCCAGCGCGTGAGCAAGGCAAAGAATGGCATCTTCATCAAGAATGGCAAAAAAGAGCTGCACAGATAGACATCTATCTGGCAGCTATAACATTATCGACGAGGACTTTCTGCTGTGAGAGTCCTCGTCTCTTTTTCTATTAGAAACCTCCCAGAGCTGTATAGAGATTGATGAGAGCCTGAATGCCTTCGTAGTGATTCTGTGCCTCCGTGATTTGTGCCGTAAGCAAGTCCTCTTGTGCCTTGAGCACCTCGACGTAAGTGTTTGTGCCGTTCTTCATCAGCTCCGATGTGCCGAGATAGGCTTCGTGCAGGGAGTTGACGATGGATGTGAGATACTCTGCCTTTTGCTCTGTCTTGTGGCAGATGCGCAGTTGCTGATAGACTTCGTTTCCTGCGCCAAGAAGGGTTTGCACGAATTGCAGGCGTGCTTTCTCCTGCTCAATCTTGGCGTTCTTGTATTGTGCCCGCAACTTGCCTTGCGTGAAGATACGTTGTGTCAGCGAGGCCACAGCATTAGCAAGGAACTGTGCGGGATTCACCGCTCCTTCGCCATTGCTCCATCCCAGGCTGCCGCTCAAAGTGAGGTCGGGATAGAAGGCCTGAAGAGCCTGCTGTCGCTCATAGAAAGCTATCTCCATGTTACGCTCAGCCTGACGTACATCAGGACGTGCTGAAAGCAAGCGCAAAGGGAGACCTACGTGCAGTTGCTCAGGCATGACGAACGTGCCATGAGGCGAGCGTTCTATCGAATGCGGTGGCTCTGATAGCAGCAGACACAGGGCAGCCTCGGTGGTGTGCATCGTCTCCTGTACCTCCACGATGCCGGACTTGACGCTTGCCAACGAAGCTTCCATCTGATAGACGGCAGGGCTCATGTATAGTCCTGCTTCGAAGAGCACACGCATGGCTTCCAATGATTCTTCCCAAACGTCTTGCGTCTCCTGTAGTATCTGCAATTCTCGGTCGAGCATCACAAGCTCATAGTATGTGCTGGCAACGTTGGCAGCCAAAGCTGTCTGGACGGCTTGTCTGTAATCGTCCATCTGCTGACGCTTCACCTTTGCCAATCGTTTCTTGGTTGTCACTTGCCCGAAGATGCCAGCCTGCCACGATGCTGTAAGAGGGATAACGTACGAGCGTGTGCTTGTTCCGTTGAAGCGAGTCAGGCTTCCCGATGGTTCGAACGAAAGGATTGGCAGCCAGCCCAGCTGAGCCGACTTCAGGTCATTCTGTGCCTGCTCCACTGTCAATTGCGCCTGGCGTACATCGGTGTTGTTCTGCAAAGCTTTCTCGATGAGCTTCTGCAGGAGAGGGTCTGTAAAGAGTTGTCGCCATCCCAATGTTCCAAGGCTAACGGTGTCGTCAGGCTGTACGGCATCGCCCATGATGTCTGCCGGCACCGTGTTGTTTGCTTCGTATTTCTGGTAGAGAGAACAGCTGGAGAACAATATCACGCCAGCCATCAAACATATCTTCGCTTTATTCGTCATCTTTCTCGGGAGTTAGTTTCTCGTGCAGTTTCTGGAACACCATATAGAATGCAGGCGTGACAAACAGGAGGGCAATGGTGCCTATTGTCATACCACCAATCACGGCAAGTGCCAACGAGCGATTACCTACGGCTCCTGCTCCGCTGCCAACTGCCAAAGGCAACATGCCAAGTATCATGGTGAGTACGGTCATCAGGATAGGACGCAAGCGGTCCTGACAGGCTCCGATGGCGGCATCAAGGATGCTCATGCCTTCCTTTCGCTTCTGTACGGCAAACTCGGTGATCAGGATGGCAGTCTTTGCCACCAAGCCAATCATCATGATGATACCCGTCTGCACATAGACGTTGGCTCCCACACCCATCGACTCCATCGGAATGATGAAGAGGTAAGCGCCGAACAGGGCAAAGGGAATGGAAAGCATAACAGCCCACGGAATGAACAGGGAGTCGTAGAGGCAGGCCATAATGAGGTAAATGAGCAGCATGCAGATGCCATAGATGAGCAACGTCTCGTTCGAGCCCGCATTCTCTGCTTCCTCGCGAGCCATGCCTGAATACTCGTAGCCGAAGGTCTCGGGGAACACCTCTTGCTTCACCTCGTCGACAGCCTTGCGCACATCGTCGCTGGTGTAGCCAGGAGCGGGGAGCGTGCTGACGGGGTAGGAAGGGAAGAGGTTGAAGTGGAGGTCCATGGCGGAACCGGTATCAAGCCTCATGGAAACAAACTGCGTGACAGGTACCATGTGGTCGCCAACAGGCACGAAGATGTTGTTGAGCATAGCCTCAGACATACGATATTCCTTGCCTGCCTGTACCATTACGCGATATACATTATTATATTGTACGTACGAGCCGATGTAGTCTCCTGCCAAGAATGTGCCAATGGTCTGCAGCACCGTCTTTGGAGAGATGCCCATGCGCTTGCAGGCAATCTCGTCGACATCAAGCCTGTACTTGGGGAAGTCGGTGGAATAGGTCGAGGAGGCGAACTCCGTCTCAGGCCTTTGAGCAAGCTTCTCTACGAACTTCTCACCCATGGCTACGAACTCATGTTTGTCGAAACTACGCGAGAGGTCTTGCAGGCTGAAGCTGATGTCAGAGCCATTGCCGTAGCCTGGAATCTGAGGCATCTGGAAAGCCGTAATGTCGGCTTGCGGCAGGTTGATTGTGGCCCATTCCGTGATTTCCTCCTGAACGTTGGCAATACTGAAGAAAGCACGTTCGCTCCAGTTCTTGAGGCGAACCATGAGCGTGGCGTAGTTCGTGCTGGTGACGTCCTCCATCATGGAGTAACCCGTCAGCGCTCCCACCGTTTCCACTTCGTCGAGCGACTTGATGTAGTCCTCGAGTTGCAGCACCGTTGCTTCCGTTTCGTTCAGGTAAGTGCCAGGAGCCAACATGATGTTGACAAGCAAGAAACCTTGGTCCTCCTGAGGCACCAGCTCGCTCTTCGAACGCATCACCAGAAGGCCTGCCAGGAGACAGAAGATGCCCAGCAGAATCCAAGCGTAAGAGGCTTTCTTGATGAAACGCTTAATCGCCTTCATGTATCTGTCCAGCAGAGCGTTGTAGGAAGTGGAATAGGCTACATACATGTAGTGCCCGATGCCTTTCTTGTGCTCCGAGCCATTGTTGGGCCTCATCAAGAGCACGCAAAGAGCTGGGCAGAGCGTCAGAGCCAATACTGTAGAGATGCCGACAGATGATGCCATCGTGATGCCGAACTGCTTGAAGAATGTGCCTGTGGTGCCCGACATGAAGGTGACGGGAATGAACACAGCCATGAAGACGAGTGTGGTAGAGATACAGGCCGCAGTCACTTCGCTAAGGGCATCGGTAACAGCCCGACGCATGTTCGTGGCTCCGCCCTCCAGTTTCGTCATTACCGTCTCCACCACGACGATGGCATTATCCACCACAGTGCCGATGGCCAGCACAAGCGCAAAGAGCGTCAGCAGGTTTAGCGAGAAGCCGGCTATCTTGACGATGGCAAAGGTGCCTATCAGTGAGACGACGATTGTGATGGACGGAATGAGGGTGGCTCGGAAGTCTTGCAGGAAGAAATAGACCACAAGCACCACGAGGATGATGGCAACGATGAGCGTCTCCACCACATTATACATTGATGCGTAGAGGAAGTCGTCGCTCGTCTCAAGGAGTTTGAACTCCAAGCCTGCAGGCAGACGCTTCTCCACTTCGGCAAGTACCTTATTTATCTCGGCGTTCACCTTTGTGGCATTGGCTCCAGGTGCTTGCTTCACATAGAACATCACGCCGGGTTTGCCGCTGATGTTTGTGCGGAAGTCGTAGGCACGGGCTCCCAGTTCCACCTCTGCCAAGTCGCGCAGACGAAGTATTTCGCCTTTCTCGGAAGCGCGTATGATGATGTTCTCGAACTGCTTCATGTCGTCGAGCAGGCCGTTGAACTCGATGTCTATCTTGTCGGTGGCACTCTCCAGACGGCCAACTGGAACAACGAGGTTCTGCTCGTTGATGGCAGCGACTATCTCGTCGGGTGTCACGCCGTAGAGGCCCATCAGGTCGGGCTTCAGCCAGATGCGCACACCATACTGCTCGCCCATCACCATCGTTCTGCCTACGCCTGCGATACGGCTGATGGCGGGCATGACGTTGATGTCGAGGTAGTTGGAGATGAATGACTGGTCGAACTTGCCGTCGGTACTCTCCAGGCTCATAATCATCAGCGTGGCGTTGACGTTCTTCTGTACGGTGACGCCGTTCCTGATGACATCTTCGGGAAGTACGCCCGAGGCCTGGCTTACGCGGTTCTGCACGTTTACCGTAGCCTGGTCGGCATCGGTGTCTTGCTTGAAGTAGATATCTATCTCGCCTTCACCGTTGGAGGTGGCTGTGGCGTCCATGTAAATCATGTTCTCCACGCCGTTCACGACCTCCTCAAGAGGCATGATGACGGACTCCATTACGGCATGAGCATCTGCTCCACTATATGTGGCACTGATGGTAACCATTGGCGGAGCGATGTCGGGATATTGCTCGACGGGAAGGGTCTGCAGGCTTACTATGCCGATGACTACTGTCAGTACGGCGATGGCAAAAGCCGCAACCCAATGCTTCACAAAGAAATGTGTCTTTTTCTTCTCCACGACTTACTTCACTTTCATTCCGTTCGACAAATTCTGCACGCCGTTGATGACAATCTCGTCGCCGCTGTGCAGGCCGCTCTTCACATAGTAGTTCTGTCCGCTGTTCGAGGGGATTGCCTCGCAGATGACGCCTTCCACGGTTCCGTCCTTGCTTACGCGATAGAACATCAGGTGGTCCTGGAGGTGTACGGCAGCCGTCTTCGGCACACGGAACACTTCCTTCATCTGGATGGGGAACACAAGAGTGGCCGACAGTCCGGAGCGCAGTTCATAGTCGGGGTTGGGGAAGGTGGCCTTACAGATGACGGTACCCGTCTTGCGGTCCACGATGCCGCCCATCTCCGTTACTACGCCTTCGTGCGCATACTCCTGGCCGTTCTTCAGCTGCAGTTTCAGGCGGGGCAGTTTAGCGCTGACACTCTTTCCGTCGATGTCCTTCAGACCTTCCGACGAGGGTTTCAAGCCATATTGGTCGAGCAAATCCAGCAACTGACTCTCCGTGTAGGAGAACCAAGCCTGAATCTCACTATCGTCGCTTACCGTGCAGAGCAAGTCCGAGAGGGCAGCCACCTCGCCGATTTTGAAGCCGTTCTCCTTGATGATGCCCGTGATGGGCGACTTCACTGTGCAATAACTCAAAGTGGTCTGAGCCATTGCCAGCTGAGCCTGAGCCTGCTGAACAGAGGCCTGAGCCACGTGATAGGCATTCATGCTCGACGAGAGGACGTAGTCGCTGATGATTTTCTTCGCAGCCAACTTCTGGTTCGACTCGTATTGGAGTTTAGTTGTCTCCATCTGCGCCTTTGCCGCCGCCAGGTTTGCCTGAGCGTTCTGCACGTTCAGCTTGTGTTCCGTCTGGTCGATGACGAACAGAGGCTGACCCTTCTTCACCTTGAAGCCGTCCTTGAAGTTTACCTGTCGGATGATGCCCGACACTTGTGGAAAGACTTCCACCTCGCTCAGTCCGTGTAGCGAAGCGGGGATATAGATGTTATAGACCCTCGTTTCGGCCTCCACTTTCTTGATTTCGTACTTTATTTGGTCCTTTTTGTCCTTTTTCGAGCCTCCGCTGCAAGCCGTCATCATGACAAGCAGCAGGCAAATCGGCAAAACACGTACCCAATTACTCATCTTCATATACTTATGTTTATATAAATTCGGGCGCAAAGTTACGAATAAGCGAGAACAATACAAAATAAATCTAAATTTATTTTTATTGTCGAGTGAGAGTGACTTCGACAGCATGTCAAAGTTACGAAAAAGAAATGAAAAATGCAGAATATGCGAGCAAACTTCAACCTTTTCAACTTTTTACCTTTTTAATTCTCTTTTTTTTTACCTTTATAAGGAGAAATAGGCAGAAGGCCTTGAAGATATCAGCCCAAGGCACGCCTTGGGTATATTGAATGTCTAACAAAGCCGTTATTTCCATACTCCCAGGTCAAGTCTGTGAAACTTCTCCGCAGAACTTTCCAAACTTCTCCGCAGAACTTTCCAAACTTCTCTGCAGAACTTTTTGGGGATTGCTATGGTGTTGTTTTCCAGATACATGTGTATGCCATCAAATAGGGACGTGTCCTTATTGTCATAGGGACGTGTCCTTATTGTCATAGGGACGTGTCCTTTTTTTTACTTACATGAATGATGTAGCATCTCTTCTTCTGACACGTGCAGACAAAACATTAGCGACAGTCACTCTGATACAAGTGGCTGTCGCTAATATGTCTTTTATCCCTAAGGAGGAGGGCGCTCTTTACTTCACGCGGCCGAGGTAGCTGCCGTCGCGGCTATCGACTTCGACAATCTCGCCTTCCTCGATGAAGAGGGGCACGCGAATCTCAGCACCTGTCTCTACGCGAGCGGGCTTCAAGGTGTTGGTAGCGGTGTCGCCTTTCAGGCCGGGCTCTGTCCATGTGATCTGCAGATGCACCTTGACGGGCACGTCGGCATAGAGCACTGTCTCGGTGCTGGCGTCAACGACTACTTCCACGTTCTCGCTCTCCTTGAGGAACTTCACGCCGTTCACTTGGTCGGGAGCGATGGTGATCTGCTCGTAGGTCTCGTTGTTCATGAATACGAGGTCGTCGCCGTCCTTGTAGAGGTACTGGCAGGGGCGACGCTCTACGCGTACGTCTTCGAGGCGCTCGCCGATGTTGAAACGCTTCTCGATTACGCCGCCGTTCACGACGTCCTTGAGTGTGACGTTCATGATGGTGTTGCCCTTACCGGGTTTGCGGTGAAGGAAGTCGATGCAGAAATAGAGCTTGCCGTCCATGCGGATGCAGGTGCCCTTCTTGATGTCCTGTGAGTTAATCATAAAATTAGCTTCTTTTATTATAGGTTATTGTGATTTTGTGGGTGCAAAGGTATGAAAAAAAGATTAAAGATTAAAGATTAAGTAAGAAAAAGTTGCGTAATCCTTGCGTAAATGAAAAAAAAGGCTTAATTTTGCACCCCGAATCGTAAAGTGCACATAATAATTAAGCATTAAAATAGATATGAAAAGAACATTTCAACCCCACAACCGTCGCCGCAACAACAAGCACGGTTTCCGTCAGAGAATGACAACTGCTAACGGTCGCCGCGTATTGGCCTCCCGTCGCGCTAAAGGTCGCAAGAAGCTCACCGTTTCAGACGAGAGACACGGCAAGTAAAGACGATTTTCAACAAAAAGGGAAAAGAAGTAAGGGAAACTTTACTTCTTTTCTTTTTTTATTGCTATCTTTGTCGCGTAATTATATAAATGAGTACGATTATGTCCCTAGAAGAATTCAAAAATAAGCTTTTTGGCTCTTATGTCCGTTGGAATCTCTTGGCGATGCTGCTTGTCGGTATTGCGCTTTGTGTGGGGCTTTGGGTGTGGATGGTGCAATACACGATGCACGGAGAGAGTGTGGATGTGCCTGAGGTGAAGGGCATGATGATTAGCGACGCAGAATACGCGCTCGAGAAGCTCGACCTCGTGACGGTAGTTGTGGACTCTGCTTATGTGCGCAACCAGCCTGCCGGTATCGTGTTGGAGCAGAAGCCTGCTCCTGGCAGCAAAGTGAAGTCGGGTCGAGAAATCTACCTTACCATCAATCAGAAGCAGACGCCGATGAATACGATTCCCGACATCGCGGGCAACTGCTCTCGTCGTGAGGCAGAGGCTCGTCTCAAGGCTCTCGGCTTCAAGATTGGTCCGATGGAGTTCGTTCCTGGCGACCCCGACTGGGTGCTTGCCCTGAAAGTAAATGGCAGGGAGGTCTATGCTGGCGAACGTGTTCCGAGTGATGCCCCTGTAACGCTCGTCATCGGTAATACGGATTACGGAAGCGGCGTAGATGAGTTCGGTGACTCTTTAGACTCTGAAATATTAGAGCCGATGGATGGCTACGAGGAGGAAATCTTCTAAACAGAGAGATGACTGAGCTGGAGGAAGACATACTGCTCGACGATGAGCTGCTGGAGGATTCTTTCTCGCCTGATGAAAGCGAAGGGCAGCAGGATGGCTTCGAGCATTGGCGCATAGAAGTTGACAAAGGCCAGAATCCTGTCCGTGTGGATAAGTTCCTCATGGATCACATGCCTGGCACGAGTCGCAATCGCATTCAGAAAGCTGCCGAGGCAGGAAGCATCCGTGCAAACGACAAGCCCATCAAGAGCAACTACAAGGTAAAGGCAGGCGACATCATCACGCTTGTCCTCGACCATCCGAAGCGCGACTGGGAAATCATTCCCGAGGACATTCCGCTCGACGTTGTCTATGAGGATGATGTTCTGCTCGTCATCAACAAGCCTGCAGGACTCGTAGTGCATCCGGGTTGCGGCAATTACAGCGGCACACTCGTTAACGCTCTGGCCTGGCATCTTCGCGACGATAAGGGCTTCGACCCGAATGACCCAACCGTGGGACTTGTGCATCGAATCGACAAGGACACAAGCGGCTTGCTCGTTATCGCCAAGACTGCCGATGCAAAGACAGACCTGTGCAAGCAGTTCTTCTATCACACGACCAAGCGCGAATACAACGCCCTCGTCTGGGGACCTTTCGCAGATGATGAGGGCACCATTACCGGTAACATAGGTCGCCACGCCAAGGACCGCCTCCAGATGGATGTTTATCCGATGGACGGAGAAGTCGGCAAGCCTGCCATCACGCATTATCGAGTCTTGGAACGCTTCGGGCCAGTCACACTTGTGGAGTGTCACCTCGAGACAGGCAGAACGCATCAGATTCGTGCACACATGCGGCACATCGGGCATCCGCTCTTTGCCGACGAAAGGTACGGAGGCTGCCAAATCCTCAGAGGCGAACAGACGGCTTCCTACAAGGCCTTCATCCACAACTGCCTCGCTCTGTGTCCTCGTCAGGCACTTCACGCAAAGACCCTCGGCTTCAAGCACCCCACGACTGGCGAGGAGATGTTCTTTTCCAGCGAACTGCCCGAGGACTTCGAAGCGTTATTGAATAAATGGAGAGTTTATAGCAAGAATAAAAACTAAATAAAACATAATGAAAACAATTGCAATAGTTTGTGGCGGTGACAGTTCGGAGCATGACGTAAGCATGCGTAGTGCTGAAGGCATCGCTTCGTTTATCGCCCCCGCGCGTTATAATATATATAAGGTAGAGATTCACGCAGGCAAGTGGGAGGCTTTGCTTCCCGACGGAACTCGTTCGAAAGTCAACAGAGATGACTTCAGTTTCATGTATGAGGGCAAGGAAGTTCATCCGGACTTCGCTTACATCACCATTCACGGAGCACCAGGCGAGAACGGCGAACTGCAAGGCTACTTCGACCTCATCAAGATGCCTTACTCAACATGCGGCGTGCTCGTGGAGGCAATGACCTACGACAAGTTCGTGCTGAATAACTACATGCGGGCTTATGGCGTGTCTGTTGCGGACAGTCTGCTCGTCAAGATAGGTCATGATAAGGAAGTGACGGACGAGGAGATTGTGTCGCGCATCGGTTTGCCTTGTTTCGTGAAGCCCTCCAGAGGCGGCTCTTCTTTCGGTACGACAAAGGTCAAGACCGTGGAGCAACTTCGTCCGGCAATCGAACTTGCCTTGAAGGAAGGCGAGGACGTGATGGTGGAAGCCTTTATGGGCGGCACGGAACTGACCTGCGGATGCTACAAGACGAAGCAGAAGAGCGTGGTCTTCCCCATTACCGAAGTTGTCTCCAAGAACGAGTTCTTCGACTACGCAGCCAAGTACAACAACGAAAGTGACGAGATAACGCCTGCCCGCATCAGCGAACGCCTTGCAGAACGCGTCTCGAAACTGACCTCAATGATTTACGACTTGCTTGGATGTCACGGCATTATCCGCATCGACTACATCATCACCGAGGGCGAGAAGATAAACCTCCTCGAGATAAACACCACACCAGGTATGACGGCAACAAGCTTCATTCCTCAGCAAGTTCGTGCTGCAGGCTTGGATATTCGTGATGTAATGACAGATATCATAGAAGATACACTTGAAAATGCAAAGTGAATTTGACGAGATACGCCCCTTCGGAGAGGGTGAGGTAAAGCAGGCCGTCGAGAGTCTGCTTGCTGACAGGCAGTTCTCGCGGATGCTGAAGGGCTTTGTGCCTTGGATGCCAGGCTGGATGCGAAATGGTTTGATACGCTTGGCTTTTGTCGGCGTCAACACACCATTGCAGTTCCAACTTCGTTTCATCAAGCCCGTGCTGAAGCGCATCTTGCGCAAATGCAGTACTGGTTACACCTTTGCCTACACAGGTATCGAGCCAGGACCGGAGCGTTACACTTTCATCAGCAATCATCGCGACATCGTGCTCGACAGTGCTATCCTCGACCTGATGCTGCATGAGAACCATTTCCCGACGACCTGTGAGATAGCAATAGGCGACAACCTCCTCATCTATCCGTGGATTAAGACACTTGTCAAGCTCAACAAAGCATTCACAGTTAAGCGAGGTCTCAGTCCGAGGGAACTGCTTGAGAGCAGCCAGAGAATGAGCCGCTACATGCATTACGCCATTCAGGAGAAGCACGAGAACATCTGGATAGCGCAACGCGAAGGCAGAGCCAAGGACAGTAGCGACCAGACACAAGAGTCTTTGCTCAAGATGTTTGCGATGGCTGGAGAGGGTGAAATCGTTGACCGACTTAAGGAGCTCAACCTCGTACCACTCTGCATCAGCTACGAGTACGACCCTTGCGACTACCTCAAAGCGCAGGAATTCCAAATGAAGCGCGACAATCCGTCGTTCAAGAAGAGCAAACAAGACGACCTCGACAACATGAAGACCGGTATCTTCGGACAGAAAGGACGCATTCATTACGAGGCAATGCCTTGCATAAATAGCTGGCTGGATGAGGTTGCAGACCTGCCTAAGACAGAAATCTATGTTGAGATAGCTCGCCGAATAGACCAGCAGATTCATGCAGGCTACCAGCTCTTCCCAGGCAATTACGTAGCCCTCGACTTGTTGAACGGCACTTCAAACTATACGGATAAGTACACCGAGGAGGAGAAGAAGACCTTCGAAACGTACTTGCAGAGCCGTATCGACATGGTGAAGATAGAGAACAAGGATGAGGCTTTCCTCAGGGAACGCATCCTCACGATGTACGCCAACCCAGTCATTAACAAACAGAAAGCGATTCAATGAAGAAGTTTGTTTTGCTCATAATGATAGTCTGTCTTGCTTCATGTAAAAGCGATGGGGACGACGCTTCCGACTTCTATCCGAACGTTGTGACTGAGTTTGCGACGGTGAAGACTGATGCAGAAGGCACGATGACGCAGTTCACGACTGACGACGAGCGTACCTATACCATCAGCAATCCGCAGAAGGGTTACGACAAGAATGCAAACTATCGCACAGTTTGTGGCTATGTCCCCGACGGACAGACCGCTACGCTCTACAGCTTGACAGGAGCCTATATGCTTCACGACTCAACAGAAGTTGCTTACGAACCTGACCCGATTAAGGTGACAAGCGTTTGGAAATCGGGTCGTTACATCAACATGCATCTCTCACCACTCACGCAGGGTGGTACACAATACTGGGGTTATCGAATAGGCGAGACAAACGACGGAACCACACACGTCAGCCTTCATCACCGACAGAACGGCGACCCGCAGTCCTATACGACGAGCGTTTATGCCAGTCTTTCCATGGATGAACTCGAGTCAATTCCAGCCGGAAACGACATCGTCCTGCACATCAAGACCTTCCAGGGCGAGCAAGTCTGGAGGTTCAGGAAGTAACTTGTTTAACATAAACCGAGTACTATGAAAGAAATTGCTGTTATACTGGGCGTCATCCTGTTTTCAATCGTTTTGATTGCCATAAAGCTCAAGTTCAACTCCTTTATCTTTGGCGAAGGCGGACTGCTGGGACCTGAAGACCATTCCCTCAGTCATGAGATAAAGAACCTCGTCAAACTTCGTGACCAGGGACTCATCGATGCCGAGAAGTACGAGGAAATGAAGGCAGAGTTGCTCCTCAGGTACAACGAGTTAAGCCGCAGCGCAGACAAAGAACTGCAGAAGCTGGAGCGCTTGCAGAAGCAAAACATCATCACTTCGGAGGAGCTCGAGGAGATAAAGGAAGGACTTAGCAAGGTGAATCAATAGCCAACTTTGAACTACGAATTATGAACTTTGAATCGATAAAGGGCAGTGTTGCCGTTCTCATCTCTGGCGGAGTGGATAGCGCAGTCGTGGTGCATCTGCTTTGCGAGGCTGGATTGAAGCCCGACCTACACTATATTAAGATAGGTATGGACGGGGAGGATTCGTCGTGTACGGCAGAAGAGGACATCGAGTTGTCGCTGGCTACGGCTCGCAAGTACGGGTTGAAGCTCGAGGTGACTGACCTTCAGAAGGAGTATTGGGAACAGGTTGTGGGTTATGCCATCGAGCGCATCAAGAAGGGACTGACGCCCAATCCAGACGTGATGTGCAACCGTCTCATCAAGTTCGGCGCGTTCGAGCAGAAGGTTGGCTGTCATTACGATTATATCGCAACAGGCCATTATGCCACAAATGTCGTACGAAACGGCAAGATGTGGCTCGGCACAGCAAAAGACCCAGTCAAGGACCAGACGGATTTCCTCGCGCAGCTCAGTTACGAACAACTCAGCCACACGCTCTTCCCGATAGGGCATCTCATGAAGGACGAGGTGCGACAGATAGCGCTCGACGCCAAACTTCCGAGTGCCAGACGCAAGGACAGTCAGGGCATCTGCTTCCTGGGAAAGATAAACTACAACGATTTCATTCGTCGCTTCATGGGCGAGCAGGAGGGCAAGATTATAGATATCGAGACGGGCAAGGTCGTCGGCAAGCATAAAGGCTTCTGGTTCCACACCATCGGACAAAGGAAAGGCTTGGGCTTGAGCGGTGGTCCGTGGTTCGTCGTGAAGAAGAATATCAAGAAGAACATCATTTTTGTGGCGAACGGTTGGGACACTCAATTGCAGTACGGACATGACTTCCGATTGGCAGATTTCCATTTCATCACGGAGCCTTTGCCAGTTCAAAAAGGCGAAGAACCCATGCCTATTCAGTTCAAAGTCCGTCATGTGGACCATTTCATGCCCGGCACCATCAGCCTCGACGACGAGGGCTACCACATCCACAGCGATGCTCCCATACAAGGCATAGCACCCGGGCAGTTCGGTTGCATCTATGATGCTGAGGCAACTATCTGTTACGGAAGTGGGGAGATAGGCATTTGGACCCCCTAACCCCCTTAAGGGGGAATGTGGAAGCAGATGCAGAGCAAGCATTAAATGATATGGATACTGTCTTAACTCAGAAGAACGAATATGTCAATACAAAATAACAAAAAGTTCCCCCTAAAGGGGGATAGGGGGTCTTTCGACGAGATAATTCCTCGCGAGGGAACTGATGCGATAAAGATTGACCGTGTGAAGAACGAGTGCGGCACCGATGACTTGCTGCCGATGTGGGTGGCTGATATGGACTTCCGAACACCGCCTTTCGTGTTCGATGCCATACGTAAACGCCTGGAACAGGGCATCTTGGGCTACACTTGTCAGAACCCTCCTTACTACGAAAGCATTTGTCGTTGGAACAAGGAACAGCATGGAATGGACGTCACGCGCGAGATGATTTGCTACATTCCCGGCGTGGTGTCGGGCATCTTCCTCGCCGTGCAAGCCTTCACAGAGAAGGGCGACCGCATCCTCATTCAGGAGCCCGTCTATCATCCCTTCTGCTTTGTACCCAAGGCATGCAAGCGAGTGGTGGTACAAAGCTCGCTTCGTCGCACGGAAACCTCTTTCGCAATGGACTTCGAGGCACTTCGTCGCGACATAAAAGGCTGCAAGATGATGATTCTTTGCAACCCTCACAATCCTGCCGGAATATGTTGGTCGAAGGAAGATTTGCAACAGGTTGCACACATCTGTGCTGAAGAAGGCGTCGTTGTGGTGAGCGACGAGATACATTGCGACATGGTCTTTCGTGGACACAAGCACATTCCCTTTGCCAGCGTCAGCGAGGAAGCACGCCGCATCAGCATCACCCTGCAGGCTCCCACCAAGACCTTCAATATGCCGGGCATCGTGGCAAGTCAGGCGATTGTCTATGACAAGAGGCTTCGCGAGCAATATTTCAACTACATTTGGGGCACGGACCAAGACCTCGGCAATGTCTTTGCCTGCGACTGCGTGATGGCTTGTTACAGCGACGAAGGCAGGGCGTGGAAGCAGCAGATGCTCGACTATGTGCAGGGCAACATTGACCTCGTCGTCGAACGCTTTGCAGAGGAATGTCCGAAGATTCGTCCCATCATACCCGAAGCCAGCTTCCTCGTCTTCCTGGATTGCACGGCTCTCGGCTTCAAGACACAAGGCGAGCTGGAGCACTTCTTTGCCTTCGACGCCAAGGTTGGCATGAACTCCGGCGCGATGTTCGGCAAAGGCGGCGTCGGTTTCATGCGTCTGAACGTCGGCAGCCCCCGTTCAATTGTGAACGAAGCAATCGACAGGATTGTCAAAGCTTGCCGTTTGCTCTAGAAATAAAGCCTGTTTCGTCAGTAAAAAACCTTTACATAAGAAGTCACTTTAGCGTGGGCTTTCTGTGAACTCGACGTGTCAACTTTCTCAACTAGACGTGTTAAGTTTGCAAACTAGGCGTGTCTAGTTTGAAATTTAGCTACGTTAAGTTGGGTGACTAAACACGTCGAAATTCATCTCTTCTTGCGCTGAATTTAGCGATTTAACGCATAATAGTGATACTATATTAACATTGTGTTGCACAACACGACTTTGTAAGTCATTGATTATCATGGCAAATTCGATTTAAGCCATTATTTTGTGTTTGGGGTGGAAAAGTGCCACTCGGACAAAAATAAGCCGTTAGAAACGATGTCGCAAAACAAAATCTTTACATTTCGGGTGTTTTGGTCTGTAAGGATAGAAAGCTTTGTCTTGATGGCTTATAATATAAAAGTGTACGAAATGACACAAAAAAAGTCGGGGTGACCCGACTCGAACGGGCGACCACCTGGTCCCAAACCAGGTGCGCTACCAACTGCGCTACACCCCGATGCCTTATGTCGCTATTTTGCGAAAAGCGGTGCAAAGGTACGAAAAAAAGTTTAAAGTTTAAAGTTTAAAGTTTAAAGTTTTTCTCTTTTTGCACATTTTCTTGTTATTATACATTATTTATTATGTTTTTTTGTATCTTTGTGCGCGAAAATCGAAAGAACCATATAAAATTCTTAAACCTATGAAGAAGTACAATTTCAATGCCGGTCCTTCTATCCTTCCCAAGGAAGTGATGGAGGCAACTGCTGCTGCTTGCCTCGAGTTCGAGGGTAGCGGCCTCTCTCTGATGGAGACAAGTCATCGTGCCAAGAACTTTCAGCCCGTCGTTGACGAGGCAGTAGCTCTGTTCAAGGAACTGCTTAGCATTCCCGAGGGCTACAGCGTCATCTTCCTCGGAGGCGGCGCAAGCCTCGAGTTCTGCATGGTGCCTTACAACTTCCTCGAGAAGAAGGCAGCCTACCTCAACACCGGTGTCTGGGCAACCAAGGCAGAGAAGGAGGCAAAACTCTTTGGCGAAGTAGTAGAAGTCGCCTCCAGCAAGGACAAGAACTTCACTTACATCCCTAAGAACTTCACTATTCCGACGGATGCCGACTACTTCCACATCACCAGCAACAACACTATCTACGGCACCGAGATACTGAAGGATTTCGACAGCCCAGTGCCTATGATTGCCGACATGAGCTCAGATATCTTCTCTCGTCCGGTTGACGTAAGCAAGTACGGCATGATTTATGGTGGCGCTCAGAAGAACCTTTCAATGGCAGGCGTGACCTTCTGCATCATCAAGGAAGACCTGCTGGGCAAGGTGAGCCGTCCTATCCCCACGATGCTCGACTATCGCACCCACATCAAGAAGGGCAGCATGTTCAACACGCCTCCCACAGTGCCCATCTACTGCGCCCTGCAGAACCTCAAGTGGATCAAGAAGCAGGGTGGCGTAGAGGCTATGGAGAAGCTGGCCATCAAGCGCGCCGAAATCGTCTATGGCGAGATTGACCGTAACAAACTCTTCGTCGGCACAGCAGAGGAGGACAGCCGTTCACGCATGAACATCACCTTCGTCTTGAAGCCCGAGTATCAGGAGTTGCAGGACGAATTCATGGCCTTCGCAACAAGCAAGGGCATGGTCGGCGTGAAGGGACATCGCGACGTCGGCGGCTTCCGCGCAAGCTGCTACAACGCCATGACCATCGAAGGTTGCGAGGCTCTCGTGGCTTGCATGAAGGAGTTTGAAGCAAAGCATTAGGACTCACCCCCAGCCCCTCTCTTGTAGAGAGGGGAGTAATTACCAAAGCAATAATAATAAACAAAGTAGAATATCCCTCCCGCAAGACATTCTACTCTCCCCCTGCAAGGGGGAGCAGGGAGGGGGTCTGATAATGAAAGTACTTGTAGCAACAGAGAAACCTTTTAGCGGCGTAGCCGTGAAGGGTATTAAGGAAGTTTTTGACGCAGCAGGCTACGAGGTAGTCATGCTCGAGAAATACACGGAGAAGAGCCAGTTGCTCGATGCTGTGAAGGACGTCGATGCCATGATTATCCGCTCGGATAAGGTGGATGCCGAGGTGCTCGACGCTGCCAAGCAGCTGAAGATTGTGGTGCGTGCCGGTGCAGGTTACGACAACATCGACCTTGCAGCAGCTACGGCTCACAACGTGGTCGCTATGAACACTCCCGGTCAGAACGCCAACAGCGTGGCTGAGCTTGTCTTCGGACTGCTTGTCTTTGGTGTCCGCAACTTCTTCAACGGCACCAGCGGCACAGAGTTGAAGGGCAAGAAACTTGGCATCCTTGCCTTCGGTAACGTGGGCCGCAACGTGGCTCGCGTGGCAAAAGGCTTCGACATGGAAGTCGCCGCTTACGATGCTTACTGCCCCGCTGAGGCCATTGAGGCTGCTGGCGTGAAGGCTGCAAAGAGTCAGGAAGAACTCTTCGAGACGTGCGACATCGTGTCGCTCCACATTCCCGCAACTCCCGAGACGAAGCAGAGCATCAACTACGACCTCGTAGGCAAGATGAAGAAGGGCGGCATCCTCGTCAACACAGCTCGCAAGGAAGTCATCGACGAAGCAGGTCTCATCAAGCTCATGGAAGAGCGCACCGACCTGAAGTACCTGACCGACATCAAGCCCGATGCAGATGCTGAGTTCGCCAAGTTTGAAGGCCGCTACTTCGCTACACCAAAGAAGATGGGTGCACAGACAGCTGAAGCCAACGTCAATGCCGGCATCGCTGCCGCCAACCAGATAGTCGGCTTCCTCCGCGACGGGATAACGAAGTTCCAAGTTAACAAGTAAACGAGTTGACAAGTAAACAAGTAGCAAGTTATGGCTGTTGTAAAACCGTTTCGTGGCATTCGTCCACCAAAAGATCTCGTTGAGCAGGTAGAGAGCCGTCCTTACGATGTCCTTGACTCTGAGGAGGCTCGTGCTGAGGCTGGCGACAATGAGAAGTCGCTTTATCACATCATCAAGCCCGAGATTGACTTCCCCGTCGGCACAAGCGAGTACGACCCTCGCGTCTATGAGAAAGCCGCCGAGAACTTCCAGAAGTTCCAAGACAAGGGCTGGCTCAAGCAGGACAGCGAGGAGATGTACTACATCTATGCGCAGACGATGAACAATAAGACGCAATATGGTCTTGTTGTGGCTGCGGCAGTTGAGGACTACATGAACGGCGTCATCAAGAAGCACGAGTTGACGCGCCGAGACAAGGAAGAGGACCGCATGAAGCACGTCCGCGTCAACAATGCGAACCTCGAGCCTGTCTTCTTCGCTTATCCCGACAATGCCGTGCTCGATGCACTCGTGAGCCGCATCGCAGCAACAACGCCCGAGTACGATTTCATTGCACCTATCGACGGCTTCCGCCATCAGCTTTGGCTGGTCAAGGAGGCAGAAGACATCCGCACCATCACCGAGACCTTCGCCGCTATACCTTATTTATATATAGCAGACGGACACCATCGCAGTGCTGCGGCTGCGCTCGTGGGTGCAGAGAAGGCAAAGCAGAATCCGAATCATCGTGGCGATGAGGAGTACAACTACTTCATGGCCGTCTGCTTCCCCGCAAGCCAACTCACCATCCTCGACTACAATCGTGTCGTCAAGGACCTCAACGGCTTGAGCGACGAGCAGTTCCTTTCCGCATTGGCTAAGAACTTCGTCGTCACAGCCAAAGGTGCCGAGCCTTATCGTCCTGCACAGCTGCACGAGTTCAGTCTCTATCTGGGAGGCGTTTGGTACAGCCTCAAGCTCAAGGACGGCCTTTGCGACGAGAGCGACCCCATCGGCAGTCTCGACGTCAGCATCAGTAGTAACCTCATCTTGGACGAGCTGCTTGGCATCAAGGACTTGCGCAGCGACAAGCGCATCGACTTCGTTGGCGGCTTGCGTGGCTTGGGCGAACTGAAGCGTCGCGTCGATAGCGGCGAGATGAAGATGGCCTTGGCCCTCTATCCTGTCAGCATGAATCAAATCATGAACATCGCCGACAGCGGCAACATCATGCCGCCCAAAGCAACATGGTTCGAGCCAAAGCTGAGGTCAGGGCTGGTGATACACAAATTGAGTTAAGAATGAAGAGTTAAGAGTTAAGAAAAATACCTGAAGTGAAGCCTCTGCTTCCCAAGCAATCTTTCTTAACTCTTAATTCTTAACTCTTAACAAATCTTCAATGACAGACCTTTACAAAACCATAGCAGCCAAAAGCGAGGGCACTTACTCTGAACTCAGGAGTAAGTTCCTCGCTTTTGCGCATCCTGTCAGCACGGTTGAGGAGGCGATGGCGCTTGTGGAGCAGTACCAGAAGAAATACTACGATGCCCGTCACGTCTGCTGGGCTTATATGATTGGGGCAGACAGAGAGACGTTCCGCTCCAACGACAACGGCGAGCCGAGCGGCACTGCCGGCAAGCCCATCCTCGGACAAATAAACTCCAACGAACTGACCAACATCATCATCCTTGTCGTGCGTTATTTTGGTGGCGTGAAGCTTGGCACAAGCGGACTCATCGTGGCCTATCGCACGGCAGCCGCTGAAGCCATCGCCAACGCTACCATCGAAGAGCGGCAAGTCGAGGCAGAGTACGACTTCAGCTTCGAGTACCCTTTGATGAATGCCGTGATGAAAGTTGTCCGTGACATGGAAGCCCGCGTCCTCTCGCAGACCTACGACATGGACGTGCAGATGCGCGTCAGCATCCGCAAAGGTCTCCTCGATGAACTCAAGACGCGGCTCAAGAAAGCCATCGAGCCTTATTAGCCAATTGTCGTAATGACGTTATATCGTTATCACGTTATAACGCCAATTCTCTAATTCTCCGCAAAGTTACGAAAGAATTCCTTTGCAGCAAAGCCTTTTCGTTTCATTTCCCCTTTGCGCGATGTGCGCAAGCCCGTTCTTGATTTATTTCATCAAAAAATGTGCCTTCGTGCTCCGTGTTTCATATAAATTCGCTATCTTTGTGTCGCTTTTAACACTCATGTTTTTGTCTTCGATAACGAACAACTATAAATATATGAATTATGACTGATGAAGAAAAGAAAGAGTTTGAAGAGTTCTTGAAATGGAAAGCGGAAAAAGCGGAAAAAGCGCAAAAAGAATCTGCAACTACAGAAACTGTGAAAGAACCAATAAAAGTTGATGTGAATGCAAATGTTAATGCAAGCATTACACCATCTGTCAATATGAATTGGTATCAAAAACTCACAGTCAATCAGAAATACTGTTTAATGGCATATGTTATATGGTTTGTTGTTCATGTCTTGTTATTGGTGTCAGGCAAGGGGCGTGATGGTTTTTTCCCCAGACTATACAAAGATTATGATTGGTGGCATCAATATACAATGCCTACGACAAGAGCAGGAATGGAGAAATTTTCATGGGCACTTGAATGGGAAATTAAAATGTATGGTTTCCCAGAATTTATTGTATATGTTATTTTGATTCCGGTTGTCATTCTTTTTATTTATATTTTGTTAAAGAACAACAAGAAAGTCACATCAAGCCTGTCAAACAAGTAATATGTGGATAACAAATATAATCAGTCAAACTTAAAAAAAGCCGAAATCCTTTTGTGGTTTCGGCTTTTTGCATTACCTTAGCTTTGAAAGCAAGGCGCAGTGCTGAGCTATATTAAAAACATTATATTATGGTTAATTCTAAATGTGTTTTTCTTATGTGTGGCGGATGTTCACGCAAAGAAGTTCGAAGTGGAATGAAAAAAGGTGAGTATTATTGTCGTGTTGTTGATGGGACTATACCTAATGGAAAAGTAACATACGACACAGATGCTACTGCATGTGTTTGGTATACACCTATTGTCATGTCCTAACTTCTTTCGGGAGGACACTGCTACAATCACCAGCGTGTCCTCCCAAAGTTTTTCTTGTGTTAACGCTTTTATTCCTCGCTGCCTTTGTTATTTTCCAAGAGGGCTTTGACGGCTTTGTCGAAGTCGCTTTCCAAGAGACGCATTTCGCAGGCGCGGTATATTTTGAATTCGCATTGAAGCTTCTCTGTGGACTTCTTTCCGACTTGCTTATCCTCGCTTGCGATACTCGCGGGGCGAGAGGCCTTTCATGCGGAGGAAGAACTTGCTGAGCGAGGGGGCGTCGGCGAAATGGAGGCGGTCGGCGATTTGCTGAATGCTGAGGCTCGATGTCCGCAGCAGGAAGGAGGCCTCCATCATGAGCATCTGGTTGACGTAGTCGATGATGGTGTGGCCTTCTCTTCGATTTAACCTAATATCGATATACCGTTATAACGAATTGATGAGAAAAGGCTATATAATGCTGTGCTCGTCAAGCCCGTTTTTGTTTTATTTCATCATTTCTTGGGCTTTCTTGCTTTTGTTCTCATTTTATTTCGCTATCTTTGCAGTGAGAAATGATGAAAACGGTTAAGCATTTATTTAATACAAAACAACTATGCAAACAATCTATGATTTCAAGGCCCTGACAAGCAAGGGCAAAGAGGTGGACTTCGCGCAGTTCCGCGGCAAGGTGCTGCTCATCGTCAACACGGCAAGCAAGTGCGGATTCACGCCTCAGTTCGCCGGACTGGAGGAACTCAATCAGAAGTATAGGGACAAGGGTCTGGTCGTCATCGGCTTCCCCTGCAACCAGTTCAAGGAGCAAGACCCCGAGGGCGATGCCAAGATTGAGGAGTTCTGCCAGCTGAATTACGGCGTGACGTTCCAAATTATGAAGAAGGGCGACGTGAACGGCCCCGATGCCGAGCCTATCTTCGAGTACCTGAAGACACAGGCGCCTACCGAGGACTACAACGGCTTGAAAGCAAAGGCGGCCAAGACGCTCTTCAAAGCCATCAGCAAGAGCGTGGAGAAGGACAGCGACATCAAGTGGAACTTCACCAAGTTCCTCATATCAAAGGACGGCCAGACCGTAAAGCGCTTTGCTCCCACCACCGAGCCGAAGGACTTCGAGAAGGATGTGGAAGCCATGCTGGAACAATAAAGACCCTCTAAATCTCCCTTAAGGGAGACTTCTTCCGACAGAAATTCTCTATATATAATAATGATTTAAGTTTCGGAAGTTATAAGATGAAGTTAAATAGGAAGTTACGCCAGCGTTGCTGGCTGGAAGTAAAGCACTTCGTGCTGGACGATACCCTTGGATGCTAGCAGCTTCGTTTACTATTGTCCATTTTAACTTCCATGAGTGTAGCGAATTAACTTCCATTTTTACTTCCATTTTTACTTCCGAAAGTTCAGTAATAATGATATTATGACAATCAAAGCTATCCGAATGTTCGACGGCGGGTTCATGAACCAACCCTTTGCCTTTGGCGGTGAGGAGAGTAAGGATGCCTTCGACGAACAAATCATCTATCGCAGTTCGCTGCAGAACTTCCTCATCGACACGGGGAAGGAAGTCATCCTCGTTGACACGGGCTTCAAGCCTGAGTTCCCTGTCCCTGCCAAGAAGCTCGGGGCACCGCTCTACATGGGCGAGAAGGTGGCCGACTACATGGAAGCCTTCGCACAGACAGGCTACAAGCCCGAGCAGGTGACAAAGATTCTCATCACCCACAAGCACCCCGACCACACCGATTGCATCGGCAACTTCCCTAATGCCAAGATTTACATTGCGCCCGAAGATGCTGATGCCATGAAGCTGGAGGGCGAGAACATCGTCCGCGCCCAGTACGGCGAGGCCTACAAGAACTTCCCAAACGCCCAGCAAGTGGCAGAAGGCATCTGGTTCATCGAGGCCAAGGGTCATACCAAAGGCAACAGCATCGTCATTGCCGAGGACGACGGCCTCTTCTACATGTTCCATGGCGACGTGACCTATTGCGACGCTGCCCTCAAAGCCAACAAGTTGAGTATCGTCTTCGAGGACAAGGATGCAGCCCGCCAGACACTCGACCGCGTCCGCGAGTTCATCCAGCAGAACCCCACCGTCTATCTCTCCACCCATTGCCCCGAAGGCTACGAGAACCTTGAACTGAAACGCGTGATGAAACTCTAATACAACAACAAAAACAACTAACACAATGAACATTCTGATTTTACAAGCCTCGCCTCGTGCGAACGGCAACACCGCTTGGATGGCGGAAGAGTATAAGAACGCAGCAGAGGCTGCCGGTCATAAAGTGACGCTGGTCAACGTCTCGAAGAAGAAGATTGCAGGCTGCTTGGCTTGCGAGTACTGTCATGGCAAGGGCAACGGCGCTTGCATCCAGAAGGACGACATGCAGGAACTCTATCCCCTGATGGCTGAGGCCGAGGTGCTCGTGCTGGCTGCTCCCATCTATTACTTCACGCTCAACGCCCAGATTCAGGCACCCATCCAGCGCATGTACTGCGTGAATAAACCCGCCAACGTGAAGAAGATGGCGCTGCTCGTCTCGTCCTATTCGCCCGGCGTTTATTCCGGTGCTATCAGCGAGTACAACGACATCTGCGGCTACTGGGGCGTGGAAAGCACCGGCATCGTCACCGCCAAGAACGACGAACAGAAGACCGAAGCCACGAAGCAGAAGCTTCAGGAGTTGGTGAAGAACCTGTAAATGATGAAACGCCTGATATTTTTGACCTGCCTGATATGGGCAGGTCTCGCTTTTGCTCGTACGGAGCGAGTCATCATTCAGGGCGACCATGGTAAACTGGTGGCCGATTTACAGATGCCTGACGTAATGCCGAAGAAGTGCCCGATTGTTATCTTATGTCATGGTTTTACGGGTAACAGGAATGGCGGCTTGGAGGTCGGCATTGCTCACGAACTGGAAGCCAAAGGCATTGCCAGCATCCGCTTTGACTTCAACGGTCATGGCGAGAGCGAAGGTGACTTCCAGCAGATGACGGTTCCCAACGAGATAGAAGATGCCCGCCATGTCTATGAGTGGGTGAAGGCTGACGGACGTTTTGGCGACATCGGCATAGCAGGCCATTCGCAGGGCGGCGTTGTGACTGCCATGCTTGCAGGTCAGCTTGGCAAGAAAGCCTTCAAGGGTGGGGTAGTGCTGTTAGCTCCTGCAGGTGTGATTCGCGACGATGCCATCCGTGGTCAGACCGGTGGGCAGCAAGGCAGTCTCGATGACCCCCAAGACCCGCCAGAATACGTTGAAGTGTGGGGGCATCGCCTTGGCCGCGATTACATCACGACGGCTTTCTGGCTCCCCATCTACGAGACCGCAGCCGGTTACAAAGGCCCTGCCTGCATCGTTCACGGCACATCCGACCGCACCGTACCCTACACCTACGGCCTCCGCTTCCATCAACAATGGAAAAGGAGCGAATGGCACCTGCTCGACCATTACGACCACGGCTTCGGTCCACATCCCGAAGAAGCCGTGAAACTTGCCGTCGCGTTCTTCACGAAGACTTTATATTAAACAGATCAGGGGATGCACAAAATGGTGCATCCCCTGATTGTTGTTATGATGTGATAGTTACCTATAGTACTTCTCATATAGACCTCAATTCTATCCATATAGTTGCTCATGTGGAGCTCCTATTTCCCTCCTATCGTTGTCCGCTATATGTTCGGTACTTGTCCGGTACATGTCCGCTTTTCTACCGGACATATACCGGACATATACCGGACAAGTACCGGACATGTATAGGAGATACTACTTAGTTGTTTGCTTGTTCCATTGGAGGTCTTTACTTGATATTATAGAACTCTTTTCTTGATATTATAGAGATATGTATAAGATAAGTTCTGCTTCCACCATTCATTTTCTGGGAGAATCATTTGTGTTTTTCTTAAATAAGCCTTAACTTTGCGGCAGAAAGACTTCAAAATGTACGATTTTTACCAGAAAGGATGCCATAATGAACAGATATATTCGACATATACTTGTATTCGTAATCATTCTTTTCTTGGCTGGCGTTTATTTCTATAACTTCAGAGATAGTCAGAAAGAAATGAGTGACGATAATCGCCGCGAATTGAGTATCCTGAACGGCCTTATTGAAAAAAAACTTTTCTTTCGTGATAGCTTGAAGTATCAGATGGATTCTGTGATGATGCAGCTCCATAAACATACCGATTTCAGCATTGAATTCAGGTATTATATCAACAGGCGTATGCTGCAAGATGCGCAGATGTTCTCGTATGACTATGCCAGCGAGTTCTCTCGGAAGATGCGTATTCTTTCCGACAGAATCGGAGATGGAAACTTGAAGGCAGAATCGCGAATCCTCTCCAGTTTCAGCATGGCGCAGGCCTGTCTGTTTGTTGAAGCACTCGACATGCTGAAGTCTGTTGATTTGGACTTCCCCAATGTGAATGACAGCATTCTGGGCCTTTATTATTTTTATTATGGTATAACTTATCAGCGCCTTGCAGTATATGTGAATGACTCCATCAATGCCAAAAGATACAACAATCTGGGCATAGAAATGTTCCGTAAAAGTCTGGACTATTCAAAAGACCAGGGAATGAACAATTTCGTTTTGGGAAGAGTGTATGGCAGGCAAGAAAAGTATGATGTGGCACAAAAGTATTTCGAAGAGGCTTTGAAGTATATCAGGAAGGATGACAACATCCTCTACACGCTCGCCAATGCCTCTTTGGGAAAGTGCTTCAAGCATCAGGGCAAGCACGAACAGGCTACACTTTATTATATCG
>JAEEGJ010002261.1_pt1 | contig 113578 bp, 98 predicted proteins | sample 8958761 | NCBI WGS metagenome assembly JAEEGJ01 (sample SAMN16246546, study PRJNA631951) | gut metagenome | biome: gut microbiome; feature: rumen; material: RS-attached | host: Bos | place: Iran: Karaj | collected 2018-10 | reverse complement strand
AGAGTAAACGATGAACACAAGCAGTATTTAAAGAGCCTAAAAATAAAGTAATATAGAAAAACGATTTACTAAATTAAAGCGTTGACATGGTAACGCGGTGATTGTATAATTATTTTCACGTATAGAGGAGAGAAGTACGAATGGGTAAATTTTGCAAGGCGGATTTGCTACTTGCCGCGGATCTTTTCAAAAGAGAGGATGCCGAAGTGAGGGAGGAAATCAATTCCGAGACTACAAAGGTCCCATCGGGTGAAACGGTACGTCTTTACGTAACATTCAATGAAGGTTACAAAGACAGCCTGACGGCACAAATGCAGGCGGAGGAATTGTTGGGAGTCCTTCCGACCGGTGCTCACTTTGAAATTAAAAGGGTAGATGATACGGGATATGCCGCAGTGATTGAGACTGAGGAAACGTATATCGACTTTATCAAAAAGAGTGATAAAGTGTCTGATGTTACAATTGAAGAACAAGCCGAAACTACCGGTGATGTTGGTGCCTTAAAAAAAAACGAGGCTGAGGGTTTAGTGGGTAGCGAAACCGAAAATATCAGTGAGTCGGTAGACGAATCTATTACGGTTAATACAAATGAGAATGAACTGGGGAACTTGGAGACAATAGCCGTGATGGATACTGTGCCTGATACTACCGACAAAGGGGTTGGAGATAAAGGCGGATTATCCGTTTTATTACCAATCGCTTTAATGGCGTTTATAGTCGGGGGCGTTGCGGTTTTTAAGCTATTGAAAAAGAAGAAATGATGAATAAACAAGTGCTACAGTGATTTCTCACTGTAAGCACTTATTTTTTTACAAAAAAGGAAGGAGAAAAAGCTTTGAGAAGGTACAAATCAAAACACTTCTTTGCATTCATGCTTGCATTGGCAATGGCTGTTACCACAATCTTTCCCGGTAACGTAGCATATGCGGCTGATTTGGAAACAAAGAGTGAAACCGAATCGGTAGAAAAGCCTACTGCACCAATCTTTGAAAAGGTTGATGAGACAGAAATTTCTGCCAACGAAATCGTACTTGAAACAGAGGAAGCGGAAGAAGAAACGCTTTACGAAGACGATGATGTAGTAAGAGTATTCATCGTATTCGAAGATGAGGCTGTGGTTGAAGCCGGATATTCAACCGAGGATATTGCCGAAGACAAAAAAGCAATGGCATATTCAGATGAACTTACAGAAACACAGGATGAAGTTATTGGAAAAATCGAGGAAGAAGTTTTGGACGGAGACTCCCTCGAAAAAAGATACAGCTTTACCCTCCTTACAAACGCAGTATCAGCTGAAGTTGAATACGGTGCTTTGGAAGATATTGAAAATGTAGACGGGGTATCCGCAGTTTATGTGGTTCCCGTATATGAAACTCTTGCCGATGATGCAATCGACCCTAAGACAATGACTTCAGGCGAAATGGTCGGAAGTTATTCAACTTGGGCTTCCGGTTACACAGGAGCAGGAATGAGAATTGCGGTTATCGATACTGGTCTTGATATGGATCATCCCTCATTTACCGAGGAAGGATTTTTAAAGGGATTAAACGAAACTGCAGAAAAGAATAATAAGTCAATTGCAGATTATAATCTGTTAAATAAAGACGAAATCGCATCGGTTGCAGACAGATTGAATGCAAAAACAATGCGTCCTGACTTAACACAGGACAATACCTACTACAACGCAAAGGTTCCTTTCGGATTTAACTACGTTGATGAAGGTTTTGATGTAACTCATGACAATGATGACGAAGGCGACCACGGAACACACGTAGCAGGTATAGCAACTGCAAACAAATATGTTCCTACTGAAGAAGGCCTTGGAACTCAGGCCCTTGGCGTTGTGGGAACAGCTCCCGATGCACAGCTTTTCGTTATGAAAGTATTTGGTCAGAAGGGCGGAGCATATCCCGATGACTACATGGCAGCTATTGAAGATGCCATCTTGCTTGGCGCGGATACCATTAACTTAAGCCTTGGTTCTTCAAGTGCAGGTGAATCTGCAGCTGAAGAATACATCAACGAAATCATGGCTCGTTTGCAGGGCACAAGCACAGTAGTTTGTATTTCAGCCGGTAACGCAGCAAACTTCTCTGAGAATTCTGCATACGGCCTTAACTTCACTGCCGATGTAAATGCTGATACAGTAGGTTCTCCCGGATCTTACACAAACGCATTTACAGTAGCAAGTGCAGTAAACACCAGCTTGACAGGATATCAGGCAAAAGCAAATGGTGTCAGAGTGTTCTACCAGGACGGTACAAGCGGAACAAATGTACCAATGGAAACTTTGGCAAAGAATAAGCAAGAAACCGAATACGATTACGTTTTAATTCAGGGAATAGGTACTGAAGAAGACTATGAAGGCCTTGATGTAAAAGGAAAAATCGTATTTGTAAGCAGAGGATCTTCAAGCTTCTCTGATAAGCACAACATCGCGGCCAAGAAGGGTGCAATCGGTGTGTTTGTATACAATAACGCCGAAGGTGCTTTGGGAATGAATCTTGCAAATTCAACAACCAAAATTCCTTGCGCAGGTATCAGAAAATCAACTGCTTTGGAAGTTGCAGAAGCATCTGAGTATGATGAAGTAACAAACACTTACACAGGTAAGATTACTATTATTCCAGGTTTAGCATTAGACTTTAATGTTCCTGAAGGATATCTCATGAGTGACTTCTCTTCATGGGGTGTTCCGGGAGATTTAAGCTTAAAGCCTGAAATCACAGCACCGGGCGGAAATATTTACTCAACCATCGATAAAGGCGGTTACGGAGTAAAGAGCGGTACATCAATGGCTTCACCCAGCACTGCCGGTATTACCGCACTTGTTCTTCAGTATATTGAGGAAAACAAATTAACCGAAAAGACCGGACTTTCTGCAAGAACACTTGCCCAGAGCTTGTTAATGTCAACAGCAATGCCCCTTACCCAGGCAGACGGAGGATACTATTCTCCTCGTAAGCAGGGTTCAGGTTTGGCTAATGCATATGCGGCAATCAATACACCGGCTTACCTTACAGTAGGTTCGGAAGCAGGAAACGACGGTAAAGTTAAGATTGAACTTGGCGATGACCCTGCAAGAAAGGGTAATTACAGTTTCAGCTTTACTGTAAACAACATGTCAAATGAAAAAGCTTATTATACATTTGACAACGCATTTTTGACAGAGTCTGTTGTTGATGGAACATTTATTGCAAATAACTCACATAAGTTAAGCCCCAATGTAACAATCAAGACAGACAGCGAACAGTTCCTCTACGATGTAGACGGAAACGGAAAAGTTAATCAGAAGGACTCACTTGCACTCTTAAAGATGATTAACAACAGTGCAAGCTATCCTATAGTAAACAATTTTGAAGATGCTTACGACTTTAACTCAAACGGTCTCGTTGATACGGATGACGTTAACACACTTATGAGAGCAATCGCTTCTCCTCGTAAGGCTTCAATCAACTTAAAAGAAAAAGTATTTGTTGTAAAGAACAAAGCAAACGTATCTGTAAACGTTGCTTTGACAAAAGAAGACAAAGAATACATAGAGTCAAACTTTGAAAACGGAATGTTCGTAGAAGGATTTGTAATTCTTGACGGACAGATTGATTTGTCCATTCCTGTACTTGCATTCTACGGAGACTGGTCAGATTCTTCAATGTTTGATCCATTTGATGCAATGGAATACTTTGCAGGTGATGATGAGCAGTTCTCTTACAATGGTATTTCACGTACCAACTTCTTAACAATGAAGGTAGCATCCGGAAAGACATATTATTATATGCCTAACTCATATGAAAATGATGAAGAGTACATTGCAGACAGAAATGCATTTTCATCTACGGGTGGAGATAAGCTCGATGCATTCACCTACACTCTTATAAGAAATGCTGCCAACGTAACAGCAAATGTAACAGATGCCGAAACAGGCGAATTGTACTTTGAAAATGTCAAGGGACCTCAGACAGCTACATACTATAGCGATTCTTTAGGTGCATGGCAGTCAACATCAGCCAGCGTTAAGCTTGGTTGGGCAGGTACAGATGCCGAAGGAAAAGCACTTCCCGACGGTACAAAGGTTAATGTATCTGTAACAGCGGTTCCTGCTTACTACAATGAAGAAAGAGTAGCAACAGGTAAGGGAATTAACTTAACAATTCCTATGACAATCGATAATACAGCTCCTACCGCAAAGGTTGTTGAGGCTGTAATGCCTACACTCGATGTAAGCGGAAACACTGTTGACAACGGAAAGCTTGTCATTTCCGTAGAAGACAACAGATATGTTGCAGCAGTTAAGCTTGTGACAAGAGATCGTCAGACCGTGCTTGAGTCATACAGTGTAAACCAGACAAAGCTTGGTGACTCAACAACAATAGAAATCGATCCTCCCAAGACAGTATTCTACGTAACAGTAATCGACTATGCAGGAAACATGTCTGAGTATCGTGTAAATATGAGCGGTATTGATGATACAGATATCTGTGACAGCATTGAACTTTCAGATACAGAAATTTCTGTATTGAAGGGCTCAAGCGATATATTGGTAGCATCAGTAGGACCTCTCACATTGGCTGATGACACTGTTGTATGGACATCATCAGATGAATCAATAGCAACAGTTAATGAAGACGGTATTGTAACGGGTGTTGAAAAGGGTGAAGCAATCATCACAGCAACAACTGTAGCAAAGAACAAAGACGGCGAATCACTTACAGCTGAATGTAAGGTAACCGTATTTACAATCAATACAGACCTTAATGCAATTGTATATGATGAAAACAGCGAAGTATTCTTCTCTACAATCAATACAGAGACATTAGAGTTTACAAAGCTTTCGGAAGCACAGCCTGCTCCTTTCTGGTCAGCTGCCGTTGTCGGAGATTACTTGTATGTATCCGATGAAACAAAAGACCAGGGTGCAGCAAACATGTACCTTGTCGATCCTAACACATTCGAATCAATCTTGATTGACGGAAGTGATGAAGAGAGACTTTGGTGTACAGATATGGCTTACGGTTACGTAACCGATGTATTATACGGCACATATGCATACTTTGTTCCGATATATGATACTGAAGGCCAGCCTCAGGGTGCTATGAACCTTTCAAAATACACAGGTGGAGAGTACTTCGCCGGTATTACATATGTTGGAAGCGGACTTAACACAAGATATAATGCGCCTTACGACAGATTCTATCTTATTGACAGAAGCGGTATGCTTTACAGACTTGATTACCTTGCAGGTCTTGGATATATATTCAATAAATTGACTGATACAGGTATCTCAACAGAAGGCAAGTGGTATTACCATTCCTTCTACTATGATGAAGAAACCGACTATATCTTCTACTCAATGTATGACGGTGGCGAACAGTCAAAACTCTACGCTATCAAGGATAGAATTGATTACGAAGAAATGGTTGAATACTTCGATGTTTACAAGCTCGGAGAGTTTGCTTCAAAGATATGGCCCGTAGCAGGTATTTACAGATGGAATGCAAGTGACAGAACCTTAGATGGCACTAACTCCATCGAAACAACCGAAGGCACTTTGGAAACACCCGTAAGCATTGATGAAGTAATCAGATTTGAAAAAAACGCTTCACGTGTTCCTTCTCTTTCAGACAAGCCCATCAAGAAGCTTTCGGAAGTAAATGCCGAAGTAGCTGCTTTAGCACAGGCTGTCCTCGAAGCACAGGCTAACGAAGAAGCAGCAAATGAAGAAGTAACTGAAGAAACCGAAGAAACAACCGAAGAAACTACAGCAACAACTCCCGATGAGTCTGTTGATGGTGAAGGCGAAGAATCGGTTTCAGGCAATGAATAAAGAAATGGAGCTAATAAGATGAAGAAAATATTTACATCAGTGGCTGCGCTTGCATTTACATTGATTATGGCCCTTAGCTCTATCGGTGCTTATGCAAAAAGTAATGTAGCAACAGATTATTTTGTAACAACAATATCTTCAAGACAGGACACTGTTAAAGTCATGGTTGATGTTACAAGAAGAAGCGAAATCACAAGCGGACAGTTTGTTGTAGCTTATGATCCTTCAGTTCTTGAACTTGACTGGGCAGTATACAACGATGCTTTAAGCCTTGATGATATTAACATTGAAGAAGACGGTGTGGTATCATACGCATTCGTATCAGACACACCTCTTAAAGCAAGCGAAAGATTTGTAACCTTAAACTTTAAAGCAAAGAATGCTTATAACGGAGAAAAGGTTACCATCGCTACAAAAGTAACAGATGCTTATCAGAACAGAAAAGCAATGGAACTTAGAGAAGCCGAAGAAGGAACCATTACCTTAAAGCTTCCCAAGCCCAATTCTTTCTGGGGACGTCATGAAGCAGCAAACAATGCAGTTAACAGCATTTACAATGCGCTTTCAAGATTCTTCTATAGCATCACCAGATTATTCTGGTAAAAGAAACCAATGCCTTTTGGAAGGGCCGGTTACTCCGGCCCCCAAAGGGCATTTTTTTTAAAATATGGACAACTATATACCTTTAAATAAATGCGGAATGGTATTAAACTAGACAATGTAGGAAATCAGGCAAAACTTTATATATAGATTGGAGAGAGAAATGAAGAGAGAATTGGAAGGATATGTGTTCTTTAAGGACGCAAAGTTTCATCCCGGAAGAATTTACATTGAGAACGGGAAAATAAAAAGTGTGGAGGAAATCCCGGAGGTTTCTTTGTCACCTGAAGAAGCAAAACAGTACATTATTCCAGGGCTTGTGGACGTTCATTCTCACGGATGTTTCGGACATGACACTTGTGACGCTGATCCTGATGGCTTAAGAGAAATGATTAAGTTTGAAGAAAGTCGAGGAATCACTTCTTATTGCCCGACTACCATGACATTCCATGAAGACAAGCTTACAAAGGTAGTTAAAGTAGTAAAGGAAGTAGCTAAAGAAACAAAGACCATAAAGGGTATTTATCTTGAAGGGCCCTTTATTTCAAGAGAAAAATGCGGAGCTCAGAATCCTGAATTCATTATGAAGGCAGACGCTGATATGGTAAGAAGACTTAACAAAGCTTCCGGAAATCTTTGTAAGGTAGTTGCCATTGCGCCTGAAACCGAGGGAGCTCTTGATTTTATAAAAGAATTATCGGGCGAAATAGTGTGCTCTATTGCTCACACCACATCTGATTATGACACAGCCGTTAAGGCAATAAAAAACGGAGCAAAAGAAGTAACTCACCTTTATAACGCTCTTCCCGTTTACTCACACAGAAATCCCGGAGTAATCGGAGCGGCTATGGATGATGAAAACATAAAAGTTGAACTTATCGCAGACGGAGTGCATGTTCACCCCGCTGTAGTTAGAAACACCTTCAGATATTTCGGAGCTGACAGAATCATGCTTATAAGCGACAGCATGGAAGCAACAGGTATGCCAAACGGAAAGTATTCGCTCGGCGGTCAGGACGTATTTGTGGAAGGACGTCTTGCCACACTTAAAGATAAAACTATTGCAGGAAGCGCTTCAACTTTGTATGATGTTATGGTAGAAGCAATAAAAATGGGCGTTTCCAAGGAAGATGCAATTATATCAGCCACAAGAACTCCCGCAAAACAGATAGGAGTATTTGATAAAGTTGGAAGCATCGAGAAAGGTAAAGATGCTGATTTGTTAGTAGTAGATAAGGACTTTAACTTAAAAGAAGTTGTAATATCTCGCTAATTAACAGTATTTTAATGCGATTTTGATACTGTTAACGGGTAGATATATACTTTGGAGTATAACAGTGGAAAAAAGTTCGCATACTAATACAAAGAAAAATGAAGGGCTTTTTAAAGGCTTTGATAAACTGGGAGGAATCAGCAAGAACATAAATCGCACTATTGCGGGCCTCGCAGTGATAGGACTCATATGCAATTTTGTTGCCTGGGCAGTCTGGATAAGAGTAATCTTTGCAGACCGCATTTGGCAGTCATTTTTGTGGTTTGTTATGGGTCCTTTTTTGTGCCAGGAAATAATAGTCTTAATTTCAGTCGGAATAGAAAAGATAATAAGTAAAATGAAACCAAAGAAAAACGATCACGTTAGAGACGCCGTTATAACTGCGCTTATTTATACGGCTTATTTTGATGTGATTGTTTTCTTTTATCCGGATATACTTGTGTTCTGGATTTTTGCGGTCTGCTCACTTTTGCTTACTGCTCTTTACAGAGATTACCGAAGAATCGTTACCACTTTAGTGGTCACAATTCTTGGAAACATGGCGCTTTTGGCATACTCGCACTACGTGGATAACGGTTTTAGAATCGAAAATCCTCCGTGGCTTATGATGAGCGCCGAAGCTTTGATTGTGGCTTTAATCGTAGGAAGCCTTGCCGTTGTGCTTCATACAAGAATTGAACAGGCAATTTCCGATGTTACAAAGGCTGAAGCTTTGCAGCAGGCAAAGGATTCTTTCTTTGCAAAGATGAGCCATGAAATCCGTACCCCCATTAATGCGGTTCTTGGTATGGATGAAATGATTCTAAGAGAAAACATAAGTCCTGAAGTAAGAGAATATGCGGGAAATATTAGAAGCGCCGGTCAGAATCTTTTGTCTATGATAAATGACATATTGGATTCTTCAAAGCTTGAAGCCGGAAAACTTGAAATCGTGCCAATTGAATACGATGTCATGAAGGTGCTTGAGGATTGCTATAATCTTGTAAGCATAAGGGCAAAAGAAAAAGGTCTTGAAATAAAGGTTTCAAACGACCCTTCCGTTCCGAGAAAACTTTTCGGAGACGAAATAAGAGTACGTCAGATTATCGCCAACTTCCTAACCAATGCTGTAAAGTACACAAAGACAGGTTATGTGGAACTGGGAGTAAGATGGCAAAAGCTTGACGGAGACAATATGAATCTTATTGTTTCTGTTAAAGACACAGGTGTTGGCATTTCAAAAGAAGGTCTTTCTCGTCTTTTTAAATCATATGACAGACTTGACGAAGGCAAGAATAAATACGTTGAAGGAACCGGTCTGGGCCTTAGCATCTGTAAGCAGTTAACGGATATGATGCACGGTAAGATTTCCGTTGAAAGTGAAGAAAACGTAGGCTCCACCTTTACGGTAACTCTTCCTCAGACAATAGTCGGTGTGTCTGCTTTAGGAGACTTTTACAAAAATCTTGCGTCTAATCTTAAAACCGCTGAAGAGTACAAAGAAAAATTCCGTGCTCCCGATGCCCATATTCTTGTGGTTGACGATGTAAAGATGAATGTGGATGTCTTTAAGGGACTTTTAAAGAAAACACAGATTAATATAGACTCTGCTTTAAGCGGAGAAGATGCTTTGGTTTTAGCTAAGAAAAATAAGTACGACATAATCTTTATGGACCATTTAATGCCAAACATGGACGGTGTTGAAACCTTAAAGAAGTTAAGAAGTATGGATACGCCAAACAATCAGACTCCCGTTATTGTTTTAACCGCAAATGTGGGAAGAGACATAAAGGAAGAGTATAAAGACTGGGGATTTTCTGACTATGTATCTAAGCCTGTAAAAGGAAAAGTGCTTGAAGAAATCGTTTATAAGTATTTAAACAATAAGCTTTTACAAAACGGTGAAGAAGTAGTTGAACCAAAGGTTAAGGATAGCGCCAGTGATTTCTTAAGTAAGCTTTATTTCCTTGATACAAGAATGGGATTATCATGCTGCGCAGAAGACTTGGCTCTTTATAAAGATATATTAAGCGATTACATGAATGACACTCGCTTAGATGAGCTTAACGACTATTTTGAAAAAAGGGACTGGAAAAATTATATCGTTGATGCACACGCATTAAAAAGCGCTTCCCTCTCCATCGGGGCCATGAGCCTTTCAGAAGAAGCAAAGCGCTTAGAAATCAGTGCTAAGAGCGAAGATTATGATACGGTTATTAAGTATCACGAAGATACAATGAAGCACTATGAGAGTATCTTAGGTAAGCTAAGAGAAGCGCTTTCTTAATCTTCGATAAGTCCAAAGCAAATTGTAGTAAACGTAAAAAGCAAAACTGTTTTTCATAAAAAGATCAATCATGCGCTTCTGTTCCGCATCAGGGATAGAAGCGTAATCTTTATTGTTTCTAAAGTCGGGGAAGGTTTCAATCATCCCTTTCTTTATCTTTTTTACAAATGCGTAGTTTTTGTTCTTTCCGTCAATCATGTACCCAAACAAAGTGTTTACAAGGTAGAGTCGAATAAAGATAGATTCAATTTCTTCTTTGTATGTTTCAAAGAAACCGCGTTTCTTCATCTCTGAAACCAGGATTTCCATAGCCTTAATGCGATCTTCGCATTTGCTTTGAGTAACCACGTGAACGGTTGAATCATCGTGCATGTAATAATAATATAAAGGGCCGTTTACAAGTTCAAAATGCTTTGAATATAGCATCCATACAGAACCTACGGCGTTGTCTTCATAAAACATGTTTTCAGGAAAAGAAAGGTCATTATCAAAAATCATGGAGCGTCTGTAAATCTTCATGACTAAGCTTCCCGAATTTACAATCAGTTTCTTTCTTTTTTCAACGTCCATAACACCTGTCTGTTCCAAGGTGTTTGAATCGATAACTTTGTCTATTTTAAAAGAGTGGTCGTGAGCCAGAGTGAAGTTACTTCCCACCATGTCGGCTCCGGTTTCTTCACCTCTTTTAATCAAAGTCTCGTAATAGTCATTAGACACCCAGTCATCGGAATCGATAAAGCCGATCCATTCGCCTTTTGCGATTTTAAGGCCTTCGTTTCTTGCGCCGCCCTGATGTCTGTTCTTTTCGTAGGTAATAACCTTAAAGAAACCTGGGTACTTTGCTTCGTATTCTCTTAACACATCAAGAGAGTTGTCTGTTGAAGCATCATTTACCGCAATGATCTCATAATCGGACAAGGTCTGATTAATGAGCGAATCGAGACAGAAGTTTAATTTGTTGTCGCTTGCCATGTTATAAACAGGCACAATTATTGATAGTTTCATATGTGTATATTATCATAACTTGACAATTAATGGATAAAAGAATATTATTACGTCAAGAAAAAACTATGACGGAAACAAGTCGGCTTTTTGAAGCATTCAGAGAATGGAGCAAATGGTGTGAGCTCCTATGTGGATAATTTCCGGTACCATTCCCGAGTTGCTTTTTTGAATTTTTAGTAGAAAAAGCCGTGTCCCGCGTTAAGGGTTTGAGTGAAAGTTAAGGTGGAACCGTGTTTAAAGCACCCTTATGTACAGTATTGTACGTAAGGGTTTTTCTTTTTTCATGGCCGAGACTTTTAATCATGAAAGGAGATTTTCAAATGAAGATCACATTAAAAGACGGCTCCTCTAAGGAGTATGCAAACAAGATGAGCGTTTACGATATCGCGCTCGACATTTCGGAAGGACTTGCTCGTGTAGCTGTAGCAGGCGAAGTTGACGGTAAGGTAGTCGACCTTCGTACAGAAATTGACAAAGATGCTTCTTTAAACATCATCACAGCAAACGATCCTGCCGCACTTCCTGTAATCAGACATACAGCATCACATGTATTGGCAGAAGCAGTTAAGAGACTTCGTCCCGATGCAAAGTGTACTATAGGACCTTCAGTAGAAGACGGTTTCTACTATGACTTCTTAACAGATCCATTCTCAAGAGAAGACCTTGACGCTTTGGAAGCTGAAATGAAGAAGATTATCAAAGAAGGTCACGAAATTAAGAGATTTACACTTCCCAAGGCTGAAGCTATTAAGCTTATGGAAGAAAGAAACGAGCCCTTCAAGATCGAACTTATCAACGATCTTCCCGAAGGCGAAGAAATTTCTTTCTACGATCAGGGCGGATTTGTGGACCTTTGCGCAGGCCCTCACTTAATGAGCACAAAGGGTGTTAAGGCATTTAAGCTTACATCTTCTTCAATGGCTTACTGGAGAGGCGACTCAAACAGAGACAGACTTCAAAGAATTTACGGTTCTGCTTTCAACAAGAAAGAAGAACTTGAAGAGTATCTTGCTAAATTGGAAGATGCAAAGAACAGAGACCACAATAAACTCGGACGTGATATGAAGCTTTTCCTTACGGCTGATGTAATCGGTCAGGGACTTCCTCTCTTTACTCCCAAGGGAACAAAGATGATTATGAAGCTTCAAAGATGGATCGAAGACCTTGAAGATAATGAATGGGGATATGTACGTACACGTACTCCTTTGATGGCAAAGTCAGACCTTTACAAGATTTCAGGTCACTGGGATCACTACATGGACGGAATGTTCGTGCTTAATAAGGATGCAGAAGACGGAAAAGAAGTTATGGCGCTTCGTCCCATGACATGTCCTTTCCAGTATTACGTATACATGAATGAGCAAAAGTCATACAGAGATCTTCCTTACAGAATGAGTGAGACATCAACACTTTTCAGAAACGAAGATTCAGGCGAAATGCACGGACTTACAAGAGTAAGACAGTTCACGATTACGGAAGCTCATATCATTCTTACTCCCGAACAGGCAGAAGAAGAGCTTACACGTTGCGTTGACCTTGCTCACTATGTAATGAAGACATTGGGACTTGACGGAGATGTAACATACAGACTTTCAAAATGGGATCCCGAAAACAAGTCAAAGTATGAAGGCGACGAAGAATACTGGAATTCAACACAGCAATATCTTCGTGACGTAATGAACAAAAACGGAATCAAGTTTACAGAGGCTGACGGAGAAGCTGCTTTCTACGGACCTAAGATTGATATTCAGGCAAAGAACGTTTACGGAAAAGAAGATACGATGGTTACAATCCAGCTTGACTGCTCTTCCGCAACAAAGTTTGGTATGTACTACATCGATGAACAGGGAAACAAGGCAACACCTTGGATTATCCACAGAACATCAATGGGATGCTATGAAAGAACTCTTGCTTGGCTCATCGAGCACTATGCAGGAAAGTTCCCTACATGGATGTGCGCAGAACAGGTACGCGTTCTTCCTATTTCCGAAAAGTATGCGGATTACGCTGAAAAGGTTCGCGCAGAGCTTAAGAAAAACGGCGTTGATGTAACTGTTGATAATCGTTCGGAAAAGATCGGTTACAAGATTCGTGAAGCAAGACTTGAAAAGGTGCCTTACATGCTTGTAGTTGGTGCAGATGAAGAAGCATCAGGAAACGTATCTGTAAGAAGCCGTTTTGAAGGCGACGAAGGCGTTAAGCCGTTACAGGCATTCGTTGACCAGATTTGTGAGGAAATCCGCACAAAAGCAATCAGAGAAGAGAAGCCTTTAGAAGAAAGAAACGCATAAAGCGAGGAACAATTCATGTTCACATTAAAGATTGTCGATAGCGAAGGTAAGGTACTAAAAGAAGAAACCGGAGAATCAAGGGTTGATATGTTTTATGACAAAGCCTACAATCCGGGAGACAAGATTTTGCTTACAAGCGACAAATATCCTGCAGACATCGTTTTAAGCGTAGATGATGCTTTGGGAGAAAGCGTAAGCTTATTAACGGGAGACTTTACATTCATCATTCCGTTTGATGAAAAGAAATACTCTTATTCACCAAAGACATTTTCGGGAAACGCCCATTACTTGTACGCAAGATACGCATACGATTTTGAAGTAAATCAGTATAAAAACCTTGCCCTAAACGTAAACGACCAGCATGGAGACACACATCTTTTCCCTCATGCATTTGCCAATGTGGAAACAAGAGGTGAATCGGTATTTGCCGCAAGAAACGCTGTGGACGGTGTTTGCGAAAACAGGTCCCACGGAAACTGGCCATATGAAAGCTGGGGAATCAACAGGCGTGATGATGCGGAACTTACCATTGATTTTGGAAGAAAAGTCAAAGCTGATAAAATAATTCTTTACACAAGAGCAGATTTCCCTCATGATAACTGGTGGGAAAGCGTAACCTTTACATTTTCCGATGGAAGCACTCTTGTAAAGAAATTAAATAAGAGTTATGCTCCTCATGTAATAGACTTTGAAGAAAAGAATATTACTTGGGTTAAAATATCAGAGTTGATTAAGGCCGATGATCCATCTCCGTTCCCGGCACTTACTCAGATGGAAGTTTATGGAAAAGTTGAAGAAATCTTTGATTGACAAAGAAGTTACAAAAGTTAAGACCGCTGAAGGGTACATTACCCTTCGCGGTCTTTTTGTGCCCTTTTTTATAGAGCAGATTCTTGCTAACTTAATGGGCACCATAAATACCCTTATACTTGGGCGCTTCAGCGATGATGCTGTTGCTGCGGTCGGAGCCGCAAACCAGGTTCTTGGATTTATATTTACTTTCTACGCAGTAATCTGCGGCGGAGCATCCGTAATAATAAGCCACAGACTTGGAGAAGGAAACGAAAAAGAAGCTAAAGACGTAGCCTTTGTTTCCGTGATATTTACATTTGTTTTAAGCTTAGGCGTAAGCTTGATACTGGCTTTATTTGGAAGCGACATAATGGGCTTTTTAAACTTAGAGGGCGATACACTTAAAATGTCTATAGACTATTTTAGGATTGTGGCTCTTGCTTCCGTGCTTCAAGGAGTAATAAGCGCTATTTCTGCAGTGCTTAGAAGCTACGGCCTCTCAAAGCCCGCGGTTTTTGCTTCTCTACTAATGAATGCCTTAAACGCATTGTTTGGTTATATCGTAGTTATAAGACCTTTCGAAACTCCTCTTTACGGAGTAACTGGTGTGGCTTTTGCAAACACTTTGGCAAGAGCGATTGCGTTGATTGTTATAGCCATTCAGCTTCAAAGAAGCAAAGCCGCAATTTCGTTTAGAGGAAGAAAAGTCAAAGACTTTAAGTGCCTTGGAAGTATTTTAAAAATCGGAATCCCCGGAGGCGTAAGTAACCTTTCTTACTCCTTTTCACAGATTGTTTCAACATCAATACTTGCTCTTGTTGGAACCATGGCAATTTCAGCCAAGATATATATTTCATCCATAGTCTTTTACGTATACGTGGTTGGCTATTCTCTTGGTATGTCATCATCAATCCTTATGGGCTGGATGACGGGAGCAAAAGAATTTGATAAGGCAGAGCGCTTAAACAAAATGCTTTTAAAGTTTACGATTATACTAAATCCAAGCCTTTCAGCTTTGATTTTTATTTTCCATAAGCCCCTCCTTTCGCTTTTTACGAAGAATCCCGAAATAATTGCCATGGGAGCAAGCGTTTTCTTTATCGATATATTTGTTGAATTCGGAAGAGCTTTTAACCACATTGAGGACTATTCTTTAAGAGGTACCGGAGATGTGCTTGTGCCCATGCTTGTAAACATGAGCTCATGCTGGTTTATGTCCATACTGTTTTCTTATATCCTGGGCGTACATTTTAAGATGGGGCTAAACGGCTGCTGGATAGCCTTTATGATGGATGAATGCTTCAGAGGACTGGTGCTCTTTATAAGATTTAAATCGGGTAAGTGGAAGCAAAAGCACGTCTGACTTTGGTTATTTTGCACATAAAACATGGGGTTGACAACCAATTATTCCTTTATTATGATAAAGTTTGAAATCGGTTTCGAGATTTCAGACCTAAAAGCAGGAGGAATAAAGTGGTGTCTGATACCAAAGATAATAAGACCATAACCATATATGACATTGCTAAAGAAGCCGGTGTGTCGGCGTCGACTGTTTCTAGGGTGCTTACAAACAGTGCAAATGTCAGAAAAGAGAAAAAAGAGCGCGTTCAGGCGCTTATCGATAAATATAACTTTAAGCCAAATGCCTTGGCAAAAGGCTTATCAGACACAAAATCTCATCTTATCGGCATAGTGTCTGCCGACGTCAGAAACCCATTCTACGCAGCTTTATATGTTGCCTGTGAAAACGCGGCAAGACAACGAGGCTATAACGTTTTGCTTTGCAATTCATTAGGCGAAGGAACAAGAGAAATCGAGCAGCTTCACATGCTTAAGCAGCAAAGAGTGGACGCCATCATTCAGATCGGCGGACGCGTAGATGATGATGTAACGGATAAAACCTTCTCAAAAGAGGTGACGGATATTGTATCCACCATTCCCATGGTTGTATCCGGTAAGATTGAAGGCGTTAAATGCTATAGCGTTGTGATTGATGCTAAAGAAGCCTCAACCCTTTTGACACAGCATCTTTTACAGTTAGGACACAGAAAGATTGCTCTTGTGGGCGGAAGACTTGACGTATTTTCAACAAAGATTAAATACGATACATACAAAGAAATTCTTGAAAAGAACAATATAGAGTTTAGAGAAGAATACATAGTAAACGGTAGATATGACAGCGAAACCGGATATTCGGGAGTAAAGAAACTCCTTGGCTTAAAAGAGATTCCCACAGCCATCATCGCCATAAACGACTTTGCGGCGGCAGGCGTTGTGAGAGGCCTTACGGAGCTTGGCTTTAAGGTTCCTGAAGATATTTCCGTTGTAAGCTACGATAATACATATATCGCAGATTTGCTTACTCCGAAGCTTACAAGCATAGATTATGACTATGAAACCTTTGGAAAGAAACTTATTGATGTAGCTATAAAGGCTGCGGAAGGCGAAGAAGTAAGCAGTCTTAATCCTATCACTCCTCATTTGGTGGTGAGAGAATCAAGCGCTGCGTTAAGGTAGATAGTGTAAAATATTTAAGTGACATTTAAGGGCTTTGGGATAAAACTTCCCAAGGCCCTTTTGTGCTTTAAAGCGCATTTAGTGAAAAAGAAACAAAACAGACATAGCGCAATTGTGAACATTCAACAAATCTGCAACCGCTTTCAAGAAAAGGGGTTGACCATCGTGTACAAGATGCTTATTATGAAGTTAGTGAAACCGATTGCAATTAGTCAATATATATCACGAGTTTTCAGATTGAGGAAAAAAGATGGGTAAAAGAAACAAAACAGCTGCATCCGCAGCGCCTGTTGTAAAGAAAAAGAATTTCTTTCAACTCTTGTGGAAATACAGAACATTAACTCTTATGTGTATTCCCGCGATTGTGTTCTTCTTTATGTTCTCTTACATGCCTATGCCCGGTATCTGGGTAGCGTTTGTAAAGTATAACTACCGTAAGGGAATATTCGGAAGTAAATTCGTGGGACTTCAAAACTTTGAGTTCCTGGCTCAGTCAGGAAAGCTTTGGAGCCTTACCAAGAACACAATCCTTTATAATATCGCTTTTATTATACTTGGTAACTTATTGGCAGTGTTCATGGCAATACTGTTAAATGAAATGGCTTCAAAGTTATTTAAGAAGACAGCACAGACAATGATGTTCCTTCCTTACTTCATTTCACACGTTTTGGTTGGCGTCCTTGTTTTTAACTTCTTAAACTACGATACAGGATTTGTTAACACGATTCTTACAAATATGGGCTTAGAGCGGTGGCAACCTTACGCCGATCCCCATGTATGGCCGGTACTTTTGGTAATCATTTATTTGTGGCAGCAGACAGGATACAGTTCGGTAGTATATTTTGCTTCGATAATGGGTATTGACGGAGAAATAATCGAAGCCGCAAGGGTAGACGGAGCAAATGCTTTCCAGAAGATCAGATACATTATCTTACCTTGCTTAAAGCCTACGGTAGTAATTCTTCTTTTGTTTGCTTTAGGTGGAATCGTAAAAGGTAACTTCGGATTGTTCTATAACATTATCGGTACCAACTCAATGCTCTACGATACAACAGATATCATCGAGACATTCGTATACAGAGCAACTATGACAGACTTTAACTTCTCAACTGCATCTGCGGTTGGTTTGTATCAGTCACTTATCGGATTCTTCATCGTTATGGTTGTTAACTTTGTAGTTAAAAAGATTGAGCCCGATTATTCATTATTCTAAGCTGGCAACAAACGGAGAAAACTATGGCAAAGAAAAAAGATTTGGACTTGGCTTCAAGTTCGGCAAAAGTTAAATTAGGGGTTTCCGACATAGTAATACGTACTTTCGGATACATACTTACAACCTTTTATGCGTTGGCATGTATATTCCCTTTCTTAATAATCCTCGGAAGTTCATTCACTTCCGAAAGTTACTTAAACAGATACGGCGTACAGCTCATCCCTCACGAGTTTACGCTTGAGGCATACAAAGCAGTTACAAAGAGCGGACTTATTTGGAAGTCATACATACTTACGATTGCAATCACAGCTGTAGGTACACTCATTGGACTTTCGATAATAGCTATGACGGGTTACGCCCTTCAAAGAAGAGACTTCCCTTTCAGAAATGTAATTTCTTTCTACATTTACTTTACAAGTCTTTTCGCAGCAGGCCTTGCACCTTACTACTTGTTGATGACTCAGACATACAAATTAAAGGATAGCTACTTGGCAGTTCTTTTACCGCTTATGATGTCGCCGTGGCTGATAATTCTTATGAAGAACTTCGTTAAGAGCATTCCTCATGAGATTACAGAGTCGGGTAAGATAGACGGCGCCGGAGATATGAGAATTTTCGTATCCCTCATCCTTCCAATGTTAAAGCCCGCACTTGCAACAATCGGATTGTTTATGGCTTTGGGATACTGGAATGAATGGTATCAGTCATCACTTTTCTTAAGCTCAAGAGTTGATGTAAAGCCTTTACAGTATATGCTTTATGAAACAGTAAACTCGACCGAAGCACTTAAGCAAACGGTAGCGGGACAGTACATTACAGTTACTGATATCCCTTCAAACACAGTTAAGATGGCAACAGCAATGCTTGCTACGGGTCCTATCGTATTGCTTTATCCTTTCGTTCAGAGATACTTCATCAGCGGTATTACCGTTGGTGCCGTTAAGGGTTAACTTGGTTATTACATTCACGAATGGTCGTGCATGTTAATAATATACACACAAACTATATAGTGGAGGAAAACAAAATGAAAAAGAAATTGTTTGCAGTACTTCTTGCAGCAAGCATGGTTCTTGGTCTTACAGCATGTGGCGCTAAAGATGCTCCCGCTTCTAAAACTGAAACAAAGACCGAAACCACAACAGAGCAGTCAAGCGCTTCTGAAGAAGAGGCTCCTGCTATCGACACATCCGAACATGTAAAGATTACATACATGTTTACAGGATCTAAGCCTGAAGGCGCTGCTATGGATCGTTTCATGGAAATGAACGACAAGCTTAACGAGATCCTTACAGAGAAGTGCAATGCAGAACTTGAATTTTACTGGATTGGCTGGACTGATTACCTTTCAGTTTACAACATGACAATCGCAGCTATGGATGGCTCTATCGATCTTATCGGTACAGCTTCCGACTGGTTGGATGCATGGCCTAACGCAAAGAACGGTGCATTCCTTGAATTATCAGAAGATATGTTAAAGACATATGCTCCTCAGACATGGGCTTCTGTTCCTGCAGAAAACTGGGAACTTTGTAAGTACGACGGAGAAATCTACTTAATTCCCGAAGATAACTACGCACAGTGGACAAACCACGGCTTTATCTATCGTGCAGACTGGGCTGAAAAGGCTGGTCTTGCTAACGGCGTACACAGCTGGGAAGACATGACAAAGTACTTTGAATACACAACAGCAAACGCTGATGCTCTTGGCATTAAGCAGGCTTGGGATTCAGACGGTACACAGAATACACAGTTAGCTTCCGGTTGGGTTGCTTCACACACAAACTTCGTACCCATCGACGGTATCTGCTCTTCAGCTTTATGGGGCGGCACAAAGGATGACCTTTACACTGTTGTAACACCTGCTTACACAGATACAGACATGATGGTTGAATATGCTAAGATGATGAAGTCTTGGAACGACATGGGCGTTTGGAAGAAGGACGTTCTTAACAACACAACTTCTACAAACAGAGATGACTTCCGTGTAGGTTTGGTAGCTGCAGATCAGCACCACACACAGACATGGACAGACCTTTGCTCACCCACTCCTTCAAACAAGATTTACCAGGATGATCCTAATGCAAAGGCAGGATTCTTCTACTTTGGTGAAGAAACAAAGAACGTAGTTGCACTTTCAATCACTCACGGTGCTATGGCAATTTCTGCAGCATCTAAGAACCCTGAAAGAGCACTTATGGTTTACGATTTACTTAGAAACGATGAAGCTTGCTACCGTCTTATCAACTACGGTATCGAAGGCGTTTCTTATGAAATCGATGAAAACGGTTACAGAAAGAACCCTGAAGGCTACAACCCTGATACAGATAACGTAGGCGGAGCTACCTCATGGTGGTGGGGACGTAACGACAATCTTGAACTCAGATCTGCTGACAGAGCTTGGGATCAGATTGAAGCTCTTTACGATGAATACGACAAGATTAAGATCAACTATCCTTACGGACAGTTCATTCCTAACTGCGATACTATCCAGGGTAAGATTGATAACTGTAACGAACAGTTTGGTAACTACATGAAGCAGATTTCCTTCGGTTTGTACACAGGTACAGCAGAAGACATCGTTGCTGAAATGCAGGCAGCTTTGAAGGCAGCAGGCATCGAAGATGTTACAGCTGAATTACAGGCTCAGATTGATGCATTATACAAATAAGTAATGTGTTGATTGAATAATAATTAGGGTACTGATTCTGACTTAGGGGTCAGTACCCTTAAATTATGTAAAAATAGGGAAATGAGTATGAATACTTTTGAAGTTAAAGACAATTTTTATTTAAACGGAAAGCCTTTTAAAGTAATATCCGGTGCGGTTCACTATTTTAGAGTGGTGCCTCAGTATTGGAGAGACAGGCTTGAAAAATTAAAAGCAATGGGATTAAACACCGTAGAAACTTACGTGCCTTGGAATATGCACGAAGCAAAGAAAGGTGTCTTTAACTTTGAGGGCATTCTTGATATTGAGAAGTTTATTAAGATTGCAGAAGAATTAGGGCTTTATGTCATCGTCCGCCCCTCTCCTTATATTTGCGCAGAGTGGGAATTTGGAGGCCTTCCCGGATGGCTTTTAAAGGAAGACGGAATGAGACTTAGAGTAAGCTATAAGCCCTTCCTTGAATCATTTGAAAGTTATTACGATGAATTGATGCCTCGCCTTGTGCCTCATCAGATTACACACGGTGGAAACATCATTTTAATGCAGATTGAAAACGAATACGGATACTATGCAAACGATAAAGACTACATGGTATTTATGCGCGATTTGCTTAGAAGAAAAGGCATCGATGTGCCCCTTATGACAAGTGATAACCCTGTTACTGAAAACATCCTTGGAGGCATGGTGGAAGGCGCCCTTCCCGTTGGTAACTTTGGGTCTAAAACAAAAGAAAAGTTTGAAGTATTAAGAAAACACACTGACGGACCTTTAATGTGCGGAGAATTCTGGGTGGGCTGGTTTGACCACTGGGGTAACGGCGGGCACATGAGAGGAAATCTTGAAGAGTCCTGTAAAGATTTAGACGACATGCTTTCACTCGGAAGTGTAAACATCTACATGTTCCAGGGCGGCACAAACTTCGGATTTATGAACGGCTCAAACTATTATGATGAGCTAACTCCTGATGTTACTTCCTATGACTACGATGCACTTTTGACAGAAGACGGTCAGATAACTGAAAAATACAGAAGATATCAAAAGATTATCTCAAAGTATGCTCCTATTCCTGAAGTTAAGCTTTCAATGGATATTAAGAGAAAAGCATACGGCAAATTAAAGTGTAAAGAAAAAGTAAGCTTGTTTAATATACTTTCAGATATTTCAAAGCCTTATGTTTCAAAGTTCCCGATTTCCATGGAAAGACTTGATCAGTCTTACGGATACATTCTTTATAAGACAAAGCTTAGAACAGAAGAGAAGATTTACAATTTAAGACTTTGGGAAGCTAATGACAGAGCAAACATCTTTGTGGATGAGAAGCCTGTTGCCACTCTTTATGACAGAGAGCTTCTTTCACAAAAAGATGTGGAAGTAAACGATACTCTTGATGCAACAATGGATATCCTCATGGAAAACATGGGAAGAGTAAACTTTGGCCCTATGATGGAGCATCAAAGAAAAGGTATCGACCAGTGCGTGACCATAAACGGACACATGCATAACGACTGGGAAATCTACACACTTCCTTTAGATAATGTAGATAAGGTTGACTTTAAGAAAGGCTATAAAGAAGGCACTCCCGCATTCTACAAATTTGAAGTGGATGTTGATGAACCTGCAGATACCTTCCTTGATTTTGAAGGTTGGGGAAAGGGCTGTATCTTCTTAAACGGCTTTAACCTTGGAAGATTCTGGGAAATCGGACCTCAAAAGAGATTATACATTCCCGGTCCCTTACTTAAGAAGGGAAAGAACGAAATCATTGTTTTTGAAACAGACGGAAAAGTAAAAGATACAATTGAATTAAAAGATGAACCGGATATCGGTTAAAATGAATTTGGAAAGGTCGATGAGAAATCATCGATCTTTCTTGTTATTCAATGTTTCGGTTGAAAATATGGTTTCTTTGTTGCATAATTAAATCATGAACAATCGAACCTATGTTTGTATCGACCTAAAATCCTTTTATGCATCGGTAGAGTGCGTGGCAAGAGGGCTTGACCCTTTTAAAACAAACCTTGTGGTGGCAGACCCTGACAGAACTGAAAAGACAATCTGTCTTGCGGTATCCCCTGCCATGAAGGCATTAGGTGTTCCGGGTCGATGCAGGGTATTTGAAATACCTAAGTCAATTAAATACATTATGGCGGTTCCCAGAATGCAGAAATATATCGATGTTTCTGCTGATATTTACGGGATTTATTTAAGCTATATTTCAAAAGATGACATTCATGTCTATTCCATAGATGAAGTATTTATGGATGTTACTGATTACCTTGATATGTACGGATGCGATGCAAGGGAGTTGTCTCTTCGCATGATGAATGACATCTATAAAAAGACAGGCATTACGGCTTCTTGCGGAATCGGCACAAACCTGTATCTTGCAAAGATTGCCATGGATATAATGGCAAAGCACAGCGCCGACCATATAGCTTTTCTTGATGAAGACTTATATCAAAAGAGGCTTTGGGAGCATCTTCCTTTAACTGACTTTTGGAGAGTGGGCCCGGGAACCGTAAGGAGACTCTCAAGAAGCGGCATTGAAACCATGAGGGATATTGCTCATGCGGATGAAGACATTTTGTATCATCTTTTCGGAATTGATGCTGAGCTTTTAATAGACCATGCATGGGGTAGAGAAACTGCCACCATTAAAGACATAAAGAAATATAAGCCCTCTACAAACGGAATTTCAAACGGACAGGTGTTAAGCAGGGATTACGGTCATGAAGAAGGCCTTTTGATTGTAAAGGAAATGGCTGATTTATTGACACTTGAACTTGTTAAAAAGAATAAAGTGACGGAATCGGTTTCTTTGTACCTATCCTACGGAGAAAAGATGGGATACGAGCACGGAAGCGCAAGATTAGCTTCTTTCACAAACAGTTCTTCCGTAATAGTGGCCGAAGTCGCAAAGCTTTATCAAAGGATAAAAGACCCTTCAATACCTATCAGGAGGGTGAATCTTTCTTTTAATAATATCGTGGAAGATGAGTTTAGGCAGATGAGCCTCTTTAACGATATCGATGAAGAGATTAAAGAAGTCAAAATGCAAAAGGCTGTGATTTCTTTAAAAGAAAAATACGGAAGTAACGCCGTTTTAAAGGGAATGAACCTTGAAGAAGGCGGAAAGACCATAGAAAGAAACAATCAGATAGGAGGGCACAGACGATGAGTAACCTCCGACCTAAAATGACCCCATTAGAGCGCGCAAAGCAATTCATGCCTTTTGCTGCTCTAAAAGGATACGAAGAAGCCTTAAGAAAAAAGGAAGAAGAGATTGAAAAGCAGGCGTTAAAGAGGGAAGTGACTCCCTACGATGACATTAACGCTGAATCATCTGATACTCCTTTGGACTAAGACCGAATTCTTTTTTGAATGCTCTAAAGAATACAGAGTAGTCGTTAAAACCGTAAAGAGGGAAGGTTTCCTGGATGGGCTTGCCGCTTCCGATTGCGTCTTTACAGGCATATAAGCGTTTCATCTGGATAAACTTATGCATTGAAATGCCAAAGTCGTCTTTAAACACGTGCTCGATGTGGTATTTGCTTACAAAGAACTCTTTTTCAAGTCTTTCCAAAGAAAGATCCTCGTCTAAGTGAAGCATTATGTAGTCGCTTATGATGTTTGAAAGGCGTTCTTTTGAGCCTGATGTACCGATTGTTTTTCTTTCGTAAATCATGCGGTTAAGGGTAAGCACCAAGTCATTTAACATCAAAGAAACCTTTGCGTCTTTTCCGAATCGGTTTCCTTTTACTTCCGCAGTGACATTAAAAAGCATGGACTGAATTTCATTAAAAGCAAGCACGTCGTTTGAAAAACGGTATTCGTGTGTGGTGGTGACAAGCTGTAGTAAATAGCCGTAATCGGTTGACGCCTGCATAAGGCGGTTACAGTAGTCGGCGCTTATCCAAAGCACGAATCTTCTGTAGGGCGTGGTGGAGTCAAGGTACTCGGGGCAATGCTTAACTCCGGGAGGGATGATAAGTAAGTCTCCGGGGTGCAAATTAATGGCATTTCCCTCTACCTTAATGTTTATATTTCCTTCTATAAAAAAGTAAAACTCGTAGTAATCATGAGAGTGCTCGCTTACGGGGAGTCCCGGCGAGTTTGAATAATAGTAGATTTCGAAGTCCTTCGAAAACATGTATTGCCTTGTGGAAAAGGGCGTAATCAGTTCTTGTTTCTTCATATATAAACTCCTTTAAAAGAAACTATAATGCAAAAGCGCAATTTTTGCAATGTTAACAACAACCCCGATTATTCAAAGTTTTTAATAAATACTTTACGATTCTTATATAAAGTGAAAACAAATGAAGTTTAGATACTTAGGAGGCACTATTTATGCAGATGACATTAAGATGGTTCGGAAGCAAGCATGATTCCGTAACTCTTGAACAGATAAGACAGGTACCCGGCGTTAAAGCTGTTATCACCACACTTTACGATACAGTACCCGGAGAAGCTTGGGAGCTTGAAGATATTCGCGCTCTTAAGAGAGAAGTTGAAGCAACAGGACTTAAGATTGCTGGTATTGAAAGTGTAAACATTCACGATGCCATCAAAGTCGGTACCCCTGACAGAGACAAATACATTGATAACTACATCACAACATTGGAGCGCTTAGGTCAGGAAGACATTCACATGGTATGTTACAACTTCATGCCCGTATTTGACTGGACAAGAAGCGAACTTGCAAGAAAGCGTCCCGACGGTTCAACAGTTCTTGCTTACAACCAGGCAGCAATCGATGCCATTAAGCCCGAAGAAATGTTTAATTCAATCGCAGGTGATTCAAACGGACACATCATGCCCGGCTGGGAACCCGAAAGAATGGCTAAGGTTAAAGAGTTATTTGAAATGTACAAGGATGTTGACGATGAGAAGCTTTTTGCTAACTTAAAGTACTTCCTTGAAAGAATTATGCCCGTATGTGACAAGTATGACATTAACATGGCAATTCATCCCGACGATCCCGCATGGAGCGTATTTGGTTTGCCTCGTATCATCATCAACAAAGAAAACATCTTAAGAATGATGAAGATGGTTGATAACAAGCACAACGGTGTAACATTCTGTTCAGGTTCTTACGGCACAAACTTACAGAACAACCTTCCCGAAATGATTCGTGCCCTCAAGGGACGTATCCATTTTGCACACGTTAGAAACCTTAAGTTCAACTCTCCTACAGACTTCGAAGAATCCGCACATCTTTCTTCTGACGGAACCTTCGATATGTATGAAATCATGAAGGCTCTTTATGATATCGGATTTGACGGACCTATCCGTCCTGACCACGGACGTATGATCTGGGGCGAAGTTGCAATGCCCGGTTACGGTCTTTACGACAGAGCACTTGGTGCAACATACTTAAACGGACTTTGGGAAGCAATCGAAAAGAGCAATAAATAAGAGGAAAAGACATGTCACTTAATTTATCAAATGAAGGCCTTAAGAATAAACAGGCTTGGAATGAAAAAGGTTATAAGACCTGGTCTTATGACAGAGAAGCAGTAACTAAAGAAACACTTAAGAACCCTGAATGGATTCACTTTGGAGCAGGAAACATTTTCAGAGCTTTCCAGGCGGCGCTTTTGGAAGAGCTTCTTAACAAAGGAATCGAAAAAACAGGACTTATTGCGGCAGAAGGTTTCGACTATGAAATAATCGAAAAGATGTATCGTCCTCACGATAATCTCGGTATTGCCGTTACATTAAAGGCAAGCGGTTCTATTGATAAGGCAGTTATCGGAAGCATTGTTGAATCTCTTACCGTTAACCCTGAAGCTGCAGAAGATTACGACAGACTTAAAAAGATTTTCAGAGCACCTTCATTAAAGATGGTAAGCTTTACAATTACAGAAAAGGGTTATTCCCTTACAAATGCGGCAGGAGAAATTGTTCCTCCCGTTAAGGCAGACTTTGAAGCAGGTCCTTTGAAGGCTACAAGCTACATGGGAAAAGTAAGCGCTATGCTTTATGAAAGATTCTTGGCAGGCAAGCTTCCCGTAGCCATGGTTAGTATGGATAACTGCTCTCATAACGGAGACAAGTTATACGCTGCAGTTTCAGCATTTGCAAAAGCCTGGGTTGAAGCAGGTCTTTGCGAAAAAGAGTTTTTAGACTATGTGAATGATTCAAGTAAGGTTTCTTTCCCTTGGTCAATGATCGATAAAATTACTCCCAGACCCGACGAAAGCGTTGAAAAGATGCTTAAGGGCGACGACATTTCAGATTTGGAAGCCGTTATTACATCAAAGAACACCTACGTGGCTCCTTTCGTAAATGCGGAAGAATGCCAGTATCTTGTTATTGAAGATGCATTCCCCAACGGTAAAATCGCGCTCGACAAAGTCGGCGTAATCTACACACAAAGAGATATCGTTGACAGAGTTGAAAAGATGAAAGTATGTACTTGCTTGAATCCTTTACATACTGCACTTGCTGTATACGGATGCCTTCTTGGATACAATCTTATTTCTAAGGAAATGGAGAATCCTCTCCTTAAAAAGCTTGTAGAAAGAATCGGTTATGAAGAAGGACTCCCTGTAGTTATTAACCCGGGCGTTCTTGATCCTAAGAAGTTTATCGATGAAGTTGTTAAACTTCGTATTCCCAATCCCTTCATGCCCGACTCACCTTGGAGAATCGCTACTGATACTTCACAGAAGGTAGGCATCAGATTTGGTGAGACCATCAAGGCATATGAAGCAAGAGAAGACTTAAAGGCTTCAGATCTTAAGATGATTCCTTTGGTATTTGCAGGATGGTTAAGATACTTACTTGGTATTAACGATGCAGGCGAAAGCTTTGATCCAAGCTCAGATCCTTTACTTGATGATTTAAGAAAGTATGTGGGAAGCATCAAGCTTGGAGACAAGGATGTTCATGATAAGGTAAGCCCTATTCTTTCAAATGATAAGATCTTTGGAGTAGACCTTTACAAGGTTGGCCTTGGAGAACTTGTTGAAAAATACTTTGTTGAACTTCTTGAAGGTCCCGGAGCTGTTGCAAACACTTTAAGAAAGTACGTATAGTATTAGCAAGTCAGAAATGGCATAAATTGTATTTTATGAGGTACAAAGGCGTAAAAAAGGCGTTTTTTGTACCTCATTTTTATAAAATTAATTGAAAAACCGCCAAACCATATATATAATTACAGTGCGAAGGCGCAATTGGAGGGAATTTTCTTGAAACAGTGGAAGTCTAGAACCTTAAACTGGATAATGTTTTCTTTTGCTGTTATGGTGATGGTTATTGCTTTTATTTCAAACAGCAAGACCACACGCAACGGAGAAATTACCAGGATAACGGATGGCTGGACAATTAAATATAACAACACTGAAGTTTACGAAGATGTGAACCTTGACGAGTTCAGAGGTCCGATGGCCATGAGAGGCGATTGGATTGTTTGTTCTGTTAAATTGCCGGATGATTTGCCTTCAAATATAACCATGTCTTTTCATATGGTATTCAGCGTGGTGCAGGCCTACATTGACGGCGAGCGCATTTTTGAATACGGTCTTGATGATTATGAAAAAGGTGTTTTCTTAGGATATGGCTCAAGAAACATCACTATTCCCGACAATTCAGCGGGAAAAACTTTAAAGATTACCCTTTATGTAACTGAAGACAATGCATTTTCATCTATAGCTACTCCCATCATTTATGACGAGGGCTCGGTTATAGAGACTATCTATGCAGAAAACTTAGGACCCTTTGCAATATCCGTTGCATTAGTGGTGGTGGGACTTTGCATTACTCTTATCACCTTTGCTCTTTACTTTAAGTCTTACACAATGGAGCGACTTTTCAGTATCGGAATTTTTGCTATGTGTATTGGACTTTGGACCCTTTGTAACTACAACCTTGATGTTATCTTTACTTCAAGTATCAGGGTTAAATCCTATGTCGAATATTTTTCTTTCTACTTAATTTTGTTCCCGCTTATTCTTTACTTTAGAAGCGATGTGGAAAAAAGACAGAACAGAGTGGAAAGCTTTATATACTACGCTCTTTTGTTTATTGAAATCCAGCTTTTCTGTGTAGCTGCCATAACTCAGCTTTTGGGAGTTTGCCATCTTCCCACATTTGCAAGGCTTTACAGAGCATTTATGTGTGTAGTGGGCGCTTTCATTTGCTACCTCGTGGTGAAGGATTTGATTTTAAACAAAAACCACAGGATTCTTGCAATCGGTGTGGGCGTATTGCTTGCCATAGGTTACAGAGATATTCTTGTGTTTGACTTAAATAAGTTTTACGGAAAATACGGCACGGCCAACGACTTTGAAAGCTATTCCGCTGCAGGCGCACTAATTTTTGTTACGGCGATGCTTGTTGACTTTATTTTGGAAATGCGTGAAGCAATGTTTAAGGTTGCTGAGACAAAATTCCTTGAAAAGATTGCATATGAAGATGTGCTTACGAACCTTTATACAAGAAGAAAATGTGAAGAAGTCTTTGATGAAATTGATAAAAGAGGCTTTGAATATGCAATCATTCAATTTGACTTAAATAATTTGAAAACAACGAACGATGAGTTTGGTCACGAAATGGGCGATGCTCTTATCACACGATTTGCTGATACACTTAGGCTTGTATTTAACGAGGGCGAAGTGCTCGGTCGAATGGGTGGCGACGAGTTTATCGTAATGATCAAGGACGCATACGGTTATGACGTGGATGACAAGCTTAAACAGTTCGATGAAGAAATCGATAAATGCAATGAAGAGAATCAGGATGTAAAAGTAAGTGCATCCTACGGCTATTGCAGGTCAAGCGAGTTGTCCAAACCCAAAGCTCGTAATGTTTACATGGAGGCAGACAAGAGAATGTATGTCGCCAAGGAAAAATATTATAAGAAGATGGGCTATAAGAGGAGAAAGAATGATAAAACGTGAAGAAATTAATATAAGAGACCCTTTTGTACTTGTGCATGAAGGAAAGTATTACATGTACGGAACAAGAGGCCCCGAATGCTGGGGAAAAGGAACCGGCCTTGATTGCTATGTAAGCACGGACCTTGAAAACTTTGAAGATCCGGTAGTTGTATTTTTGCCTCCCGAAGGATTCTGGGCAGATAAAAACTTCTGGGCTCCCGAAGTTCATGTTTATGACGGAGCATTTTATATGTTTGCTTCTTTTAAAGCAGACGGCGTTTGCAGAGGAACTCAGATTTTAAAGGCGGATTCGCCTTTAGGCCCTTTCAAACTTCATTCAGACGGTCCTGTTACTCCAAGAGACTGGGAGTGCTTGGACGGAACATTATACATTGAAAAGACTGAAGATAATCAGCCTTACATTGTATTCTGTCATGAATGGGCACAGATTGTTGACGGAACGATTTGCGCCATCAAATTAAGCAGAGATTTAAAGAAACCGATAAGCGAGCCTGTAGAGCTTTTCCATGCATCGGAAGCTCCCTGGATTGTGGATATAAGAGGCGGAAACTACGTAACTGACGGCCCCTTTGTATATACCGATGATAACGGTAAAATCACAATGCTTTGGTCAAGCTTTGGCAAGGAAGGATACACACTTGCCCTTGCTAAGAGCGAAAGCAATACAATTAAAGGACCTTGGAAACAGGTGCCGGAGCTTTTGTTTGAAAAGGACGGAGGCCACGGAATGTTGTTTAAGGCTTTGGATGGCAAATTAATGGGAACTCTTCATTCTCCCAATAAGACAGGGGAAGAGAGACCTTACTTCTTTGACGTTACAGGTAAGATATAGAAAATATAGTTAAATTAATAGATAAAGAAGAGTAAAAAGCGGATAGATTTTATCCGCTTTTCCTTTTTTGTGTGTAGAAATTGTCGAAATTTAACAGAAAGTTAAGGGTGTTGGAGTAAATATCAATTGAATAAAAGGATTTTCCCACACTATATTAACCGCATCGGTTTTCATAAACGAAAATTTTCGGTAAATATAGGTTGAAAATGACTTTTTTAGAAACCCTATTTGTGGAAATTTCATAAAATATTGACTAGGCAATCGGTAAAATCTATACTAAAAACACCAAAGTTAAGAAGGGAGATTCACTTATGAAGAAAAAACTTTTGGCTGTATTGGCAACTGCAGCAATGGTTCTTGGTTTGGTAGGATGTGGACAGGAAGCACCTGCATCAACCGAGAGCACAGAGACTACAACTTCAGTTGTAGAAAGCACTGAAACTGCTTCAACCGAAGAAACAACAGAAGCAGAACCTGTTACATTACGTATGGCTTGGTGGGGTTCACAGACAAGACATGACAGAACAATCGCTGTTATCGAATTGTACGAATCACTTCATCCCAATGTAACAATCGAGTACGAACCCATGGATTTTGACGGATACTTCAACAAGCTCACCACTTTGGTAGCTTCAAACGAAGTATGGGATATCTTCCAGTTAGGTTCAAACTTCCCTACATATCAGTCTAAGATTTACACACTTAACGACTTCATCGCTGACGGAACAATCGATGTATCCGGTACAACAGATGCATTCCTTCGTATCGCAGCAGACGAAGACGGCAACCAGGTAGGTCTTTGCTCAGGCGTAAACACATACGGTATTGCTTACAATCCCGCTATGTTTAAAGAAGCAGGAGTAGCAGAACCCACAGAAAACTGGACATGGGAAGACTACAAGCAGGCTTGTCTTACAATTCATGAAAAGCTCAATGTTTACGGTTCATCTAAGTTTGATGACTGGCAGGCAGGCGCTTCAATGGGCGTAGGTCAGGAAGGCTTTGATTACAGCTTCTTTAACAACAAGAACGACGGACTCGGATTTGACGATCCTTCAATGCTTACAGACTACATCTCAATGCGTAAGGAACTCGTTGATGCAGGTGCATTCCCTGATCCCGGCGCATGCAAGGAAATTGCAGATATCGAGCAGGATTTCGTTGTATCAGGCGAAGCAGCTATGACATGGGTTGCATCTAACCAGTATGCAGCACTTTCAGAAGCAGCAAAGGCTAACGGAATCGAAGAACTTAAGCTTATCAATCCTCCCAGAAAGAAAGCTGACGGCCCTGCAGGTATCACAATTCAGTCTTCACAGATGCTTTGCGTATCACAGGATTCAAAGAACCCTGCAGAAGCAGCTAAGTTTATCGAATTCTTCCAGAGCAATGTAGATGCTAACAAGATCTTACTTGCTGAAAGAGGTATTCCTACATTTACAGCTGTTCGTGATGCTTTGGCTGACGAACTTACAGATGTAGAAAAGACAGTTTATGCATACGTTGACGTAGTTGGTTCATTTGATACAGGCGGAAAGACAGTTAACCCTGCAAGCCCCGCATGTACAGATGCAATCAAGGAACAGTACAACTACTACCTTGAAAAAGCTATCTACGGCGAATGCACAGCAGAAGAAGCAGCTAAGGCTGTATACGATTTTGCTAAGTCACAGTTCTAAAAAGTAAGCTATTTCTAATGCATAGCTAGTCATGGCGCCCCGCTTCAAGCCATCCCCTTGGCCCACCCGGGAGCGGGGCGTTTATGATATGAAGAAATCCCAGAGGTTTTTATGAATAAAAAGAAAAACGATGGAAGCGGTCGCACAGGTTGGAACCGCTTTATTTATAACAACAATACGGTAGGATATGTTTTCCTTGCTCCATTTGTAATCGGATTTTTGTGTTTTACGATTATTCCTATGATAAGTTCTTTGTACTATTCATGTACTGATTACAACATGATAGATAAAGAGACGTGGATCGGAATCAATAACTATATAAACCTTTTTAAAGATGAAAGATTTCTTAATTCCATTAAGGTTACCCTTGAGTATGTTTTCTTCTCGGTACCTTTAAAACTTGCTTTCGCTTTATTTATAGCATTCCTTCTTACACGTCCCAGCAAAGCGGTAAGCTTTTACCGTTCACTTTACTACTTACCTTCTTTAATCGGAGGAAGCGTAGCGGTAGCTTTGGTTTGGAAAGAATTGTTTGCAAGAAAAGGTTTAATCAATGTAAACCTTGGCAAACTTGGAATAGATGCAGTTAACTGGTTTGGAAACATGACGACCGCAAAGTGGCCGATCATTTTAATGACAGTATGGCAATTTGGATCATCAATGTTGATTTTTGCCGCAGGCTTAAAGGAAATCCCTTCAAGCTACTATGAAGCAGCAAAGATTGACGGCGCAAACGGATGGCAGTCGTTTTGGAAGATTACAATGCCCTGCTTATCACCAATAATCCTCTTCAACCTTATCATGCAGCTTATCTCAAGTTTCATGGTATTTACGCAAGCTTTCGTCATTACAGGCGGTGGCCCCAACGATGCAACCATGTACTATGCGTTGTACGTATATAAGCAGGGTATTAATAATCGTAACATGGGTTACGCCAGTGCGATGAGCTGGGTTATGCTGGTAATCATGAGCGTTATTACATTAATAGTATTTAAGACATCCAATCATTGGGTGTTCAATGAATCGGAAAGTTAACGGGAGGTAGAAATGAAAGGAAGAAAAGTTGTATCGACCGTTATATACCACATTTTTATTGCTGCACTCGGACTCGTAATGGTGTATCCTGTGCTTTGGATGGTATCCGGTTCGTTAAAGAATAATGCAGAAATTTTGTCAGGCTCATTAAGCCTCATCCCTCCTGCCTGGAGATGGGAAAACTTTGCACAAGGCTGGAGAGGCTTTGGCCACGTAACATTCACAACCTATTTTAAAAACTCTATTTTAATCACTACATTTGCAACACTTGGAACAGTAATAAGTTCTTCGCTCATTGCATATGCTTTATCAAGAGTTAAGTTTGCAGGAAGAAAACTTTGGTTCACAATCATGATAGGAACCATGCTTCTCCCCGGACAGGTTGTAATGATTCCTCAGTACTTAATTTATAACAGAATCCATTGGGTAGGCACTCCCCTTCCCCTTATCGTGCCTCACTTCTTTGGAGCTCCGTTCTTTATCTATATGATGATGCAATTTATGACAAGCATTCCAAGAGAACTTGACGAAGCGGCCATCATCGACGGATGCAGTAAGTATTCGGTATTTTCAAGAGTTATTTTCCCTCTTTTAAAACCGTCACTTATCTCAACCATAATCATTCAGTTCTACTGGAAATGGGATGATTACATGGGCCCCATGCTTTATCTTGGAAAGCCCACATCATATACGGTATCAATCGCCGTAAAGCTTTTTGCCGACGCAACCAGCAAAACAGATTACGGTCCCATGTTTGCGATGTCAACGCTCTCAATGATACCCGTATTCACAATTTTCCTTGTATTTAACAGATACTTAGTTGACGGTATCAGTACAAGCGGATTGAAAGGATAATTAATTAAGTAGCATGCTAAACAGAGAAAGCCTGGTAAGTAGATATAATCCCAAACTAAATGAAATAGATACGCATTCTCCAATGACGTTGGGAAATGGGTCATTTTGCTTTAACGCAGATGTGACGGGACTTCAGACTTTGTATGACGAGTACAAAGAAACCTGTCCTTTACTTACCATGGCTGACTGGGCATGGCATGTAACGCCAAATGAAAAGGGAGGAAAGTATTTGGAAAGCGATTTAAAGCTCACCGAATACGATTACCTTGGAAGAAAGGTAAAATATCCCGTAAAAGAAATGCCCGGAAATGAAAAAGAATATGAGTGGTTTAGAAAGAATCCCCACAGAGCAAATCTTTCAAGGATCAGATTCTTTTTAGACGATAAAGAAATAGATAAAAGTAAGATTTCAGGGATTGATCAGACTTTAGATATGTATACGGGAGTTTTGGAAAGCTCCTTTATCTTGGATGGCGAAAAAGTGGATGTAACCACAATTGTAGGTAACGATTCTACACTTGCCATAAAGGTTGAATCAAAACTTTGTAAGGACAGACTTAGCATAGTCATTGATTTTCCTTATGGAAGCTCCGATATTACGGCTTCTGACTTTAAAAACATAAAGGCACATACCACAAATCTTACAAAATATAATGATAAAGATTTGGTTGAGAGAAAAATGGATGATTTTTCTTACTTCGCCCTGATAATGTCAAATATGACAGTAAAGAAAACAGAGGAGCATGAAGTAAGGCTTTTAACCAAGGGAAATCAGACATTAAACGTCATAATCAATTTTTCTCCTAAAAAAGACGTTTTAAAAGAATTCTCATTTAAAGATATTTTTGAAGAATCAAAACTTAGATTTTATTCCTACTGGCACGTAGGCGCCATGATTGATGTCACGGAATCTGAAGATAAACGTGCAGACATCCTTCAAAAAAGGATTATTACATCAATGTATCAATGCCTTGTGCAGGATTTGGGAGATAAGCCTTCTCAGGAAACGGGCCTTACCTGCAACAGCTGGTACGGAAAATTCCACTTGGAAATGCATCCAATACATTCAGCATTCGCTGCTTTGTACGGAAGAGGAAGGCTTCTTGAAAAGTCTCTTAAATGGTACATAGATATTTTGCCCAGTGCTAAAGAAAACGCATACAAGAATGGTTTTAAAGGCGCAAGATGGCCTAAAATGGTGGGCCCTGACGGAGTCGATTCTCCGTCTCCCATAGCACCTTTGTTAATCTGGCAGCAGCCTCACATTATATACATGCTTGAACTTTTAAGACTCTCAAGATACAGAGACGACAGAGTGGAAGTGCCAAACGAAACAGAAATCGAGTTTTTAAACAAGTACAAGGTTTTGATAAAAGAAACCGCTACATTCATGGCCGATTTTTGTGTGTACAACAAAGAGGAAGACAGGTATGAATTGTTACCCCCTCTTTATTCGGTACAAGAAAAGGGTAATCCCGAAGAAATAAAGAATCCGCCTTTTGAACTCTCATATTGGAGCTTTGGATTAAAGACAGCTTATGAGTGGATGAAAAAGCTTGGAGAAAGCAATGAAGAGTGGCATCTTATTTCAGAAAAGATGGCTCGCCCTTATGTGCATGATAAGAAGCTTTCAGCATTTGAAGGCTTTGATGAAACATATACTAAGCTTAATCTGGACCATCCTTCCATGCTGTTTCAGTACGGATGGCTTTCTGAAAAGATACATGAAAAGATTTTAAAAGAATCTTTTGAAGAATTTGAAAGAGTATGGGACTTTAAGTCCTTATGGGGTTGGGACTTTGCGCTCCTTGCAATGGTGCTTGCAAAGAACGGCCGTATGGAAAAAGCTTTCGATATATTGCTTATGGAAAGCGAAAAGAATTCATATTTGGAAAACGGCTTTAATGCACAGGTATCAAGAAACGATCTTCCTTTGTATATGCCCGGAAATGGTTCTTTGTTACTTGCAATGACAGTGCTTAAAAGCTGTAAGAACTGGTATGTAAAGACAGAAGGAATAATGGAATATCCCTTCTAGACTACATGTCATCACCCTTGGTGATTCTCTTACGTGTGCTTTCTTTGTAAAGCGTACGGTACTTTAAAGGAGAGATTTCACGGAAGTTTCTGAAAACCTTTTCAAAGTAAGTAAGGCTTTCGTAACCGCATTCGGCGGCTATCTCGGTGATTGACATTGAGGTTTGAGTTAAAAGCTTTTGGGCTTTGTTGATTCTGTGAAAGTTAATGTATTCGTTTACGGTAAAGCTTGTTACTTCCTTAAAAATACGGCTTAGATAACACTTATTTACGTAGAAGTGTGAAGCCAAAGTTTCAAGGGAGAGATTTTCACAGCAATGATCCATGATATAATCGGCAACCAAATCAACCTTCTGATGCCTTGAAACAGAGGAAGACTTTGAAGGAACGGCCTGGTGCCTTGATGAATATCTTCCGGCGTAGATTAATAAAGCGGCAAGTTTGCTCATGACGCTTAACCTGTAACCCGGAAGCTTATGATGGATTTCCGATTGAATTTCAATAAGGAGGTTTTCAACGAAGGGCTGCTCTCTTGGCTCAATTTCCAAGACGCCTTCGTGAGCCTGGAAAAATTCACGAATATCCAAGTCACCGAACTGTGAAAAGAAAGTGGCAAAAGGTTCTTCGGAAAACTCAATTAAAATACGGTCGTGATAAGAACTTGATGCCATACCGGTTTTGTGAATTTCGTTTCGGTTAACAAAAACAAGATTGCCTTTTTTAATGTGATAGGTGTGGCTTCCGATGAAGTAAAAACGCTCACCTTCCACAAGGTAGTAGATTTCGTATTCATCGTGAAGATGCTTTGTGGGCATGGTGTACTCGTAATCACGAATGACGCGATCGATTGTTATTCCGTCCAAAGATTCTTCAAATAATGTTTGACGCATGGAATGCCTCCTTAAAAGTCAATATTGTTTGAAATGAGTTAAAAAAGGCAAAATAGAATAAGACTATTATACTATTTTTACTATAGAATGTCTACATAAAGAAAAGAGGACATGTAAAATGAAATATTTTGAAAACAAAGTAAAAGATGTAACTATCGCCTACATCGGCGGTGGCTCAAGAGGATGGGCTTGGACCTTCATGACAGACCTTGCCAGAGAAGAAAGAATGTCGGGAACCATCAGACTTTATGATATCGATAGAAAGGCAAGTGAAAACAACGCTATAATCGGTAATCATATCAGCGAAAAGAAAGAAGCTGTAGGAAAGTGGAAATACGAAGTATTTGATACTTTAAAGGATGCTCTTACGGGAGCGGATTTCGTGGTAATTTCAATAATGCCCGGAACCTTTGATGAAATGGCTTATGATGTGCATATGCCCGAAAGACTTGGTATTTATCAGTCAGTAGGCGATACAGCAGGCCCCGGAGGAATGATAAGAGCATTAAGAACTCTTCCGATGTTTGTGGAATTTGCGGAAGCCATCAAGAAGTATTCACCCGATGCATGGGTTATTAACTACACAAATCCCATGACACTTTGTGTAAAGATTCTTTATCATGTATTCCCCGAAATCAAAGCCTTCGGATGTTGCCACGAAGTATTCGGTACACAGAACGTGTTGGCAGGCATCCTTAAAAAGGAAGGATACGTTAAAGAACCAATCGACAGACATGACATTCACGTTAACGTACTTGGTATCAACCACTTTACATGGTTTGATTACGCATCATATAAGGGAATCGATCTTTTCCCCATCTACAAAAAGTACGTTGATGAACATATGGCTGACGGATACGATTCAAGCGATACAGAAAACTGGGCAAACAAGTGCTTTGCATGTAAGCATCGTGTAAAGATGGATTTGTTTAGAAGATTTGGCTTGATTGCAGCCGCAGGCGACAGACACTTGGCAGAGTTTATGCCCGGTGATTCTTATCTTAAGGATCCTGAAACGGTTGAAAGTTGGGATTTCGGTCTTACAAGCGTTGACTGGAGAAAGCAGGATTTAAAGAACAGACTTGAAAGAGCAAGAAAGCTTGCTTCCTTCGAAGAAGAAGTTAAGCTTGAGCCTACAGGCGAAGAAGGAATCTTACTTATCAAAGCACTTTGCGGACTTGAAAGAGTGGTAAGTAACGTAAACATTCCAAACACTTCACTTCAGATTTCAAACTTGCCTAAAGAAGCAGTTGTTGAAACAAACGCAGTATTTGAACGTGATGCAATAAGACCTGTATTTGCAGGAAAGATACCTGAAAACGTATTGGCACTTATTAAGCCTCACGTAGAGAACCATGAAAGAATATTAAAGGCATCACTTACATATGATAAGAGCCTTGTTTATGAAGCATTCAAGAACGACCCCTTGGTAAAGGGCCGTGCATCTGACAAAGAAATTGAAAAGCTTGCAGATGATATGATTGAAGCAACAAAGAAGTATTTACCTACCGGGTGGAAATAAGGGGTTAGAAGAATCTTGTGTATGGGGACACAAAGGTTAATGCGGTGATTAGGGGAATAGCACCCTTTTCATATAAACTATTATCGACCTGAGTGCGTATAAGGTTACATCCGGAAAAGTAATTGAAGTAGGCAGAGTCCCGTTATTTTAACGGGGCTCTTTCTTTATCCATAAAACTTCCTTTTCTTTAAGGCGGAGCCTTAGCACGACGGCCTAAAAGAATTGGGAGAGGAAAAAATGAAAAGAGGCAAGAAAACACTTGTGGCTTTCATGGCCACTCTGCTAAGCGTATGCTTGTTATCAACAAGCGCCTTTGCAGATTCTAAGGGCTTTGCGACTGAAAAAAACAGTAACATCGTGAAGCACCAAATGGGCTGGGATAGCGAAAACTACCCTGCCAAAAGCATCGATGCGGTTTTCACTACCGATGAAATCGTGGTAGACGGAGAACTTGAAGATGCTTATTTTACCGCAGAGCCTGCTTTGATTGAAAATCTAAAGCTTAAAGACGGCTACGGTCTTGACCGGATTGAAAGTAAAGGCGAAGTAAGGGCAATCTGGGACGGACCTACACTATATCTTGGAATAACTGTATATGATAAAGACCCGGTAATTGATGAAAACACAAAGAAGGGTGCTGTAAGTAATCCTGCAGTTGCGGGAACATCTGTTACCACTTATCCTTACGCTCACTTGGGAGGATTCTGGGCAACATGGGCAGTTACAGAATCTAAAGAATCTGCAGACAGCGTGGTGCTTGGAATTGACTTATTTAACGATAAGACTCCTACAGAAACAGACACTGCGGGCCTTGTGACAATTGATATTGATGGAAACCTTTATTACTATGCAAATAATAATATTCCTTCACTTTCAAGCCCTTTGGGAGATCCCTTAAGCCCTGAGTATATGAATATCATAAAGGATAAGGCCGGAAAGATTTTCTATGATGAAGAAGAAAAGCCCGAAGGATATGTGCTTGAAATTGCGATTTCTATCGAAGATACCGAAATGACAAACGGCACTCAGATAGGAATGGATTTAAAAATCAATGACTTAAACAATGTCATTACAAAGTATGAAACGATTAAGAATCCCGACTATAAGCCTACAGTATCCGAAAACGATATTTCGGGAAATGATGTATCAGAAAATGAAGTAGAGATAGAAGAAACCGATGTGTCACAAAATGATGACAATGCAGGTTTAGAAAATGAGGATCAAACCGAAGCGGCTGATGAAACTTCAGAAGACCAAAACGCTTCTGAGGATGAAGAACAGGAAGCAGAAGAGCTTAAAGATAACGCAGATGTTTCTTCAAACGAAGATGAAGGCCCTCAAGGAACTTCAAGCGTAACAGTTATCGGAACTACCGCAGAAGAAGCAGAAGTAGAACCTGTAGAAGACGAGGCTCAAATCGAAGAAGAGCCCATGGAGGAAGAAATCCCTGAATTTATAGAAGTTCCTGTAACGGAATTAAAGAAGAGCGCAGACATTTTCTTTAGCCATAATCAGGATTCTTTATACAAGGATTACGACCACGAACATGCAAGAGCCGTAGACTGGGGCACCATCACCCTTACAGGCTGGAACGGTGAAGAATTCGCATACAGCGACTGGGGCATAAAGAAAGCTCTTGATTATATCGATTCATTGGCTTTCCCTAAGGGCGTATACACACCTGATTCCCAGGCTGCACTTGACGCAGCTATTGAAAAGGGAAAAGTGGTTCTTTCAAGCAATTATAAGAACAAAGAAATTGCAAGAAACGTCACAAAGGAATTAAAGGATGCACTTAAAAACTTAAAGTGGGCAGATACAAGGTATCCCGATCCTTCTGACCTTCCGAGACAGAATACACTTCCTAATACTTACAAGTTCTTTAACAGCAACAAAATAGTTACAAACAATGCAGAGTGGGAAGCAAGAAGAAAAGAAATCCTTGACCTTGCCCAGTTCTATGAATACGGCTATAAGCCTGAATATGACAAACTTGAAATCACAAAGGCTGAGGCCCATAAGGCAGGAGAAAAGAAGTATCGTTGGAGCAATTCACAGGGTAAATATGTTGAAGACGGCACTTATACACAAACCGCTATTTCCATTACAGCAAAAGTAACAGTAGGAAATAAGAGTAAAGACATAACATTCGAAGTTTCAATGCCTACGGATGATCAAATTGCATCAAACGGACATGAAGGAAAGAAACTTCCGATTGTCTTAAATATTGACGGCACCACAGATGCATATCAAAAGGCAGGCTTGGCTCAGATAGCAATACCGGGTATTGTTTCAGACAACAGAACAAACGATTACGCTTGGGTAAAAAGATCAAACACCTTCTATGACCTTTATCCTTATTCAAGAAACGGAGAGGGCGCATTAAAAGAAGTAAGCCATGAAATGGCGGTAGCCTGGGAGGTTTCTTTGATAATAGACGCTCTTCAGATGTGCGAGGAGAGTGAAAACGAAGCATATAAGAATGCGGTTAAAGACGTTGATGTAGATAAATATGCCGTTACAGGATTTTCAATTAATGGTAAATGTGCATTTGTTGCGGGTGTATTTGACGATAGAATCGACGTAGTTATTCCCGGAGCTTCAGGAGCGACCGGAACATCTCCTTGGAGATATGTATACAGAGGTCAGGAATACGACTGGACCGGTACTGCCTATGAAGGAGCAGGCGTAGATTCTTATCAGGTAGCAGGCGGTACAGAGCTTATGGCACACTCCGTAAGGCACAACAGAGTGCGCACAACAGAGTTATTTAGACATTTCTTAAATCCCGGTCACTTTACAGAGTATGAAGATGGAGCCTACGGTTACGGCACACGTCTTCCCTTTGACCAAAACGATTTGGTGGCTACCCTTGCTCCAAGAGCTATCATTATTGAAAACACGGTTAACGACTATAATGACGGTTGTGTAAGCGATTGTTTATCTGCAGAAATTGCAAAATCGGTTTATAGAAACTTAGGCTTCAATGCCGATGATTTAATCAAGTTTAACCTTAGAAACTTAAAGACCGGCGATCCTCACGGAAGTGACAGCGCTCAAAGAGGCCGTTCTGCCGAATACTTAAATTACTATTTCTTTGGCACAAGCATGAGCGAAGGAACAGCTTCTTACTTAAACCAGGATCCTTTCGCATTAAAGATTTCAAATGATAAGACTCAGACTCCTTACGATTACTACTGGGGTGGATTTAACACAATCACAGGCGGTAAGGACGGTGTAGAAGGAAAAGACGGCTGGTATAACTATAAGTTCCCTGTGGTTTCTTCATCTCCTGCATCAACCGATGATGACGATGATGATGACGACAGAGTTACAGAAAGTCAAACTCAGGCTACAACAGCTCAGGTTACTAATGCGCCTGCAGCGGCTTTGCCTCAAAGAAATACTGTAACTACCGTTACACCTACTGAGGAAGAACCTGAAGAAGTAACCGTAGAAACCACTGAAACTACGACGCAGGAAATAAGCGAACCGGAAGTTCCAAAGACAGATTCTGTAGAAACTAAGGAAGAAAGTAAGGAACAGGCAATTGAAGACTCCGATGTGCCTCTTACAAACTTAGAGCCTACAAGCAAAGCGGTATGGCCTTGGATATTGGGAGTACTGGCGGTTATAATAATTGGCGGCGGCTTATCATACGCATATTATCTTAAAAAGAAAAGCATGAATTAAACAAAAAATGGGGCAGTCTAATAGCGGACTGCCCTGTTATTTTCTTTAAAGATATGATAAAGTGAAAAGAGTGAATTTTAGGGATAATGAAAACTGTTGGAGACAAAGATGAAGAAAAAAGTATTTATTGACGGAAGTGAAGGAACTACAGGACTTAGAATAAACGAAAGATTTGAAGGAAGGGACGACATAGAGCTTATTAAAATCGATCCCGAACTTAGAAAAGACCCTGCGGAAATAAAGAAAATGATTAACCAATCCGACATTACGTTTCTTTGCCTTCCCGATGCTGCGGCTATTGAGGCAGCAGAAATGGTTGAAAACGACAACACGGTTATCATCGATACATCCACGGCTCACAGAACCTTGGAAGGCTGGGCTTACGGATGCCCCGAACTTTCAAAAGAACATAGAGAAAAGATAAAGACATCAAAAAGAATCGCAGTGCCCGGATGCTACGCAACAGGCTTTATTATGGCTGCTTACCCTTTGGTAAATGAAGGCATCATGCCTAAAGATTATCCCGTAAGCATTTTTGCAATTTCAGGTTACAGCGGAGGCGGCAAGAAGCTTATAGGCGCCTACGAAGAAGAGGGAAGAGACAAAAAGTTTGACAGTGCAAGAGTTTACGGCCTTACCCAAAGCCATAAGCATTTAAAGGAAATGAAGGCTATAACAGGGCTTGACGCTGACCCTTTGTTTGCTCCTTTAACCACAAATTACTATTCGGGAATGATAGTTGAAATTCCTGTTTACACAAAGCTTTTAAACAAAAAGAAAACGCCCGAAGAATTAAGAGACTTTTTGGCTGATTATTATAAAGATGAAAAGTTTGTACGCGTAATGCCTTTTAAGGAAGAAGAAAAAGAAGGAAACGTTCTTTTTTCAGATGCTAAATCAGGCTGGGACGGAATTGAAATATATGTAACGGGAAATGATGAAAGAGCTTTAATCATGACACGTTTTGATAACCTTGGAAAAGGCGCTTCAGGCGCAGCTGTTCAGTGTTTAAATATTGTCCTTGGATGCAGCGAAGATAAGGGGCTTAATCTTTAATGAGCGGTAAATTGTATGTGGTGGCAACACCGATAGGAAACCTTTCCGATTTTTCAAAAAGAGCGGTTGATGTGTTAAAAGAAGTTGATTTGATAGCTGCTGAGGATACAAGAAATTCAAGTATTCTTTGTAAGCAGTTTGACATTCACACTCCCTTAACCGCGAATCATAAATTTAACGAGTTTAAAGCCGTGGACCGATTGGTTCAAGACATTCTTTCAGGGAAAAGCATCGCTGTCATTTCAGACGCCGGTACTCCCTGTATAAACGATCCCGGCTTTATTTTAGTGAAAGCCTGCGCAGACGCAGGAATAGAAGTAGTAGGCGTTCCCGGATGCTGTGCTGCGGCTACGGCGATTTCTGTATCCGGCCTTCCTTCGGATTCATTTTTGTTTATGGGTTTCTTCCCAAGAGAAAAGAAAGATGCCCTTAAACTCTTTGATTATATAGAAAACAATAAGACAGAAACCTATATCTTCTATGAATCTCCAAGAAGAGTAAAGGATACGTTTTCGCTCTTATCAGAGAGCTTTCCCGATGCAAGGATTGCTCTTTGCAACGACTTAACAAAACTTCATGAAAAAATCTACAGAGGAACGGCAGCAGAAATACTGGCAGACTTAAATGCCAATCCCAATGCTGAAAAAGGCGAGTATGCCTTTTGCATGTATGTAGAGAAAAAAGAAAAAGAAAAGGATGAAAATGCACTCTCACTTGAAGCCATGCTTGTGGATGTAATGATTAAAACAGGCTGCTCTTTAAAAGATGCAATAAGCACCCTTTCAAATGATAAAAATGTGGAAGCGGGAAAAAAGGAAATATATCAGGCTTCTTTAAACTTAAAAGACCTGTTTTAATTATGGAGGAAATATGGCAGAACTAAAAATGAGATTCCCCGGTGGCTTGGCAAAATCATTTACCATGAGCTACGACGACGGGGTAGAGCAGGACAAAAAGCTTGTTTCAATCATGAAAATGCACGGGCTTAAAGGTACCTTTAACTTAAACAGCGGTATCTACGCAAAAAAAGGCACGGTTTATGCACCGGGAACCATCCACAGAAGAATGGATGAAGATGAAGTTTCAAAACTTTACAAAGAGGATGGATTTGAGGTTGCTTCACATGCATTCACACATCCTTTCTTAGAAAGAATCCCTACATATCAGGTTGCAACAGAGATTCTTAAAGACAGAGAAAAGTTAGAAAGTCAGTTTGACACTATAGTAAGAGGCTTTGCTTATCCTTTCGGAACCTTTAATGATGAAGTGGTTAACATTTTAAAAGAGTGCGGAATCGCATATGCAAGAACCGTACATTCCACAAGGAATTTTAAAATGCCTCAGAACTGGCTTCTTTTAGACCCCACATGTCATCATGACGATGAACAATTATTTGAACTTGCAGATAAGTTTATAAACGCAAAAGATGACTATGGATATCCCATGATGTTTTATTTATGGGGACATGCCTACGAGTTTGAAGCAAACAATAACTGGGAAAGAATTGAAAAATTTGCCGAAATAATTTCCGGTAAAGAAGATGTCTGGTATGCTACAAACATTGAAATCTGTGAATATACCGAAGACTTTAAGCGCTTAAGAACAAATGTAGATTTTACGAAGGTTTATAACCCCACAGCAAGGACAATCTGGTTTACTTACAGAGATAAGCCTTACAAGATAGAACCGGGAGAAGAACTTTCTATCTAACATTTTGACAATTAATTCAAACATCAAAGTATGTTTTTAAAAGGCATACGTGATTATACTTTCTTTTAGAAAGACAAAAAAACATTTAGAGAGATGTTTACGGAGGAGAAACTATATGAAGATTTTGGTTACAGGCGGTGCGGGCTACATCGGTTCACACACAGTTGTGGAACTTCAGAACGAAGGATACGATGTAGTGGTTATCGATAACCTTTCAAACTCATGTGAGAAGTCACTTGAAAGAGTTGAAAAGATTACCGGTAAGAAGGTTCCTTTCTATAAGTGCGACATTTTAGACAGAGAGAAACTTTCAGAGATCATGGACAAAGAAAACTTTGACGCATGCATCCACTTCGCAGGACTTAAGGCAGTTGGAGAGTCTGTTCAGAAGCCCTGGGAATACTATGAAAACAACATTGCAGGCACACTTACATTGGTAGATGTAATGAGAAAGCACAATGTAAAGAACATCATCTTTTCATCAAGTGCAACAATCTACGGAGACCCTGCTTTCATCCCGATTACCGAAGAATGCCCCAAGGGCGTTTGCACCAACCCCTACGGATGGACAAAGTCCATGCTTGAGCAGGTGCTTACAGACATTCAGAAGGCAGATCCCGAATGGAATGTAATCTTACTTAGATACTTTAACCCCATCGGAGCTCACAAGTCAGGCACCATCGGTGAAAACCCCAACGGTATCCCAAACAACCTTATGCCTTACATCACACAGACAGCGGTTGGTAAGAGAGACCACCTTACAATCTTTGGTAACGACTACGACACACACGACGGTACAGGTGTAAGAGACTACATCCACGTAGTTGACCTTGCCAGAGGCCACGTAAAGGCACTTGCAAAGATTAAAGAAAAAGCAGGCCTTAAGATTTACAACCTTGGAACAGGTACAGGCTACAGCGTACTTGATATCGTAAAGAACTTTGAAGAAGCAACAGGCGTAAAGGTTCCCTATGAAATCGGACCCCGTCGCCCCGGCGATATCGCTACATGCTACGCTTCAGCAAAGAAAGCTTACGATGAACTTGGCTGGAAGGCAGAATACGGCATTAAGGAAATGTGCGCCGATTCTTGGAACTGGCAGAAGAACAATCCCAACGGATACGAGGACTAATGAGAATTTGGGCAAAGATTTTTAGGGATAATCATCTGATAAACGATATAACCGTAGAAGATTATTCCAAAGAAACCAGAACGCATAAGGTGTTTGATGCGCTTGAAAAGGCTTGCGTATACTTTGACCTTGAAAAGCCAATATGGCTTGAAAGCAACGTGCGAGACTTTAAAAGAAACGCAAAAACACGGTTTACAAAAGACAGTTTCATAGAAGACGTGCCCTTTGATTACATGGAATTCCATGTAATTGAAGAGGATTAATAATTTTTATAATTGTTAATAGGCACATGATATATTGGCTATATGTGAAAGCAGATTGGAGCGGCACATATGGCCAAATTTTTTAAGGTCTTAGAAAAAATCTTAACAATACTTGCGATTATTCTTTTCTTTGTCACGATAGCATGGTCTTTCGTGGCTGTTTTTGATGGGGATAATTATGATGAAGCATACATAGGTAATTTTGAACCCTATACTTTTAATGAGAATTGGACCATTGAAAAAGAAGGGGTCAAATATCCCGTCACTCTTCCTGTCACCATAGACAATTCTACGGGAAAAGATCTTATTATGCGAAATGTTCTTCCTGATTATATTACTGACGGAATGAATATTTTGTTTAGAGCTTCCGTAGAGGATGTGTACGTATACATTGACGGAGAATTAAGGCAATCATATGCGTCAAAGTACATGCGTGCGGTTAACTATTATCTTCCAAGCGCCTATTTAGCCTGCCCGTTAACACAAGAAGATGCGGGAAGGCCCATAAAGGTAATCGTAAAAGTAAAAGCTACAGGCCTTTTAAATGAAGTGTCTATAGGATGCGGCGCCGATGCATGGTTTCCTGTTATAAAAAACAATATCGTGGTTACGATAGCGGCTGTATTTATGTGCCTCATCGGCTTTATTCCCATAATCGCATATGAATTTGTATTTAAAAAATATGATAAATCTAAAACCTTAAACAACTTAGGCTTTACCATAATGTCCATAGGAATATGGATAATTTCCGAATCTAAGCTTAGACAGATTATTTTTAGACGCCCATCTTTAACAAACTATTTTACCTACATAGCAATCGGCCTTGTGGGTGTGTTTGCTGTAAGATTTATAAATGAAGTACAGGGAAAGCGCTTTAAAAAATACTACCTCTTTATAGAGGCGGGAATGATCTTACAGATTATAGTTAATTTTTCCTTGTACTTTACAAAGGTAGCAGAGCTTTACGCCCTTCTTAGATTTCAGCATATATGGATGCTTATAGCAATTGCCTTTGTTATAGCCACTGTTTCAAAGGACGTTGTTGATAAAAAGACAAAAGACTACAAGATTACAGGCTTTGGAATGTTATTCTTTACAATCTTTTGTGCTGTTGAACTATTCGTCTTTTATCAAAAGCGTGGCACCTATGCCATGGGATTATACATGTGCATAGGCCTTATAGGGTTGCTTCTTTTAACTTGTTTTCAGAGCATACAGAATGCGGTTTCTTTGCTTAGAGAACATGAAAAGCGAAGAGAAGAAATGACCATTTCCACAATCGAGACAATTTCAAGTGCCATCGATGCCAAAGACGAATATACAGGCGGTCACTCTTACAGAGTGGGTAAATACGCTATGGCTTTGGCAAGGGAAGTATCGGACCTTTACGGTTTTAAAGAAGAAGATATAATGAGAATTCGCTACATAGGCCTTCTTCACGATATCGGAAAAATCGGCGTGGCGGATGAAATATTAAATAAAACCGGCAGGCTTACAAAAGAAGAGTTTTCTTTAATGAAGGCACATCCAATAATCGGTTACAGGCTTCTTGCTGCAATGGATGATTTTGAAGGCCTTTTAGACGGTATCAGATTCCACCATGAAAGATATGACGGAACGGGATATCCCGATGGATTAAAGGGAGATTCCATTCCTTTAATTGCAAGGATACTGGGAATAGCCGATGCCTATGACGCCATGACGTCAAACCGTGTGTACAGGACAAGGCTTGATGACAGTGAAGTAAGAGCCGAGATAGAAAGATGTGCGGGCTCTCAGTTTGACCCATATCTTGCTTCCGTTTTTTCAAAGCTTATTGACGAAGGAGAGGTAACTCCCGTTACCGTAGGAGGCCTGGAAGTAAACAAGAAGGGCGAGATTTCACATTCTTCGATTTTGGAAGCTGTGCTTAGAAAAAGCATAGCTATGGAAAAAGAAGTTACAAAGCCTTCTTACATAAGAATGGTTTGCTATTTGCTTAAACTTGCCGAAAAGTTTGACGACAAGGCAGACATTTTCTTTATCGAAGTAAGCAGGAAAGATTTAAAAGAAATAAGCAAGGCAGATACGGAGAGAGCAAAGGAAAAACTTGCGTCTTCCGTTTCAAGGCATCTTGAAAGGTATGACCTTTTGATTGAGTATACAAGCTTTAGAAGCCTGTGCGTTTTGTTTAAACGAGATCTTAAGAAGCTTACCGAAACAGTTAACGAAATCAAGCAAGAAAGCGACGATGAATTCGATATTTCAGTAAAGGAAATCACCAGTGAATTATTGTAAAGATTTTGTTAATTAATTGTGAAATGGGCTATTGGTAAATAAAACTATGATATACTTATATTGGTGTGGAGGCAGCGATACCGCCACACCACAATATTGTTAGAGGATATTGTTGGGAAATTTTAAGGGTAATTTAAGAGGAATAAAATGGACGTAAGCAATAAAGAAAGAAACAGCGAAGTGCAGACATGGAACGAAGTCACACTCGTTTATTCGTCGGCACTTAAGCAGATTAACACCAAACTTGAAATCTTAAACGATGAGTTTCAGCACGTGCATCAGTACAACCCTATAGAGCACATTAAATCAAGACTTAAAACCCCTGAAAGCATCGTTAAAAAATTAAAGAAATACGGACAGGAATCCACCATCGAAAACATGGTGGCATATGTAAACGATATAGCGGGAATCAGAGTTATTTGTTCTTTCACAAGTGACATTTATGAAATTGCAAATATGATTTCAAGTCAGTCCGACATTAAGGTAATTGAGGTAAGGGACTATATTAAAAACCCTAAGCCCAGCGGATACACAAGCTATCACATGCTTGTGACAATCCCCATTTATCTTTCCGATAAGATTGTTGATACCAAGGTTGAAATACAGATTCGAACTGTTGCCATGGACTTCTGGGCAAGCCTTGAACATAAGATTAACTATAAGTTTGAAGGAAACGTTCCTGAATATATTCAAAATGAACTTGTGGAATGTGCTCAGATGGTTTCCAAATTGGACGATCGTATGTTATTGTTAAATGAAGAAGTTCAAAAGCTTGAGCAAAGCGAAATTTAAAGTTTTACCTTGAGGTTATTGGGAGGAAGAAAATGGATAGTTTTATGGACAAAATTGCAGGTAGATTTGCAAACTCCGCAGATGTAATCAAAGCAAATTCGGAAGCGGAAGCAAAGAAGCTTGAAGAATATAAGCAAAGAGTTGAAGAACTTGAAAAAGCAGTTTCCGACATGAGAAGACTTAGCTTTAAATGTGTGGAAACCAATGAAGCCACCACTCAGCTTGTGCAGGGCGCCATCGAAAAAATCGAAGAAATGAGAGGAAACGAAGGTGGCCTTGATTCTGAAGAATTATCAAAGATCGTTACTGATTTAAATGATCTTAAGGCATCCGTTGAGGCTTCTTTTAAAGCAGCTGAAGACGAAGCACACAAAGAAAACGTACGTGTTTACAGAAACGTACAGGCTTCTTTAATTGAAGAGTTAAAGCAGCAGTCTGAAGCAATTGCCATTCAGCATCTTCACATTGAAAAGAAGATTAAAGGCATCAAGCCCTGTGCTATTATCGGAATTGTTTTCTCCGGAATTACAATGGCTATGATGATTGCCCTTTCAATTCTTTACTATTTAAAAATAGGATTTTAAATAATGGCTAAAATAGATTTTAAACCGGGGAACATGCTTTATCCCCTTCCCGTTGTTATGGTCTCAGTGGCAGATAACGAGGGGCGCACAAATATTGTGACGGTTGCCTGGGCAGGCACCATCAATTCAGATCCCGCCATGATTTCGATTTCGGTTCGTAAGTCTCGTTTCTCTTACGACATGATTAAGGAATCGGGCGAGTTTTGCGTTAACCTTACAAATAAGGAGCTTGCAAAGGCCACAGATTTTTGTGGAGTAAAAAGCGGAAGAGATACAGATAAGTGGAAAGAAGCAAACATTACCCCCATTCCTTCAAGTGTCATTAAGGCACCCATGATAAAGGAAAGCCCCGTAAATATCGAGTGCAAGGTTATAAAAAGTGAAGAGCTTGGCACACACACCATCTTTTACGGAAAAGTGGTGGCAGTGCACGTGGATGATGAGTATATGGATGAAACAGGAAGATTTCATTTTGAAGATACAAATCCCCTGGCATACTCTCACGGACAGTATTACACCCTTGGCGAAAACATCGGAAAGTTTGGCTACTCCGTTAAAAAAGCAACCAAGAAAAAATCTTCAAAGAAAAAGAAATAGTAAATCAGGCTTGATTAAAGACCCTTGTGTATTGACTCTCTTCCGAATTTATCTCGGATGGTGCGCATGGCTTCATCAAGCTTTTTCTTTTTTTCAGAATCCACATAAGAAGATTCTTCTAAGGCAGGGCCTGCGCCCTGCTTTTTTGCGCCTAAAAAGTCTTCAGAAAAAAGGCTTAACTGATAAGGCTCATCGGGAGTTACAAGCTTTGAAGCTCTGATTCCAAGTAGCCTTACAGGCCGCTCATCCCAGAGCCTGTCAAAGAGGCTTAAAGCTACCGCATGGATGGCATCGGCAGTTTCAATGGGAGTCTCAAAACAAGTCTGATGAGAAAAGGATTTAAAGTCATAGTATTTTATTTCAACCGTAACCTGCTTTGCCAAGAAATTAGCGCGGTGCAAGCGTCTTGAAACAGATTCGCTTAAAGAATAAAGAACCTTTGAAGCTTCTTCTCTATCGGTAATATCCTTAGCAACGGTAGTGGAATTGCCGATTCCCTTAGCTTCCGGTGGAATCGTAACAATCTTAGAATCATCGATTCCGTTTGCAAATTCCCAAAGAGTCTGGCCTAAGCTTTTTAAATTAGATGTAATGATTGAAATATCGGAGTTTGCAAGCTCTCCGATAGTGTTTATTCCAAGCTTTTGCAAAGTGGCCTGGGCGGACTTTCCGCATAAGAACAAATCCCCTACAGGAAGAGGCCACATTTTTTCTTTTATTTCATATGAAAATAAAGTGTGAGTCTTATCGGGCTTTAAAAAGTCGGATGCCATTTTGGCAAGGACCTTTTTATCTGAAATACCTACGTTAACTGTAAAACCGAAACGGGTAAAAATCTCATGCCTTATCATATCGGCGCAGGCAACGGGAGATTCATACATATGGGCAATGGGGCCAAAGTCAAGGTAACATTCATCGACACTTGCCTGCTCCACATCATCCGTTAAGGTATGAAGGTAATTTACAAAGTCATGACTCATTCTTGAGTATAAAGAAAAGTTCGGGGCTCTCATAATGAGGTTAGGGCATTTACTGAAGGCGGAGGCAACGGGCTCAGCTGTCTTAATGCCATATTTTTTGGCAGGGATAGAACGGGCCGTAACGATACCGTGTCTTGTATCCTGATCACCGCCTATAATGGATGGAACAGTTCTTAAATCTACAGTTCCGCCGTTATTAAGTTCTTCTACCGCAGTCCAGCTTAAAAAGGCTGAATTTACGTCGATATGGAAGAAAATTGAGCTCATTTAAACCTCGAACATATGTACTGATATTAATATAGCACACCCCGCACGACTTTACAATCCTTCAATATATTGGTAAAATACAAGGGTATTTTTAAGTAGCTATTGATGAATGGTGACGCCTAGCGTCATTTACATATACAGGGTTAGAAAATGGTATTATTATCTCGTTATCATAAAAAATGCAGAGTAGCATATTTGCGCGTAGGGCTTCTTGCAATCGCCTTAAGCGCTCTTTTTATACCCTCACTTAAGATGGTAAAGAGTGTGGGAAATAATATCTTCACTATCTACGTTAACGGAAACATTATCGGTAAAGTGGAAGATGAAGATACTGCCGACAGACTTATCAGCGAAGCAAGAAGACAGGTCGTTGGCGAAAACGACGACATCGTGTTGATTGAGGCCGATTGTAAAGTTGTGGGCGCCGAAGTTTTGGTGGCTGCAACGGATAAAGAAGATGTAATGGTTCAAAAGCTTGCAAAGGAATTTAAGTCTTCTGTAAAAGAAACCATGCAGCATGCATACACGGTTAAGATTGATGACTATATGGTAAACCTTTCTTCCGCAGGACAGGTAACGGAGCTTTTGGATGCTTCCATTTCAAGATATGCGGGTGAAGGCACTTTCTATACAGCCCTTGCAAATGACGGAGCAAGAGAGCTTCCCGTATTTATTCCAAAGATTTATAAAAACGTAAACACGGAAGAAGTAAAAAATCACAGAGCCACCGAGTACTTGGACGGCGACGGAATCTTCCAGCAGTTTGACGAGCTTTTTAAAGATGTTAAGGCAAGCGATGAGCAGGGCTTTGACAGCTTTGATTACGGTATCACAAATGTTTCTTTTGCAAATAGCGTAGAAGTGGTTGAATCTTACCTTCCTTCATCACAGGTTACGGATATCGAATCCGCCATCGATGAAGTTACAAAAGATAAAGAAGAAAAGACAATTTATGAAGTTAAGCCCGGCGACACACTTTCAGCAATTGCCGGAAAGACAGGCATAAGCATCGATGATATTATCGCGATGAACGAAAGTATCACAAGCGCCAATTCCACCATTCGTGTGGGCGATGAAATTACGGTTACAATTCCTCAGCCCGAGCTTTCAGTAAACAGAGAAGAGCTTGTTTACTATGAAGGAACCTACGAGGCAGAGACGATTTATAAATACAACGATGAATGGTACACCACAACCGAAGTTACACTTCAGGACCCTTCATCGGGATATCACAAAGCCGTTCAGAAACTTACATACCTTAACAACGATGTAGTTTCAACGGAAGTTGTAAAAGAAGAAATTGTTGCGGAAGCAATTCCGAGAATAGTTGAAAAAGGAACAAAGATTCCTCCTACATACATTAAGCCTATTTCAGGTGGTCGTATGACTTCCGGATTTGGCTCACGTACAGCTACCATAAGAGGTATGACATCTTACCACGGTGCTATCGACTGGGCAACACCTGTCGGTACAGCGGTTATGGCTTCTTGCGGTGGTACAGTTACACATGCAGGATGGATGAGTAGTTACGGTTATTGTATCTTTATCAAGCACCCTGACGGAAAAGAAACACGTTACGCTCACTTAAGTAAGGTATTGGTAAGCAAGGGCGATTACGTTTCTCAGGGCCAGAAGATTGCGCTTTCAGGTAACACAGGTGTATCAACAGGACCTCATATTCACTTTGAAATGCGTATTAACGGTAAAGCGGTTAACCCGCTTAACTACCTGTCGTACTAATGCGGCAGTTTTGACAAAGGGTCTTATTTGTGTTACTCTCAAGAGGTTGTAAGCGAATAAAACCCGATAATCTGGGATGGTAAATATATGAGACAGTACGCAGTAAGAGGAGGCTCTCCTCTTGTGGGTGAAGTGGAAATCGGAGGCGCTAAAAATGCCGCTTTGGGCATCTTGGCAGCAGCAATAATGGCCGATGAAACTGTTGAAATTGAAAATGTTCCGGACCTTTCAGACATCACCGTAATGCTTGATGCCATCAAGGCAATGGGCGCCTATGTTGAAAAGGTTGACAGACATACCGTTAGAATTAACGGCTCTACAGTTCATACCACTACACTCGATACAGAAGCAATTAAGACAATCAGAGGTTCCTACTATTTTGTAGGTGCTTTACTTGGAAAATATAATAGTGCAAAAGTAAGTCTTCCCGGCGGATGCAGCATCGGTTCAAGACCGGTTGACCAGCACTTAAAGGGATTCAGAGCACTCGGTGCAAATGCGGACATCGCGGAGGCCTGCATCGTTTGCGAAGCTGAAAAGCTTATCGGAAGTCATATCTTCCTTGATGTGGTATCTGTAGGTGCCACAATAAACCTTATGCTTGCGTCAGTTCTTGCAGAAGGTCAGACTTACATTGAAAACGCTGCTAAAGAACCTCACGTCGTTGACGTGGCAAACTTCTTAAACAGCATGGGAGCATCCATTAAGGGCGCAGGTACCGATGTTATTCGTATCCGCGGAGTTGAAAAGCTTCATGCCACCCATTACACCATCATTCCCGATCAGATTGAAGCAGGTACCTTTATGATGGCAGCTGCTGCAACAAAGGGTGATGTGCTTATTAAGAACGTAATTCCCAAGCACTTAGAATCCATTTCTTCAAAGTTATTGGAAATCGGATGCGAAATAGAAGAATTTGATGATTCCGTCAGAGTGGTAGCGGCCAAGCCTTTCAGACACACACAGGTTAAGACCCTTCCATATCCGGGATTTCCCACTGATATGCAACCTCAGATTGTTGTTGCATTGGGACTTGCCGAAGGCACAAGCATTGTTACGGAAAGCATATTTGAAAACAGATTTAAGTATGTTGACGAGCTTGTAAGAATCGGCGCAAACATTCGTGTTGAAGGTAACACCGCAATTATAGAAGGTGTTAAAAAATATACGGGAAGTAAGATCAGTGCTCCCGACTTAAGAGCAGGAGCGGCTTTAATCGTTGCAGGCCTTGCTGCTGAAGGCGTGACAGTGATTGATGATATCCACTATGTAGAAAGAGGATATGAAGATTTCCCTGAAAAATTAAGAAGCCTTGGTGCTCAGATAGAGGTCGTTGAAAACGAGCTTGAGCTTCAGAAGTTTAGACTGAGGGTCGGCTGAGAAGGTTTAAATATAGTACCATAAAAATAAGAAAACCGCTCCGGTTGCGCTGGAGCGGTTTTCTTATTATATATGTTAAATAATCGCTTCGATAAATAGGTTTGGCTCTGCGGATAAATCCACAAATTCGTTTCCGCACTTAATGGTGGGATTTGCCAAAGAGGAACGGTTTATAAATACCACATCCCCCACTCTTCCGTCGTTAAGCTTAACTCTGTGAAGCATATAAGTGTTAACGATGTTTTCAAGGAAGGTCATAATGAATCTTGTATCGTATTTCTGAAGACCTTCACTTTCAAAGATATCAACTACTTTAAACGGACACATGGGACCACGGTAAATACGCGCGCTGGTCATGGCATCGTAAACGTCTACGATTGCAACCATCTTTGCGTACATATCAATCTTTGAATTTCTGATTCCGAAAGGATATCCTGATCCGTCACATCTTTCATGATGCATCAAAGCTGCATTCATAATGGGCTCGGGAACGTTTTGAGCTTTTAGGGCATTGTATCCTTCCAAAGTATGCTTTTTAACTATTGTATATTCGCCCTCTGTAAGCTTACCGGGCTTTTTGATAATGTCTTCGGGAACCGCAACCTTTCCTATATCATGGAGCAAACCGCAGATGGTAGCCATCTTAGTTTCTTCGTCAGTCATACGTAGCCATCTTGCAAAAACATTACACATTAGGGCTACGTTGATTGAATGAACGTAAGTCATGTCATCGTACTGACGCATATTGTGAAGCATATCAAATACGCTTAAATATCCGCTGTCTGATTTTAGTAAGTTAAGGGTAAAGTTAAGAAGTTCGTCGACATTTAATGTCTTTTTATTTTGAGCTACCGAATCAAGCATATGCTGAAATTTGGGAACCTCTTCATCAAATTTAGCTTTAAACGCAATGAATTCTGGGCTCTTTTTGATTTTCTCGGAATAAGAAACATCTTCCGGCATTTGAGGCTCAGAAAGAAATTCCTTAGAAAGTTCGTCTTCGACACGAACATTAATAATGGAATAGAATTCGAGTTTTGTGATTGACTTGTCGTTTAGTACGCTTCCCTTCGGAACAAGCAACTGATTGGTGTAAGTGTAGACATCTTCAGCTGTAACCATTCCGGGAGTGAGTTCACTTGTATTAAGTCTTTTCATATTAATTCCCCAATTAATAAGATTTTTGCCTCTTCATTAAATATTATACTTTCTTTTTGTGATTAATTCAATAAATCTTGACAAGATTTAAATATGAGTGTAAAGTACAAATGTCTCTTATTCAGAGTGGTGGAGATACAAAGGATCTAGGAAGCCACGGCAACCCCCATAAAGGAAGGTGCCAACCTGAGCGAGATGGCGTAATTACGCCAAATTCGAACAATAAGAGGATTGAAATAGGTAAACGTATTTTTAATCCGCTTATGATAAGTTATCATTAGCGGTTTTATTATGCCTTTTATTTCAGTCCGCAAAAGAAAGGACAAAAATATGGAAAAAAGACTTTTTACTTCTGAATCGGTAACAGAAGGACATCCCGACAAAGTTTGTGATGCGATTTCTGATGCCATTCTTGATGCATGCATGGAACAGGACCCCATGAGCCGAGTAGCATGCGAAACAGCTGCCTGCACAGGTTTTGTGCTTGTAACAGGTGAAATTACCACAAACGCTTACGTAGACATTCAGTCTGTTGTACGTAATACAGTAAAAGAAATCGGATATGATAAATCCGAATATGGTTTTGACGGAAATACATGTGCTGTATTTGTTGCTATTGATGAACAGTCAGGCGACATCGCTATGGGTGTAGATAAAGCTTTGGAAGCAAAAGAAGGCGAATTAACAGATAACCTTGATACAGGTGCCGGCGACCAGGGTATGATGTTTGGTTATGCAACCAACGAAACACCCGAGCTTATGCCTTATCCTATTTCACTTGCACACAAGCTTTCTTTACAGCTTACAAAGGTTAGAAAAGACGGCACATTAAAGTACCTTCGTCCCGACGGAAAGACACAGGTTTCTGTTGAGTACGATGAAAACGGAAAGCCCTTCAGACTTGAAGCGGTTGTACTTTCCACTCAGCATGATGATGACGTTACACAGGAACAGATTCATAAAGACATTAAGAAGTATGTATTCGATCCAATCTTACCTAAGGAAATGATCGATGGTAACACAAAGTTCTTCATTAACCCTACAGGACGTTTCGTAGTAGGCGGACCTCACGGTGACGCAGGTCTTACAGGACGTAAGATTATCGTTGATACTTACGGCGGATATGCTCGTCACGGCGGCGGTGCTTTCTCAGGTAAGGACTGCACAAAGGTTGACCGTTCAGCAGCTTATGCAGCAAGATATGTTGCAAAGAACATTGTTGCCGCAGGTCTTGCAGAGAAGTGTGAAATTCAGCTTTCATACGCTATCGGCGTAGCTAAGCCCACTTCAATTCAGGTTGATACCTTTGGAACAGGTAAGTTATCAGATACAAAGATTACTGAAATCGTTCGTGATAACTTTGACCTTCGCCCCGCAGGAATCATCAAGATGCTTGATTTAAGAAGACCCATCTACAAGCAGACTGCAGCATACGGTCACTTTGGCAGAACAGATATCGATGTTCCCTGGGAAAAGACAGATAAAGCTGAAGCACTTAAAAAGTACTTATAAAATCAAAGCCTTCGAGGTATACTCGGAGGCTTTTCTTTATGTAAAATACGGCTCAGAAATTATATTTTAATGTTTAAACTTGTGTTATAATTTTTCTAATCAGAAAAATGGGAAGGGGTAATCACCTAAATGTCTTTTGTGCATTTGCATGTCCACACGGAGTTTTCGCTCCTTGATGGTTCCAACAAGATAAAAGAATATGTAAAGCGCGTAAAAGAGCTTGGAATGGACTCTGCGGCAATTACTGACCATGGTGTCATGTATGGTTGCATTGACTTTTACAAGGCGGCTAGAGAAGCAGGCATTAAGCCTATACTTGGCTGCGAAGTGTATGTTGCGCCCAATTCCCGATTCGATAAAGAGCCCGGACACAGCGAAGAAAGGTATCATCACCTTGTGCTTTTGGCCGAGAATAACACAGGTTATCAAAACCTTTGTAAAATCGTCAGTATCGGATTTACGGAAGGTTATTATTATAGACCGAGAGTGGATTTTGAAGTCCTTGAAAAATATCATGAAGGCTTGATTGCATGCTCTGCCTGCCTTGCAGGTGAAGTACCAAGATACATCTTAAAAGGCATGATGGATGAAGCAAAGAAAACCGCAGAAAAGTACAGAAACTGTTTTGGAGACGGTAACTACTATCTTGAGCTTCAAGACCACGGCATGGAAGAGCAAAGAACGGTTAACTCTGCTTTACTTACAATAAGCCAGGAATTAAACATTCCCCTTGTTGCAACAAACGACGTTCACTACACTTACGCAGAAGACGCAGAGCCCCATGATCTTCTTTTGTGCTTACAGACCGGAAAGACCGTTCATGATGAAAACCGCTTACGCTACGAAGGCGGACAGTTCTATGTAAAGAGCGAGCAGGAAATGCGCGCTTTGTTTCCTTATGCTCTGGAAGCCTTGGAGAACACCCAAAAGATTGCTGACAGATGTAACGTTGAAATAGAATTCGGAAAGACAAAACTTCCTCATTTTGAAGTGCCGGAGGGCTACGATTCCTGGACATATCTTAATAAGCTTTGCACAGACGGCTTAAAGGAAAGATACGGGGAAGAAGCAAAGAAACACGAAGAAAGGCTTGAATACGAGCTTTCCATTATTAAAAGAATGGGCTACGTTGACTACTTTCTTATTGTTTGGGACTTTATTAACTACGCAAAAGAACACGGCATTCCCGTAGGCCCCGGAAGAGGATCTGCGGCAGGCTCAATAGTTTCTTATTGCCTAAAAATCACAAATATAGACCCTATCAGATTCAGTCTTCTTTTTGAAAGATTCTTAAATCCCGAGCGTGTATCCATGCCCGATATAGACGTTGACTTTTGCTATGAAAGAAGACAGGAAGTAATTGAATACGTACGAAAAAAGTACGGTTCCGAAAAGGTAGTTCAGATTGTTACATTTGGTACCCTTGCGGCAAAAGGTGTTATAAGAGATGTGGCAAGAGTTCTTGATATGCCTTATCAAAGAGCGGACCAGATTGCAAAGATGGTTCCGAATGAATTAAACATTACCCTTGATAAAGCACTTGAAATGAATCCCGAATTTAAAAACCTTTATGAAACGGATTCTGAAATCAAGTATTTAATAGATATGTGCAAGCGTCTTGAAGGTTTACCCAGACACACTTCCATGCATGCGGCGGGTGTGCTTATCTGTCCTGAGTCGGCGGATGAATACGTACCTTTGCAGAGAGCTTCTGACGGCTCTGTCACCACTCAGTATGTAATGACCACTCTTGAAGAACTTGGGCTTTTAAAGATGGACTTCTTGGGCCTTCGTACACTTACTGTTATTAAAGATGCTATCGATTTAATAGAAAAATCCACGGGAAAAAGAATCGATATAGATAACATCGATTATGCGGATCAGGAAGTTTTGGCTTTGATGGGATCCGGTAAGACGGAAGGTATATTCCAGCTTGAAAGTGCCGGAATGAAGTCCTTCATGAAGGAATTAAAGCCTCAGTCCTTAGAAGATGTGACCGCAGGAATTTCTTTGTACCGCCCCGGCCCCATGGACTTTATACCTAAATATATAAAGGGTAAGCAAAATCAGGATAACATCAGTTATCTTACACCCGAGCTTCGCCCTATTTTGGAACCTACCTACGGATGTATCGTGTATCAGGAACAGGTTATGCAGATAGTAAGAGACCTTGGCGGATACACTTTGGGCCGTTCCGACCTTGTGCGCCGTGCCATGAGTAAAAAGAAACAGCACGTCATGGAAGTAGAGCGAGCTAACTTTGTAAGCGGTAATGCGGAGGAAGGTGTTCCGGGCTGTAAAGCAAAGGGCATAAGTGAAGAAATCGCAGGTCAGATTTATGACTTGATGATGGACTTTGCAAAGTATGCGTTTAATAAGTCTCATGCGGCATGTTACGCAGTGGTTTCTTATCAGACAGCATTCTTAAAAAGATATTATCCCGTTGAATTTATGGCGGCCCTTATGACAAGTTTCATTGAAAACTCGTCAAAGGTTTCTGAATACATAAACGTCTGCAAGGGCATGAATATCGACATTGTTGCACCCGACGTTAATACAGGAGATGTATCATTTTCAGTAGTGGACGGGAAAATAGGCTATGCTTTAACAGCTATAAAAAATGTAGGCTATCCCGTAATCGCTGCACTTGTTAAAGAAAGAAACGAGCGAGGCCCCTATTTAAACATCACTGACTTTGTCACAAGAATGTCCGGCCATGATTTAAATAAGAGAGCCGTTGAAAATTTTATAAAAGCCGGCGCATTTGATTCTTTCGGAGGCACAAGAAAGCAGTACATGAGCGTATATGTGCGCATCATGGATTCGATTGCATCCGATAAAAAGAACGTTATGGCAGGTCAGATAAGCTTGTTTGACTTTGCAAACGACGATGCGAAAGATGATTTCAAAGAAACCCTTCCTGATGTGGGAGAATACAATAAAGATACAAAGCTTGCTTTTGAAAAGGAAGTTTTGGGAATCTACGTATCCGGCCACCCTCTTGAAGACTTTAGAGGCCTTTGGCAAAAGAACATTACCGCAAACGCGGGAGATTTTGTGCTTGACCCCGAGACTGATACTGTTAAAATAGGAGATGGTGTGAAAGCCACGATAGGCGGCATGATAACCGCTAAAACTGTCAAGTATACAAAGAACAATAAAGCCATGGCATTTATTACCGTGGAAGACTTGATAGGAAGCGTGGAAGTAATCGTGTTCCCCAAAGACTATGAGAAATACCAGAATCTGCTTAAGGAAGATGAAAAGGTCTTTGTGGAAGGACGCACCAGTGTCGAAGAAGATAAGGACGGTAAGCTTATATTGGAGCGCATAAGAAGCTTTGATGATATCGCCCGTAAGCTCTGGATTCAGTTCGACTCTTTGGATAGTTATAAAGAAAGACAGGATGAGCTGTTTAAAGTGTTAGAGACTTCAGACGGCAAAGATCACGTCATTATATATCTTGTAAAAGAAAAGCAAATGAAGGATTTGGCGCCAAGATTCATGGTTAAAGCTGATGAGGCGTTAACAGAAGCTTTGGAGAATTCTTTTGGTAAAGAGAATGTAAAGCTTACTTAATCCGGGAGGTTAAAATGGCAAAATCAATCAAGACAATCGGTGTACTTACAAGCGGTGGCGACGCACCGGGAATGAATGCCGCAATAAGAGCGGTAGTCAGAAAATCCCTTAACAACGGTGTTGCCGTTAAAGGTATCAAAAAAGGATACATGGGATTGTTAAATGAAGAAATCATCGACATGGATGCAAAGACCGTATCAGACACCATCCAGCGAGGCGGTACGGTTTTAGGTACTGCAAGATGTCTTGAATTTAAAGAAGAAAACGTGCAGAAGCAGGCCGCACAGATTCTTAAAAAGCATGGAATCGACGGACTTGTTGTTATCGGCGGAGACGGTTCTTACAGAGGTGCTCTTGCACTTTCCGAGCACGGCATCAACACAATCGGAATTCCCGGAACCATCGACCTTGATATCGCCTGCACCGATTACACCATCGGTTTTGATACAGCCGTAAATACAGCCATGCAGGCAATCGATAAGGTAAGAGATACATCTTCTTCTCATGAAAGATGTTCAATCATCGAAGTAATGGGACGTAACGCAGGTTACATCGCTTTATGGTGCGGTGTTGCAAGCGGTGCTGAAGATATTCTTCTTCCCGAAGTTTATGATTATAACGAGCAGGTGCTTGTTAACAATATCATTGCAAACCGTAAGATTGGTAAGACACACCACCTTATTATAAATGCCGAAGGTATCGGCCATTCAACATCAATGGCAAGAAGAATCGAAGCTGCCACAGGTATTGAAACAAGAGCCACAATCTTAGGTTACATGCAGCGAGGCGGTAGCCCCACATGTAAGGACAGATACTATGCTTCAATCATGGGAGCATATGCAGCAGATATTTTGGCTGAAGGTAAGACAAACAGATGCGTTTGCTACAGAGAAGGCCAGTTCCTTGATATGGATATTAACGAAGCTTTGGCAATGACAAAGACCATTAATCCTTACCAGTTTGAAGTAAGTAAGCTTCTTTCCAGAAACGAGTATACGGAAAATAAAAAGAAATGATAACATCGTATGATAACAAGCGCATAAAGAACGTGGTTTCTTTGTGCGAAAAATCTAAAGCAAGAAAAGAGCAGGATGCCTTCGTAATTGAAGGCATCAAACTTTTTGAAGAGGCACCGGATGAGAGCATTTTGGAAGTGTTTATTTCGGAGAGCTTCTCATATAAAAGTGAAAAACTTGACAGAATGCCTGTAGAAGTGGTAAAAGATGATGTATTCAAAAAAATGACGGATACACTTACCCCTCAGGGCATTTTGTGCGTTGTAAGGAAGGCCTCTTACAAGCTGGAAGACTTATTAAAGCTAAAAAAGAACCCGCTCTTTATAGTGCTTGAAAAGCTTCAGGACCCGGGCAATCTTGGCACCATAATGCGCACGGCGGAAGGTGCAGGGGCAACAGGTGTTATTATGAGTAATGACACTGTTGACATTTACAATCCGAAAACGGTCCGCTCCACGATGGGCTCCATTTTCAGAGTGCCTTTTGTGTATACGGATGATTTAAAGAAAGCAATCGGTGTTTTAAAAAATGAAGGTGTTACATGCTACGCCGCTCATTTAAAAGGCACAAAGGATTGCTATTCCTATGATTACAAAAAGCCCACCGCTTTCTTTATAGGAAATGAAGGAAACGGGTTAAGCGATGAGATTTCAGACCTTGCGGATACTTACATTAAGATTCCAATGGGCGGAAAACTTGAATCCTTAAATGCAGCGGTTTCCGCGGCGGTTTTAATGTATGAGGCGGGAAGACAGAGGGGATTTAGAGAGTAGTTTGGTGGTTGTTTAGAAAAGGAATTTAGGATGACACTAAAGAAAGCAGCATTGCACGGAGTAATATTTGTGTTTACCCTTTTTGCGACAGGGTTTCTTTTTACAAGCAATGCTTATGCCGACACTTCAAGTGAATATTTGTTGGATCAAAGCGTCGGCTCTTCAATAGTATTTAATACAAGTGCCTACAACGACGCGGACACATCAAGGCTTGGATTTAAGCTTCCGGAAAAGGAAGAACTTGAATCAGGGTCTTTGGTAATGGTTAAGGTTACTTCCGTTTTAAATGTTAGAAGCGAAGGAAATCCTGAAGCTGAAATCGTTGGAAAAATCTACAGAGACTGTGGCGGCACAATAATTGAAAAAGGCGAAGAATGGAGCAAAATCCAGTCGGGAGATTTGATTGGATGGTGCTCAAACGAATATCTTTTGTTTGGTGACGAAGCGGTTGCTTTGGCTAAGGACGTAGGAACAATGTCTGCGGTTACAAAGAATCAGTGCACCACCATTCATGCGGAAGCAAACGCAGATTCACAGATTGTTTCTTATGCTTCAAAAAATACTTTCTTTGAAGTTATTTACGAAGTTGACGAAGACTGGGTGTGCGTAGCTCTTGATGAATGCGACGGATTTGTGAAGCGCGAATTTATAGATCTTCATTTTGACGTGGACCACGGCGAAACAATGGAAGCCATTAAGGAGCGTCAGCGTAAGGAAGAAGAAGAAAAGCGTAAGCTTATTAGAAGGAACGAAGCTATTCAGGCAGACGGCGATACTTTGAAGATGCTTGCAACAATCATTTGGTGTGAAGCAAGAGGTGAAGGCTACGAAGGACAGCTTGCGGTTGGTTCCGTTGTTATGAACCGTGTAAGAAGCGGTGCTTATCCTGCAACGGTTTACGATGTAATTTTTGCATCCGGACAGTTCTCGCCCGTTAAGTCCGGAGCCTTTGCAAGAGCTTATGAAAACAACTCTGCGGCCAACACCACATCATGGCAGGCAGCGGTAGAAACTATGGGCGGATACACCAACGTCGGTGACATGACTCACTTCAGACGTAAGGGAAATAAAGAAGGATATATCATAGGTAACCACGTATTCTATTAACCTTGACATTCAAGTCGGTTTATGAGTATAATACGAAAGTTGACTGTGTAATATTTAAAAGTCTATTTGAAAGGACGGCAACATAAATGGAAGCAAAAAAGAATGTGCTTACATACGAAGGCTTAACCAAGTATGAAGAAGAATTACAGGATTTAAAAGTACGCAGACGAAAAGAAGTTGCGGAGAAGATAAAAGAAGCAAGAGAACTTGGAGACCTTTCCGAGAACGCTGAATATGACGCAGCCAAGGATGAGCAGAGAGATATCGAAGCAAGAATCGAAGAGCTCGAAAAAATCCTTAAAAACGTTGAAGTAGTAGTAGAAGATGAAGTTGACTCTTCAAAGATCAACATCGGATGTAAAGTAAAGATTCTTGATGTAGAATTCAATGAAGAGATGGAATATAAAATCGTAGGATCAAGCGAAGCCAACAGCTTAAAGGGCAAGATTTCAAACGAATCTCCCGTAGGCAAGGCTTTAATCGGCCACAAGAAGGGTGACACAGTTACCGTTGAAACACAGATGGGCGATGCAAAGTACAAGATCCTTGCTATTGAAAGATCCAACTAGTATCAAGACTGATTCAGACGATTTTATAGGGAGGGCAAAAGCCCTCCCTATGTATGTATAAAGACTAAAATAAGAAAGGGCAAATCAATGGGAAACGAGAATACTAACAACCAACCCCAGGAACAGGACATTAACCAGCTTTTAAAGGTAAGAAGAGAAAAGCTTGCCGCATTACAGGAAGCAGGAAAGGATCCTTTTAAGATCACAAAATACAATCAGACACATCACACAGACGATTGTAAAAAGCTTTACGAAGAGCATGAAGCAAAGCTTTTAGCCGGACGAAAAGCCCCTTCTACAGATGGCCTTGATGAACAGGCAGCAAGAGAAGTAATCAACAATGATTATAACGAACGCAGAGAAATTATGGATGCTAGCCCCATTGAAGTATCAATCGCGGGCAGAATGATGTTTAAGAGAGTTATGGGTAAGGCATCATTTTGTAACATCCAGGATTTAAAGGGAAACATTCAGGTATACGTTGCAAGAGACGTTATCGGTGAAGAATCCTATGCAGACTTTAAGAAGTCAGATATCGGTGATATTTACGGCGTAACAGGTTTCTTGTTCCGCACAAAGACAGGTGAAATTTCAATCCATGCTGATTCTATGACTCTTCTTTCAAAGAGCTTACAGATTTTACCTGAAAAGTTCCACGGACTTACAGATACAGATACAAGATATCGTCAGAGATACATTGACCTTATCATGAACGCAGAATCAAAGGATACATTTGTAAAGCGTTCAAAGATGATTGCTTCAATCAGAGCATTCCTTAACGAACAGGGCTTTATGGAAGTTGAAACTCCCATGCTTGTTTCAAATGCAGGCGGTGCTGCCGCAAGACCTTTTGAAACTCACTTCAATGCTCTTGATGAAGACTTCAGACTCAGAATTTCTTTGGAATTATACTTAAAGAGACTTATTGTCGGCGGTTTGGAAAGAGTATTTGAAATCGGACGAGTATTCAGAAACGAAGGTCTTGATACAAGACACAACCCTGAATTCACTCTTATGGAGCTCTACCAGGCATACACCGATTACTACGGAATGATGGACTTAACCGAGAACATGTTCAGACATGTTGCAGGTGAAGTGCTTGGCACCACAAAGTTTAACTACGGCGACGTAGAACTTGACTTTGGTAAGCCTTTTGAAAGAATCACAATGGTTGACGCAGTTAAGAAGTACTCAGGCGTTGACTTTGATGCAATTAAGTCTGACGACGAAGCAAAGGCTATTGCAAAAGAAAAGCATGTAGAATTCGAAGATCATCACAAGAAGGGCGACATCCTTAACCTCTTCTTTGAAGAATTCTGTGAAGAGCACCTTGTACAGCCTACATTCGTTATGGACCACCCCGTTGAGATTTCTCCTTTAACAAAGAGAAAGCCCGACAAGCCCGAGTACGTTGAACGTTTCGAACTCTTTATCAACGGTTGGGAAATGTGTAACGCTTACTCAGAGCTTAACGATCCCATCGATCAGAGAGAACGTTTCAAGGCTCAGGACGCACTTGCTGACATGGGCGATGAAGAAGCAAACCACACGGACGAAGACTTCTTAAACGCTCTCGAAATCGGTATGGCTCCTACCGGAGGAATTGGCTATGGTCTCGACCGTTTGGCTATGCTCCTCACAAACAGCCCTGCTATAAGAGATGTTTTGCTCTTTCCTACGATGAAATCGCTTAACTAAGTGATTGTAGCACAATATATCAACACTATTTAGTATGATTTTTTGCATCCCGCCCCATTTTGTTTGGGGCGGGATACTTATAAATTTTTTGATTATCGGATTTTATCCGTATTTTCTTTGGTTTTGGATTGGCCGTTTACTGACCGATTCTCGTCATATTGATTTTTATCAGTATGATTTTGTTGCCGTTTGCCGGTAACAGTTTGATTTTTCAATTTTTATCAGTATAGATTTGTTGGTGTTTACAGGTAAAAGTTTGTCTTTTCAATTTTTATCAGTATGGAATTGTTGGTATTTACTGATAGAAGTATGCCTTTTGCTTTTTTATCAGTATGGGTAGAAGATTTTATGGTGATAAAATCCGGCATTTCCTATTCTTATCAGTATGACTGGCTGCCGAGATGGCTTTTACATGCTGATAAATTCCGAACAATAGGATATTTATCAGCTACGAGGGCTCTAAAGTAGCCTGATATGTGCTGACAAATTTCGGAAAATGGATTTTTTATCAGTCGTTTAGGCGGTAATGACGTCTAATACGTGCAGGCTATTTTGAGAATAATGCTTTTTTATCAGTAAGAAAGGGTATAAATGGAGGGTAAATGTTTAAAAAAGAACTATCAAAAAGAAAGAAACTATTAGGAGACATGATACAAAAGATTGAGAGGGAACTGGTGCGTTTGCCCCAAGGCAACATTCGCATAGCGATGAAAGGGAAAACAGCACAATATTTTCTTTGCGAGGAAACGGGTGATACGCATGGGAAATATATTAGCGTTAAAGAACAGGATTTGATAAAGAAACTGGTCCTTAGAAACTATTATGAAAAAATGCTCAGGGCACTTAAAAAAGAAGAAAAAGGAATAGCATCGTATTTATCGAGTATAGAAGGAAAGCAGTCGGAAGATATATATGCTTCTCTTGGCAAACCTCGGCAAGAGCTTATAAGCCCGTTGATGCTTTCGAAAGAAATGTTTGCAAAGAGATGGGCGGAGGCTAACTACGAAAAGAATCCTTACAAGCCGGATGAGGCTATATATGAAACAAAAAGAGGGGACTATGTCCGAAGCAAATCTGAGGTCATCATCGCGGACATTTACTATGAGCTTGGAATTCCGTATCGGTATGAGGCTGCCGTTCGCCTTAAGAATGGCATGGTAAAGTATCCGGATTTCACCGCTTTGAAAGTCTCTACAGGAAAAGAATACTATCATGAGCATATGGGGCTCATGGATGATGAAAGCTACCGACTTGGCAATATGAGGAAGCTGGAGGAATACATGAAGTCAGGAATCTATACAGGTGATAACTTGATTCTGACCTTTGAGTCGGAAGAAAACCCTATTAATATTCCTGCTATCCGTAAAATGATAAAAGAAATTTTCACATCGGATGCTGATTAAATTACGCAAAACACAATGATAATGCTAAAAACTCCTTGAAAAAGTGGAAAAATCACGCTAGAATTCACATTAAAAGTGTGATACTAGATTGATTTAGGGTTATGAGGAGGTTATTGTGGGGCTTTTAAAGAATTTGTTTAGTAAAAAAGAATCTTATCCGATGTATCTGTATTCAGAGAAAGAACTGAATGAATATGAGGAGCATGTGACCAAGCACTTCGGAGAGTTCAAGGAAGTGTTTCATGAAATGGTTTCTCCGGACGTTCACTTGGATGTAATCATTATTGAACCTACGGAAGACGAACCCTATTACAAGCTTATTACAGAAGGTGCGGGAGCATATAGACAGAATGCACCAAAGGAGTATGTGGATAGTAAGGGACATTATGCTGAGTATATGATTTTTCTTCCTGCTGATTGGAATATTAAATCTAATGAAATGAGCTACTATTGGCCTATCGGGGAATTAAAAAAGATTGCCAGATTACCAATTGACTGTAATACTTGGTTGGGAGCAGGTCATACCATTCATTCTAACGCAGATATGGAGCAGATTGACGAAAGCACAAAGTTAAATAGCTTTATGCTTCTATGCGGGTTAGACAAGGATGCCAAACAATGCGAATTAAGATTAAAATCCGGTAAGTTGATTAACTTTTATTTGTTGATGCCACTTTATCAGGAAGAACTGGACTACAAGCTTAACAATGGTTATGAGGCGTTCATGAACTTAGTTCCGGATGAAGATTTGCCTCCGATAGTGAATCCGAACAGGGCTAACTATGTAAAAAAGTAAAGATGATGATAGAGAGTGTTTGATAAAGCGCTGTAGCAGGATCAAACGAAGGAGAAATATGAAAAAAATTGGTTTGGTGGGCGGTACGGGCCCTGAGTCGACATTAATGTATTATAAAGAACTCAATACAAGAATCGATAAGCTGACAAAGGGCGAAGCTATGCCTGATATCGCAATTGAGAGTGTTAACTTTAGAAAGGCCTGGGGACTTGTCTCTAACGGAAAAAATGATGAGCTAACGGATTATCTTTCTGAAAAAGTTGAAGGTCTTAAATCCTGTGGGGCTGATATCATTGCCCTTACGGCCGGAACCATGCATATCGTGTATGACGAGGTCGCAAAGAAAACGGGAGTATCCCTTGTAAGCATTCCCAAAGCAGTTTGTGACGAGGCTGTAAAAAGAAACCTTAAGACAGTTGGTCTTTTGGGTACGGTTTTTACGATGGAAAAAGATTACATGAAGAAGGATTTTGTCAATGCAGGGATTAATGTAGTAATTCCGAATAAGCCGGAACGCGATTTAATAGCAAAAAGGATTCTTGATGAATTGGAACTTGGCGTCGTAAAAGAAAGCACTTTAAAAGAATTTACAGACATCATTAACAGGATGAAAAATGATGACGGCATTGAGGCTGTTATTCTAGGATGCACGGAGTTACCGCTTCTTTTAAATAATGATAACTGCCCTGTTTTATGCCTTGATTCGGTGGATATTCATTTGAACAAGCTGGTAGAACTTGCAATAGAAGAATAAAGAAAACGTAGAGGATTTTAAATGAAAATAGCAGTCAGCGCATGCCTTCTTGGTGAAAACTGTAAATATAATGGCGGAAATAATTTTTCCGAAAAGGTAAGTGAGTACGTTAAAGGCCATGAGGTGATTCCTGTTTGCCCGGAGGTTTTTGGAGGCTTACCGACTCCCAGAGAGCCTTCTGAAATTGTAGATGGAATTGTGCGTCATAAAGATGGCTCTTCAGTCGATATGGAGTTTCGAAAAGGCGCTGAGGCTGCTTTTAAAATCATAAAAGAAAAAGAAGTCGAACTTGTAATACTGCAATCAAGGAGCCCGTCCTGCGGAGTGAATACAATCTACGATGGCTCTTTTTCCGGAAAGATAATTAAAGGGCACGGTGTATTTGCAGAGATTTTGTTAAGAAAAGGAATAAAGATAATTGATGTCGCAGACTTGTAGCTTTTATACCACAAGTATAATGACAACTAAGCAATCCGCTTACCTTGTATGAGGCAAGCGGTTTTTTTAATAAGGAGGCCGATTATGGAATTCCGCTACGTTTCTTGGGTCAGGGTGCCTATATTTTTGGGTGGATACAGAAGAGTGAGAGGAAACTTATTGAAAAATACTTTAAAAATCCCAGGCAAGTATTTATAATGTACTTTGGTTAGCGGGGGCTAACGAGTGGAAGAAAAGACTTACCCGGGTCGCCTTGGAATGAAACTCGACAGGATTCGAACATGTGATGAACAATTTCGTATGTATGACCCTATAAAGGAGGAAAAATGAAAGCAGATTACAAAAATTGGATGCCAAAAGGAATGGTAGTGGGAAGCGGCTGCGGAGCGGCAGTGCTCTTGGTAGGAAGCATTGTATTTTCGCTGGTTCCGATTGCAGAGCCGGTTAAAAAGGTTCTTGTGCCAATATTGGTTGTATTAACGGCCTTTTTTGCACTTGTTACTGTCTGGATGTATCTTATGCACAGAGCCTTTTCGTATAACGGAAAAAGAAAGTTGTCAAAGCAGATAATAGAGGGAGTCGCATCATACGTGAAACTTCCCGATGGTGGAAAAGGTCTTGATGTCGGTTGCGGAAGCGGAGCATTAACCATAGCTTGCGCCAAAAGAAACCCGAAGGCTTCTTTTACCGGAATAGACAGGTGGGGCAAAGAATATGCTTCCTTTAGCAAGACTTTGTGCGAGAATAACTCTAAAGCTGAAGGCGTTGATAATACTTCTTTTATGCAGGGTGATGCCGTTAAGCTTCCATTTGAAGATGAGACATTTGATGCGGTAACCAGCAATTACGTATACCACAATATTCCGAGCAAAGACAGGCAGGCAATTCTTCTTGAAACATTGCGTACCCTGAAGAAGGGCGGCACCTTTGCTATACACGATATCATGTCAAAGATGAAATACGGAGATATGCAGCAGTTTGTGAAGAAACTAAAAGACATGGGATACACAGAAGTTAAGCTTGTGGACACAACAAACGGAATGTTTATGAGTAAATGGGAATCATCTTGGATGGGGCTTTCCGGTTCAGCTATCTTAATGGGAAAGAAATAGAACTGTATGATAATATGGTATTTGAAATAAAGTAAAGTACCATATCAGAGATTTAAAATGAAGAACGCCCTGTGCGATTATACATTCAGAAGAAAATAACTTGCGGGATTGACACTACTACGCATACGTAGTATGAAGAGAAGATAGAGGTCTGATGCCGGTAGTGCTGAATAACTGATATACGATGTTAAGTAGGAGCAATATGATAATACAAGAAGTTAATTTGAATGACCGGGTTCTTTCTACCTTGATTCGTCTATCCGAAGAATGGACGGCTGAGGAAAGCTGTTATGGGTATCGCCCCAATGATAAATCCGATATCGAGGGAAACAGAATCTTTTTAGCCAAAGAAAATGAAGATGTGGTAGGCTATCTTTTCGGCAAAGTCTATCCCTCAAAAAGCATGAAATCCATTATGCCCGAGGGCACACCATATTTCGAAGTTGAAGAATTATACGTGGTTCCGAAGAAACGCTCACAAGGCATTGGCGAGAAGCTCTTTAAATACGCAGAAAACGCAGTTAAGGATGAGGCCGAGTACATGGTCCTTAGTACTGCCACCAAGAACTGGAAAGCGATATTCCATTTCTACATCGATGAGCTTGACATGACATTCTGGAGCGCTAGGCTTTTTAAGAAAATAGAAGCGGATTAAGCATACATAAAGAGGATGGAGGATTGCATACAAGCATTCCTCCATATTTTTTTATAAAAAATAGTTGACAAACGCAACTAATGCGAATATCATCTATCAAAAGGAGAAAGAAACCATGGACAAAATACAACAGTTTCGTGAATATACAAGAGAACTTGAATGTCATCTTGATAATATGAATAAAACGGATTGCTGCCAGTGTAGCGTTAGCAAGGCAGAGTGTTTCTTGGTGGTAGAAATCGGAAGGAAACCCGGAATCTGCATTAAAGAATTGGCGAGCATTTTAAAGATAGATAAAAGCGGAGTAAGCCGAAGTGTTGAGGAACTTGTGAAAAAGGGTTTTGTTACAAGGGAACCTTCTAAGGCTGACAGGCGAAGCGTAGTTTTAAAGCTTACTGAGAGCGGACAAACCAGATTTGAAAAAATAGAGAAAGACATGTACGCAGAGTTTGGAAAGGTCTTTTCCGTGATTGAAAAGAGCGACAGAGACAAAGTCTTAGAGGCTTTGAAAATATATAATGAGGCATGCAGAAAGGTAGAAGAAAATGATAAGAGAGATGACAAAGACTGACTGGGAGAGAGTTTCAGAGATTTATAAGCAGGGATTACTTGGAGGAAAGTCGACTTTTAATACAGAGTGCCCTTCCTTTGAAGAGTGGGATAAAGGACACATAAAAGAATGTAGATATGTATACGAAGAAGAAGGAAAAGTAACAGGTTGGATTGCAATCAGTCCTACATCGAGTCGAAGCGCATATAGAGGATGCGTTGAAATGAGCGTTTATGTAGACGAAAACTATCGCGGTAAAGGAATCGGCACTAAGCTTATAAAGAAACTGATTGAAGAGGCAACAAACGCAGGATATTGGAGCATTTATTCAGCTATCTTTTCTATCAACGAAGCAAGTATTAAGGTACACAAGAAGTGCGGCTTTCGCGAAATAGGATACAGAGAGCGAATCGCCAAAGACAGATTTGGAAATTGGCAGAACACGACGCTCATGGAATACAGGATGTCTTAAGTAGATTTTGTTATGGCAGTTACATAAAAGAAAAGCAAATTATATACAAAGAATAACTATAGGGTAGGAGATGTGATTATATGTTTAAAATTAATGAATCAAAAGATTACGAAGTAATAAAAGACTTATTTAAAGAATACTCTCAGATTAAAGGCGCCGAAGGCTGCTTTGTTTCTTTTGAGAAGGAACTTTCTGATTTGGGAGGTTTTTACGCAGGTGGAGCAATATTGCTGGGATATGAAGATGAAGTTCCGGTCGCTTGCATTGCTATAAGAAAAATAGATGATGACAAGTGTGAAGGAAAACGCTTGTTTATTAAGCCTGAGTACAGAGGCAAGGGCTACGCCAGGAAAATGATGAATGCCATGCTTGAAGAGGCAAAGAAACTTGGCTATAAGGAACTGTGCTTTACCACAAGGCCTGAGGTAATGGCTATTGGCTATGGCTTATATAAAAGAATGGGCTTTGAAGAGCTTAAATGCGAGGACGGCGTTGCTTATATGAGAATGATTTTATAAAGAAACCGGAATAAAGAAGCTATATTTGAAGAGTTAGGCTTTTTAAGAAGATATGAGAGGACTGCAGTCTATAGATGAGGAAAACACTTGTAAAAGAAGCGAAGGAGGGATAGAATTTTTTTAGGATATGGTTAGCGATGGCTAACAGCAGGAGCGGTTATTATGCTGAAATAGATGTGTGATTACCGGATTGTGCCTGATTTATTAAAAGAACCCCGGTAATGATTGGAGGCAATTAATGTTATTAACTATATTTTTGGCAATTGTTTTTTGCGTGGCAATCACGATAATGATGTTTGCCGCAGTTGCTTTTATTCAGGATAAGAAACTGTTTTCTTCGGCTCCAAAGGAATTTCAAAAAGTCATAGTGCCAAGAGATAAGGAACTCTTTTACGGAGCAAAAGCGATAGGGTGGACCTTCATGGTGTTTAGCTTTCTCTTGATACTTGGCGTAGGTGTGATAGCCATCTTCGACGGATTTAGAAGCGGCTATTCCTTTTGGCAGTTCTTTACGCGATTTTACTTAATCTTTGCAATCTATAAAATCTATGACATGGTCTGCTTTGACTATTTTCTTCTTATGAAATTTCATTTCTTTCAATTTTATTTTCCTGAAATTGAGAGCGTAACAGGAGGAAGAAAATACGGATACAACATAAAGAGCCAGCTTATAAAGCTCCTTATCATATTCCCTGCGGCATCTGCACTTGCAGCATGGATATGCTCTTTTTTCTAAAAAGAAACCGAAATAAAAATATGTTATCTATAGTGGGAGGATATTTATGAAATCAAAGCAAAGAATACTATTTGGATGTTATGCCATGGTACTTGCCATAATCGGCGATTACCTTTTGGGCTATGGAACCATTGGCACGACGTCGGACCCGAATGCATACATGGGAATATCATGGAATGTGGCGCCTGACTGGAGGTATACGGTTTCTTCCATCCTGGGATTTGTCTGCGCTGCCATGTTTGCCTATGCAGCGACAGAACTTTTTAAGGTTTTAGAAACAAACTATAACGTTAAGAATTCTAAGCTTTATATGCTTTTTAAGATAGCAAACTGGGGCGGAATCCTCTACTTTGCTTTTATTCACATAGGTATATGTATTTTACCGGTTGTTTTTAATGCAGGAATGGAGGCAACAGGTGATGTAAAGGCAGCGGTCGATATGACAATAAGGGTGCTTAAAAGTGAAGCCATTCCGATGATTCTTGGATTTATTGTATGCGATCTTTTTGTAACAATCGGATGGATTGGAATGGTTCTAAAGGGCATGCTTCCCGTAAAGAAGTGGATGCTTATTTGCTGTCCTGTTTTTGGAGTCCTTTTTGGAAACTTGCTTAATCTGATAGCGGAAGGCCTTGATTCCGGAACAGAATCATTTGGATGGTTGACCCTTTATCTGGTGTGTGCCCTTACACTTACTGAAAGAGAAAAGAAAAAGCAATAATGGGCCGAGAATAAAGAAGGTGTTGACAAGATAACAGTGTTATGTAATACTGTGACAGTAACGTATTATTATTTCTGAAACTCTTTTACTAAAACTATGCAGGATGAAAAGCAAACAAGACAAAAGCTGATAGAATGCGCAAAAAAAGAATTTCTGGAGAAGGGCTACACAAAGGCGTCTCTTCGAAGCATTTGTGCAGATGCCGGAGTGACTACCGGTGCTTTGTATTTTTTCTTTGAAAATAAGGAAGATCTCTTTGCAGCGATAGTTGACCCACCGTTAAACGGGCTTAAAAGCATTCTTTATAAGCATTTTAAAGAAGATGAAGAGGAAATAGCCACAATCGATTCCATAGAAGGAATCGATATGGATCATACCGAGATAAGCGACAAAATAGTAGGATATATATACGATAATTACGACAGCTTTATGCTGCTTATCACCAAAACCGAGAATACGGTCTATGAAAATGTAGTTGACGAATTTGTCTCAATGCTTGAAAAGTCGATTCCTTTGACAATGGTTAAACTTAAGGGATACAGAATCGATGAATACATGTCACATTGGATGTCACATATTTCCATGGATGCTTTTATTCACGTTATAAAGCATGAAAAGGATGTTAATAAAGCAAAGGCAAGGCTTCGAGCTATCTTAAATTACCTGGTGATGGGCTGGGTGCAGCTGGCGCTTATAAAAGAATAAAACAGGAATAAATTAACCGCTTCCTTTAAGTATCAAAAAGGGAAGCGGAAAAAAATAACAATAACATAACAGTGTTATGTTGAGCATAAAGTGGATCAGGAGGGAATTATGTATTTAGAGATTAAAAATGTCAAAAAAAGTTATGGCACGGGCGGAAGCTATGTGCAGGTCCTAAAGGGCGTAAATACAGGAGTTGAAAAGGGGCAGATGTGCGTTATACAGGGGACTTCGGGATCTGGAAAGTCCACCCTTCTTAACTGCATCGGAGGGCTTGATGTTATGGATTCAGGATCCATCAGAGTGGACGGAACGGAGGTCTTTGGCATGAAGGGCGACGCCCTCTCCGATTACAGAAGAGATAACTTAGGTTTTATTTTTCAGTTTTACAACCTTGTTCCGAACCTTACGGTAAAAGAAAACATTCAGGTCTGCGAATACCTTACAAAGGATCCCCTTGATATGAATGAGCTTCTTGATGTGCTTGGATTAACAGAGCATCAAAACAAGTTTCCCGCGCAATTATCCGGCGGGCAGCAGCAAAGATGCGCCATTGCCAGAGCGCTTATAAAGAATCCTAAGCTCTTACTTTGTGATGAACCTACGGGCGCACTTGATTCAAATACATCCAGAGATATTTTGGTGCTTTTAGAAAAGATAAACGCAAAGTACGGAACCACAATGCTGATTGTCACCCATAACAATTCCATAAAGAACATGGTTCATAAGGTAATCTATCTTAAGGACGGAATTGTAAAAGAGGAATACATGAATGAGACAAGAGTGCCTGCTTGCGAATTGGAGGACCTGTAATGAATAAGATACTTAGAAAAAGGTTTCCTCGTCAGATTAAGGCAGATTTCTTTAGACTAGGTTCCTTGTTTTTGATGATTGCTCTTTGCATGTATATCGTCATTTCTCTTATCGATGCTGCCGAAGTTATAATCAGAGGCACACAAAAGAACCAGATTGACTCTTGCCTTGAAGACGGACAGTTTACGGTCTTTAATGCTTTGACAGATTCTCAGTTACAAGCGATAAAAGAAACCGGTGTTACCATTGAACCCCATATAAGCTATGATTTGACTCTTGATGACGGCTCTGTCATTCGTGTTTTTAAAAACAGGGATCTGATAGATAAGGTGGTGCTTGATAAAGGTAAAGAAGCCATCTTGGATAATGAGATTGTCCTTGAAAAAAGATACTGCGAAAAGAAAGGCATAAGTGTCGGCGATAAGCTAAGTATCGGCGGCGAAGATATAACCGTGACAGGAATCGGAAGCAGTGTTGATTATGATGCGGTATTAAGGAAACTATCCGATACCGCCGTAGACAGTAATGTTTTTGGAACAGGGTTTACTTCCGAGGACGGTTTTAATCATCTTAAAAACATAGGTAAGGCAGGGACCGAGGAACTTACCTACGCCTTTTTACTGAAAGATGCCATGAGTTCCGATGATTTAAAGGAGATGATTAAAGGCTTTGACTTTGACTATAAAACCGTAGATGACCCTTATTATCTGGAGATGCTTGAAGATACGTACGGTAAAAAAGACGAGATAACAGACGGAATAAAGGAGCTTACCGACGGGGCCAAAGAACTTAATGATGGAGCAAATGAGCTTAAGGAGGGCGCTGAGAAGCTTTACTCAGGTGCTGAAGCGCTTAAAATGGTGGCTCCTAACTTATATGACGGAATCGGTGAGCTTAAAGAGGGAACAGATGAATTAAATGACGGCACTAAAGAGCTTTACGACGGGGTGCTTGAACTTAAGGAAAAATCGGATGAATTAATAGATGAAATATTCACAGAATCTCCCAACAACCTTACCGCGTTCTTGCTTAGCGAAGATAACTTAAGAGTTGGAGGTGCGGCAGGAGACATTGAGATAAATAAGTTAGTCGGAATGGTGGCGGGTATTGTGGTTATCGTTCTTTTTACATATGTTTTGTCTGTATTTGTGATACATCAAATACAGGAAGAAAGCAGCACCATAGGCGCACTCTATGCTCTTGGCGTAAAGAAAAAGGACTTAATTAGACACTACATTTTTATGCCCACAGTAATTTCTTTTCTCGGAGGAGCTCTGGGAGCCGCATTTGGATTAAGCGGAATCGGAAGCGAGTGGCAAATGTCTGACTCATTTAATTACTATTCAATCCCTGCCTTTGAAAAAGTGATTCCGCCTTACTTAATAGTATACGCATTGGTAATGCCGCCTTTGGTGAGCGTAATTGTAAATTTCCTTGTCATAAACAAAAGCCTGTCAAGGACCGCTCTTTCTCTTATTAGAAACGAGCAGAAAATATCAAAATCAAAGGACATTCCCCTTCCAGATATGCCCTTTATGAGAAAGTTTAAAATAAGGCAGATGCTTAGAGAAAGAAGAATAGCGGTGACGGTAGTTATCGGAATGGCAATTTCTTTACTCATATTTATGCTGGGACTTAATTGTTACGTATTATGTAAAAGCATCGGAGAGCGCTCAAGTTTAGATACCAGATACAATTACATGTACACCTATAAGTATCCTTCGAAAGAAGTCCCGGGAGGTGGCGAAGCATGTTTTGCTACCACCCTTCAAAAAGAAAGCTTTGGGTACACCCTTGATGTGACCGTAATGGGAATTGACGATGATAATCCATATATTCAGGTAAAGCCCGTAAAGGGAAAGAACAAAGTGGTGGCTTCCGATGCTGTTTCTGAAAAATACGGCCTTAGAGTCGGAGATAAGTTGATACTTACCGATAAAGCGGAAGATATGGACTATTGCTTTACGGTAGAAAAAATCGTGCCATATTGTGTGGGTCTTACAGTGTTTATGGACATAGAGAGCGCAAGGGAGCTTTTTAATAAAGACGAAGATTTTTATAACGTGGTCATGGCAGATAAAGAGCTTAACATAGAAGAAGGAAGAATATATGCTGTCACCACCAAAGCGGACGTGGATAAAGCATCGGGAATATTTGTGGATCTAATGGCACCGCTTTTTACGCTTTTAATGATCATGAGCTCTGTGGTATTTTGCCTCGTGATATTCCTAATGACGTCAGTAATGATCGACAAGGCTTCTTTTGGCATATCTTTAATGAAGATAATGGGCTTTAACAAAAAGGAAGTAAAGAAACTGTATTTGGATGGAAACAAAGTGGTGATAATGCTTGGGGCACTCATAAGCATTCCCATTGCCAAATTGATTACAGATAAGATGTTTCCCATGTTTGTATCAAACGTAGCCTGCGGCATACCTCTTTCTTTTAAATGGTACTATTACCCAATCATTTGGATTGCAATAATGGTTTTCTACAGCCTGGTTAGTTTCCTTCTTACCGGAAAGCTTAACCGCATGACGCCCGCAGAGGTGCTTAAAAACAGAGAATAACGCAGTTTTAAAGGGCCAAGAAAAAAACTTGGCTCTTTTTTATTTTAGGGCTTGACCATGACGTTACGTAATAGTTTATGATAAGCTTACACGTGAAGGAGACAAGGCTATGAAAACAGTAAATGAAGTAAGTAAATTAACAGGCGTGAGTATACGCACACTGCAATATTACGATAAGATTGGGCTCTTAAAACCGGCGGAGTATACCGAGTCCGGATACAGGCTGTATGACGATGCGGCCTTAGAGCGCCTGCAACAGATTTTATTGTTTAGAGAGCTTGAGTTTCCGCTAAAGGATATCAAGGATATCGTAACCAGATCTGATTTTGACAAAAGAAAAGCACTTGATCAGCAGATAGAGCTTCTTAAGTTAAAGAAAGAGCATTTCGAAAATCTGATTGACATGTGCAAAGGATTAAAATTGAGAGGAGTGAGACACTTGGATTTTAAAGCATTTGATTCAAGCAAAATAGACGAATACGCAAAGAAAGCAAAAGAGCAGTGGGGAAAGACCCCTGAATTTAAGGAGTTTGAGGAAAAGGATAAGAAGCGAAGCAAGAGGGACAAAGAAAACATGATGGCAGACTTTATGGAAATCTTTAAAGAGTTTGGCGCCATGAAGGAAGAAGACCCTGCATCAGAAAGAGTGCAGAAGCAGGTTGAAAAGCTTAAAAACTTTATTACTGAAAACTTCTATAACTGCACTAACGAGATTCTTTCAAGCCTTGGTAAAATGTATGCCGGTGGCGGTGAATTTACCGAAAACATTAATAAAATGGGTGGCGTGGGAACAGCCGAATTTACTTATAAGGCGATTGAATACTTCTGTAAATAAAATGGCTTCCCACCTCAAATCTAAGCGCAACTTGGACATGACCGTTCTTTTAAGCTAAAATAATATAGACGCGAAAACTAATCTTAAATTATGAGGTGGGACATGAAGAAAAAAGGATTAATTATAGGTTTGGGAGTGGTGATTGCTTTAATTGTAGCAGGAGGGCTTATCGTAAAAAACTTTGTAAAAGTGGACAAAGAAAACGGGTCAGTACAGATTATAGGTGGTGCGGACGGGCCGACTTCCATATTCATAGCTGGGAAAATCCCTGATGACAATTCTTCGATTGAGGATGTAAGCATTATGGAAAATGAGGAAGAAGAAAACGAGGAGGTTGCTGCTACAATGAAATTAAAAATAGACGGCGTGGAAGTGCCTGTAACATGGGAAGAAAATGATTCGGTTTCAGAACTTACAGATTTAAAGCCTATAACTATTGAAATGTCCAAGTATGGTGGTTTTGAGCAGGTAGGCCCCATAGGAAAAAGCATAACAAGCAACGATAAAAAGATAACCACAAGTTACGGAGACATCGTTCTTTACGCAGACGACCAGATAGTCGTTTTTTACGGAAGCAACACCTGGGAGTACACAATGCTTGGCCACATTGATATGACAAAAGAAGAGCTTACGGATTTGCTTGGAAATAAAAACGTAACTATTGTGCTTGAATAAGCGGGGGAAGAAAATGATCACTGTAAATCTTTACTATACGGGAACAAACGGAAATGCAAGAAAATTTGCACAAGAAATGGAAAAGAGCGGAACAGCTGCGAAAATCCGTGCTGAAAAAGGGAATGTAAGATATGAGTATTTCTATCCCGTAAACGATCCTGAGACGGTTCTTTTAATCGATGCATGGGAAAGCCAGGAAGCAATCGATGTGCATCATGCTTCACCGATGATGGAAACCATTATTAAGCTTAGAGAAAAGTACGACCTTCACATGAAGGTTGAAAGATATGTTTCTGAGGATTTGCCGGAAACTGATGAAGGATTTATAAGAAAATAGAGAGCCGATATCTTTCAAATTGTTGTTAATTCATATGAGTTAATATTCTAATATGGATTAATTTCGAACAATTTTGAAGGATGGCAATCATGATTAGAGACAAGAAAAGCAAAAGAGCAGTGATTAATTTCGGGGTGTCACTATTACTTATACTTATTCTGTGTGTCTTTAGTATTTTAAGAGTCAATAAGTATAACAGTACCGTGCATCAGGAGTCGTTTTCCGGTGATATTCTTTTCTCGGAAGACTATGAAACGGATAATGATTGCTCAATAAGGGCTATCCCCAGAGACAGCACTTGGACGAAAGTATTTGACTTTAATAATGAGGGGCTTAAAGACCATAACTACAGGGCTTATACCTACGATTTTCCCATAAGAAACAATACCGGCGATGAGATTGCAGATTTTTCTTTTACATTGCATTTTGACAAAGAAGTATTTTTGCTTTCCGCCTGGAACGGATCATTAAAGATTCACCAACTTGGTGAAGAAAGAAAATACGTTGAAACGGTGCCCGACTTAAGAGATTTTCATCCTTTAAACTACTCTTTTGATACGGTTACATTTGACGGCGAGACTCTTATACGAATGAAAGAGGGAGACTTCTTTGAATATCTTCCAAGCTCCAATGAAAATGCCATGGAAGTGCCCTTAGAGCCTTTCGAGGGAACCGTTCCCGGAGTGATTTTGTATGCGCCCATCGGTGAAGTAATCGACGGATGGACTGTTGATATTGAGTATAGATTCAACCGACTTATTACAAAGGACCTATTCTTTAGATTATCCCTTGTGGGACTGTTTCTTTGGCTGATAGCAGGCATAAGTTATTTAATCACATCCGCTCAGATTAAAAAGTATAAGCTTCGCCATGAGCGAGACAACGAGCTTATTCATGAATCCATAGAAACATTTACAGGATTTATAGATGCAAAGGACACTTACACAAAGGGCCATTCAAACAGAGTTGCCGAATACACAAAGTTGATTGCAAAAGAAATGGGATATTCGGAGGAAGAGCTTGATAGGATTTATTGCATAGCACTTCTTCATGATTGCGGCAAGATCGGCGTGCCCGACAGCATCCTTAAAAAGCCCGGCAAACTTGATGATGAAGAATTTGCGGTAATTAAGTCTCATACCGTAAGAGGCGGAGATATTCTTAAAAACTTTAAGAGCCTTAAAGGCGCGGAAGAAGGAGCCTTATACCATCATGAGCGCTATGACGGAAGAGGCTATCCTGAAGGAAAAGCGGGCGAAGACATTCCGTTAATCGCCAGAATGATTTGCGTTGCGGATTCTTTTGACGCCATGAACTCAAACAGAGTCTATAGAAATAAGCTGACCAAAGAAACCATTATCGAAGAAATCGAAAAGAATAAGGGCAAGCAGTTTGACCCCAACATGGCAGACATTTTCTTAAGACTTATAAGAGAGGGCAAAGTAGAAATAGGATAAATATAACACTTTGTTATGAAAGGGTATTCCCGAAAGGAATACCCTTTTTTAGTATATGTGGTAAACTTATGGTAAATAAGTAAAGAAAAAAGAAGCAAGAGAATGAAGAATACTTATAAAACAAAAGCAAGAGAAGTGATAATTGCATACTTAGAGAGCCATAACGATAAAAGGTTTACGGCAAGGGAAATTTTTGAAGCTGTAAGTAAAGAAGAAGCGGGCATAGACCGCACCACCGTGTACAGAAACCTTGACAGGCTTTATGAGGGCGGGGAGCTTTTAAAGTTTAAAGAACCAAATCAAGACGCCTGGTTTTATCAGTATTCAAAAGAACATGAACATTGCAACAAGCATATGCACGGACAATGCAGTGTTTGCGGCAAGATATTTCATTTGGACAAAGACTTTGTAAATGAGTTTTCTGAAAAACTTTTAAATGAGTATGGGCTTGATATGGACCCTTCAAAGACAGTCATTATAGGAACTTGCAGTGACTGTAGACATATAAGAAAAAAATAATTTGCAACAGATTTGCAAATCTATTGACAAAGATGCAACCGGTGCTATAATATGCAACTGTGTTGCATTTTTTGTTTTGCGACAAAGTATAAAGGAGAAAAATATGTCTACAAAAGAAGTACCTATAGTGATTATTACCGGCTATCTTGGCTCGGGTAAGACCACTTTAATGCAAAACATTTTAAAACAGGAAAAAAGAAAAATTGCGTTAATTGTTAATGATATGGGAAGCATCAACATCGATGCTTCGATTTTAAATAAGACAGGAAATCAGGTGGCTCAGATCGAGATGGTGGAAATGCAGAATGGCTGTATCTGCTGCACCCTTCGAGACGAATTTATGGCTGAAATCGAGAGACTTTCAAAAGATAAAAGCATCGAAGCAATCTTCGTGGAGGCTTCGGGCATAAGCGAACCTTCTTCCATTGCCGGCGCTTTTTTAAACTATGTGGAATCTACTGAAAGCACAAGAGTATATTTAAAGGCAGTGGTATCGGTTGTGGACGTAGACAGAATCTACAGAGAGTTTCTTCATAGCCTTTCTTCAGGCGATGAGGCAGAGGATGGAGACATCATAAATCTCATCATGGACCAGATTGAATTTTGCAATCTTTTAATCCTTAATAAAACCGATTTATTGGATGAAGCTCAGCTTAAAGAAGTAAAGGTCGGTTTACGAGGCCTTCAGCAGGAAGCGGAAATGATTGAGTGCGTTAACGGAAACGTGGATCTTGATGTGATTCTTAACAGAGAAGACTTCGATTTTGACGAAGTTGAAATGTACAGCGCCGTTCAAAAGGCAATCAATAACTGCGAGCATGAAGACGAAAAAGCCTGCGTGGATGAATACGGAATCTCTTCATTTGTGTTTGAAGAAAGAAAACCCTTTAACCGCGAAGCTTTTAATAAGCTTGTGGAAGACTATCCGGAAGCACTTATTCGCTCAAAGGGATATATCTGGTTTTCGGACGATTGGGAGCATGTTCAGCTTTTTGAGCAGGCAGGAAGAAACGCTTCCATCACCGAGCTTTCCGAATGGGTGTCTGCTTGGCCAAAGGAAGAGCTTGATAAAGTGGTGGCAGACTTCCCCGACTTAACCGATGACTGGGACAAAACCTATGGAGACAGAATAAATCAGGTTGTTTTCATCGGTAAAGGATTTGAAAAAGCTGATATAGTGAAGCTTTTATATGATTGCATAGAAGAGGCCGTTTAACAAAACGGTTTCTTTTTGCATAAAGAAAACGAGGTGAATCACAGTGGGAACCGTATTTTTTGTAAACGGCTTTCTTGAAGCGGGAAAAACAACTTTCATAAAAGAATTACTAAAAAGAGAATCCTTCAAAATTCCCGGAAAAACCCTCATCCTTCTTTGCGAAGAAGGGGACGAAGAATACAGTGATGAAGAATTAAAGGCATCGAATTCTGCCTTGGAGCTTATTGAAAAAAGAGAAGATTTCAACGAAGACAATCTGATTGAGATAGAGAAAAAGTATAAGCCCGAGAGAGTGATAGTTGAATACAACGGAATGTGGGACAGAAAGAATCTTGAGTTTCCCTGGTACTGGAAAGACGTAATGGAAATAGCGATTTTTGATGCCACCACATTTAAGCTGTATTCAGACAATATGCGCTCAATTCTTGCAGAGCAGGTGCGACGCGCAGAGCTCGTTTTCTTTTATAAAGCTGATGAAGCGCGGGATAAACTTTCCCTATACGCAAGAAATATTAAGGCTATTAACAACAGCGCGGCCTTTGTTTTTCACGGAAAGAAGGGAGATATCATCTTAGATCCCGATGAAAATCTACCATACGACATAAGCAAGGACGAACTTGACCTAAGCGAAGAAAGCTTTGCGGTTATGTGCATGGATTCCTTGGAAAGATATGAACTATATAAGGGAAAGAAAGTGCATTTTAAAGCCAAGGCCTTTAAGATGAAGGATGGCGGTGACTTGGAATTTATTGCAGGAAGCTTTGTTATGACCTGCTGTGAAGCGGATATGTCTTTTATGGGAATTATCTGCGGATACCCAAAGGCTCATGAACTTGAAAACAAGGAATGGGTGGAAGTTACGGGAATCCTTAGAACCATATATGATGAGGAGCTTGGAAGAGAACTTCCTGCCTGCAGGGTAATCGAATTAAAAAGAGGGGTAGAACCGGGAAAAGATTTTGTTTCTTTGGTTTAGCGCAAAGAAACAAATGTTGAAAAAGGCGTGAGAGCGTGTATAATATGATTGAGTTAGCGAGTGCTAACATAGATACACAAAAAGGTGACACATATGTATAAAACAACGATAAAAGTAGACGGAATGATGTGCGGCATGTGCGAAGCCCACGTTAACGACGCCTTAAGAAATGCATTCCCGGAAGCAAAGAAAGTCAAAAGTTCTCACACAAAAGGAGAAACCGTTTTATTATCAGAAGCGGCTCCAAATGAAGATAAGGTCAAAGAAACCATCGAAAAGACAGGATACACATTTGTTTCTTTAAACTCACAGGTATATGTTAAGAAACTGTTTGGACTGTTTTAAAGCGGCAATGTAGCCTAAATCTTTCTTAAATGCTACTATGAAAGAAGTAAGGCATTAGCTTAAGGGAGATAAGCCGTGATCCTATATCATACAAGTGATACTGAAATTAAAGATCCCGACATTTTCCATGGCCGGAAGAACGCAGATTTCGGGCAGGGCTTTTATTTAACGCCCGATAAAGACTTTACCTACAGGTGGGCAAAGAAAGATGCTGTTGTAAATATATATGAGTTTAAAGAAACCGATCTTGACGTCAAAGTCTTTAAAAGAAGTAAAGAATGGTTTGAGTATATATTTAATAACAGAAGAGCGAAGGATAGCCTTAATAAAGACGTAATCATAGGCCCTATCGCAAATGACACTATTTTCGAGACTCTGGGTGTATTAAGCAGCGGATTTATAAAGCCTGAAGATGCCATGAAGCTTTTAAAGGTGGGGCCTGAATACATTCAGGTTGCAATTAAGACTGAGAAAGCAAAAAAGAATCTTAGATTTATAGAATCTAAAAAAATAGAAAAGCTAGATGATGAAACCAAACAGAAAGAGCAGGATGAATATTTGAAGGCTCTTTCAAAAGAACTTGAAAAGATAATGGATTAGACAAGGCAGGCACCGGCTTGCCTTGTTTTTCTTTACAGAAAGCCTTTTTGCCTATATTATGTTTTAAGTAATTGTAAACTTTTAGTTTGAAAGAAATATTATGAAAGAAATATCCATAGAAGAGTTTTCTAAATTAAATAAAGACGATTATGTCTTAATCGACGTAAGAGATGAAGGCTTAAGACACTACGGTACTATTCCCGGAGCCATTGCTATAGAAATAGACGGAGAAATCGAAGCAGTAAATAAAAAAATAGAAGAGCTTCCAAAGAATAAAAAACTGATTTTTTATTGCGAAGTAGGAAGAAAGACAAGAGACTTTGAAGAGGACGGGCTTCCCGATGGCTACGACGTTTATAGCTTAGAGGGCGGATACGTAGGGTACGTACGAAGCAAAGTTTCTGATGATAAAGACATCGAAGAAAAGAAACAAAAGGCAGAAGAAAGCATAAGAAAGAAGTTTCATAAGCAGCTTTTTACTCCATTTGCAAAGGCTTGTAAAACCTATAAGCTTATTGAAGAAGGCGACAAAATCGCAGTTTGCATCTCGGGCGGAAAAGACTCAATGCTTATGGCAAAGCTCTTTCAGGAAATCCAAAAGCACAGACAGTGTAACTTTGAATTAGTGTTCCTTGTTATGGACCCGGGATACAATAAAGACAACAGAGCTTTGATTGAGAGTAACGCAAAGGCTTTAGGAATCCCTGTCACCATATTTGAAAGCACCATTTTTGATGCCGTTGACACAATCGAAAAAAGCCCTTGCTATATCTGCGCCAGGATGAGAAGAGGCTACCTTTACAGTAGGGCCAAAGAACTTGGATGCAATAAGATTGCCTTAGGACACCACTACGATGATGTAATCGAGACAATTTTAATGGGTATGCTTCACGGTGCCCAGATTCAGACCATGATGCCAAAGCTTCACAGCACAAACTTTGAAGGCATGGAACTTATAAGGCCCCTTTACCTTGTAAGGGAAAGTGACATCTGCGCTTGGCGTGATTATAACGATTTACATTTCTTACAGTGCGCTTGCCACTTTACGGACACCTGCACCACATGTCATGAAGACGGCACCACATCTTCTAAGAGGTTAGAGACCAAGAAACTGATCGCAGCCCTAAAGAAAGATAATCCTTTTGTGGAATCAAACATCTTTAGAAGCGTAGAAAATGTAAACCTTGATACGGTGATTGAATACAAAAAAGGCGGGGAGCGTCACAACTTCCTTGATGAATATTAAAAGTTAATAAAAAAGCCGTCTGTGGCATAAATACGGGCGGCTTCTTACTTGACAAAATAAATTGAGCACAATATAATAGGACACAAGTTAAAAGGAGGCGCAGTATGGAAAATGTAGCTGTAAGATTTTGTTCAAAGACAAAATCCGGTAACACAAAAAGAATCGCAATCGCCATAGCCGAAGGCGCAGGCGTAAAAGCGATAAGCATAAGCGATGAGCCAAAGCTTAGTGAAAAAGTTGACGTTTTATTTTTGGGCGGGGCACCCTATGCAAACATTATGGCGCCTGAACTTAAAAAATATGCTGAGAGCTTAACACCTGAAACAGTGGGAAAAGTTGTATTGTTTACAACCTCCAACTGGTCAAGGCGAACAGTTAGAGCATTAAGGAAAATGCTTAAAGAAAAAGGAATAGAGGTGGCAGGAAAGTACTTCTATGCCCAGGTGTTTAACATAGCGGGAAGACTTGATGCCGCAAGAAAATTCGGAGAAAAAATGAAGGCTTAAATGCCTTTTATAAGTCTTTAGACAGAAAGAAAAGAAAATGGATAAGGAATTTGATATTCAAAGTTACATGACAAGGGGCGTTGAAAGAGTGGTGGCCGATGCATTAAAAGCCACTGTCAAAAACCCCAGAGAGAGCGCTTATTTACTTAAGTTTGCTGCGGCAAGCAAGAAAGCATCAAAGAAAAGAGCAAAGGCCGAAGAAACGGGAGAGCACATTCCTCCCTTCTTAATCGCAAGCGTTACATCAAGCTGTAACTTACACTGCGCAGGCTGCTATTCAAGATGCAATGGCGCAACAAATGATAAAGAAGCCGAAAATCAGTTAACAGGCGACGAATGGAAGAAAGTATTCGATGAAGCGGAAGATCTTGGCGTAAGCTTTATCCTTCTTGCGGGAGGAGAGCCCTTGCTTAGATATGATGTAATTGAAGAAGCTTCAAAGAAGCCCGGGATTTTATTCCCGATTTTTACAAACGGAACCTTCATAGGCCCTAAGTACATGGACGTGTTTGATGAGCACAGAAACTTAATTCCTGTACTTAGCATAGAAGGCGATAGAGTAAAAACAGATACAAGACGTGGCGAAGGCGTGTATGATAAATTGATAGAAGCCATGGATAGCTTAAAAGAAAAAGACTTGATCTTTGGCGCTTCCGTAACGGTCACAAGTGAAAATTTGAGGGAAGTTACCTCTGAAGAGTTTTTAAACACTCTTTCAAAGAGAGGCTGCAAATTGGTGATTTACGTAGAATATGTACCGGTTACGGATGAGAGCACCGACCTTGCTCTTTCAGACAGTGAGAGAGATGCGCTTTTGGAAAGTGTTAACAGGATCAGAAAAGAAAACGAGGAAATGGTATTTGTTTCTTTCCCCGGAGATGAAAAGAGCTCAGGCGGATGTATCGCTGCGGGAAGAGGTTTCTTTCACATTAACTCCCACGGCGGAGCGGAACCTTGTCCATTCTCACCTTACTCTGACGTAAATGTCAGAAACACTTCATTGAAGGAAGCCCTTCATTCGAAACTGTTTACGCTTTTAAAAGAAAATGATATTCTTGCAGATGACCACAAGGGTGGCTGCGTGCTCTTTGAAAAGAGAGAATTGGTGGAAGAACAGCTTGCAAAAGCAGGCGGGTTAAAATAGATATTTTGGAGGGTTAAATGATGACAGAAAAAGAGGCAATACTTAAAAGACACTCTGTAAGAAGTTATGAAGACAAGAAGATTGAGGATGAAAAGGTTAAGCTCATCGAAGAAAAGATTAAAGAGCTTAATGCAGAAGGGGATCTTAATCTTCAGTTTATTAGAGATGCGGGAAAAACCTACAATAAGCTTTTAAATGTGGTTTCGGGCCTTGGCACCGCTCCAAGCGTTATCGCATGCGTGGGAAAAGATACAAAGGACCTTGATGTGCGCGTGGGATATTACGGAGAAAAGCTTGTTTTATTCCTTCAGACCTTAGGCCTTAACACCTGCTGGACAGGCACCTTTAATAAAAAGAACATAGATGTTAATGTGGCTGACGATGAAAGCTTGGTGATTGCCATTGCCGTGGGATACGGTAAAGACCAGGGAAGAGAAAGAAAGTCAAAGACTTATGAACAGGTAACAGCCGGAAAGAAGGATGCGCCCGATTGGTTTAAAGAAGGCGTAAAAATGGCACTTTTAGCACCTACAGCCATTAACCAGCAGAAGTTTACCATTAAACTTAACGATGATGAGAACGTTGAGTTTATTGATAACGGCGGTGTGTTAAGTCAGGTTGACTTAGGTATTGTTAAATGCCATTTTGAAATCGGTGCAGGAAAGAAATTTTAAGTTCGAAATTTGTTAAGAACCTGCTAATTAGCCCTATTTACACTGAAGATAGGGAGCAAAAGAAACTGACGAGAACGTGTTGGTGGATTAAGGCCACCGACACGTTTTGTGTTTAAGGGAATACGTTGGGAAGAAGCAACCAATAGGAGGAACCTATGTGGGATTATAGCTTTGAAATTCCTAATCTGATGATACTCGGAATAGTACTTCTTTTTTTCTACTCAAGACCAAGGCTTGCACTTCGAAGAAACATAGCCTTTATCTGGATGGTCTTAATAGAAACCTGGACTATTATAACTGATGTATTGGCTACATGTTTTGACAATAATGCTACCGCTTATCCCATGCAATTATTGGGATTTGTCAATATGCTTTATTTTGTGGCTTTCTTTTTAAGGTCTTATGTAATGTATCTTTTTGCTGTGAGTGTGATGAAAGATACATTGGAGTCAAACCCTGTCATAAGGCAAATAGTAAGCGCACCGTTTTACGTTGGCGTAGGGCTGTCTTTTTATTCTTCCATTGTCGGTCATTCTCAAGGAAAACTGTTTTTATTCTACGTAGACAGACTGGGATATCATTCAGGAGGTCTATATTGCTATTTGTATATTTGCGGCTTTTACTATGTGGTTATGGCATATGTGGCCATGTTCCTGTTTTGGAAAAACTTTAGAAGAAGGCGCGAAAAATACGGAATGATTCTTTATAACCTTATTATATGCGCATCCTATGTTACAAGAATCCTTTTGCCAAGACAACTAATCATGGATACCTTTGTGCTGATGGCGATTTTAGTGGTGTTCTTAGCCTTTGAAAATCCCGAATTTTACTTAGACCTAAGAGGCTCTGCCTTTAACAGACTGGCTTTTAGCGAGCAGATAGAAGAAAATATAGGAAGATACACTCAGCTTCCCCTTGGAATTGTGGTCCACGATTTCCATGAAATGCGAGATATTTATGGCTCCACCCAGATAGAAGAAGGGTTGGCGGCAATAAGCAAATATTTAAAGCAGATATTTAAAAGAGCGACGGTGTTTTACTGTAGAAACGGACGATTCATCGTGCTTACGCAGCCGGGCACTGACTTAGAAGAAAAGAGCGGAATAATCGCCAACAGATTTAAGCATCCCTGGAAATCAAATGACATGGAGCTTTACCTTACTGTTGGCTTTGCAATCTATGATGTTGTATACGAAATAGAAGATTCTGAAGTAGTACTTACCACCATGCTTAAGTTTTTGGACACGGTTGGAAAGACTGGGCGAATAAGGCCCATGCATGCCACCAAAGAAAACCTTTTGCAGACCATAAAAGAAAAAGAAATCAGAGGCCATATTGAAAGGGCCATTGAAAATAACAGTCTTGAACTATTCTTACAGCCCATAGTGGATGCAAAAACAGAAAAAGTGGTAGGTGCCGAAGCCCTTTCAAGATTAAGGGATGATAAGGGCGAGATTATCCTTCCCGGAGACTTTATCCCTGTTGCGGAAAACAGCGGGCGAATTAATGAACTTGGGGAAATAATATTTGAAAAGACCTGCATTTTTATAAAAGAAAATGGCCTTAGAAACTTAGGAATTGAGTGGATAAACGTAAATTTGTCCCCTTCGCAGTTTATAAGGACAAATTTAAGTGAAAGATATGCGGCCATTGCCGAAAAGCATGAAATAGACCCTAGCTTTGTGCGCTTGGAGATTACTGAAAGCTCAATGATAGATGACGGTTTCTTTATGCGTCAGATTGACGCCATGTCTCAGAAGGGATTTAAATTTGTGCTTGACGATTATGGCACCGGATACTCAAATCTTGCAAGGTTGAAAAGATGCCCTTTTATTAATATAAAGATCGATATGACTATTGTGTGGGACTACAGCAAAGAAAAGGATGAGCTTCTTCCAACCATGGTAAAAGCCTTTAAGCAAATCGGCTTTACCATTACGGCGGAAGGAATTGAAAATCCGGAGATGGTTGATGCCATGGGGGATATTGGCTGTAACCTCCTTCAGGGCTTCCATTATTCAAGGGCAATTCCCTGCGAAGAATTTGCAAAGAGATACGGTAAAAAATAAGATACAAAGTGTAAAAATGGAAGGGATATTCCGAATCGGAATGTCCCTTCTTGATTTATTGACAGGCTATCAAGTATAGTAAAGTTGTTTGGGGAAACAAAAGAAGGTATTTAACTATGAAAGTATTGATTGTGGAAGACGAAGTATGCGTGTGCGGATCTTTGAAAAATAAGGAGAAAATCTATGTTTGAAGTTAACGGAAACAGACTTATATATCATTTCGACGCAGAAGAAGTGTGGATAGAAGCATGGGGCAAAAATGCAGTCAGAGTAAGAGTTACAAAGAATGCAAAGATGCCTGAAAATGACTGGGCTTTATCCGTGCCCCAAAGTGAGGCCGGAGAAATTAAAGTGCATGAAAAGTATGCTTCTTTAAAAAACGGAAAGCTTAATTTAAAGATAACTTCAGGCGGAAAGATAACAATAGAAAAGGCTGACGGCACTTTGGTTATGGAAGAATACTGGCGTAACCGCCGTGATTTTTCGGATCCAAAGCTTAGCTCAATTGAGGTGGAAGGCCGTGAGTTTAAGCCAAATGTCGGAGGCGACTATCATGTCACCATGAGATGGGAATCAATTGACCCTAAGGAAAAAATCTACGGCATGGGACAGTATCAGCAAAGGAACATGGACCATAAGGGAACAGATTTGGAGCTTGCCCACAGAAACTCTCAGGCAAGCGTACCCTTTGCGGTATCTTCCTTAGGATACGGGTTTCTTTGGAACAATCCTGCAGTGGGAAGAGCGGTATTTGGAAAGAACGTAATGAGCTTTGAAGCCTATGCCACAAAGGTTATAGACTACTGGTTTGTGGTAGGGGATACTCCCGCAGAAATAGTAAACGCCTATGGAGAGGTGACCGGGACAGTGCCTAAAATGCCCGAATACGGCCTTGGCTTTTGGCAGTGTAAACTTAGATACCAGACTCAGGAAGAACTTTTGGAAGTAGCAAGGGAATATAAGAAAAGAAACATTCCTCTTGATATGATTGTGGTTGATTTCTTCCATTGGCCTAAGCAGGGCGAGTGGAAGTTTGATAAAACTTATTGGCCCGACCCTCAAAAGATGATTAAAGAGATTAATGACATGGGAACGGAAGTTATGGTTTCCATCTGGCCTACGGTAGACAGAGAGAGCGAAAACTATGAAGAGATGCTTGAGAAGGGCTTCTTAATCAGGACAGAGCGAGGTTTCAGAGTGGGCCTTAACTTTGAAGGCGCCACAATTCACTATGATGCCACAAATCCTAAGGCCAGAGACTACGTTTGGGAAAAGGCAAAAGAAAACTACTATAAGCTTGGAGTAAAGACTTTCTGGCTTGACGAAGCGGAGCCTGAATACACGGTATACGACTTTGACAATTACAGATATTTTCTTGGAACAGACTTAGAAGTAGGGAACATTTATCCCGTTGAATACGCTAAGACTTTCTATGAAGGAATGGAAAAAGAAGGTCAGAAAAACATAGTTAATCTTTTAAGATGCGCCTGGGCCGGAAGCCAGAAATACGGAGCACTTGTGTGGTCGGGAGACATAGCATCCACCTTTGAAAGCATGAGAAATCAATTGGTGGCAGGCTTAAACATGGGTATGGCCGGAATCCCTTGGTGGACCACGGATATCGGAGGCTTCCACGGAGGGGACCCGGAAAAAGAAGACTTCAGAGAACTCTTTGTAAGATGGTTTCAGTGGGGAGCTTTTTGCCCTGTAATGAGACTTCATGGAGACAGAGAGCCAAGACAGCCTCAGTACGGCACCACAGGCGGAGCAACATGTCGATCAGGAGCTCCCAACGAAATCTGGAGCTACGGCGAGAAGGTGTATGAAATCTGCAAATCATACATCGAATTAAGAGAATCCATGAGAGACTACATCCGCTCCTTAATGGAAGAAGCTCATGAAAAAGGAAGCCCGGTAATTAGAACATTATTCTACGAATTCCCTGAAGATAAGGCCGCTTGGGAAATAGAAGATGAGTACATGTTTGGAAGCAAGTACCTCGTTGCTCCAATCCTTAGCTTAGGCCAAAGAGAAAGAAAGGTTTATCTTCCTAAGGGCGCAAAATGGCTTTGCAACACCGATAAAGAAACCTACGAAGGCGGAACCGAAGTAAACGTTCCCGCACCGCTTGAAACCATGCCGGTGTTTGAAAGAGTGTAAAATATTTAGGCAAAAATTTTAGGAAGGATATCCCGATTGGGGGCATCCTCAAAATACCGTTTTTGTATTGGATAAGCAAAACTAATTACAGAAGATAGATAATAAGGGGATATTTATGAAGAAAAAACTAAAAATAACATTTAACTCACCTGTAGTTTTGACTTTTATATTTGTAAGCTTTATTGCGATGATTCTTGCTTATGCGACGGGAGGCTTAACCAATACAGTTTTATTTGTGACATATCATTCATCGCTAAAATCACCTCTTACATATTTGAGGTTTTTCACTCATGTGCTGGGCCATGCGGGCTGGGATCATTACATTGGAAACACGATGTATTTACTTCTGCTCGGACCGATGCTTGAAGAAAAGTATGGTTCAAAACTGCTGATTTGGGTAATCGCGATAACAGCGCTAATCACATCTTTAACTAACTATATTATCTTCCCGAGTATAGCTCTTTGCGGAGCAAGCGGTGTAGTGTTTGCTTTCATTTTATTGACTTCATTTACAAGCTTTAAGAGCGGCGAACTACCCATAACCTTCATTCTTGTAGTGGTAGTTTTCTTAGGGCAGCAGGTGTATGAAGGGTTGTTTCTTAAGGATAATATCTCGAATTTATCCCATATACTTGGCGGTATTGTGGGAGCAGTCGTAGGTTATATGTTTAATGTTAAAAAGAAGTCTTGATATAAAGGGTGAGATTAATGGAAACAAAGATAACGGTCATTGTAGATAACAAAGAAAATCTTGAACTGAAAGGCGAATGGGGCTTATCAATTCTTGTTGAATATGGTGGAAAGAAAATACTTCTTGATGCGGGACAAACGAACCTTTTTCTTGAAAACATGAAGGGTCTCGGGATTGATGTAAAGGACATAGACTTCGCGGTTTTAAGCCATGCTCACTACGATCATGCAAACGGCATGCCGGCCTTTCTTGATAACAACGAGAAGGCCAAGCTTTATGTAAGAGCATTTGAGGGTAAAGGTTGCTACAAGAGGCCTAAGTTTTTCTATAAATACATCGGAAATCCAAGGAAACTTGAAAAGAAATATGCAGACAGAATAGAGCATGTTTCGGGAGACTATAAGCTCTTTGAGGGGGCATATTTAATCCCCCATAAGACCCCTAATTTAAGTGAAATCGGAAAGAGAGAAAAGATGTATCAAAAGACGAAGAAAGGCTTTGTGCTTGATGATTTTTCTCACGAGCAAAGCCTGGTTTTAGATACGGATAAAGGACTTGTTATCTTAAATTCTTGTTCTCACGGGGGAGTAGCAAATATCATAAATGAAATAAAGACTACCTTCCCTGACAAAAAGGTTTATGGCTACATCGGCGGCATGCATCTTTTCAATAAGTCCGAAGAAACCATACGCGAACTTGCCGGCAAGATTAATGAAACCGGCATAGAATATGTCTGCACAGGCCACTGCACCAAGGACAGAGCCTTCGGAATACTAAAAGAAGAGCTTGGGGACATGGTGTGCCAAATGCAGGTAGGATATAAGGTTTCTTTTTAATTAAACAATCGCCTGAATTAAGTAAAAATCTCCTAAGAAAATAAATTGCTTTTCTCCTTCCCAAAGTATATGCTAATTAATGTATTGGGCAAAATTATATAGGGGAAGGGGTTACGCTTTGATTGAAAAAATTCGAAACAGTTTGTTGTTACAGCTGATTTGCATTGTTTTTGCGATTTTAGCTGTATTAACCATAACCCTCTCTACGTCGTTTCAGTATGTAAAGCAAACGACTCTAAGCTATGCGGAAACTCTTTCCGACAGCTTGCTTAGGCAGGCGGATAACGCCCTAAGCCTTTATGAAGAAAACCTTCGATATAACGCCGAGTCTTTGTGCCAGTTTCTTGTTATGGAAGATCTGACACAGGACCAAAAGGACGTTTTAGCAGCGAAGACTTCATCCCTTTATTCCCAAATTGCTTTAAAGAACCGTGAGATAATTTCTGCGGTTATATATGATAAAGATTTAAATGTGGTAACCTCCCTGGGCCGTCCCGTGAAGCTTTCGGATAAGCAGCTATACTTAAGGCGGGAAGGCGATTTAAACGCCGATTGGTATTATCCGGACAAAGAAACCTTTTACTACGGCTTTTACTATCCTATCTATGCGGGAAGTGGCGGAAGCTCGGAAGAACAGATGGGCATGTGCGTCTTCATCTTGGAGCCTTGGCGTATAGAAGGAACACTTCATAACATTTTAAATGAGTACATGGCGGCAATGATGCTAAGCGATTCAAATAAGCTTGATTTATCTTTCCATTCATTTGGAAATGTGCCCTCAAGTGCCACCATGGATGATTTAAGAAAGAATCCCGATTACGTATACAGAGAGGGTAACTGGCAAAACGGTATAAGAATTTCCGTTGCGGTATCCGTATCCGGAAACACTTCGGGAAGCGATGCCATCAGGAAGCTAATAATGCTTGCGGCGGTTTTGTCTTCTTTCTTCTTAGCTGTAATCATTTTCTTTTCTTATTACAGGATGGCAAAGCCCATACATGCAATCGACAGGTTTATCGATAATTCCATTAAGCATCCCGAAAAGAGGCTTAATTTAGACAGAACCGATGAAATCGGAACCGTTGCAAAGAGCTTAGACCACATGCTTGATGAAAATCAGCGAATGATCGAAGAAATAAAGGACAGTAAGATTCGCCTTTATGAAACAGAGCTTGCACAGCAAAAGATGGAAATCCTAGCTTACAGAAACCAGATTAACCCGCATTTCCTTTATAACACCTTATCTTGTATGAGAGATATGGCGCTTATAAACGATGAAAACGACATTGCGGAAATGGCCATGGCGCTATCTGATATTTTCAGATATGCCGTAAAGGGAAGCAATATCGTGACCGTAAGGGACGAGGTTTCTTATATCGAAAAGTTTGCAAGAATAATTGAATACAGATTCATGGGAAAGATTTCAATAAAGACTACTGTGGATGAAGAAGTGCTTGATAAGCCCATGATTCGTTTCTTTTTACAGCCACTGGTTGAAAACTCAGTGTTCCACGGGTTAGAAAGTAAGGTGGATGCAGGATTTGTGGAAGTCTTAATTAAGGGGAAAGACGACCGAATCGAAATGGTTGTAAAGGATAACGGAAGCGGTATGGACGAAGAAACCCTTGAACGCTTGCGGGATTCAATTAAAGATCCAAAAGAGAGTAACGGAATCGGCTTATCGAATATAGTGCAAAGGCTTAAGCTTTTTTACGGGGATGATTACACGCTTGATGCCGACAGCACGGTAAACGAAGGAACGGTAATTAAAATTTCGGTGCCAAGTCGAATGAGGGAACCGGGTTAACAAAGATTCTTGTGGGGTGGCAAGATGATAAATGTTTATATTGCAGACGATGAAGTCTGGATTACTTTGGGGCTAAAGAAACTGCTTGAAAAACTTGATATGGATGTGTACGTGGTGGGAACTGCCAATAACGGTGTGACGGCAAAAGAAGAGATTTCTCACTTTAAGCCCGACGTGGTTTTCACGGACATTCGTATGCCGGGGCTCTCAGGCCTTGAGCTTTTAAAAGCTATCCCCGATGTATCGCCTGATAGTAAAGTGGTGATAATTTCAGGGTACGCAGAGTTTTCTTATGCCAAAGAAGCCGTACAGCATCATGCATACGACTATCTGGTTAAGCCCATAAAGGAAGAAGATTTAAGGCGCGTTATGGCTTCCATCATAAGTGACAGAGGTGAGGAAGAAGGAAGCGAAGAAAAGGCTCCCGGGTTAGACCGAATGATAGATAACGTGGTTTCTGACATTAGGGAACACTACATGGAAGATATTTCTTTAACTTCCTTAGCTTCAAAATATAAGCTTAGCATGGGGCGCTTAAGCGAAATGATAAAGGAGCACTTACGTGTAAACTTTTCAGATTACATTGCTTCTTTAAGAATTCAAAGGGCTAAGGAATTGCTTCAGGACGATTCTTTGTCCATTCAGGAAATAGCTGAAATAGTGGGGTATAATGACTACTTTTACTTTACAAAGGTTTTTAAAAAGGTAGAGGGCATATCTCCAAGTAAGTACAGAAAGTCAATGTAGACAAATAAATAAAGAATAAAAGACCACCCAAGAGCAAAATGTGTACAAATAGGTGGTCTTTTTATGTAAAAAAGAAGGATTTTTGGTAATATTTTCAAATCCAGAGCAAAAAATATTACCAAAACTGAAAATATTACCAATACACCGAAAATTTTGCATGTTTTTTTAGACATAGTGGCTATACCATGATGTCATTGAGAGTACTCGCAAAAAACTTGTAGCAAATTGTATTGGAAATCTTTTAGGAGGTTATGAATTATGAAAAAGAGACTGGCTGCTTTATTGCTTGGCCTCGTTATGGTCGGCACAACATTAGCCGGATGCGGAAACACAGCACCCACATCTCAGAGTGCAGCTCCCGCAGCTACTACAGAAGCAAAGACAGAAACAGAAACTAAGACAGAAGAACCCGCTCCCGCAGCTACATCCGATGAAAATATCAAGATCGGTGTTTCAATCTGGAGCTCAACAGACGTTCTTGGTTCACAGTGTAAATTGATCCTCGACGAAGCTGCAAAGGCTTTAGGTGTTCAGGTTCAGTACGTTGACCAGGGTCACGTTTCAGAAAAAGTTACAGCATCCGTTGAACAGCTTTGCGCAGCAGGATGTCAGGGTATCATCATCTGTAACTCATCAGATACAGAAATGGCTTCAGCCATCAAGACATGTAATGATAACGGAGTTTATCTTGCACAGTTCTTTAGAATCATCAATTCAGAAACAAGCGCTGATATCTATCAGGCAGCTGTAAACTCTGAATACTATGTATGTGCAGTTCATGAAAACGAGCCTGAAAACGGCGAAAAGCTTGTTCAGATCCTTCTTGACAAGGGCGACAGAAAGATCGGTCTTATCGGTTGGGAACAGGGTGACGCTACATGGCTTGGAAGATTGGAAGGATACACAAAGGGCGTTGAAAAGTGGAACGCAGCTCATCCCGACGATCAGGCAGTTTTAACTGAGCCTCAGTACGCAGGAACATCTTCAGAAGGTGGTTCAAAGGCAGCAGAAGCTTTAATGAGCGCTAACCCCGACCTTGATGCTTTAATTCCCGCAGGTGGCGGCGGAGATCCTTTGCAGGGTGCTATCGCAGCAGTTGAACGTGCAGGAAAGACAGGCGAAATCGACATCGTTTCAACAGACTTCCTTCCCGACCTTGGAGAAAGAGTTGAAAACGGTTCAATGGCCGGCGAATCAGGCGGACATTACTGTGACCCTCTTTTCGCATTCATGGCAGTTTACAACGCAATCAAAGGAAACTATACCGATTTTGGCGGCAAGTTTGAAGACGTTAAGTTCCCCTACCTCTATGTAGCTTCCCCCGAAGACTACGCTGGATATGAAAAGTACTTCGTTGATCAACTTCCCTATACAGACGAAGAACTTGTAGAAATGTCTAAACTTGATATGGAAGGTTTAAAGGCTAAGGCAGCAGCACTTTCAATCGAAGATGCAGCGGCAAGATCCGGAAAATAATTAAAATCATAAGCCAAAATTAATATAGTTTGTGGCGTAAGGCCGGTGTCGCACGGCGATGCCGGCCTTAATATATTCAGAGGTGAATCGATATGAAAGCATCAAGTGAAAAGGCCGAAAAGAAGCTTGGCGGTAAACTCAAAGGTTATCTCATGCTTCTTTTGATGGTTATAGTTTCTTGGGGAATATTTAAAATAATAACCCCCGGCAATTTCGGCTCGGCAAAAAACATGCTTAGCTATTTTGAAGCATCATTGCTCGCGGCAGTGGGCGCTGTAGGCTTTTATTTTGTAATGGTAATGGGAATGTTCGACTTTTCCATTGGCGCCAACATAATGCTCTCTGCAATCGTCGGATGCGTATTTGCAAATCGTTTCGGACTTGGATATGCGGGACTTGTGATCGGAGCAATTTTAACAGGCGCTTTGGTCGGATTTTTAAACGGAGAATTTTATGTAAGGCTTAAAATCCCGTCAATGATTGTTACAACGGGACTTGCACTTATTTATGAATCGGTCGCAAACTACATTGCGGGCGGCGTGGAGCAGACACTTCCTTCGGGTTTACGAGCATTTGGACAAATGCCCGGAAATCTGATTTTGGCTGTCTTGGCATTCGGTGTTGCATTCCTTCTTTTAAACTACACAAAGATAGGCACCTACACCTACGCCATCGGAAGCAATGAATTTGTGGCAAAGAACATGGGTATAAACGTTAATCGCTACAAAAAACTTGCCTTTATTATAAGCGGCGCCTTTCTTGGCACCATGGCCGTACTTACCATAAGCTACGGTTCTTCAATGGTAGCCGTAACAGGTATGGCATCCATGAGCAGAAACTTCGTGCCCACCATGGGCTGTTTCTTTGGACTTGCATTTAAAAAGTATGGCATGCCCATTCCCGCAATTATCATAGGTGAGTTTGTGATAAACATCATTTTCTTTGGATTTATCGCTTTGGGAGCGCCCACAGCCATTCAGGACGTTATCACAGGATTTGCCCTTCTTATCATCGTTATGCTCACAACAAAAGTTGCCAAGGGCGAGATAGTGAAGTAGGAAGGAGGCAGACAATGGGCGAAATCAGATTACAGGTAATAGATGTAAGTAAAAACTTCGGAATCACGAAGGCATTGAAAAATGTCTCTTTCAACATAGATAAAGGCGAGATACATGCTCTCATCGGAGAAAACGGTTCGGGCAAATCGACCCTTACAAATTCTCTTACGGGAATTTACAAAAAAGATTCGGGAAAGTTTATTTTAGACGGAAAAGAAATCAACCCCGCAAACCAGGTGGAAGCAAACAACGAAGGCGTATCCATCATAGTGCAGGAGCTTGGCACTTTGGATGGCTTAACAGTTGCTGAAAACATATTCCTTGGACACGAGGACAGGTTTGTAAAATTTGGCATAAAGAACACAAATGCCATGAATAAAGAAGCCAACGACCTTTTAAAGAAATACGGCTTTGAAAGAATCAAGGCTTCGGATATGATCGAAAACTACAACTTTGAGGACAGAAAGCTTGTGGAAATCGTTAAGGCCACATACTTTGACCCTAAGATTGTGGTAATCGATGAGACCACCACAGCACTTTCAAGAGAAGGACGTGAAGAGCTTTATAAGCAGATGAACAGGATTAAGGAATCGGGAAACAGCGTAATCTTTATTTCCCATGACTTACCTGAAGTTTTAAAAATGTCAGACACCATAACGGTTTTAAGAGACGGCGTGTTTATAGACACCGTAAGAAGTTCTTCAATCGATGAAGAAGGCTTAAAGAAACTGATGGTAGGACGTGAAGTTACAGGCGGATATTATCGCTCGGATTACGGCGAAAAGGTTTCTTCGGAAGTAGTTATGAGCGTTAAAAACGTTACGGTTCCGGGGCTCATTTCGGATGTAAGCTTTGATCTACACAAAGGAGAAATCCTAGGCTTCGGAGGATTGTCTGAATCGGGAATGCATGAAGTCGGAAAGGCTTGCTTTGGGGCTTCTTTTGACAGAGAAGGAAGCGTTACCTTAAGTGATGGCACAAAGATTAACGACATTCCCACAGCCATAAAGCATAGCATCGCTTACACTTCAAAAGACAGAGACAATGAGTCTCTCGTCATGAATCAAAGCATAAGAGACAACATTTGCTTACCATCCTTAACCGCACTTGCAAATAAGCTTCACTTACTTAGCGACAGAAGGCTTAAAAAATTTGCCAATAAGTATGCAGAGACCATGTCCACAAAGATGCAAAGCGTAGACCAGTTTGTTTCGAATCTATCAGGCGGAAACAAGCAAAAGGTGGTGCTTGCAAGGTGGCTTGGAAAGGATTCGGACATTCTTTTGTTGGATAGTCCCACAAGAGGAATCGACGTAAAAGTTAAGCAAGACATTTATCAGCTTATGGATAAAATGCGAAAAGAAGGCAAGTCCATCATTATGATTTCTGAAGAGCTTATGGAGCTTATCGGTATGTGCGACCGCATCATCATCATGAAAGACGGTAAGATAAACGGTGAGCTTGAAAGAAATAAAGATATGGATGAGAACAGCCTCATCGCAAAAATGGTATAGGGAGGAAAGAAAATGGCTAATAAAGAAAATACAGAAGTCTTAAAAGATGAAGCCCTTAAAAAGCAGTCATTTTTAAACATTTTAAGAGCCTCCTTACCTATCATCGGATTAATAATTGTTTTCATTGTTTTTAATGCCTTAACCAAAGGAAACATGTGGACCAGCAGAAAGCTTATCCTAAACCAGATCTACGTAGTGCTTATTTCTGCCGTTGGTGTTTTCTTTGTAATGACCTTAGGCGGCCTTGATTTTTCGCAAGGTTCAATCATGGGTATCGCATCAATCGTTGTATGTAAGCTATCAGGCGTAAACATGGTTTTGGCAATTGTCGGAGGCGTCATTGCAGGAGCATTGATCGGAGCCTTCAACGGATACTTCTACGTAAACAGAAAGATTAAATCCTTTATTGTAACTATTTGTACCATGTTTTTATTCAGAGGCTTTATTAAATACATGGCTTCAAATTCACCGGTTGCAGCCAGCATGAAGGTTTATGACTACGACACAACGCCAATAAAGCTTGGAATAACAGTAGCCGTTCTTTTAATAAGCTACGTAGTGTTTAGATTTACAAAGTTTGGCATTAACTTAAAAGCTATCGGCGCAGGCGAAAAAGCGGTTATGTTTGCAGGCGTTAAAACGGATAAAGTTAAGTTCCTAATCTACGTTTTGGCAGGGGCCATCACAGGCCTTGCGGCATTTGTAAACATCGTAAAGAACGGTTCCGCCACAGCAAACGTAGGTAACCAGCTTGAGACTCAGATCCTTATCGCATTGGTGCTTGGCGGAATGCCCATTTCAGGTGGCGCCAAGGTACGATTTGAAAATGTAATCGTGGGTTCACTTTTGTACATTGTCCTTAACAACGGACTTATCATGATGGGCCTCACCACTCAGGCAATGCAGCTTATCCAAGGCGTTATCTTCCTTATATTCGTTGCTATTTTTGCTGACAGGGAAAACTTGTCGGTAATTAAATAATCTAAAGCTCCCTGGCTTTACTTTGCATCCCCTCCCCGGTTGCCACGAGGAGGGGATTTTCATTATTCAAGAATAATGGTATCGTGGAAGGAGAATATATCTGATGGGAGAACATATATGGCAGATTTTCCTTACAGCATTAAAGACGTGCACATAAGCGATCCGTTTATACTGGCGGATGAAAAAAGCGGAATGTACTATACTTACGTTCAATTTGTGGATAGGGAGAGGTTTTCGGATGCAGTGGAAAAAGAAGCCTGCTTCTATGTGCTTAAGTCTCCTGACCTTTACAACTGGTCAAAGCCCAAGGTTTGCTTTAGAAAGAAAGACTTTTGGGCTGATAAAGATTACTGGGCGCCGGAATGCCACATTTGGAAGGGAAAGTATTACATCATTTCTTCATTTAGAGCAGAAGGAAAATTCAGAGGATGCCAGTGCCTTGTGTCAGATAGCCCGGAAGGCCCCTTTGAACCTGTGGGAGAGGGACCTGTAACACCGAAGGGTTGGCACTGCCTTGACGGCACGTTATTTGTGGACGAAGAAGGAGCACCTTGGATGGTATTTTGCCATGAATGGATGCAGGTTTTTGACGGACAGATTTGCGCTGTTAAGCTAAGTGATGATTTGTCAAAAGCAATTTCCGAGCCTGAAATCTTATTTAGAGCATCCGAAGCTCCCTGGAGAGGAAAGGATCACTTGGACGGAGGATACGTAACAGACGGCCCCTTCCTTTATAGATTTAAGTCAGGAAAGCTTATCATGCTTTGGTCAAGTTTTTCTGAAAGAGGCGGATACACCGTTGGATATGCTACGTCTGAAAGCGGAACAATTCACGGCCCTTGGACTCAGGAAGAGCTTCCGCTTTACGCTCAGGATGGTGGCCATGCAATGCTCTTTAGAGCCTTTGGCGGCGAACTTATGATGAGCCTTCATTGCCCCAATATACACGAAAAGAAACGAATCCTCATCTTTGAAATGGACGATTCAAATGATAAACTTGCAATAAAGAATGAAATCACCGGTAACTGGTATCACCTTGCGGGAGGAGATGCCGAAAACTGGCGATACAAAACACCCTGCACAGAAGACTATTATTTTGATGCAAGAAAGAAGTAGGAAAAGAAAATGAATATAAGAAGAGCAAAAGAAAAAGATATCGATAAAATGATAGATTTATTAAATCAGGTTTTGGAACTTCACGCCAAAATTCGCCCTGACATATTTGTCCCGGGCACAACAAAGTACTCAACCGAAGAACTTGCAGAAATGCTAAAAGATGACAGTAAGCCCATATTTGCAGCAGTAGATGATTCGGATACTCTTATCGGATACGCATTTTGCCAGATAAAAGAGCAACCAAAGAGAGAGTACATGGTTCCTTTTAAATCAATCTTTATCGATGATTTGTGCGTGGACGCAAACTATAGAGGGCAGCACATAGGAGAGAGCCTCTTTGAATTTGTAAAAGAAGAAGCAAGAAAGCTTGGCTGCTTCGAAGTCACCTTAAACGTCTGGGCCGGAAACGACGGCGCCGAACGTTTCTATGAAAAAATGGGAATGAAGACCAAAGAACGTCAAATGGAGTTCGTGTTATAACGAACTCCATTTTTTTATACAAAGATAATGAAGTGGTTTATCGATTTACCAATCAAAACAATGACAAAATTAAGAATTAAATCCCAATATTAAGTTGATTTCTGAAAAGATCTGTGTCATCCTATTTATGACACATTATAAACACGCACCATGAGGTAGATAAAATGTGGATTACCGCTGTATGGCAAATCTTTAATTTAATACTTCAAATCGCAGTTGTAATTGGCGTGTGTTTTGCCGTGAGGGCTCTCATTTATATAATCGGCGACTATTACTTAGATAAGAAATATGGGAAGCATGATAAATAGAAGCTTCAGAACAATAAAGATGAACCTGACCGCTAAATTCAACTGAAAGTAGAATTTAGTGGTTTTTTCTATTTCTATTCAACTTACTCTTAAATTTAACGATTGTGCTAAACCAAAACGATTGCTAATATGGAGAAAAGACGCAAAGGAGCATGCCCGTGGAAAGAAAACCGTTTTCAAAGATACTTAAAGATTTAAGAAAAGAAAAGAAAGTGACGCAGGAGCAGCTGGCCCAGGCCTTAGGCGTAAGCCCTCAGGCCGTTTCAAAGTGGGAAAACTCAAGCTACCCGGAAGGGGACTTACTGCCGGCCATTGCGGATTTCTTTGAAGTTTCAATTGATTATCTATACGGAAGAAGCGACAGAGAAAAGACCATAGAAGAAAAGGTTTTTGACGCTGTAAGCGAGTGCGCGGTTAAGGAGTTTGAAGAAAAAGGACAAGCCGCGGAGCACTATAAAACTGCTAAGCTTATAAGAAATATCGAATGGGCCATGCAGACAAGCCTTTGGGTAAACAATAAAAACTACTATGAAAAGGTCATCGGTAAAAAGGAGGAGCCCAAGATGGCTTCCGTTGTGACGGATGACGTTTTGTATAGCTACATTGGATTAAGAGAAGACAGTGATTTTCACTTTTCATTAACCAGATCCAAGGACTATGACATCTATGAAGAGCTTTTAAAGGATACAGACAAACAGGCAGCCCTTTTTAAGTTTCTTTCGAACAAAGAAAACATTTCGATTGTTTCATATCTTTACACCTTAAAAAACGATGAGTTTGTGGGGGCGGAAGTGATTGCAAAGGCGCTTAAAATCTCAAATGAAAAGGTTAAGGCGACTTTGGACGAATTGTTTAGCCTGTTTGACGAAGCAAACACAAACATGACACCGATTCTTTGTGCAACCGTGGTTAATGCTGACAACAAAGAAGAGAAAATTTACGGAGCAAGGGGCTCCTTCGGCGGACTCTTCATGGCCATAATGATGCTTGCCCGCGAGTTCATGGACATGCCGATGGCATTTCACATGCAGATTAATGCCAAAGAAAAAAGCTGGCTTAATCGAGAAAAACTATTTAAAAAATAAACAATACATATGGGGAGGGAGTTTATGAAAAAAGAAAAGAAAGACAAAAAGGAAGAAAACAAATTTCACAAAGCCTACGGCGCCCTATCGAATTTATCTTACATAGCGCGCCAAATGTGGAGCCACGACAAGATGACCATAGGCGTCGTGGCGCTGTATGGCTTCTTTACGCCGGTAGCGGCATATCTTTGGACCTTCATGCTTAAATTCGTAATCGACATAGTCACAAAGCATGACAGTGTAAAGAAACTGATATCAATCATATTTATCACCTTTATCATTCAGCTAATCTGCACTCTTTGTCAGTCTTACACCTGGTCACAGTGGTGGAGGCCCATCGGTGTCAGAACCGCGATGCTGATAAAGAAAAACGTGAAGATTATGACGCTTCCCTTTGAAAGCCTCGAAGATAAGGACACCATGGACTGCTATGAAAAGGCCACAAGAGCCTGCGGTGGAAACCAAGAAGGCGTGGAAGGAATGATGCATCTTTTGGAAAATGCGTCGGGTGATTTCTTTACGGTTATCGCAGGTCTACTCATAATGGGTACCTTGAGCGTCCCTGTTATGGCAGGAATGACAGTGCTGGCATTTTTATTTTTCTTAGTAAAAGACCACACAAGCAAGGTGAACAAAGAAAAAGTCTGGGACAAGCTTGCGACTTGGTGGAGAAAAGACGACTACCTGTTTAAGACATTTTCTGATTTTTCCTTTGCGAAAGACATCAGAATGTATTCCCTTAAAGATTACCTTATAAACAGGTACAAAGATGTGAGCAAAGAAAGGCTTAAGGCCTCAAAAGAACATGAGCTTAGATGGTGGAAGTGTGGACTCTTTGGAAACGTCGTTTGGGTAATCGCTCTCATCGGAATCTACGCATGGCTTATCTATTCAGTTGTAAATAACGGCTTAACCGTCGGAGAGTTTTCTTTGTACTTAGGATCTGCAACCACATTTTTCCTGTTCTTGGGACGCCTTTTTGACAGGCTTACAGAGCTTTTTGCAAGAAGCCGCGAAGTAGATGATTTTAGAAGCTTTATGGACCTTCATGAAAGCGAAAAGAAGGAAGGCGAATGTGTACCTAAATACAGCACTTATGAATTCACCTTTGAGGATGTGTGGTTTAAATACCCTAAGGCAGATGAGTATGCGCTTAAAGGCCTTAACTTAACAATAAAAGCAGGTGAGAAGCTTGCGGTTGTGGGGCTTAACGGTGCAGGAAAATCCACATTTATAAAGCTATTGCTTAAGCTTTACGAGCCCAGCAAAGGCCGCATCCTTTTAAACGGCGAAGACATTTCAAAATATGACAGGGATGAATATTATAAAATCTTTTCTCCCGTATTTCAGGATGTTTGGATGTTTGCCTTCCCTTTAAAATCAAATATTTCCATGGCGCCCGTTGATGAAACGGACGAAGAAAAAGTTAAGAAGTGCATAAAGGATGCCGGAATGAGCAAGAACGTTAAAAAGCTTAAAGACGGCATCAACACCGAAGTATTAAAAGTTATATATGACGAAGGTGTCGATTTTTCGGGCGGAGAAAAGCAAAAGCTTGCCCTTGCAAGAGCCCTTTATAAAAACGGCCCCGTGGTGGTGCTTGATGAGCCTACGGCTGCACTTGATGCCCTTGCGGAAGCTAAGCTTTACGAAGACTTTGACAGGCTCGTATCCGGGAAAACCTCCGTTTATATAAGCCATAGGCTTAGCTCTACCAAATTCTGCGACCATGTTGCCATGTTTAAAGACGGAGAGCTTGCGGAATACGGCACCCATGATTCTTTGCTTGAAGCAGGCGGCCCTTACAGCGAAATGTTTAACGTTCAGGCCAAATATTACTTGGAGGGGGGTGAAGAAAATGGCGATGAATCTTTCGAAGCATGTTGAAGTTAAAGACAATCCCGGCATGCTCTACATGACACGCCGAACCATGAACTATGTGTTTAAAATAGCATGGAAAGAAAAGAAGATCATTTTCTTTTATTACATATTAAGACTAATAGGAAATGTTTTTTCTGAAATTAAAATGCTGCTTCTTCCTAAACTGTTGGTGGATGAAATTGTGGCAATCACTGAGGGCGCGGCCCTTGAAGCGCATTTAAAGAACGCGATTATTTATGTGGCACTGACAGTCCTTGCAGAGTCCCTTTCGAAGCTCCTTGTGGATACGGCTGAAAAGAAAATAGCTTATTACAACGTTTTCTTTGAGCGAATATTTGTGTACGGATTAAGCGAAAAGTCCATGAGCATGGACTTTGAACACACAGAAGACCCCACGGTTTTAAACCAGCAAAACAAAGCAAAAGAAGGAATCAGCTGGTATTCGGAGGGCGTGACGGGAATGCTTGATAGCTTCTTTAACGTTATCTACTACTTCTTTTTAATGATTGCATCCGTCACAATCTTCTTAGTGTACTGTCCGCTCATTTTGCCGGTTCAGATAATCGGAATGGCAATTATTACTTACTTTAATGCAAAGAAACAGAAAGTCCACGCCAAGGCATTTTTAAAGCTTGGAAAAGTAAACAGACTCTTTGGATACTACCTATTTGACCTGGCGGAAGCTAAGTACGGAAAAGACATAAGGCTTTATGACAGTGTTGACATGCTTACGTCCCGAAGCAAAGAGTTTGGAAAAGAAAGCGTTGAAATATTCAGAGAAAGGGCGGAAGGATGCTTAAAGTACGACTATCCGTCACAGATTACAAACGCTTTCAGAGATGCCATAAGCTACGCGTACATGGGATATCAGGCTCTGATTGGGCTTTTGACACTGGGCGATTTGACCATGTGTATTTCCGCTGCAAGCAGACTCTTCCAAAGCTTACTGTGGCTTGGAAAGAACGCACAGGATTTAATGGAAAAATGCGGCTATGCATATCACTATCTTGTGTACCTTGAGTATTCAGACAACCTCTCTAAAGGAGATAAGGAGGTTAAAGATGAAAAGCATGAAATCGTGTTTGAGAACGTTTCTTTTAAATATCCAAGAAGCGATGAGTACGTCCTTAAAAACATTAACTTTAAGATTACCTCGGGAGAGCACCTATCAATCGTGGGCCTTAACGGCGCAGGAAAGACTACATTTATTAAGCTTCTTTGTAGGCTTTACGATGTAACGGAAGGAAGAATCCTGATTGACGGAATCGACATAAGAGATTATTCGACCGAAGAATACAGAAAGCTCTTTGCCGTAGTGTTTCAAGACTTCCAGCTATTTGCTTTCTCTTTAAAAGACAATATTGCCATGGGAAGAGCGGATGAGCCTTTGGATGAAAAGAAAATAGAAGAAGCCCTTAAGCTTTCAGGCCTTTACGAAGATGCTGTTAACTTAGATGAAGGACTTGATACAAGGCTCTTTAAATCCTTTGATGAGCACGGCACGGAATTATCAGGAGGCCAGAGGCAAAAGGCTGCCATAAGCAGAGCTTTATATAGAGATGCTCCAATAGTAATCTTAGATGAACCTACAGCTGCTCTTGATCCATTGGCAGAGTATGAAATCTATAAAAAGTTTGATGCTTTGGTTGGCGGAAAGTCAGCGATTTATATTTCCCATAGATTATCAAGCTGTAAGTTCTGCGACAGGATAGCGGTGTTTGCTGATAACACCATAAAAGAATGTGGCACTCATGATGAGCTTGTAAACATTAAGGACGGGCTTTACGCCGAAATGTTTGCGGCTCAGGCTCAGTATTATGTGGATGCGGTAAGCTAGAAACGGCTTAAACAAGCGGTTTCTTTATACAAAAAAATAAGTGTTGACAACTCAAATTAAATTGTGTACAATCTAATTGCAAACAAGTTAAATCCAATTTAATCGCTCGCAATTTAATGGAGGTAAAAAATGAATTTATATGACTTCAAAGTAACCGATCGTAAAGGTAACGAAGTAGCATTGTTCGATTACAAGGGCAAAGTGGTTTTGGTTGTCAACACAGCTACAGGCTGCGGATTCACTCCTCAGTACACAGACCTTCAGAATATATATGATGAATTCAAGGATGCAGGTTTGGAAATCTTAGACTTCCCTTGCAACCAGTTCGCAAATCAGGCCCCCGGGGACAACGAAGAGATTCACACATTCTGCACAGGCAGATTCGGAATCACATTCCCTCAGTTTGGAAAAATCGATGTCAACGGAGAAAACGCCATTCCGCTTTATAAATGGATTACAGAAAACACTTCATTTGAAGGTTTTGACGGCGCTGCAAAATTAATGCTTGGCGCAGTTGTAAAATCTATGGACAAAGATTACAAGAAAAATGGTAATATAAAGTGGAACTTTACAAAAATACTATTTAACAAAAACGGTGAGATAGTTGCCCGCTTCGAGCCTACCGCATCAATGGACAGGGTTAAGGCGGCTATCAAGAAGGAGCTTTAATGGCAGACAAGTATGATTCTTTAAAATTGGAAAACCAGTTATGCTTTCCCCTTTACGCTTGCGCAAAGGAGGTTGTCAAAAAATACAAGCCGTTCCTCGACGAACTTGACATTACCTACACACAGTACATCGCCATGATGGTGATGTGGGAGCACACTAAAATGAATGTCAAGGAGCTCGGTGAATATCTCTTCTTGGACTCGGGCACCCTCACTCCTCTTCTCAAGACCCTCGAAAAAAAAGGCCTCGTAACCCGCGCCCGGTCCAAAGAAGACGAAAGAAACCTGGTGGTTTCGGTAACCGATGAAGGCATGGCGCTACGCGACAAAGCCTTAGAAGTTCCAAAGAAAGTAGCCGGTTGCATTCAGCTTGAAGAAGCCGACGCCAAAGAATTGTACGTACTTTTACATAAGTTAATGAAGCAAGTATAAATAAAAGGAGGCATTTGCTAAAATGCCTCTTTTATTTATTTGCGACAGTTTGCTTTTTCAACGCTTAAAATATATACTAATCTAGACTTTATTTTATTGAAATATAGGTATACCCATGGCAGAAGAAGAAAAGATGATAATATGCTCCAGGTGCGGGGCTGAAATAAAAGAATCCCAGGCGTACTGTAATTATTGCGGATCGATTAACATTTTGGGCGCCGAAGTAGATTACTTTAATAAACTTGAAGGCGTGAGAAAGAACCTGGAAGAACTTGGGGACGATTCAGAAGAAGAATATAAAAAGACATTTAAGAAGACAGGAAAACTAATAGCAATTTCACTTGGAATAGCCGCGTTGGTAGCTTTAGTGGTGGTTGGAATTATCTTTATAAAAAAGAGACATGACCAAAAACTCTACTCATATTCCTATAATGAAAAGATGAAAGTCTTTGCGTATCTTGATGAGCTCTATGAATCTGAAAAGTACGATGAAATCGTGGCCTACTATGAAGAAAATGCAAAGAATAATTACCAGATTTACGAGTGGCAGCACGATGACTTTAGATGGCTTTATGATTACCATACATGGGTAGTGCGAGATGCCGCAAGGTATGAAAAAGATGTTAATGAGAAAAACGGCTACGAAAAAGACGATATTTCCTGGCTTATCATGGATGCCGTTAAGCTAAACCATCAATTCAATCTATACTCAACCAACGATAGCCTCATTTATGACTTTAATGAAGATGAGGCGGGTAGAATCAAGAAACTTCTTGATGAAGATAAAGCCACAGTAATTAAGATAGCAGGCATTTCGGAAGAAACCTTTGATAAGATTGTAAAAGACTACGGCGAAGCCTATAAAGCCGAAGATTATTGGGATATTAATAAAACAAGAGATTATTTGACATCTATCGGATTATATTAAATAAAGAGGGAAGTATTATGAAAGAAACACCATCAACCGTGTGCCCCTTCTGCGGCGCACCCCTTACAATCGAGGGAGACTATTGCCCTAACTGCGGCAGCAAAAAGACCCAGTTTACAGAGCACAGACAGAAAATGAAAGCCTACAATAAAGCCTTTGAAGAAACAAAAGAAGGCGTTGTGGCTGAGAATAAGAAGTTTAGCAAAAATGCGGCACTTATAGCTATCGCTGCTGTTTTGGTGGCGGTGATTTTGGGAGAATTCATAGCCTACAGAAACGCTTTTACTATTGCAAGAAAAATGGCCGCAAACAGAGCAAGGGCCAATAAACCTGCAGTTCTTTCAATGCTTAAAGACTATGAAGCAAAGGATGAGTATTTAGGCATCACCACCATGTGGGATGAAAACGCCTTAAGATACTTAAGCGAAGAGCCCGGCTTTAAAGAATATGATTTGGTGAAGGCTATGTGCTATTCCTACGGAAATGTCATTCAGTCCCTTGAATCCATGCTTAGAACAGAGAATTACTATGAAAAGGGAAACGACGAATACATAAATCTTATCGACCAAAGAGCAGGCTATGTGGGCGATTACTATGAAGATTTTTTAAAAAGATACAAAAACTATATAAGCGGATATGATCCGACAGCTAAGTACAATACGTACATAGCGGAAAGCTATAAAGAAGAGCACATGCAGACCTATGAAAAGCAAAAAGAAAACCTTCGCGCTTTGGTATCATACTACTTTGACATCCCTTACGAAGAGATGGATGCATTTGATGCAATGACAAATGTAAAGAAAAATGCGCTCTTATGCGAGAAAGCGGAGGCAAAGTATGGAGAAGAATAAATCAAGATTAACACTCGGCCTTCAGATTGCCGTAATCATCCTTACACTCGTAGCAGTTGGTAACGGCATTAAAGTGCTTAACGAAATAAAGAGTGCAAACTACACATCCGGTACCGCCATAAAAAACATGGAATATCGCTTGGAAGATAAAAATTTTGAGAGAATCGATGAGTGGATTGTAGCTAAAGAAGCCACTCAGAGTAAAATAACATCTCAGGAAAGAGCCCTTGGAAACGTAGGTAAATACTACTACCAGGCCCTTCATTACTATGCTTTGCAGGCTGCAGGCATTGACAGAGCAAGTGATTATAAAGAAAGAATGGAAGAAATAAAGGCAGGCCTTGGTGAATATGAAAACCAGGCCGGCGTAATAGACGAAATACTTAAAAATCAGTAATTTAGGTGATTTATGCGTGTTAAAAACTTTTTAAAGGTTAGAGACGGGTTTTACCACGAGCTTTTTGTGCTGGTGATTCCCATTGTGATACAAAGCCTTATCACAAACGCCGTAAGCATGGCAGACGTTGTGATGCTTGGGCGATACAATCAAACAGCCCTTTCCGCTTCAAGTTTGGCAGGACAGGTGCAGTTTATATTAAACATCGTATTCTTTGGACTGGCATCATCCGTTACCATTTTAGCTTCCCAGTATTGGGGCAAGAAAGACAATAAAACAGTTTCAAAAATACTTGGAATCGGATTAATCATTTCCGTATTCCTTTGCACAATTGCCACACTTTTGGCAGTGTTTGTGCCTCACTGGCTTATAAGCATTTGGACTAATATACCGGAGCTTCAGGAAGAAGGAGCCAAGTACTTAAGAGTGGTAGCTCTTTCTTACTTCTTTGCAGGTATTTCTCAGCCCTATTTATCCATAATGAAAAGCTGTGAAAGAGTAATGCTTTCAACGGCAATTTCTTTCACCACACTTTGGGCAAACATCATTTTAAACGCATGCTTGATCTTTGGCCTTGGCCCATTCCCGGAGCTTGGAATTGTGGGAGCGGCTTTGGCCACCACCATTGTAAGGGGAATCGAGCTTTTGATTTGCATTATCGATTTCTTTAGGCAAAAGGTGATTCCAAAGAGCATATCAAACATGTTTACGATTCCAAAGTATCTGGTGACAGACTTTATAAAGTACTGCCTCCCTGCGTTTATCAACGACGCAATGTGGGGCCTTGCTTTTAACATGAATTCAATCATCATGGGCCATTTGGAAGAAGACATAGTGGCGGCAAACTCGATTGTGACCGTCGCAAGAGACCTAATCAGCGTAACAGGCTTTGGAATCTCTGCGGCAGCCTCCATTATGCTTGGAAAAGAAATCGGTGAAAATAAGCTTAAAGAAGCCAAAAGCGACGCCTCATCCATTTTGAAGGTGGCATTTCTAGCTTCCGTAATTCAGGGGCTTATATTACTAGCCTTAACGCCGATTATTCCAAACTTTGTTCTTTTAACGGACACTGCGGCTCATTACTTAAAAATCATGTTACTTATAAGCACGGTCTACCAGATGGGACAGGTGGTAAACACGGTACTTATAGCATCGCTCTTTAGGTGCGGCGGAGACTCGCGCTACGGAATGGTGCTTGATATAATCTGTATGTGGGGCTTTGCGGTGCCCCTTGGACTTATAAGCGCATTTGTGCTTAAGCTACCGTCAATAATTGTGTATCTGTTAATGTGCACCGATGAATTTGCAAAAATGCCCTTTGCCTTTTGGCATTACAAAAAGGGCAATTGGATAAAGAACCTGACACGCTAACCTTACATAACAATAGGAGGGGGAATATGC
>JAEEGJ010002260.1_pt1 | contig 113830 bp, 81 predicted proteins | sample 8958761 | NCBI WGS metagenome assembly JAEEGJ01 (sample SAMN16246546, study PRJNA631951) | gut metagenome | biome: gut microbiome; feature: rumen; material: RS-attached | host: Bos | place: Iran: Karaj | collected 2018-10 | reverse complement strand
CTCGAGGTTGGCCTCAACGGCGGTGATGTCAACGGTGGGGTTGGTGAGGTAGACGGTCACGGGAATCTCAGCCAGGTTGTCGGTGCTGCCCACGAGGACGGTAACCTCGGTGTCGTCGCCGTCAGCCTCGGGATAGAAGGACTTGCTGCCTGCGGACTGGCCGTTGATGTTGCCGTAGATGATGAGGTTGTAGATAGCCACAACGTCGGTGGAGTTAACGTCACCGTCGCCATTGACGTCAGCTGCCTCCTTGGTCACGCCGGTGCCGTCGATGATGAAGTTGTAAACAGCTACTACGTCGGAAGTGTTGACATTGCCGTCGCCGTCAACGTCGCCAGCGGTAACATCAGGTATTGCATTGAGGCCATTGATAACAAATGTTACAGCGGTCTCTACGCCCTCAACCTCGCCACGGTAGTAAGTGGGATCGATGAAACCAGTCATTGCACCGAAGCCACCGGAGTAGGGAATGAAATCCTTACCTGTAGATACGGCCACGTTGGAGAGTGAGATAGAGTGCAGACCGCCGAAGATACCATTGGCTGCAAAGGTGTGAGTGTGGTCAACAATGTCGCCCTCGGGGAACGGAATTACGAGGTCGTAAGGCTCGAAGGGAGCTGTCTCCTCGTCATCCTGCCAGTTGCCGAGACCGATGATGCAAGGCTCTCCAGCATCGAAGTGTGATTTCTCATAAAGTTCAACGGTGGTAACGAGCTCACCATCCTGCTCCTCCTGAGTCATCTTCTTGATGGCATAGGTGTGAACATCATCATTGTAGTCAGCGAGGTCGTCAATTGCAAACGGAACGGCCATTACGTCGATGAGGTTGTAAGCAAAGATGCCAATGGAGATAGCCTGCTGCTCTTCGGGATCAATCTCAACGAAGGTCCATGAAGAAGCACCGTCAACAGAAGGATGGCAAACTACGTCTTGCTCATAGCCCTCAGGCCAGATAGCGAGGTGACTCTTGTTCTTAGGACCACGCGGGAACAAGTTGAAGCCACCATTGCCAGAGATAGTAATCTCGTAGGGTACGGGAGTCTCGCTTACGGGCAGGTTGATGTTGTCGCCTGCATAATCGCCGAGATAGTAACCTGTATAGAGGTTCTGGATAGCATAGTACTCACTGCCCTCAACGGGAACGAAGCGCCACATAGCACTCGGGTTGTTGTCAGCATTGAGAGTCATGCTGGACTCGTCGAAGAGACCCCACTTGGTGATGGAACCGTCGGCAGTGTTCTTGTTGAGATAGATGGCGTTGCCCTGGCAGAAGGCATCCTCGGCACCTGCCTCACCGGACCTTTCGGTATCCGTGTTGGTGATGAAGTACCACTTGCCTACCTCGAAGCTCTTGATGCCAGCCATGAAGGCAGCCTTGGCTTCCTTAATGGCCTTCTCAGCTGTCTTGACAGCAGCTACGGAAATCGGGGAAACGAAAGCGTTCTCGCGAGCGTCGGCAATGGCCTGCTCGAGAGCGGTCTTGAGACTCTCGTCGGAAAGCTGACCCATATCTTCGCCAATCTCAACAACGTTAAGCAGAGCCTCGCTCTCAGCGATGAGGGCAGCGAGCTCGGTGGTGTCGCCATACATTTCCTTGACAGCGGCAAGAGCGTCCTGCATAGCCTGGACATTCTCGTCGGTGGCGGTATTGGCAGCAACGATGTCGCGCATCTCGGGCAGCAGGGCGTTCATGGCATCAGCCTTGTCCTTCAAGCCCTCGGTGGTGTAGTACTGAGAGCTAGCCTCGTCAACCTTAGCCTCGTACATCTGGAACTCGGAGAGAGTGAAGTAATCACCGCCGTTGGCGTTGTCATTTACCTGATAAGCCACGCGGTTAACGGGACGACCGAAGTCGAAGGTGTAGGTAGCGGGCAGTGGCAGGGAACCCATGTCGATGCCGGTGGCAACGGCTCCGCCATAGACGGTGTCGCCGACCTCGGTGTTGGCACCGTAGAGGCTGATGGTCCTAGGACGCTCCTGAGCACCCCACTTCTGCCAGTTAGGATTGGTGCCGTGGCCGGAGGCGTCGCGAGTGTTATAAACAAAGGTAATCACCTGCTTGGGCTCGTCGAGCTTGATAGTCATGTAGCCGCTACCCTGCATGTAGGTGGTGTCGTCCTCGTCGATGAGGAACTCATACTTGTCAGCGAAGGCCACACCCTGCTTGCGGATGTTGGAGAAGGTGATCTGGTTGTCCTCTGCGGGTTCTTCGTTTGCACCGCCGCTGGCACGCTTGATCAGCTTGTTGCTATAGTCGGGTGAGAATACAAAGAGCTTGCTATAGAGTTCTGTAGCCTCGCTCACGAGCTCGCGGAGCGAAGCAGTGCGCTCAGCCTGCTGCTTCTGTGCCTCAAAGCCTTCGATGGTAGCCTGATCGGTAATCTTGCGGAGATACCAGCAGTTATACTGTACTTCTACAGTTCCGCCGTCATTCCACTGACCCCAGTTTACGAGGTTACCCTCCTCGTTAGTGGTGAGGGAGGTGCCGGTAACTGCGGTGTAGGAGGTGTTGTGCTCTTTATGGCTGCCCCAGAACCACTTGCCGGTGCAGGAGCCCTGGTTGTAGTAGCGGATATTCTGCGGCTCTTCCTTGCCGTCGGTAACAGGAATGCTTACTCCGTACCAGTTGGAAGGCTGGCCGACATACTTGCCGGTGATAAGACTTTGTACCCACCACTCGTTCTCATCGTCGGCCTTGGTAACCTCGAATACAAACTCTGCATCCTCGGGATCAAAGGTCTTGTAGCCGAGCTTGCCGGCTTCCACGTTTACGCGTGCAGCCTTCTCAATGCCCTGCTCGTTGAGATAACCGTCGTTGGCGATAACAAAGTAGTAGTAACCCTCGGTGATGGGGATCTGCTTGCCCTGGATGGCAGCGTGAGCAGTCTTCAGGTTAGTGATGGCGGTAGAGAACTCCTCATCGGTGGTACCGGTGATGGAAATAGTGAGTGCCTCCTGCATAGCCTCGTTGTAGGCATTGGCAACATCCTCTTCGTAGTAACCGGGATCGGTGCCGGCCACATACTCGCCCTCCTCAAGGTAGAGGTCAATGAGGGTCTGGAGGTCACCCTGCAGGTCAGAGATGTAATTCACGCCATAGACATTCCACTGGTTGGTATCAGTGTACTGCCAGAACCAGATGTTGTCAGCACTGTCCCAAGAGCCGAGGTAGTGGTAGTCATCAGAACTATACAGGTTCTCACCTGTTGAGTAGCAAAAACCTACGGACAGGTCGGAGGCCTTCTTAACGCCTCCATGATTGCGCCAGCTGGCAACCTCCTTCTCGGTGTACTCAGCATCGTCGCGGAAGAGAGGCTTGCCATCCTCGTCCCTCTTGGTCTCATACTCGTCAAAGCTGTAAGTGTTTGACCAGGGGATGTCAGCGCCGCAGCTGAGAATCTGCATGTTGGCAGCATTGGCGGGGTCGGGATCATAGGAGATGGTCTGCCAACCGCCGTTGTACTTCAGGTAGCCGTTCTCAACCACGTGCTTCAGATAAACAGTGGGAGCGCCGGTGCGGATGTCCAGCGGGCCTTCCTCAACAACATAAATGTTCTCATCTGAGATCACTCCTGCAGGCGTTTCCGCAGAACCTGCCAGGAAGCGTCCCGCAACATAATGGGTGAGGTCAATAAACTCCAGAACAATGGTGTCGCCAACCTTGATGTCAGAAGCTCCCTTCTGGTCACCAAGTTCCCAACGGGCGTCAACACTGCTCATCATTGCTCCCATCAATACAGAGAGCATCAAAAGTAAAAACTTTTTCATGTGAGTAATTGTTTTGGTTAATAAATAAGGTTAATTAATAAGGTTAATTAATAAGGTTTGAATTTCTATTCAATTTTTATTCCGCTCGCCTTTTATGGCAAGTTAAAATCATGGCAAATTTAGCCATAATTTCTAATTCCGTTACAAAATAGTGTTAAAATATTCGTTTTTCACGCTTATTTTGCGCAAAAAATTGCATCCGTTAGGGGAAAAAGGCGTATTTTTGCCCTTGAAAGTGAAAATAATTACAAATCTCTAAACCAAAACAACCATGATTGCACTTATCGTCATCATTGCCATCGTTGTGATCCTCGCCATCTGGTGCGTGAGCATCTACAACAATCTTGTGCGCATGCGCAACAACCGCGAAAACGCCTTTGCCAACATCGACGTTCAGCTCAAGCAGCGCCACGACCTCATCCCGCAGCTTGTGGCCACCGTCAAGGGCTACGCCGCCCACGAGAAGGAGGTGCTGGAGAACGTTACCGCTGCCCGCGCCGCCGCAATGGGCGCCACCACCATCAACGACAAGATCCAGGCTGAGAATCAGCTCACATCCGCCCTGGCAGGCCTCAAGGTAAGCCTCGAGGCATACCCCGACCTGAAGGCTAACCAGAACTTCCTGCAGCTGCAGGGCGAGATCAGCGACATTGAGAACAAGCTGGCTGCCACACGCCGCTTCTTCAACTCCGCTACCAAGGAGCTCAACAATGCCGTGCAGACCTTCCCCTCAAATATCTTCGCCAATATGTTCGGCTTCCACACCGAGCCTATGTTTGAGGTACCCAAGGAGGAGCGCGCCACTTACGACAAGGCTCCCGAGATCAGCTTCTAAGGGACCCACCCCCATCCCCTCCCTAAATGGAGGGGAGCATTTACCACATTTACACACACCAAGTTCCAGCATCCCATCCTCCCCCTTTAGGGGGACCAAGAGGGGGTCTTCCATTTATGAAATACGTAGGACTATACTCCCAGCAGCGCAAGAACAATACGCGCTCCATACTGCTACTGCTGTTCTTTCCAACAGTGATAGTGGCACTGGTGTTTGCCGCATGCTACATACTGGCCTATATAGAGGTGGGCGACTCTGAATACTACGGCCCGGGCTACATCATGCCCCTGGCCACCGAGTACTTCATCAGCTCGGTGCCCTGGGCAGTGGCCGTGGTGGGCATATGGTTCGTGATAGCCTACTTCGCCAACACCAGCATGATCCGCCACGCCACCAAGGCCAAGCCCCTTGAGCGCCGCGAGAACCCACGCGTATATAATATAGTGGAGAATCTCACCATGACCTGCGGAATGGACATGCCTCAGATCAACGTCATCAACTCGCCGGAGCTCAACGCCTTCGCCTCGGGCATCGACAGCAAGTCCTACACAGTGACCGTGACCACCGGTCTCTGCGACCGCCTGGACGACGACGAGCTGGCGGGAGTGATAGGCCACGAGCTCACCCACATCCGCAACCGCGACACGCGACTGCTGATAGTGAGCATCATCTTCGTGGGCATCATGGCCACGGTGATGAGCATAGCCCTGAGGATTGTGTGGAACCTGTTCCTCTTCGGCGGCGACAACCGCGGCCGAAGCCGTGGCCGTGACTCCAACGGCAGCCCGGCCATCATAGTGATCTTCGCCATAGCCGCCGTGCTGGCCGCCCTAGGCTACTTCTTCACCCTGCTCACCCGCTTCGCCATCAGCCGCAAGCGCGAGTACATGGCCGACGCCGGCGGAGCCGAGCTCTGCGGCAACCCCCAGGCCCTGGCCTCGGCGCTGCGCAAGATCAGCGACATGCCCTATGCCGCCAAGAAGGGACACGAGGATGTGCAGCAGCTGTTCATCATACAGCCCGTGGCACTCAAGGGAGGAAGCATCAGCAGCTGGTTCAGCCGCATGTTCAGCACCCATCCACCCACAGAGAGCCGCATAGAATTCCTGGAGCAGCTCTAAATAAGAGAATTAAAGAATTAAAAAATTGAAAAATTAAAGTCCCCCAAGCCCCTAAAGGAAAGGAAGGGACACTCCCGCACAATTTCGGGAGGCGCAAAGTCTGCGCCTCCCGATTTCTTTTGTCTGTTCTCCATTCTCTGTTATATTCTCTGTTTTCTGTTCCCTATTATCCGTTCTCTGTTCTCTATTATCTGTTCTCTGTTCTCTATTATCTGTTATCTATTTCCATTATTGCTCCGCCACGCGATAGACAAGCGTGTGGCCGCTCCTATTCTCAGTCAGCTTGCCTTCGGCCAGGGCGGCGGCAATAATCTTGCGGGCACGGTAGGCAGATACTCCAGTGGCCGAAACGTAGGACTGCACGGTGAAGAAGCCGTCCTGCTGGCAGAGATAGCGCATCACGTCGATGGGCTCGCCCTCGGGCACACTGCTGCGGTCAACATCAGTGTGGATAATGAGCTCAAACTCCGCCTTCTGCAACTCGCCTATCCAATTGACGGCAGGCTTCAGCCTGACGGTGCCGAAGCGCTCGTCCTTGAGCTGCCAGTGGCCGCTCTTGTCCTTCTCCACCTTGCCGTTGACGGTGATGGAGAAGGTACCGAGGAACGGCACCTCCACCGTATGGCCCGACAGGAGGAAGGTGGTCAGCTGCTTCTGCACGGCAGCGAGCGCACTCATGACATGGGCGCTGCTCACACGGCAGTTCTGCTCCACATAATCGACAAACCTATCCGCGTCAATACGCGAATGCCTGGCCACCTCGGGGAAAACCACTTCCCTCCCGTCAAAGACTCCGGTAGCCTTTCTCAAAGCACATTTAACACTCATCTCGATAAACTTTTTAGTGATTAGACATTTACTGACTCCGCGGGCATGGAGCCTAACCGCGTGGCGACCGACTTTCGGCCCAAGGAGCATGGATTTCTCACTGACAAAATTACAAAAAACTGCGCAGACAATGAAATTAAATCGCGATTAAATTTTAGTTTAGTCGCGATTAAACTTTAATTCATTCGCGATTAAACTTTAATTCGTTCGCGAACAAATTTCAGGTTTCTCGCAACAAAAGTCAAGCTCCACGCGACAAAAGTCAGACTCCACGCGACAAAATTCGCTCCGCTCGCAACAAAAATCAGCGAGCACGGCTTCAGGTTTCATTGGCTCAGCCTTAATTTTAGCGAGCTGATAAAGTATTAAAAGATTTAAGCAATATGAAAAAGCATATATATCACCCGAAATAGAGACCTTTGTCCTCAATGCCCCGGTACTGATGCAGAGTACCAGCGAAATCCAGAGCGGTGGCAGCGACGAAGGTGACGGCGTCGCCGAATCCAAGACCTTCTATGGCAGCACCGTCTTCGATGAAGATCTATTTGATGAGGAATAATCAATAACATCGTTAATCTTATAGGCGGCCATCGGTGCAAATTTCCGATGGCCGCCTCTTCTCGTCAGAAAGACTGAACACAAGACTGTTTATAGCGACAATCAGCAATGCAATATTATAAATAAGGTAGATAATTTGCGACATTATAAGAAAAATGGATTATCTTTGCCACAGAAAACCTCCACAGTCATGAAAAAAGGTATATTGCTATTGCTGTGCGCAGTGACGCTGACTGCCACAGCGCAGAAGGAAGTGGATGCCATACGCAAGCGCTACGGCGAGATGAAGCAGATGATCTCCCTTATGGGCGAGGGGCCCGACTGGCAAGACAGAGCTATCGACGCAGACAGCCCCGGCGGTTGGCCACCGGAGTATTTCCAAGTGAAAGTGGTGCAGAACCTGCCTGCCACGGGCTACCACGAGGAGAACGTGAAGATGTTCTTCGAGGAGGTGCGCACCTCTGAGGAAGAGATCTACCCTCCCCTGCGGCTTGCCTTTGCCTCCAGCAAGTATAACTTTGCGGCACGTGAGTTTTACGAGGAATATCTCTACGACGAGCAGGGCAAACTGATATTCATCTACGCCATGTCGCCCGACATAGTAGACGACAAGATGTGCGAACTACGGTTCTACATCAAAGGCAAACTGGTAATAAAGACTATCGTCAAGACACGCCGCCACGACGAGGAGCAATTCCAGGAGGAGTATTCCGGCGAGATGGTGCCCGACGAGTACACGGAATGGCTTGACCAGTACATCATTTCCTCACAAAATATTCAAAAAATGTTTGATGCCGTCAATGCAGGAAAACACCTCTAAAAGAACAAAAATATGAAAACAAAATCTCTATCCGCTTATCTCAAAGCGATATTTGCCCTGCTGGCAGTGATGATACTTGCCGGCTGCACCGACGGCTCTTACAAAGTGATGGGCGACAAAGTGTATTTCACATGGTGGACATTCAGTTTCGGTCACCAACAGCAGGAACTGGTGGGTGCCGATGCCGCCACCTTTGAGGAGGTGAACGAATGGCTGGGCAAGGACAAAGACCACGTATGGTACAAGGAACGCCTGGCAGAGGGGTGCGACCCGCAGACCCTGCAGGTCAAGGAGAGAGACCTCTTCTGCGACAGCAAGGACTATTACTATAAAGGCGCAGCTCTGCATATTACCGACATAGGCTCCTTCGAAGTGCTCAGCATCAACGAAAACTGCCTATGGGCCAAGGACAGCAAGTTCGCCTACCACGACAGCACACGCATTGACAGCGTAGATGCCGCCACATTTGAGGTAATCAATGATTTCTACGCCCGCGACAGCAAGCACGTCTTCCACTCCATATACCTGCTGCCAGAGGCCGACCCCAAAACGTTCCAAGACCTGGAGTTTCTCTACCAGAAGGACAAAAACCATGTATGGTACTCCGACAGCATAATACCTGAAGCCGAACCCAACGATTTCCAAACAAAATGGTTCTATGGCTGGGACAGCAAGCGCGTTTGGTACAACGGCCAGATGCTCAAGGACGCCGACCCCAAGACATTTGAGGTGCTCGAGAGCGGATATTATGCCAAAGACAAGAACCGCGTATGGTTCCACGACGAGATTGTAAAAGGAGCCGACGCCGCCTCATTCAAGGACGACGGCCAAATGATTGGCCATGATAAAAACCAGAAATATGTTTGCGAACGTCTATATGACCTCGATGACTAAACTTCCACTTCGCACCACGCTATTAGTAATCGTGCTGTTGATAGGCGGCACGACAGTTGCACAGAAACGCTCCGAGTTACTGCGCACTCGTATCGACAGCCTTCTCGACAAGAATTACAATAAGGTCAACTTCGACACCGCCTACATCGGCAGGCCCAAAACCAATCTCACGCTTAAGGCCAGGGCCAGCGTGGCAGGCAGCAACCTGTACATAAGGGAAAAGACCGATGGCGTGCGCACCAAGGCTGACCTCGAGACGAGCCACACGGTGAAACTCAGCCTGGGAGCCAACTACAAAGGCCTTGCTGCTGCCATTTCGCTCAACCCTACCAGGCTGAGTGGGAAAAACAATGATTTCGAGTTTAATCTCAACTATTATAGCAACCGCTTCTGCGTGGAAATGGGCTATCAGATGTCAAAAACGATGGCTGGCGACGTGTCAAGGGACAATGTGTCGGATCATCTGGACCGCGGATCGCTGAAAACAAAGTTGCTCAACATAACGGGCTACTATGTGTTCAACAACAAGCGCTTCTCCTTCCCCGCAGCATTCAGCCAAACCTACATACAGAAACGCTCTGCGGGTTCATGGTTGGTAGGGGTCTCCTATCAGGGCGGAACGCTCAAGACAACCGACAAGGCTCCCGAAAACATGCCAGTTACCCGCTTCTATGTGGGCCATTTCGGCATTGGCGGCGGCTACGCCTACAATCTTGTGCTCCACCGCAAGTGGCTGCTGCACCTCTCAACCATGCCTACGATAGTTATAGGCGATTATAACAATATTACCTACGACGGAGAGAAATACAAGGTTCACGGCAGCTTCCCCGAACTGATATTCAACGAGCGTGCAGCCGTAGTATATAATATGGGGGCCAACAAATTTGCCGGTCTGTCCTTCAACATGAACAACCTAGTCCTCGGCCACGGCCATAACCGCAGCTATCAGTCAAAGTGGCTGTCTCGCGTCTTCTTCGGAATAAGGCTGTAGTCTCAATACAAACAATCCTCCGAATGCAGCAATGTTTGCATTCGGAGGATTTGCTATATATGTTTCCGCGGGATTAGAAGAAGTATCCTACGTGCACCTGAAAGGTGTTGCTCCTAAGAGAGCCTTTCTGCGTGCCTGTGTATTTGGCAAACTTTGAGAGGGCTATGTTATAGGTCAGGCCTGCCTCAATATGCTTAAGCAGCTTTACGCCGGCACCAATGTTCCAAGTAAGAACAGAGTTCTTTACCTTGAAGTAACTAAGGTCATCGGCAAGTTCCTTAATCTTCTTGCTGCCCACATTAAAGCCGAACTGCGGACCTGTGGCGATATAGGCTGCTGCAAGGGAAGAGAAGCCAAACTGATAGCGCAGGTTGATGGGGATTTCGATGGTGTTCAGGTGATTGGTCTTCTCGCCTGCAGCATCCTCAATATTAATGTTACGCTGCGAATACAGCAAGCTGGCATCTACGCCAAAGCCTGCCATGGGGACAGTAAACTCAACCTTGGGGCCTAAAAACCAGCCGCAACGATTGCCAGACTTGACATTGTTGGTTACATTTTTGAAGTCTGCCTTGTTGACATTCAAGCCAGCTACAACTCCAAAGTCAATCTGTGCCTTTGCCTGCTGTGCACCAACTCCGATGAGGGCCACAAGCATAATAACAAGTGTCTTTTTCATTGTCTATTTTGTTTTTAAGGTTATTTTACGAATGCAAAAATAACTATTTTCTATCTAATGCCAAGTTTTATGACGATTTTATATGATTTTTCTATAAGATTTCAGTATTTTCAACTATTTTCGCGTATCAAACAAAAGTAGCAAGATGCAGAAACAAGTAATCAGGGAGAAGCAAACCTTGGCGCAGGTTGAGGAGCAGGTACAGGTAATGAAGCCGCTGCTGCAAGCCGAGATACGCGTGCTGCGAATGTCACAGCAAGAGTTTGAGCAGGATGTGCGCACACAACTTGACACCAATCCCGCCCTGGAGGAAGATACCGACGACTTCAGCGAAGCCGATGGCACCGCTGACTCTGAACACGACAATTCTGCCGCAGATGCAGAGCAAAACGACAAGACAGAATACTCGCAGGAAGATTACGACAAAGAGCGCATCGACGACTACTCGCCCGACGACATACCCACCTATTATGATCCCGACCGCACGCGTGAACGCGTGATTGCCGACCAGACATCCTTCTACGAAAGTCTGAGAGACCAAGCCGCCAGCTGCGACCTGACCCCTAAGCAGGAGAGCATCATGGAATATCTGATCGGCTCGCTTGACGAGGATGGATTCCTGCGCAAGTCTATACGGATTCTCCGCGATGAAATGGAGATTTATGACGGTATAGAAGCCAGCGTGCAAGAGGTTGGCGAGGTGGTGAGCATCCTGCAAGGTTTCGAGCCTGTAGGCATTGGTGCGAAGGATCTCCAGGAAAGCCTCATCATACAGTTACGTAACATAAAACGCGACCATCCCTACCGGGACCTGGCAATAGATATCCTCAGCCGAGGCTTTGACGACTATAAGAATAAGCGCTACGACAAGCTCTGTAGCCGATTCAAGATTACCCGAGAGGAGCTGGACCGCATCTATGCCATGGTACGCCACCTCAATCCCCGCCCCGGGGGCTCGATGGCTGCATCCGACAATGTAGCCATGCCCATATCACCCGACTTCTATGTGGAGGAAACAGACGACGGCTTCACCATAGGACTGAACAACGGTCACATTCCCAAGGTGAAAGTCAGCTCTGCCTATTCTGATTTCCTCTCATCCTCCTCCGGCTCCACGGCTACGGAGCAGGAAGCCGTGCGCCGCCAGGTCAGCGAGGCCAAGCTCTACGTAGCGGCAGTGCGCCAGCGACAGCACACCATGCTCGAGACCATGCGAGCCATAGTGCACTTGCAGCCAGAGTATTTCCGCGACGGCGACCGCTCGCTCCTACACCCCATGACACAGAAAGACGTGGCTGACATAATCCACCGCGACCCAAGCACCGTGTCAGGCGTCGTTTCCAACAAATATGCCGACACCCCATTCGGGATAGTGGCACTGGCCAGCCTTTTCACCCAGAGCTTCATCAACCAGCAAGGTGAAGAAGTGTCGCGCGAAGCAGTGCGCATCAAGATGCGTGAACTGATTAAAAGCGAAGATCCTCTACATCCTCTGTCGGACGACGAACTGGCCGAGAAACTCGGCATTGCCCGTCGCACAGTGGCAAAATATCGCAAGCAGATGCGGATACCAGTAGCAAGATTGCGCCGATGATGACCAACAAACAAATCCTGGTGTTGGCAAAAATGTTCACACTGCTTTTTGCTCCGCACTATTTTACCCTTCTGTGCCTATTGGTGCTGATGGGATTCAGCTATATGCGCATCTTTCCCCTCAACTATAAGATTTTCCTATTGGTGCTGGTCTATATCTTCACCATTGCAGTGCCAATGCTCTCAATATCGCTGCAAAACAAGCTGACAGGCGTCACTCGCCACCAGATGAGTCAGCGCGAAAAGCGCACCATGCCCTACATAATCAGTATCTTGTGCTATTACATCTGCTACCAGGTGCTCATTTCCATCGCAGTCCCTCACTTTGTGATCAGCGTGGTGCTGGCCTCGCTGTTTGTGCAGATGGCCTGTGCCCTGGTGAACTGCTGGTATAGGGTAAGCACGCACTCAGCTGCCGCCGGCGCCATCAACGGGGCTCTCATAGCTTTTTCCTTTATCTTCAATTTCAATCCTATATGGTGGCTCTGCGCCACCCTTATCATAGCAGGCTGCGTAGGCAGCAGCCGACTCATACTGCGCCGCCACACCCTGGCAGAAGTCAACACCGGCATCTTCCTGGGCTTTGTGGTGGGCTTGCTATCAATACTCCTCACCTGACACGACATCAACAAAACCAACTTTACCATGCAACCAATCGTAAGCATTATCATGGGCAGCACCTCCGATCTGCCCGTGATGGAGAAAGCAGCCAAATTCTTCGACGAAATGGGCATTTATTTTGAGATGAACGCCCTCTCCGCCCACCGCACTCCTGCCGAGGTGGAAACTTTTGCCCGCGAAGCGAAAAGTCGCGGCATCAAGGTCATCATTGCCGGAGCCGGCATGGCAGCCGCCTTGCCCGGAGTGATTGCCGCTAGCACCACGGTGCCGGTGATCGGCGTGCCTATCAAGGGCATGCTTGACGGGCTGGACGCCCTGCTGTCAATCGTCCAGATGCCCCCCGGCATACCCGTTGCCACAGTGGGCGTTAACGGAGCACTCAATGCCGCCATCCTGGCCGCCGAGATGCTTGCCCTGGCCGACCCGCAGCTTGCCGCAGCCCTCAATGAATATAAAGTGGGGTTGAAGAATAAGATCGTGAACGCTAATGCGGAACTTGCCAAGGTGGAATACAAATTCAAGACCAACTAGCAGCATATGCAGCGAAGAAAGACACACGAGGTGCGCGTAGGCAACATCGGCATCGGCGGAGATAATCCTGTGCGCGTGCAGTCGATGTGTACCACCTCCACGATGGACACCGACGGCTGCGTGCAGCAGATTCTGGCCATTGCCAAGGCTGGCGGCGAACTGGTGCGCCTTACCACCCAGGGCATCCGTGAGGCTGAGAACATGCGCATTATCCGCGACCGTGTCAGAGCCGCCGGCTGCGATGTGCCGCTGGTGGCTGACGTACATTTCAATCCTGCCGTGGCCGACGTGGCGGCATTGTACTGCGACAAAGTGCGCATCAACCCAGGCAACTACGTGGATGCAGCGCGAAAATTCAAGAAGTTGGAGTACACTGACGAAGAATATGCCGCCGAACTGCAGAAGATTGAACAACGCCTTGTTCCGTTTCTCAACATTTGCCGCGAACACGGCACCGCGATACGCATTGGTGTGAACCACGGTTCGCTCAGCGACCGCATCATGTCGCACTACGGCGACACGCCGGCAGGCATTGTGGAATCGTGCATGGAGTTTCTGCGCATTTGCATGAAGGAGCACTTCATGGACGTGGTGGTCAGCATCAAGGCGTCCAACACCGTCATCATGGTGGAGAGTGTCCGGCTTCTGGTAGAGCGTATGGAGGCCGAGGGCATGACCTTCCCCCTGCATCTCGGCGTAACGGAGGCCGGTGAGGGTGAGGACGGACGCCTGAAAAGCGCCGTCGGCATTGGCGCACTGCTCATTGACGGCATTGGCGATACTATCCGCGTAAGCCTGAGCGAGCCTCCCGAAAACGAGATTCCCGTTGCCTACTCGCTGCTGCAATCGGCACGCATGAGGATGACAAAGACGGAGTATATCTCCTGTCCAGGGTGCGGCCGCACGCTATACAACCTGCAGGAAACCATCCATCGCATCAAGGAAGCCACGGCAGACATACGCCCCATGAAGATTGCCATCATGGGCTGCATTGTCAACGGTCCAGGCGAAATGGCCGATGCCGACTATGGCTACGTAGGCGCCGCACGCGGCAAAGTCAGTCTCTACCGCGGCAAACAGTGCGTAGAAATGAACATCCCCGAGGATCAGGCGGTAGACAAGCTACTCGCACTTATCCGCGAGGATGAAGGGAATGATTAAACTCTACAGTTAGTCTTCCTCGTCAAAATCGAGGTCTTCGTCAGAGCTGTCAGCATCGCTGGCAGTGGCTTCGGTCGTGTTGGGCGCGTCCCACGTGGCTGCATTGCAGAGCGCCCACTCTCCGGTAATGTTGGGAATGCGGGCATAGCTCTGCCCCTTTTTATGGCCTTCGAGGTCGAGGTCCTGCTGACTGTCGAAGGCGTCAGCCACGTCGCCATCAGAATTAAGGAGTTCGATGATTGCTGGCTTTTTGTTGGGAATGCGAGCCTTGAGCTGCTCCGCATTGACAGTCATAATGGCACCTGGGGCAAGCAGGGTGTCGGGGAACTTATAGAGAGTCTTGTCCAGACCATCCTCGTCCATCTTCACCAGTTTATAGCCGCTCAGATTGACAGCCTCCTTGGAGGCATTGGCCACCTCCACCCACTCAAGGTCGTCATTATCCTTGCCACAAATTTCATTTAGCACGATTCCATCGGAGAGTTTCTTCTGCTGGCAAGCGCTCAGCGCAGCAACGGCCGCAAGGGCAAAAATCAATTTTTTCATAGTTTATTTCATTAAAGTATTCTCAAGAAAAACTCAATCCTTGCGGCGCAGGGACTTGAGGGGGAGGTCATGCCAGATGATATGCGCCACGAAGAGGATGATGAGCGCGGTGTTGACAGAGAGTCGCAGCCACGCAGGCCATGACTTGGGCATGAGCATCATAACGGCGGTGAACAGCGCGGCGATGAGGACATAGGCCGCGATGGAGCGCAGGGGATAACTGATCGGGAACTTCCTCTGCCCCACGAAATAAGAGAGGAGCGTGGCAGTGCCGTAGCCGGCAACGCCGCCCCAGGCACAGGCCATGTAGCCATACTTGGGAATAAAGATGATGTTCACCGCGATGAGCACGGCACATCCTGCCAGCGAGAACCAAAGACCCCAGACAGTGCGGTCGATCAGCTTATACCAGAACGAGAGGTTGAAGTAAACGCCCATCAGAATCTCTGCCGCCATCACTATGGGCACCACGCGGAGACCCTCCCAGTAGTCGTGGCCGATGATATACTTCAGCACATCAAGCCAGCCCACCACCACGAGGAAAGCCAACAGGGTAAAGATGATGAAGTACTTCATTGCCTTGGCGTAGGTCTCGCGGCTATCGCTATCCTTAGCCTTGCCGAAGACAAAAGGCTCGTAGGCATAGCGGAAGGCCTGGGTGATCATGGCCATCACCATGGCTATCTTGACGCACGCACCATAGATGCCCAGCTCCACCTCGCCCTGCAGTCCGGAGCGGACATAGGGATAGATAATCTTGTCGGCGGTCTGATTGAGAATGCCGGCAATGCCGAGCACCAGTATCGGCCAGGAATATTTAAGCATCTGGCGGAGCAGTCGCGCGTCGAACGCCCAGCGGATGCGCAGGAGGTCGGGAATGAAGAAGAGAGTGATGAACGAGGTGCAGACAAGATTGATACTGAAGACATAGAAAACGTCCGTCTTACCAAGCACTATGAAATAGAGCACGTTGATGCCGATATTAAGGACGATAAACAGCAGCTTGAGCGAGGCAAAGCGGATAGCCCTGTTCTTAAAACGCAGGAAAGAGAAGGGGATAGCCTGCAGGGCATCAAGAGCAACGACCGTGGCCATCATCAGCACAAATTCGGGGCGGTCAGCATAGCCGATAAGCTGGCTAATCTCCCCGATGAAACCGAAGATTATTGCAAGGAAGACGGCGGTGAGGGTGCCCACCACCAGCATAGCTGTGGAAAATACCGTGTCGGGCTTCTCGCTCTCCTTGTTGGCAAAGCGGAAGAGGGTGGTCTCCATGCCGAAAGTGAGCAGCACCAGGAATATCGCGGTGTAGGCATACATATTGGTGACCACGCCGTAGCCACCCGAGGCTGCAGAGATCTTGGCGGTGTAGAGCGGCACAAGCAGATAGTTGAGGAAGCGCCCCACTATGCTGCTCAGCCCATAGATAGCCGTATCTTTGACCAGCGACTTGAGATTAGCCATTTTTCAGAAGTTCTTACAGCGTATAATCCTAATTTGCAAGGCAAAGATAATCACTTCGGCCGAATTGCGCGCCATATCACACCCTTTTTCCCTCATCTCACAGATTTTTTGCCTGTCAGCACCCTTTTTAACCCCGAGGGCACTGACTTTTGTCGCGAGGTCACGGCAAATAAAACTGAGAATATTGAATTTTGTCGCGAGGAAATTGAATTTAGAACCGAGGAAATTGAAATCTAATCGCGAATTAATTTTAATTTAATCGCGATTTAACGGAAATTCAATCGCGATTAAATTTCAATCTCTGCGCGACTAAATTCAGGCTTTGCGCAACTAAATTCACTCCGCTCGCGACAAAAATCAACAAGCACGGCACCAGGATCCGCAAGCTATGCACTGGAACACGTGAGTTGCGCACTAAGATCCGCGAACTGTGCACCAGAACACATGAGCACGGCCCCGGCAGGCATAGCCAGGCAATCAAGAAACCACGGATGGCAATATACCGATGGCTGCGCAGGTCAGAACACGCATAAACGGGTGGTTTTACCCCTCTTCGCGCGCGAACAATATATAATTATATATAGAAACGGGATTTTGGGGCAGCAATATTTTGCCGTGTCGCAGAAAAGGTGTACTTTTGCGGAATGACAATAAACAACCTACATATGGAAAAGAAAATAACCAAGATTATAGGCGGACGCGTCTTCACCCCGCAGGGCTGGGTGAAGGACGGCACCGTAGTGGTGAAGGACGGCAAGATTGCCGAGGTAAGCAGCAGCAACGTAGAGATTGCCGACGGCGCTGACGGCTACAGCGTGGAGACCATTGACGCCAAGGGGCTCTGCGTAGTGCCCGGCGGCATTGAGCTGCACATACACGGCGGTGGCAACCGCGACTTTATGGAAGGCACCGAGGATGCCTTCCGCACAGCTATCGATGCCCACATGAAGCACGGCACCACCAGCATCTACCCCACCCTCTCGTCATCGTCAGTGCCGATGATCAAGGAGGCCCTGGCCACCTGCGAGAAGCTGATGGCCGAGGAGGGTTCGCCCGTGCTCGGCCTGCACCTGGAAGGCCCGTACTTCAATCCCAAGAAGGCCGGTGCCCAGATGCCCGAATACATCACCCCGCCGATACCCGAGGATTACGAGCCCATCATCAGCAGCACCCATGCGCTGAAGCGCTGGGACGAGGCTCCCGAGCTGCCGGGCACCACGGAGTTCGGCCGCTACTGCACTGACCACGGAGTGCTGGCCGCCATAGGCCACACCAACGCAGAATACGTTGACGTGAAGCGTGCGTGGGACGCCGGCTTCCGCCATGTCACCCACTTCTACAACGCCATGCCCGGCTTCCACAACGTGCGCGAGTTCAAGCACGAGGGCACGGTGGAGAGTGTCTACACCTTCCCCGAGATGAGCGTGGAGATGATTGCCGACGGCATCCATGTGCCGCCCACGATACTGAGGATGATCTGGATGGTGAAGGGCGTGGAGCACACTGCGCTGATCACCGATGCCCTAGCCTGCTCCGCCAGCGACAGCGACAAGGGCGCCTTCGACCCCCGCGTGATATTGGAGGACGGAGTGTGCAAGCTGGCCGACCGCTCAGCCCTGGCCGGTAGCATAGCCACCATGGACCGCCTCATCCGCACCTGCGTGCAGATGGCCGGCATACCCCTGGAGGACGCCATCCGGATGTCGAGCGAGACTCCAGCCAGAATAATGGGCGAACTTGGCCGCAAAGGCACGCTGGAGAAAGGCAAGGATGCCGACATCTGCTTCTACGACCAGGATGTGCAGCTTCACTTCGTGATGCAGCAGGGCAAAATCATTGTGGGATAAAGCGATAGAAACTATAGGAACCATAGATACTATAGGAACTATAGGGACTATAGTAACCATAAACGCCCTAGCAACTCCAGCAACCGTCAAGCCATGCCTCACCTGCTAATAGACATAGGCAACAGCTCTGCCAAGGTGGCCCTGGCCGCCGGCGGAGCGATTGGCGAAAGCCGGCGCATGGCACACGGCGAGATGACCGACGGCATATGCCGCCTTGCCAAGGAGTACGGCGCCGACAAGGCCGCCATAAGCTCCGTGGCCACCGACCCCGGGGAGCTATGCGAGGCTCTGAGGGCAATAGGTGTAGAGGTGATATGCCTCAGTGCCGCCATCCCGTTGCCGTTCAGGCTGGGCTACTGCTCACCCGACACCCTGGGAGCCGACCGCATGGCAGCGGTAGCGGGCGCGATGGCCCTCCACCCGCACCGAAACATACTGATAGCCGACGCCGGCAGCTGCATAACCTATGAGTTTCTGACTGCCGACGGCATCTACCTGGGCGGCAATATTGCCCCCGGTCTCAGCATGCGCCTGCGCGCCATGCATGAGCATACCGCCCGGCTGCCCATGGTCAAGCTGGAGGGCGAGGTACCGCCCATAGGCTATACCACCGACACCGCCCTGCGCACAGGCGCACTGATGGGCATAAGGCACGAGGTGGAGGGCTACCTGCACTATATGCAGACTCACTATGACGGCACCCTGGTGCTGCTCACCGGCGGCGATGCCAAATACATAGCCCCACTGCTGGACGTGGAGGCAGAGACTGACGAAAGGCTCGTGATGCGCGGGCTTGAATATATAATAATGTATAATGAGAAGAATCGCGATGGAGAAAAAAAATAAAGGAGTAAGTATCAAGAATCAGACACGCAGGGGAGCAAGGATTCTGCTCATCCTGCTGGCCCTGACGCTGAGCGGCCAGTGGGGAGCGTTCTGCGTGACGGCCAGCGCCCAGAGCAGCGGCACCAACTCGCCCTACTCGCGCTACGGATGGGGTGTGCTCAACGACGAGGCCATGGGATTCAACAAAGGCATGGCCGGCGTGGCCCTCGGCATGCGCGACCCCAACATCATCAACCGGCAGAACCCTGCCTCCTACTCGGAGATGGACTCGCTGCGATTCCTGTTTGACATAGGAGTGTCGCTGCAAAACTGCTGGATGCGCGAGGGTGACATCAAGAAAAACGTCCACAACTCCACCCTCGACTACGCCGTTGCCGCCTTCCGCTTCGGAAAAGGCCTGGGCTTCTCACTCGGACTGAGGCCCTTCAGCACCATAGGCTACAACTTCAGCTCAACCACCGAGATGCCCGACGTTGACGGCCTCGGCGTGAAGACCACCACCTCCACCTACAGCGGCGACGGCGGCCTCCACGAAATATACGGCGGCATCGGCTGGCAGCCGCTCAAGCCAGTGTCCATCGGCACCAACATCAAGTATGTATGGGGCGACTATAACCACTACTCAGCAGTAACCTACAGCGACGCAAACATACAGACCCTCACCCGCAAATACACAGGCCGCCTCAACGCAGTGGCCTTCGACTTCGGACTGCAGGTTCAGCACAACTTCAGCAAGAAAGACCGCGTGGTGCTCGGCCTGACCTATAGCCCAGGGCAAAGGATCAGCCAAAAAGCCACCTTCATCAATCAGCAGACCAACAACCTGACCGGTTCCAGCGCCGACACCACCAATATCGGCAATGCCTACGAGCTGCCTACCAATCTGGGCGTGGGCTTGAGCTGGTGTCACGACTATCAGTGGACCGTAGGCTTGGACTACACCCTGCAGGCATGGGAGAAATGCCGTTTCCCCGCATTGCGTGAGCGTGGCGGCAACACCGTATTCTCCCGCAGCTGGAAGGTCTTCCAAAACCGCCACCGCCTGGCAGCCGGCGTAGAGTTTGTGCCCAATCCGCGAGGCATGAGGGTGAGAGACCACATCTGCTATCGCGCCGGTTTAGCCTACTCCACCCCCTATGCCAAGGTGAACGGCGAAAACGGGCCCAAGTCATTCATGGTCAGCGCAGGCGCAGCCATACCCATCGTCAACAGATACACCAGCCACTCGGTATTGAACATCTCTGCCCAGTGGGAACACATGCAGGCCTCATCTACGGGCAAGCTCAAGGAGGACTACCTGCGCCTTTGCCTCGGCCTGACCTTCAGCGCACGGTGGTTTGAGAAATGGAAAGTGAAATAGGCAGCGTATCCAAGACTAAGGAGTAAGGAATAAGGAGAAAGGATTTGGCAGCGATGAGATATTTTGCCCTGTTGACGGTGATGGCAGGCCTGCTGCTGGCATGCAGCGACGGCCAGCCCCCCTCAGCCAATGCCATAAGGCAGCGAGACTCCGCCTCGGTGATGACCACCTACGGGGTGAGCAAGCTTATCTCCGACTCCGGGCTCATACGCTATAAGGTGGTGGCCGAGGAATGGCGTATCTACGACCGCACCAACCCTCCGCGCCACTCCTTCCCCAAGGGTCTGCTGCTGGAGCGCTTTGACCAGAAATTCCACATTGAGATGTACGTGACCGCCGACACAGCCTACTGGTATAACCAAAACCTGTGGGAGCTGAGAGGGCGCGTCAAGGTGTGGAACATGGACGGCACCATATTCAACTCCGAACTCCTCTACTGGGACATGCGCACCCACGAGTTCTACTCCAACGTCTACTCCCATTTGAAGACGCCCGACAAGGAAGTGGAAGGCACCAGCTTCCGTTCCGACGAGCAGATGCGCCACTACATCATCAACAACTCCCGCGCCGTATTCCCCATACCGTCGGAAGCCAACGACGAGACCACCGACTCCATCAAGACTGCGGAGCAAAACGAAGCGCCAGAGCCTTCTGCAGTGATACCGCCGCGCTCACCGCAAAGAGCCACGGCTCCGCCATCCACCAACCTGCCTCCGGGCGGACATTTCAAGTAATACTGATTTGCAAGAATGCTATTTAAACGTATTTTTACTGAGAATTAGCAAAAAGTGGAGCGAAAACAATAATTATATTCAATATTTTTTCTAATTTTGTCGCTCGAAATGCGAAAATGCGCCCAAAGGACACTGTACGCAGTGCCAAAAAGCCCAGGCTGAGAGCCATTTTTCGCCTAGACAGAACACATAAAACAAGTAAAACGAAATAAACAAAAAAACACATAAACATGGCAGCTATTCAAGGAATTAGAAAGCACGGTAAGTTGCTGATTGCAGTAATTGGTATTGCACTCCTCGCCTTTATCACCGAGGAGTTCTTCCGCGCTACCGAAGCTCAGAGAAACCAAAACAGTGGTGTGGTAGGCACCATCTACGGCAAGAAAATTCACTCCCAGGAGTACAGCCAGCTGATTGAAGCCTACAAGTCCTACATCCAGATGACGCAGGGCAAGACCACATTTACCGACGACGAGGATGCAGCCCTGAAGGAGCAGGTATGGCAGAGCTTCGTCACCAACAAGCTCATTGAGGCCGAAGCCTCTAAACTGGGCCTGACCGTTACCGATCAGGAAATGCGCAACGTGCTGGCAGAGGGCAACAACCCCATACTGGCCCAGAGCCCCTTCGTCAACCAGCAGACCGGCCGCTTCGATGCCGCAATGCTCAAGAACTTCCTCGACGAGTATAAGAAGATGCAGGCAGGCAACTCCCAGGTGCCCGAGCAGTACCGCGAGCAGTACGACAAGATATACAGCTACTGGCAGTTTGTGGAGAAGACCCTAAAGGAAACCATCCTCCAGCAGAAGTACAACGCCCTGCTGCAGATGTCGGTAACCTCCAACCCCATTGAGGGCAAGATGGCATTCGAAGGCACCGCAACAACCAAGGACCTCCTGCTGGCAGCAGTGCCCTATACCTCCATCAACGACAATGAGGTAAAGGTGAGTGACGACGAGCTCAAGGCCAAGTACGATGAGCTGAAGGAAACCTTCAAGCTCCCCACCGACGCCAAGGACATCAAATATGTGGCCGTAACAGTGAAGGCCAGCGCCGCCGATAAGGCCGCCCTCGATGAAAAGATGGCCGGCTTTGCCCAGGAGATCGCCAGCACCGATGACGTAGCCAGCCTGGTACGCCGCGCACAGTCGTCAGTAAGCTACATCGACATACCCCGCACAGCCGACGCATTCCCCGCTGACATCAGCGCAATGCTCGACTCCATGGGCGTAGGCAGTGTGAAGGGCCCCTTCTACACCGTAGCTGACAACACACAGAATATCATCCGCCTCCTTGCCAAGACTCAGGCCCCCGACTCCATCCAGATTCGTCAGATTCAGGTGAGCGGCAAGGACCTCGACGACGCACGCAAGCGTGCTGACTCCATCTATACAGCCATCAAGGGCGGCGCAAACTTTGCCGACCTGGCCAAGAAGTATCAGCAGACCGGCGACTCCACCTGGCTCGTAAGCAACATGTATGAGAATGCCAGCATGGACGACGACAACCTTGCCTTCATTAACAAGGCCCAGAATATGGCAGTAGGCGAGATTACAAACCTGGAGTTTACACAGGGCAACATCATCCTGCAAGTCACCGACCGCAAGAAAATGGTGACCAAGTACAATGCTGCAGTCATCAAATGCCCGCTCAACTACAGCGCCGAGACCAGCAAGGCTGAGTACAACAAGTTCAGCAAGTTTATTGCCGAGAACAAGACCATCGAGTCGATGGAGAAGAATGCCGCCAAGGCCGGCTACAATGTGCAGACCCTCACCGGCATCACCACCGAGGACTTCTTCTCAATGCAGTATTTCAGCCAGCCCGGCATGGACCGCCACATGATGCGCTGGATCAGCAACGACGCCAAGAAGTGGATATTCGACGAGGCTGAGGACGGCCAGGTGTCACCTCTCTATGTTTGCGACAATGGCAACCACCTGCTCGTGGTAGGCGTAACCAAGTCCCACAAGCAGGGCTACATGCCGCTGGAGGACGTCAAGGATTTTGTCAAGGCTGAGGTTCTTCGCGACAAGAAGGCCGACATCCTGATGGGCAAGCTCAAGGGTGCAAAGAGTATCGACCAGGTTATGGCTCAGAAGGGCGCCGTTACCGATTCCGTCAAGAATGTAAACTTCTTTGCCGACAATCAGTTTGACCCCGTCATCCTCGGTTCCGTAAGCAAGGCTAAGGCCAACCAGTTTGTAGGCCCGCTGAAGGGCAAGGATGCAGTCTTCGCCTTCCAGGTTACCGCTGAAAATAAGAACGCCGAAGCTAAGTACGACGAGCAGCAGTATATGACCGGTGCCGCCCGCACCCACGCAGGCATGGCCCTCAATCCGCGCCAGTACTACGGCGAAAGCCCCATCATCACCTACCTCAAGCAGAAGGCTAAGGTAAGCGACAGCCGCTACTTATTCTATTAATATCGTCACCACCATATTAATAATGTAGCCCCAAGGCAAGTACACGAAAGTTTCTTTCATAATTGTGACCGGCACTACGCTTTTGCGAGTGCCGGTTTTTGCTGATATGTTTATCTCAAAAGCATCTAATCTTACAGATACCTGCAAAAAAATGTTATAATCCGTATCTTTTTCCTTATTATTTTCCGCCAAGGTTGACAAAAAGAATTATCTTTGCGAAAAGATTGCGTAACACATCATTATGCAGCATCAAAAGAATATTAACCGTTAAACTTATAGAAATATGAAAAAGTTGTTTTTTATAATGTCGGTTGCCCTGGCGGCAACATTCGCATTCTCCTCCTGCAATAGCGATGATGAGAACGAGGCCCGGGTACTCGCCGGCGAGTGGGAAGGCGACTGGGGCATGTGGTATGAAGACGAAGACGGCTACATCTTTGATGCCGACTACACCTACATCAAACTGGTGCCCGACCACAGCAACGCCACCCACGGCGTAGGATACCAGGAAGACTACTACAGCTGGGACACCAGCGGCAGAGTCCGCAGCTACTACCGCTACCTGTGGTACAAGTTTGACTGGGAGATCAGGAATGGCATCATATACCTCTATTATTACGACGACCTCGACCTTGACAACTTCATCCGCGACTACAGGCTCGACAACAACTACTTCAGCGGCTACTTTGGCGACTCCCCCACCCGCTTCCGCATGAGCAAGCTCACCGACTTCTACTATTGGACTCCCACTGCATACTTTACTAGCAACTGGTACGGCTATGATGTCTATTATGACGACTACTACTCCAAACAGTTTGAGGGCACAGCCAAGTCAAAGAGCGCAAACAAGGCACCCGTTATCGTAAAGCAGGGCCGCAACCGCAGCCACGCCAAGCAGTAACGGCACGGCAACACACAACAAAAGTCTAACCCCTTAAAACTCTACCATTATGAAGAAGATTGTATTGGCAAGCATGCTTGCCCTGCTCAGCCTCAACATGATGGCTTTGAGCGAATCGAGAATCCGCGACTATGCCCGCTTCCTGAGCGACCGTATGGCATACGAGCTTGACCTCACGCCCATGCAGTATGACGACTGCTATGAGATTAACTACGACTTTCTCTACAGTGTAGAGCGCATAATGGATGACGTAGTCTATGGCTACGTGGATGCTATCGACAGGTACTACGACTATCTGGACTACCGCAACGAGGACCTTCGCCATATTCTGGACTATGTGCAGTATGAGCGCTTCCTCAACGCAGAGTATTTCTTCCGTCCCATCTACACCACGCGCACAGGCTGGCATCTGCGCATCTACAATGTTTACACCAACCACTCGTTCTACTACTACGACCGTCCAAGCGTGTTCTACGTCTATCGTGGAGGTCACGCCCGCGTACATTACCCCTCTGGCTATTACAGCAGCCGCTACGCCATCGACCGTCGCTACCGCGCAGAAGTACGCATACGCTCCTCGCGCGACTATGAACATCGCCGCCGCATGGACTTTGGAGCAAACGTGCGTCCGCGCACCCCAGCCGAGAAGCCGCGTCCCAACTACTATCGCAACCGCGACCAGCAGAACCGCGCTGCCGACCCGCGCTACCGTAACGAAAGACACAACGTAAACAGTCCGAAGATTAACTCGCGCAATCAGAGCAGACCCGAGTCGCACACTGCACCAGCTCCGCAGCAACCGCGCTCCAATGCACAACCTCGCTCCAATGCACAACCGCAGAATAACGCACCGCAGACTTCACGCAGCGGAGGCGGCGGAGTGGTAAGGTCTGGACGCAGATAGACCGCACGACAAAACAATTCATATTAGAAATGGCCATGTTTGGTTAACAAAAGTGTACCAAACACGGCCATTTCTTTATATTTTTGATATTTCCCATGATAAATTACAAACAATATGGAAAGAAATCACGAAATTTGTAGTTCGTTACAAACAAAAACATCTCTTTCCCACGGAAACAGAATCAACATTAAGGAAATGACAAAGATTAAACTACGCAGCAGCGTATGCACCGAGGGTCGCCGCATGGCAGGAGCCCGAGCACTATGGGTAGCCAACGGAATGAAGCGTGAGCAATTCGGCAAGCCCATCATTGCTATCTGCAATTCTTTCACCCAGTTTGTTCCCGGCCACACTCACCTGCACGAGGCTGGCCAGATCATCAAGCAAGAGATTGAGCGCCTGGGATGCTACGCTGCCGAGTTTAACACCATAGCCATTGACGACGGTATCGCCATGGGTCACGACGGCATGCTCTACTCTCTGCCCAGCCGCGATATCATTGCCGACTCTGTGGAATATATGGTCAATGGCCATAAGGCCGATGCCATGATTTGCATCTCCAACTGCGACAAGATTACCCCTGGAATGCTCATGGCCGCCATGCGCCTCAACATTCCCGCCATATTTGTCAGCGGCGGTCCCATGGAGGCCGGCAGCTATAAGGGAGAAAACCTTGACCTCGTAATCGCCATGATCAAGGGAGCTGACCCCACCGTTAGCGACAGCGACCTTGCTGAGATAGAGAACCGTGCCTGCCCCGGCTGCGGCTGCTGCTCCGGTATGTTCACGGCCAATTCCATGAACAACCTCACAGAGGCCATCGGCCTCTCGCTGCCCGGCAACGGCACCATCCTTGCCACCCATGTCAACCGCGTGGAGCTTATGAAGGATGCCGCCCGCCAGATTGTCAAGAATGCGCTGGCTTACTATGAGGACGGCGACACCAGCGTGCTGCCGCGCAGCATTGCCACACGCGCCGCCTTCCTCAACGCCATGACCCTCGACATCGCCATGGGCGCAAGCACCAACACTGTGCTCCACCTGCTGGCCGTAGCCCAGGAGGCCGGCGTTGACTTCACCATGGCCGACATCGACGCGCTCTCACGCAAGACCCCGTTCCTCTGCAAGCTGGCTCCCAACAGCCAGAAGTATTCTGTGCAGGAGTGCGGCCGCGCGGGCGGTATGCTCAATCTGCTCGGCGAACTCGCCAAGGGCGGCCTGATCGACACCAGCGTGCGCCGCGTCAACGGCCACACCCTGGCTGAAGATATCGAGAAATACTCCATCCTTAAAGACAATATCGACCCCGAAGCCCGGCGCATCTACTCCTCAGCCCCCGGCGGCAAGTTCTGCACGCAGCTCGGCGCCCAGAACTGCACCTATGACACCCTCGACACCGACCGCGCTAACGGCTGCATCCGCTCCATCGACAATGCCTACACCAAGGACGGCGGCATGGCCATCCTCTTCGGCAACATAGCCCAGGACGGCTGCGTGGTCAAGACCGCCGGCGTTGACGAGAGCATCTGGAAATTCTCCGGCCCCGCCGTGGTCTTCGACTCTCAGGAAGATGCCTGCGAGGGCATCCTGGGCGGCAAGGTCAAGAAAGGCGACGTGGTTGTCATCACCCACGAGGGGCCCAAGGGCGGCCCCGGCATGCAGGAGATGCTCTACCCCACCTCTTATATTAAGTCCATGCACATGGGCAAGGAGTGCGCCCTCATCACCGACGGACGCTTCTCCGGCGGTACGAGCGGCCTCAGCATCGGCCACATCTCACCCGAGGCAGCCAACGGCGGCAACATCGGCAAGATTAAGGACGGCGACATCATCGACATCGACATCCCTAACCGCACCATCAATGTGCGCCTCACCCCCGAGGAGCTTGCCGCGCGCCCCATGCAGCCGCTAAAGCGCCAGCGCACCGTCAGCAAGGCCCTGCGCGCCTACGCACAGTCGGTCAGCAGCGCTGACAAGGGAGGAATCAGGATTATAGATTAAAACTCTTTAGCAAACAAAACCTATAGTTCCTATAGCATCTATAGTTTCTATAACCAAAACACAGCAATGCCAACAAATAAGATTACAGGCGCAGAGGCACTGATGCGCAGCCTTGAGCACGAGGGCGTGACCACGCTCTTCGGCTATCCAGGCGGAGCAATCATGCCCTCCTACGATGCCCTCTACGACCATCGCGACACCATCAATCATATCCTTGTGCGTCACGAGCAGGGAGCCGTTCACGCTGCCCAGGGCTATGCCCGAGTGAGCGGCAAGGTGGGATGCGCCATCGTCACCTCCGGCCCCGGCGCCATGAACACCGTTACCGGCGTGGCTGACGCCATGATTGACTCCACACCCATCGTGGTCATCTGCGGCCAGGTGGGTGCCGCCTTTCTTGGCACCGATGCCTTCCAGGAGGTTGACGTGATCGGCGTTACGCAGCCCATCAGCAAATGGAATTTCCAGATTCGCCGCGCTGAGGACGTGGCATGGGCCGTAAGCCGCGCCTTCTACATCGCCAGGTCGGGCAGGCCCGGCCCCGTGGTGCTCGACTTTACCAAGAATGCCCAGACCGACCTGACCGAATATCAGCCAAAGCACGTTGACTTCATACGCTCCTACAGGCCAACCCCCCAGATAGACGAAGCAGCCATCAAGGCCGCCGCAAAGCTCATCAACCATAGCGAACGCCCCTTCATGCTCGTCGGTCAGGGCATCGAGTTGGGCAATGCGCGCCAAGAGCTGCTGACCCTGATTGAGAAGGCCAACATCCCCGTTGGCTGCACCATGCTCGGACTCAGCGCCATACCGTCTGACCATCCCCTCAACAAGGGCATGCTCGGCATGCACGGCAACCTGGGGCCCAACGTGCTCACCAACCAGTGCGACCTGCTCATCGCCGTAGGCATGCGCTTCGACGACCGCGTGACCGGCAACATAGCCACCTACGCACGCCAAGCCAAGATTATCCACTTCGAGATAGACCCCTCTGAGATAAACAAGAACGTCCATGCTGACCTCGCCGTGCTGGGCGACTGCAAGGAGACCCTTGCCGCCGTGACCAAATATGTGCAGCCTGCCGACAATAGCGAATGGATAGCACGCTTCGGCGTCTATGAGAAAGAAGAATCATTAAAGGTCATCGAGCCCGCCATTCATCCCACCCACGGCCCGCTGCTTATGGGCGAGGTGGTGCGACGCGTGAGTGAACTCACCCACAACGAGGCAGTGCTCGTGACCGACGTGGGCCAGAATCAGCTCTTCGGCTGCCGCTACTTCCAGTTCACACAGAGCCGCTCAGTGGTCACCTCCGGCGGTTGCGGCACCATGGGCTTCGGCCTGCCTGCCGCCATCGGCGCCACCTTCGGCGCACCCGACCGCACCGTCTGCCTCTTTGTCGGCGACGGCGGCCTGCAGATGACCATCCAGGAGCTGGGCACCATCATGGAGCAGCACTCGCCGGTCAAGATAATCCTGCTCAACAATAATTACCTCGGCAATGTACGCCAGTGGCAGTACCTCTTCTTCCGCAAGCGCTACTCCTTCACCCCCATGCTCAACCCCGACTACGAAAAGATAGCCGAAGGCTACGGCATCAAGGCTCGCACCGTGGTGGAGCGCACCGACCTCGACGACGCCATCCGCGACATGCTGCAGACCGACGGCCCCTTCCTGCTGCAGTGCGCAGTGATGGAGGAGGACAACGTGCTGCCCATGACTCCGCCGGGAGCCAACGTTGACGAGATGATGCTGGAAATCAAGTAAAGACAAACAACCATGGACACGCTCTACACCATCATAACCTACTCTGAGAACTTCGCGGGTATCCTCAACCAGATAACCGCTGTGTTCACTCGCCGGCAGGTAAACATTGAGAGTCTCAACGTATGCTCCAGCAGCACGCCCGGCGTACACAAATACACCATCACCTGCTACTGTGATGAGGAGACGGTACAGCTCATCACCAAGCAGATAGAGAAGAAGATTGACGTCCTGCAAGCGCGCTACTACACCTCCGACCAAATCTTCATTCAGGAGGTTGCGCTCTTCAAGCTCAGCACCCCCAAGATGCTTGAGCAGCCCGACATCTCGCTCACCATACGCCAGCACTCCGCCAAGATAGTAGAGGTCAACGAGACCTACAGCATCGTCAACTTCACCGGCCTGCCCGAGGACATCGACTCGCTCTACACCTCGCTCAACACCCTCGACTGCGTGGTACAGTTTGTACGGTGCGGAGCCATCGCCATAACCAAGAACCGGCGCGAACTGCTCGACGAATACCTGGAAAAGATAAACAACCTATAATATTCCCATAATCATGGCAAAAATCAATTTCGGCGGCGTAATCGAAGAAGTCGCCACAAGAGAAGAATTCTCTCTCGAGAAGGCACGCGAAGTGCTCAAGAATGAAACCATCGCCGTACTCGGCTACGGCGTGCAGGGCCCCGGTCAGGCCTGCAACCTCCGCGACAACGGATTCAACGTAATCGTAGGCCAGCGCGAGGGCAAGACCTATCAGAAGGCCGTAGAGGACGGATGGGTACCCGGCAAGACACTCTTCTCCCTTGAGGAGGCTGCCGAGAAGGGCACCATCGTCTGCATGCTGCTCAGCGACGCCGCCCAGATTGAGGTATGGCCCCGCATCAAGCAGTATCTCACCCCCGGCAAGACCCTCTATTTCTCCCACGGCTTCGCCATCTGCTGGAACGACCGCACCGGCGTGGTGCCCCCCGCCGACATCGACGTAATCATGGTGGCCCCCAAGGGCTCCGGCACATCGCTGCGCACCATGTTCCTTGAAGGCCGCGGCCTCAACAGCTCCTACGCTGTCTATCAGGACGCCTCCGGCAACGCCAAGGAGAAGGTGCTCGCCTTCGGCATCGGCATCGGCTCGGGCTACCTGTTCGAGACCACCTTCCAGCGCGAGGCCACCTCTGACCTCACCGGCGAGCGCGGCTCACTGATGGGCGCCATCCAGGGACTGCTCCTCGCCCAGTACGAGGTGCTCCGCGAGAACGGCCACACGCCCTCCGAGGCTTTCAACGAGACAGTAGAGGAACTCACCCAGTCGCTCATGCCTCTGTTTGCAGCCAAGGGCATGGACTGGATGTACGCCAACTGCTCCACCACCGCCCAGCGCGGCGCGCTTGACTGGTATCCGCGCTTCCACGACGCCATCAAGCCCGTGATGCAGAAGCTCTACCAGAGCGTGAGGGAGGGCACCGAGGCCCAGATATCCATCGACTCCAACTCCAAGCCCGACTACCGCGCCGGTCTGGAGCAGGAGCTCAAGGCCCTCCGCGAGAGCGAGATGTGGCGCACCGGCGCTGTGGTTCGCCAGCTCCGCCCCGAGAACGACTAACCCCGCCGGCATGATGCCGGAATCTATATCCGAGTCCGGATGACCCGCCGGCATGATGCCGGACGCAGTATCCGAGTCCGGATGTCAGGGACAGCCCAAAAGAAATGCCGCCGCGATTCAATCGAATCGCGGCGGCCTCATTGTATTTTTCCCTAACGTGATTTCTTTATCTGATTATTCTATTCTTTTTCCTTAAGCGTCACCTCGTCAAGCTCCTGCTGCTCCTCTATGGAGAGCGACTTGTTCTTGACATCGCGCTTGTGCTGATCCTTAGCACTGATCTGCTTGGCATCGCGCTTGATGGTGCCGGTATTCTTGTACTTCACTCCTCTCTTCGAGCCCTCCAAATCCCTGAAAGACTCAGCCTCATTGTAATCCTCCGGTTTCTTGCCCGAGGTCTTAACCTTCAGGAAGCTCTTCCAGCCTCCCTGGTACATCTTCTTGAGCTTGGAAGTCCACTTCCGCTCCTTGATTTCTCTTCTTTCTCCTCTGTCCATAACAAATGAGTTTAAGGGTTTAATAAAGAAGTTTACTTTACCGTAGCGCCGCTGCGCTCACGGAATCTTTCATTGCAAATATAGTCAACCTTTTCTTCACCACCAATTTTTTAAGGCGGAATTATGCAAAAAAAATCACACGCGCCATTTTTTTCACCGCCCGCAGACGAGAAGAAGGCACATTGCGGCCCCATGACGAGGCGTGAAGGCGACAGCAAAAGCTGGACAAAAACAAAGAATACGCGTGGAGAAAAAAAGAATCTGCGTGGAGAAAAAAAGAATCCGCGTGGGGAAACAATTTTTGTGCGCGGGGAAACAATTTTTGCGCATGAAAAAACCAACGAAACGCGAGCAAACGACAACGGAGCCCGTGAGCACGGAGTTTTCTGCTGTCAAAAAGGAAGTTAAAGCCGTCGGCGCTGAATTTTTTCGCGAGGAAATTAAAATTTAATCGCGATTAAACTTCAGTTTCGACGCGATTAAATTCAGTTTCGGCGCGATTAAATTCAACTTCGGCGCGACAAAAGTCAGGCTTCTCGCACTTTATTTCATTACCGGCAGTGTTAAATTGGCTCCCGTCAGAGAGAAATAAAGTCTGCTCAGAGTTTACCGGCCCCTGATGGCGTTTGCCATCGGGCGACAGGACACTGGCCGATGGCCGCAATGGCTCTCGGAAACAGGCGGTAAGTTGAAAAAATATCTAAAAAACTAAGAAATTCACGCACGCAAACCCAGGCACAGATGCAGCATGCGGCTCGGAATTTTCTCCGCCACCTTGCAGACTAACAGCGGGAGAAGAAGGCCTGCAAGGACATTGGCCACATAGAACAGCAACACCAGGGAGTCCGGGCAGCCAAGCCGCCGCCATAATATCAGCTCAACAAAGGCCTGAAATGCCACGCCAAAAATGTAAATCTGATAAACATAACCCCGGAAAGAGGAAAAAAGCATGGGACGGCAGCGGCTTAGCTGCAATGCTGTCGCAACAAGGGCGCTTACACACAACAATTCATATGCAAACATACAATATTGCACGGCACTCCACGCACACGGAATAATATATAATGCTAAGGCCAAAGCCCATAGGACAAAGGGCAGCGACCAATGGGCGAGGTACTGCCACAGTCTGTATTTGCAAGAGATAATTCCCAAGAAGAAAAACGGCAGGTAGTACACAAACTGGTGAAATGAGAACACATTAACGTCCACATTGCACGGAACATGCCGAATGGCCATCAACAGCAGCAGAAATAGCCATATTCTTGTCTTGCCGTCAACAACATATCTGTATAATGGATAACAAACCATCATCAATATGAGCGCCATCAGAAACCACCGGTGAGGCCAAGGATAACCCTCTGCAAAGAAAAAAGATTGCACGAAAGAACCGGGCGTCACGTCGTGGGGATGCTTGACAAAACCGTTGAAAACAAGCTGCGCCACATTACCCAAAACAGTACAAAAGGCAAACGGAAGGAGCAGTCGCAAAGCCTTGTCCTTATACAAGGCACGCAACTTTACGCTCTGGCTGATGCGAGAATAATAAAGAAGAAATCCACTGACAAAAAAGAACGTAGGCATGTGGACATGCCCTACAAAACCGCAGATCTGGTCTATAAACAGATAGTTCTCGCCAGTCGTTGCATTCAGCAGCCTCACATGATACATCAGCACCATCACAATAGCAACAGCCTGAGCAATCGCTATCCAATGGATATGACCCTTTTGTAAATCAGCGGCTTGCATAGAGAGATTAGTGCGGAAGAAAGAAAATTAAACATGAGTGACTGCCTCAAAGATTAACAAATCACCAGACACAACATCAAAGCTATTATTTAGCCTTAGAGGTAAAATAGTTATAGATAAATCAGAATTTACTTTTCTTCGGTAATTACTATACAGTCTAACTGTTGTATCTGTATATCCGAAAATTGCAATATATGGAGTGCCTCCTTTTGTGAAGTTTAACACATCCTGTGATTGCTGATCTGGGTTCATTTTCTAAATAAGTTTTAATATTTTTTACAAAAGCGACATAATGGTCAGAGCAACTGTTTTACTCCTCAAAAAATCAAACCATTATTCTTAAATTAGTTAATCCATCTTCAATCTTTAATTTCTCTTCTTTCTCCTCTGCCCATAACAAATGCGTTTAAGGGTTAATAAAGAAGTTCACTATTGCCGGCATACGCTTCCGCCAACAAAAAACATCCAATGCAAATATAATATTTTTTTGCGCGCCGTCTACTGTTAGCGCAGAGAAAATATTGTTTTTCCTATCAAATCTGCTGCCTCGCCCGCAAAAAACAATTACTTTTGCAATGGAAGGTCGCAGAAAGCCTCCGCAGGAAACACCATAAAACTTCGAAAACTATGAAAAGACTGCTTCCCATCTTTATGACATGCCTTGCAATGCTTACGGCTAACGCCGAAGACTACAAACTGAGCTTCGGAGCTTTGAGCGTCAACAGCGACAACTACACCCAGCTGAACGAATTGCTGACAGCCGAAGGCGTGCTCCAGAGTGGCACCGTAGAATATCTGCCGGAACAGAACAAGGTTGTCTTAGACAATGCCTACCTTTATATAGAAAACGAAACATATGAAAACGTAATTGCGTCCGAGAACGTAGAAGTGCCTCTCGTCATTGAAGTCAAGGGCGAGTGCACTCTGCAATCAGAAAGATTCGATCTTGGGTACACTCTTATCAACGTAAGTGTATCTGGCAAAGATAAAAGAGGCGATCTGATAATTGAAGGCACATCCGCCGACAAGCTTAATCTCATCGGAGGCGTATCAGGCACCCTCAGCAAAAATCTCAAGGTGTCAGACATAACCATCGACGCAAATTGCTATGATATGATTTTTAACTCGCATTGTTTCCTCGACAAAGCCACGGTCATTGTCAGACAAAGCATACATATGATTAGCAATACTCCCATCTCCTTCAGCGAAGGCTGGGGTTTTGTCTATCCGGAAGACGGCTCCTACGAAACCTCATCACCGGAATATAACAAGACATTCCTTACAAACCCAAGTCCCATAACAGCAGTAATACGCAGCCTCGACCAACCCATCGAGTCATACGACCTATATATACGGGGCGTGCAAATTACTGAGTTGAACTGCGAAGGACTCTTATGGGACAAGTGCCTCGACTATGATCCGTCCACAAAAACGCTGAACCTATGGGGCGTCCTGCTGCAGGGCGAAAGCACCGACACTGGCGAAGGAGCAGAAAAATTCGCCTGCATATACAGCAACATCAGCGGCCTTACCATCAAGGCCAATGGAAATAACCGACTGTCATACTTTGGCAAAAAACGTGCGAACATCTATCTTTGCAAGACAACCAACATCGTAGGCAACGGCAAACTGCATTGCTACTCCGCAGACTACGGCATTTATATGGACGGCCTAGGCACTCTGACCATCGGCGGCAATGTCGAATTAACGGCAGACGGGAAAATCAGCGGCTTACAGGCGCGCTCTCGCTGGAACGTAAGCACAAGTGAATTACAATATTACGCCAATCTTTGCATAAAAGACAGAGCACGGGTCTCAGCCAAGGGACAAACCAACGGCGCAATCTATGATTGGAAGGACCTGCTGCTGGAAAACAAGCACAGCATCACCCACCCGAACGGCGCACAGTGGAGCTCCAACTCTGTCTGCGGCAAAGACGGCCTGCCTGTATGCGACGAATGGGTAATTATTGACGCACCCGACATAAAAGGCGACGTAAACAACGACGGCTTAGTCAACACCACCGACATAGTGGCCATCTACAGCTACATCGAACAAGGCGACGCCAGCGGCTTCTCCAGAAAGCGCGCCAACGTTGATGGCGACGATGATGTCAACACTGCCGACGTCGTAGCCGTGTACAACATCATCATCCTCGGCGACACTGAATAAGAGCTCAGCAACCCACACACCCTAAGCTTCTCTCCTAAATAGAGGGAGAAGCTTATTCTTTTGCTCTGCACTGGATTTTCTAGCGCCTGCACTCAGAGATAAAAACAGCTGCTATCTGAGAAATAGCAGCTGTTTGTGAGTTATTTGCCCTTGGCAAGATTGTCAGTGACGCTTTATGCGCCGTTTCAGCGCGCGGAAGACAAAACCGGCGTGGCGGGCCAGGGCTGTGAGCCAGCCATAGTGAGCGGCCATGATGCGGAGGCGCTCCATGAGCGAGCGGCGGTGATTCTTCACCGTCATGCCACCGTCAAGATAGTCAGCCACGACGATATCGGCATTGACCATAGGAAGGCCGAGGGCATGCCCCTGCTTCATCACGCGGATGCACCAGTCATAGTCGGCGGAGAAGCGATAGCGGAGATTGTAGAGATTCTGACGGGCAATGTCGGTGCGGGCAAAGAATGCCTGATGGCACACCAGCATGCCGTCCTTGAACGACTGCCACGTGAGCTGACGCGGCGGACGCAGGTGGCGCTTGCGCAGGAAGCGACCCTCATCGTCCACAATGTCGGTGTCGCCATAGATGACCGCGGGTAAGTTTGAAATTTGAAATTTGAAATTTGAAATTTTATCTGCTATCTTGCTCAGCGTGTCGCGCTCGTGAAGCTTGTCGCCGGCATTGAGGAAGAGGATATAGTCGCCGTCAGCCATATTGATGGCCTTGTTCATAGCGTCGTAGAGTCCCTTGTCAGACTCGCTGAGCGCCTTAATCTCGTGGCGCTCCTCGAGCTCGATGCTCTCGCGCTCCTGATACTGGCGCAGCAGAGTGAGCGTCTGGTCAGACGAGCAGCCGTCCACCACCACGTGCTGCACGTGGGGATAGTCTTGCTCCGCCACGCTGTCAAGCGTGCGCTGCAAAACGGCAGCGGCATTCCACGTCACGGTGGCCACCGTTATCTTAATCTGCGACTGGTTTTCCATGGTCTATGAGTTGCTGGTATAATTTAAGGTATCGCTCTGCCACGCGCGCCTCGGAGTACTGCTCCACGGCGGCGGCCCTGTTAAGCTGGCGCATGCTGGCGGCATCGGCCGCAAGAACCCAGCGCAGGCCCTGCGCCAGGTCGGCAGCATCCTTCGGCTCAGCCAGATAGCCATCGACACGATGGTTTATCATCTGCGGGATACCGCCCACGCGGAAGGCCACCGTAGGCACTCCGCAGGCCTTGGCCTCCATGATGGTGTTGGGCAGATTTTCCTGTAGCGAGGGAAGGCAGAAGGCATCAACTGCGTTGTATATCAACGCCATGCGCTTAGGATCGGTGATGTAGCCCATGGGTATGGCCTCCACGGGCATAGGCTCCGCCATCTGCTCTGCGCCACGGCCGGTGAGCACCACGGCCACCCTGTCGCGCATGCTTGGCTCAGTCTCCGCCATTTGAGCCAGAGCCTCGCGCAGATAGGTCAGTCCCTTGATGGGAGCGTTGACACTGTAGGCAGAGAAGAGAATCAGACTCTTACCCTGCGGCAGCCCGAGCAGCATACGCGCCTGCTCCTTGTCGCCAGGGGTAAAGAGGTGGGTGTCAATAGGATTGGGGATGTCAACCACCGTCCGGTCTGCAAGCAGCGTGCTGCTCCGTGCCATATCGGCCAGCCATCGGCTGCACGCCACGAAGACCAATCTACCTGTCCCTTCAAGCAGCGCCTGCTTACGGCGCCATAACCTGTGCGACCAATCGTTCTGCCCTGCCCTGCGCAGCAGCATGCAGTTGCCGCACTCCCGGCGGAAAGCCGTGCACTCCAGCGGTGAGTGGCACAATCCGGTGAAAGCCCATGCATCGTGCATGGTCCACACCACCGGCTTACTGCTGTGGAGCACCTTATTTAATATCTTGAACGAGAGAAATCCCTGGTTCACCCAGTGCAGATGGATGATGTCAGCCTCCTTGAACTCCGGCAGCGCAGTTATGTCAACACCATGGGTAGCGGGATCAATGTCCCACAGGTGAGCCTTGCTCAATCCCTGGCGCAGAAATATACCCAGGCGCTCAAATGCCCAGCAGAGCTTGTAGCGCCACGCAGGCTTCAGACCGATGGTAGTAAAGTCGTTGCCCTCCTTTGTCGCCACAAGCATACGCGGCTTTTCGCCCAGGTTGAGCAAAGCCGTCTTGAGGCGCACTGCAGCTATGGCTGCACCGCCGCCGCGGTTGGAGGTATTGACTATAAGTATCTTCATTCTGCTACAGGATGCTCCACCAGCGTGGGTAGTATCAGCATTGAGTGAATCTGCTGTTTCTCCTTGGGAGGAATCTGATGCCAGTCGCCATAGAGCGTAGTGAGGTATTCGTCGGGCTTGGCAGGTGCGGAGAATCGCCTGCCCTCAAACTCCACTTCGCCCAACGGAAACAGATTGGTCTTCTTGTGTATTGCACGGCTCCAGCTGAAGTGGGGATCAATAGCCACATAGTCGCCGTTGGCCCACAGGAGGCAGCCCAGTCGCCACGCTACCTTGAGCAGCGGACGCTTGATGCCGAAATAGAGCAGCTGCCCCACGGCGTGCCACGAATAATGATGGAGTCCATCGAGGACTATGGTTGCTATCGTGATGCCGTGGGCCACATTGCCCATCTGCCTGCGCAGCTTGGAGGGAGCTTCGTCATAAGGAAAGACATCCACGAAGAGGCCCTTTTGATAATCGGCACCAGTGTCATCACCACCATCGGCGATGAACGAATTGAGATCACGCACCTTGCACTCACGGTGATGAAAACTGGGATCAGTCTTGCGCGTCTGCAGAAAGAGATGCGGCGGCAACTCCTTGGCTGCCACATCAATAAAACGATCATAGTCAGAACGCAGCATTGAGATGTCGACATCATCATCCCAAGGAATGAAACCGCCGTGCCTCAGAGCACCGAGCAAAGTGCCGCCCTCTATCCAATAGCTGATGTTATGGGCCCTGCACAGCTTGTCAATCTCTTCCAGAATGCCTAGCATCTTCAGCTGAGCCTCGCGCAGCTTATCGCGGCGCATCTGTTCCAAATTCTTATTTTTCATCTATTAGTTTTCTTTCTGTGGAAGGTGACTGCGATAGTAGTAGCCGCAGGAATATACAAAGAACATTGCCCTCAGCACCCTGACCACTGATCTGCGCTCCTCGGTGTGGAATATATGATGGGAATGCTTAACAAAGAAGGCTACGCGCCTGAAGAACCATAGCGGTCCCTTGTGCAGATGCAGCTCGCTCATGCGTACACCGGCACTGAGGCTTGGCGTGGCAAACGGCAACTGCTCCAAGAAAGGCTTGACAATTGTAAAGCGCTCCTTCAGCTCATTCTGCAGAAACCGGTGGTGGAAAAGGGAAACCTTCACACAGTCCCACGCGCCCTTGGAAATAATGCCGCTGCCCACGGGCACAGTAGCCGTGGCCGCATCGTTGTGGCGACGGAAATTAACGAGTTTCTTCTCGACAAAAGCTACGCTCTCCGCTGCCGCCGCCACGCAGGCTATCTGCCAGTCATAATAGAGGCGGATTTTCTCGCCTTCCTTGAGGTAGTCCAGCAAATCGCGGCGCATCAGCATGGTATGACCGGGCATCTCGCTGAGATAGCAGTTGCGTAGCAAGTGCAGACAGGGGCGTCGCCAATCTACCTGCACGGGGAATCCGTCGGCTGAAAACGGCACCGAGAAACCGGAGCACAGCATCTTGTCGCCAATGGCCTCGGCCTGCAGGCGCAGTTTGTCGAGCTCCCAGATATCATCCTGATCGGAGATGGCAATATAGTCGCCCTTGGCCCTGCGCATGGCGGAAAAGAAATTGGCATTGATGCCATGCTGGCCGCTGTCGTTGCTAAACACTTTAACTAGAGGATTATGCAGTGCATATTCCTCCAGGATTTGCATGGTGCCGTCGGTAGAACCGTCGTCCTGCACCACTATCTCCTCCACAGGGTAAGTCTGCCGAAGGATGCTGTCCATCTGCTCGCGGAGGTAACGCTCACCGTTGTAGGTGCACATCACCACAGAAATTCTTAACGTCTTATCCGTACTGTCTTGCGGCATTATGACGCAAAGTTAAGCAAAAAGATTATATTGGACTATTACCTTATAAGTATTTTTGGCAATATGTATCTCGCAATGAGAAAAGGCAAAGCTTGCAGATATTTGATTTTCACCAGATATCTTCAGCCTCATCGCCGGCATATACATGCTTAGGCACAAATTCCAGAATATCGAGCTCAAAGCTGGCGGAAGTGTTTTCCAGCACATTCTTTACTCGCATATAGAGACGGTCATCGGGGTCGAAGGTGCCGGTGGTGACTATGTAGCGCAGTCGGGCATAGGGACCCTTGCTCACAGAGGAGCGCATAGACTCTACGGGAGGGCCGCCGCCGGTCTTTATGCCGTCATGCTGAGGTGGACGCATCCATCCACGAAGGCGCATGTCCTTGTCTACCTGGCGGTTGATCTCCCAGTCGGGACCGTCGAGCTTATAGCCGATAACATCGCTGCTTACACTGAGCCTCAGGTCAACTGGCAATCCGCAGGCTTGCAGGCGATTGGGATCCTTGCCGATGTAGAGCTGCGCCATGCCAAGGTGGGAGGCATGGGCTACGCTGATACGAAACTCATAGGTGCCGCGGTAGGGCACGGGCGGCAGCTCGATCGTGAAGTCATACTGTCCATTGATGTTCTCCTCATCGCCTTGATAGTTTTCAACGGTAGCAGTATAATAGGCATTGTATTTGAAGTGAGTGGCCTCTGACATCCTAACGTGGTCGAAGAAGTTGGCGGGCAGGGCGTAAAAGGTGTTGCTGCGCATATTGCGCAAATTGTTAGTAATGAGTTCAGGTATAAGTGAGGAATAGTCCCAGCGCAGGCGTTCGTTAAGCACCGAGTTGGGCACTCCTTCATCGTAGACGAGCGGCTCGCTGATAAGATAGTAGAAACCATTGAGAGCCTGGTGGATATATTTTCCGTTGTTCTCGGTGATAAGTATGCCCGGACGCTCCACCGATTTGACATTGAGTTCGTTGCCATACTCTCCATAGTCATAGGTCACCTTGCGATTGATGCGCTTGCCATCGCTCTGAGCACCTTCGGTAATCTTCATGAGACGGCGCTGCTTATAGCCCATAGTCTCATAGTACTCATAGCAGTCCACGCCAAGCTGAGTGGGATTGTCGTAGCCGTAGCCCATCTCGCAATGGTGGAGCACAATCTGGTCCCAGCGGATACGCTCGGGCAGCAGGTGATAAGCCACAAATTTGTTGACGGGATTGTTTTCCGACACAGGGTCGGTATCGGTAAACTCTGGATATAGCTCCTTACACTTGCGAATGATGGCGGGATAGATTTCGTCTTCCCAATTCTCTATGGTGCCGTTTTCCTTATAGCGCACGGTAGGCAGTTGCCAATAGAGCTGCAGCACGCTGTCAGTCTCAACAAAGGCAGTATATCCATAATAGCGGTGGAGCGGAGTGAGAGTGGGATAATTGGTAATGCCGTCGTAGAAATTGCCCGGACCGTGCTCGTATTTTTCGTACTCTTGATCACGATACTTGGTAAGGGAGTCTTGCCAGTGGGTAATCTGGAGCAGCTGACCAAAGATTTGAAGATTGGGTGTCTGCCTGATGAGCTGGGCCAGATTGGAATTGGTAAAGGAGAGAACATGGTCGATGCCGTGAACAACACCATTTGAGGCCTGCAAATCAAGGCGGACTATGTTGGAACTGCTGTTGAGAACGATGCGAAGTCGCTCCTCGCCGGGCTGGAAATCTACGGCTATGAAACGGTCGTCGAGATTAGTACGGTCGAGCACTCCGGCGGGGAAGTCAACTGAGAGATAGGCCTTGTCATCATGAGAGTCAATGATGGAATTTTTGACAATATCGATAGCCAGCGAGTCGCTGATCTGGCTGATTGGCAGGTTAGGAGTGTTACTTACAGAGTCGATGTAAGACTGCAACGCTTCATTGGTGGGTGCAAAGACGGTATAGTTGCCGCGCGTGGCAAGCAACTGGGCTGCAGTGGAAGACCCCACTTTCTCGTTATCGGCTGCAATGACGTTGGAACTAAACTTCACTCGCTCAAGCAATGCCTTGTAATTAGAGTAGTCGGGATCGGTGCTCAGAATGTCAAGCACAGTTTGACCCCGAAAGGTGTACATGTCGCTCTTATCCACGTCGTCGGTGCAAGCATCAAGCAATGCGCCAAGAGTAACGGTAACAAAAATGATTGAGAGGAGAGAGAGCTTTCTCATATTTTATGGTCGTTAATCGTTTGCGGAGAGACGGTGCATTTCTTACACTGCACCGCAAAGTTAATCAAAAACCATTATATTGTCCATCATTACACCCCCTTTTTTGTCAAATAATACACAGAATAAGGGCGACACATTGTTGTGCCGCCCTTATATCCTAATTAATTAGAGGTAATCTTTACCTTATTACAATGTTACGCTGTCTAAATTAGAAGCTAACATAGCAGCCAAGGCTGATGTTGTTGCCATCAAGGCCAGCCTCCCAAGCATTGCGCTTGAAATCACCCTGCTTTACAAACTGCCAGCCAAAGCTACCAACGTGAGCTACGAGGCTAACTTTGTCGCTCAGAGAGTAAGAGATACCGGGCTTAACGCCAAGCTCCCAAACATTAGCGCTCTTGTCTACGCCACATACGTGAAGCAGTGCATAGGATACACCACCGTCAACAAAGAACTTGAAGTTGCCAGCCTCTGCGAAGTTGTAACGCAGATAAGGATTGAGCTTGAAACCATTGGCTACGTCAAAGTCCTGGATCTCATAGTTGAAAATCTTGTTGCCGTCCTCAGCGTGAGCATAACCAATCAGAACAGCTACGTCGAGCTTGTCATTGAGCTTGTAACCAATCTCAGGGGCTACAACAAAGTTTGAAGCGGAACCAACCTTGTGGCCATCAACGGTAGAACGATAGGAGTTGAAACCAACTTCACCACCTGCCCACCACTGGGCGCTTGCGGTCAGAGACGCAACTGCAACGAATGCAGCAAGAATCAATTTCTTCATAATACTAAATTTTAAAGTTAAAGTTAAAAACTAAAATTTAAAGTTAATAAAAAGGTTTTGACGCTGCAAAGGTATGGTAAATATATTTATATAAGCAAGTTTTCGCGTAAAAAAAATACTTTTTATGCTTTATTTTTACATTTTTACTATGTCTACTCAGCATTTTGACCGTATTTTCTTGCAAAAAAGGATCATTAATGTCCACACAAAACGCCGCCCGCGATATTCATCACGGACGGCATCTATTGAGATTTCTGCCTGATAGCAGCCTAACGCGCCGCGTTCAGGCAAAGATTTTCATTGTTTAGAAGCGGGGACCACCATTGCCCTCGCGACGGGGCCCGCCATTGCCTTCACGGCGAGGAGCACCACCTTCGCGGCGGGGAGGACGCGGGCCGCGGGGACGCTGCGGACGCTCCTCGTAGCCTTCGGGCTTCTCCATCAGAGCGCGACGGGAAAGACGGAACTTGCCAGTCTTCTCGTTAATCTCAAGGAGTTTAACCTTAATAATGTCACCCTCTTGCAGGCCGCTCTCTTCCATGTCCTCAAGGCGCTTCCAGTCGAGCTCGCTAATGTGGAGCAGACCCTCACGGCCGGGCATAAACTCAACGAATGCGCCGTAGGGCATAATGCTGATTACCTTGGCATCATATACCTCTCCCACCTCGGGCAGGGCAACTATGGCCTTGATCTTGGCAACGCCAGCCTCAATGCTCTCCTTGTCGGGAGCGCTCACCTGTACCTTGCCTACGCCGTCTTCCTCATCAATAGTGATAACGGTGCCTGTCTCTTCCTGGATACCCTGAATGATCTTACCACCGGGGCCAATGACAGCACCGATAAACTCCTTGGGAATCTCAAAGGCGACGATACGGGGTACGTGGGGCTTGAAGTCGGGACGCGGCTCAGCAATAGTCTCAGTCAGCTTGCCGAGGATGTGCTCGCGGCCAGCCTTGGCCTGCATAAGAGCCTTCTCAAGAATTTCGTAGCTAAGGCCGTCGCACTTGATATCCATCTGGGTGGCGGTAAGACCGTCGATGGTACCAGTGGTCTTGAAGTCCATATCACCGAGATGGTCCTCATCGCCGAGAATATCGCTAAGCACTGCATACTTATCCTCGCCCGGGTTCTTGATAAGACCCATGGCAATACCGCTAACGGGCTTCTTAATGGGCACACCGGCATCCATCAACGCGAGGGTACCAGCGCAAACGGTAGCCATAGAGGACGAACCGTTGCTCTCCAGTATTTGCGAAACCACACGTACAGTGTAGGGGAAATCCTCAGGAATCATATCTTTCAGGGCGCGCCATGCAAGATGACCGTGACCAATCTCACGGCGGCCGGTACCACGCTGAGCCTTAGCCTCGCCGGTGCAGAAGGGCGGGAAGTTGTAGTGGAGCAAGAACTTCATGTAGCTCTTGTTGAGCACATCGTCCACCATCTTCTCGTCAAGCTTAGTGCCGAGGGTGCAAGTGGTGAGCGACTGAGTCTCGCCACGGGTGAAGATAGAACTTCCGTGAGGCATAGGCAGCGGACTAACCTCGCACCAGATTGGACGGATGTCGGTAGTCTTGCGACCATCAAGGCGAATTCCCTCGTCCAGCACGCAGCGGCGCATAGCGTCACGCTCTACATCATTATAGTAACGGTCGATGAGACCGTTCTTCTCCTCCAGTTCCTCGGGAGTAAGGTCGGAATGCTGCTCAGCATAAGCCACCTTGAAGTCCTCGCGGATCTTCTCGAAAGCTTCAGCACGGGCGTGCTTCTCGAGAGCTTGCTTGGTCACATCATAAGCGGGCTGATAGCAAACCTGACGCAACTGCTCGCGCAACTCCTCGTCGTTAACCTCGTGGCAGTATTCGCGCTTCACATCGGTGCCAAGCTCTTTGCTGAGCTCCACCTGCATGCGACACATGGGCTTGATAGCCTCGTGGGCAGCCTTGAGAGCGCCAAGCAGATCCTGCTCGCTCACTTCCTTCATCTCGCCTTCCACCATCATGATGTTCTCCTCGGTGGCAGCTACCATGAGGTCCATGTCGGCTTCCTTCATCTGAGGCAGGGTCGGGTTAATTACATACTCGCCGTTGACACGAGCTACACGAACCTCAGAGATAGGAGTCTCAAATGGAATATCAGAGCATGCCAGGGCTGCGCTGGCAGCAAGGCCGGCCAAAGCATCGGGCTGATCAACGCCGTCGGCACTAAACAGTATGATATTCACATACACCTCAGCGTGATAGTTGCTCGGGAAAAGCGGACGGAGTGCACGGTCCACCAGTCGGGAAATCAAAATCTCATTGTCGGAGGGGCGGCCTTCGCGCTTGGTGAAACCACCAGGGAAACGGCCTGCGGCGGCATACTGCTCGCGATAGTCACACTGCAGCGGCATAAAGTCGGTGCCGGGCACAGCATCAGTGGCTGCACACACAGCGGCGAGCAAAACGGTGTTGCCCATACGCAACACGGCTGATCCGTCGGCCTGCTTGGCCAGCTTGCCGGTTTCGATAGTTATCTCTCTTCCGTCAGGCAGTTGGATCGTCTTCGTAATAACATTCATCTGTCTTAAATTTGTTAAATAATACTTCTTATAAACCTTAAAAATTCGCGCAAAGTTACTCATTTTATATATAATGTAGGGGCAAAACCAGAAGAAATTCATACTTTTGCCACCAAAATAGACGTATTTGGCTCAATTTACCCCTATATAACACTTAATCAAATGAAAATAATCTACTTTCACGGCTTCGCTTCATCAGGGGCTAGCGGCACAGTGCAGACCCTGCGAAAAATAATGCCCGACATTGAAATCATAGCCCCCGACATTCCCGTAGATCCACAGGAGGCTCTTCCATTTCTGAAGGAACTTTGCCGTCAGGAGCAGCCCGACCTCATCATCGGCACCTCAATGGGCGGCATGTATGCCCAGCAGATGCGAGGATTCAAGCGCATCTGTGTCAATCCAGCATTCAACATGTCCTCACTAAGCAAAGTGCTCAAGACCGGTGAACATGAATTTCTCAACCGCCGCAAGGACAACCAAAAAACCTTCCGCATCACTCGCGACATCATCCAGCATTTCAATCAGATGGAGCGTCAGCAGTTTAAAGACATAACTCCTGAGGAGCAAGAGCTCTGCTGGGGACTCTTCGGCATCAACGACACCACGGTCAACACCTACGATCTTTTCCGCAAGCACTACACCCAAGCCACGCGCTTTGAAGGCGAGCACCGTCTCAATGAAAAGGTGCTCCGCCATACAGTCATTCCCCTAATCAAGGAAATCCTCCACCTGCAGTAAAAACGCCGAAGTCCGCATAAAGAAGCGATTTCATCGAACAATTCAGCCTTTCTTGGCAGCAAAGATATGGCCGCCCTCTCTAACCAGAGGGCGTGCTTCGTCAAGTATGGCGCTAAGCTCATCGGGGGGAATGGAATAAATCTTTAAAGTGCGGGGATGAGGATAGCGATTAAGGTAGGCGGAAGTGGACAGGTACCAACTGCACTCTGCCACATCTGGCTGCAGCGGCAACTGCTGCCAGAAGCGCGAGATGTTGGAGGGGCGTGCCAGTGTGATGCCCACTTTGCCGTTGGTCAGTCGGCACACGCAAAGCAGATGCCGGAGGCGTCTCTGGTCTTGCTTGCGCTCCTGTTCCGTAGTTCGGTGAGAGACGGAGATATGCCGACCAAACTTAACGTTAAATTCGCGCATTTTTGCACGGAAGAGAACGCCGTGTGTAGAGGTATCGCGCTGACCGCTGAGCAGAATATGCAGATGTATCATTTCGTGAATAAGGGTATCCTCCACTTCGCTCTCCGGCAAGTCGAGATATGTGCTTATTGAAATGGTAAGGTCTGTGTAGGTAGTGCGAAACCATAGCTTGCGGTCGCGCTTATAGCGCAGCTGTCCCATGAAAGTACGCGCTCGGCTTAGCCTCAGCCTCACCTGCGGCAGCTGGCCGCCGAAGCATAGCTCGTTGAAATAGTCAAACTTTTGTTGTAAATATGGCAAGGTGGGGCGCATCTGCAGAAATTTTTCTACAAATATAGCTGTTTTTAGCAAAACCGCACCTGTTTTCGCGCGCGTATTCCTATTTATAATTAAATTTGCATGAAATTATTCCCAAAAACAAAATCAGATACAGATATGAAAAACACTCTCAAGAGCAGGCTGCTTGCAGCCGCAACCGCACTGACCTTCACCGCCGTCAGCGCACAGGATGTGCCTGTGGATTATAAAGCCTATCCTGATGCCAATCCCTACCCCAAGGTAGAGAAGACCTACTCCAGCACCGTCAGGCAAGCCTCTGGCAGCAGTGTGGCCCGCAGCTCACGCTATGGCACCGAGCGTCCCGACCACCTCAACAATGCGTTGACCAAATATTTCCCGCCGGTATTCAACCAGAGTGGCGGCTCGTGCGGCTCGGCACAAGCCGTTGGCTACACCATGACGCTTGAGATGAATGCCTACCGCAATGCCGATGCCTCCTATGAGGAGAATCAACTGCCCACCCATTTCACGTGGCTACACACCTATTGCGGCATAGGCAAATATGAGATTATGAACAGCCACGGCGTACCCAACGTGCCCACCTACGGCGGTCGCACCTACAGCAACACCTTCGGTCTGCAGGACACCAGCAACCCCGACTACGGCTGGATGCAAGGCTACGACAAATGGTACTCCGCAATGTTCAACCGCACCATTGGCGGCGACACATTCTGCGACCGTGATCAGACCACTGAAGAAGGCCGCGAGCAGCTGAAGCAGTACCTCTGGAACCACTGGGGTGACGAGAGTTTCTGGTGCGGCGGCGTTAGCGGCATAGGCGTAGCCAGCGGCGGCACCTGGCTTGACATTCCCAACACAGCCACCAACCGCGCCATCGGCGTTTCCGGTATGAAATATGTCGGCGCATGGGGCAAGACCTTTGACCACGCCCTTACCGTAGTAGGCTATGACGACCGCATAGAGTTTGACCTTGACGGCAACGGCGTATGCGGTGAAAAGGAGAAGAACGAAGTCGGAGCGTGGATCATCTGCAACTCATGGGGCGCAGGCTGGTGCAACAAGGGCTTCATCTACTGTCCCTACAAATACAGTTACGCAGTGGGCACCAACCAAGTCCCCATGAACTCCGGCCACTATACCTGGCGCAAGGACTATGAGCCAAAGCGAGTATTCAAGATCGTGATGGACTATAGCCGCCGCTCGGAGATAAGCATCAGCGCAGGCATCAGCACCGACACAACCGCCCTCGAGCCGCAGAAGGTAGAGACAATGCCCTTCTTCGACTACGCCGGCAACGGACAGAAAGACGAAACCGATAAAAACAACCTGCCTGAGCCCGAGGTGCCAATGCTGGGCAAATGGAAGGGCAGGATGAACTACGAGCCCATGGAGTTTGGCTACGATGTAACCGACCTCACCGAGGGCTATGACTTGAGCAAACCGCTCAAATATTTCCTCAAGATCAGCAGCAAGGGCAAGGCCATCGGCAAAGGAACCGTCTATAAGCTCTCCCTGATGGACTACACCAACGACCCCGAAGGATTGGAGATTCCCACCAAAGTGGACACCGTGGCCATACTCAATGGCGGCAAGGTCACCATGCTCTCCCTCATCTCCCTGGGCCAGCAGTTCTACACCCCGCTCAATGTTAGCCTCAACCAGAAGCGACTCTCCTGGAGCGAACCCAAAAAGTCGAGCTACGACATCGCACGCTACTATATATATAAAGATGGTGACAAGATAGCCGAAGTGCCGGCCATGAGCCACTCCTACATCGTTGACGATCCCGATGCCACCTACTATGTAGCCACTGCCTATGACTATCGCGGCAAGCGCGTGGAGTCTGCCAAGAGCACCCCCGCCCGCAATGCCGGCAGCCCCATCTCCATCCAGACCAACGAGGTGCTGAAACTGGACAACGCCACCGCCTCTGCAAGTGGACTCCTCAGCAGCGGACTGCCCCATGGCACCATCGAATTCTGGATCAATCCCACATCGCTGGCCAACAACAGTCAGCAAATTGGCGAAGGATGGGGCTCATTCCTCTTCAGCATCAGCAGCACCGGTCAGATTCTTGTCGGATGGGATGCCAACAATCGCTGCACCACCAGCAGCAACACCATCAAGACCGACAAATGGTATCACATAGCCATCGTGGTGGACGGCAACCTGCTCACCCTCTATGTCAACGGCATGAAGAAGGGCAGCTGCACCACTAGCTCCTATCAGGGAATCCCCGCACTCAAGAGATTCTGCATCGGAACACCCAACGGCACCTTCAACGGCATGATTGACGAGCTGCGCATCTGGACCAAGGCCCTAAGCCAGATTGAGATTTACCGCAACAAGAGCCTCGCCGTAGCCAAGCCCTCAGCCCAGACCGACCTGCTGGCCTACTACCCCATGACCACCTACGAGGCCGACGGCAAGCAATACATCAAGGACTACGCCTCCGGCTACGACTTTGCCGTAAGCTCCGCCGAGGCCCTTGAGGATGCCACCGTGCTCAGCGCACCGATATTGGCCAGCGTGGCATCCTTCACCCTGCCCGAGGAGCCCATCTTCGCAGGCGAGCCCTTCGGAGTAAAGTCCACGGCCATGGTCAACGCCGTCGACTGGCACTGGTCGGCTCCCGACGCAGTCAACAAGGAAGCCGCCTCCGTAAGCCCCTACTTCGTATTCGACAAGCCAGGCACCTACCCCATCACCCACACCATCGTCGACACCGACGGTAATACCGCTGACAGCACGCGCACCGTCACCGTGCTCAGCCCCGAGCCCCCCGTGGCCGACTTCAGCATAGCCCAGGCCGAGCAGGCCGAAGGCGAGCTCTTCAGCCTGGCCAATCAGTCGAGCGGCGACAACTGCACCTACACCTGGAGCACCCCCGGCGCTGACCAGGAGGAGATACACGCCGTCAATGCCGGCGTCACCTACAGCCAGAGCGGCGTATTCCCCATCACTCTTACGGCAGCAAACTCCGGCGGCGAGAGCCGGAAGACCATCTACGTCACCGTCACCAAGTCGGCACCGCGCGTAGCCTTCAGCGTCAATCCCAGCACCATCATGCTCGGCGAGACCACCTACCTCATTGACGAGAGCAAGCAGAGCCCCGAGTCGTGGGTATGGAAGCTCTCCAACGGCAAACACGACTATGAAGTGCACGGACAGAACTCCTCCTTCACTCCGAAGCACCCCGGCTACTACGACGTCACCCTTGAGTGCAGCAACGACCTCGGAGTAAGCACAGCCACCGAGCAGGGTATGCTCATGGTTCTCAATGCCGACAGCAAGAACGGTCTCATGATGGGCGGCAGCGAACGCCTTGAGACCACCGCCGGACTCTTCGCCGACGGCACCAAGGCCTTCACCGTCGAGTGGTGGATGCTGCCCTACCAAGCCAACGGCGCACTCAACATGACCACGGAGAATGAGCAGGTGACCGTTGCCACCGACGGCAACGGCGAGATGTCGGTAAGCGTGGGCGGCAAGACAGCCAGCTCCGGCGAGGGCTACGTACTGCCCGGCACATGGCACCACTACGCCGTCAGCTTCACCTTCGGCACCGTCAAGTTCTATCGCGACGGAGTACTCATTGCCTCCCCCTCCATACGCATCGGCACCTCCACCACCGACTGGGGCAAACTCACCCTTAGCGGTGGCGAAGAAGGCTACAAGGGGCAGATTGACGAGCTGCGCATCTGGAGCAAGGCACTATCCCTGTCAACCATGAAAGGCTATATCAACGCACCGCTCACCGATATCGAGAACCTTGTCGACAAGAACGGACTCGTGGCATACTATGACTTCAATCAGGACGGCGGCAGCGTGAAGGACCGCACCTCCAACGCCATCGACCTGACCCGCATCGGCTTTGGTCCCGACGGCGACGCATGGGGCCTGAGCAAAGGCGTGTTCACCCTCGACCTGGGCGAAGACAGCCAGACAGAAATCATCGAGGCCGACGGCATCACCCATGTCTATGACGCAGTGCGCCAGGGCAAGACCGCCAGCATCGAAGGCACACTGGGCGCCATCCGCTTCGCCTGCGAGAGCGCCGAAGACGTCAAGATATACACCATCGACGGCCAGTGCGTATTCAACGACCGCGTGGAAGGCGTGCACTTCATCCCCTTCGCCCCCGGCATCTACATCGCCAACGGCCAGAAAATCATCGTGAGATAGTTCCGCCTGATCGGATAGCAAAACCAAACTTTCTAGCCCTTCTAGTCCTTCTAGAGGGGCTAGATAATCTAGATCGGCTAGTCTGGCTAGAATACTTATAGTAAGCCTATTCCCCTTGCCCCGCCAGCTTTGCCTCAAGCTCCGCAATCCTCTGCCTGGCTGCCGCCAACTCGCTTTTCAGCCGCTCTATCTCCTCATGCTGATTGGTGCGGTAGCCTAAGCGAGCAGCGGTCATGCGCTCTTTGATGCCGCCCTCTTTCACGAAGGTCTCTTCCTGTTGCCTCTGGTAGGTAGTCATCATCTTGTCCACCATGTGGCAGAGCGTCAGCGCGACATTGGCCATTTCTTCGTCAGTCCACTTCTCGAAATAGTCCTGATAGTCCTCTATGCGATTATGCTTCCTGCAATATCGCAGCATACCATCGTAGCGCTCATGGCCAGACTTCCATCGCTGCAGATGGCGGGAGGTGATATAGTCCTCATAGTCTTCTTTCAGCTCCTTGATGCTGCTGCGGGCAACATTCAAGAGTTTCAATTCCATCTCCATCGAGGTGACACCATCGGCAGAGCCTTCCACTATGTTTTGCTTGCCAGAGCGGGCAGCCTGCACCATCTGGTCCACCGTGCGGTCGCCATGCGCAGGCAGAAAGCGCTTGGTGAAAACAAAAGTCAACTGATACAGCACATTGGCCTTTTGATAGAAGTATAGGTCTTCCCAGTTAGCTTGCTTGCGAAGCACGGGCTTTATTTCTTTGTTCATCTGTCCTGATTTGAAATCAGCACAAAATTACGACTTATCAGCAAAAAGGCAGAGGAATCAATCCACAAAAAAACAAAGAGCGCCGCAAAGCAGGAAAACAGCAGCGCAAAGCAGAGAAGCCACGACGGAAATCAGAGGAACAACGATGCAAATCAGAGGAGCCGCGATATAAAGCAGAGGAGCCACAAAACAAACGCTTGCTCACGGAAAAATTCAGATAATGATATAGATGTTGGCACAGATTACTCATAATGCAGCCAATTCTGACTGCGTTAGTTGTATGTTTATTGCATAGCAGCGTTGATTAGAATAGACATAAGACTTTTATTCCGAGTCTTTTGCGTGATTACTGCCTAAGTTTAATCTAATCCCGTTCAAAAAAGTTTTAATCCCGTGGAAAAATAAACTAATCCCGTGGAGATGGCGTTTTCCACGGGATTAGATTTCGTTTCAAGGCTTTTAGATTTCGTTTCAAGGCTTTTAGTTTTGATTTCCACAGGACCAAATTACCCTACATATTAAATCGTCTGTTTTTCAGCTCTTTAACCGAAACAATGCAAGAATGTATGCAAAAAACATTTTATTTTTTTATAGGAGCGGAAGCACGGAATTAAAATGCAGGAGCTCGGAATAAGAAAAAACGAGCTCGCGACTGAACATCACGGGCTCGGATGGCAAAACTAAGCTTTCTAGCCCCTCTAGCCCTTCTGGATTGGCTAGAGGAACCAGAGGGGCTTGAGGGGCTAGAAGAGCTGTATTGACTAGACGGGCTAGATTATCTCGGTGATGAGGCGCATGAGGGTTTCCTTGGCGTCGCCGAGCTCAAGGTAAACGCCCTGTTCGCGCTTGTAGAGGGGGTTCTCCACTCCGGCGTAGCCGGGCTTTAGATCGTAGTTGCAGACGATTACCTCGGGTGCCTCGTCAACGCTGAGCACGGGCATGCCGTAGATGGGCGTGCCCTCGGCATTGCGTGCGGCGGGATTGAGCACATCGTTGGCTCCGATGACCACGGCGGCATCGCAGCTTTTGAAATCATCGTTGATGGCCTCCATCTCATAGAGCTGCTCGTAGTCGACGTCGGCTTCGGCCAGCAACACATTCATGTGGCCGGGCATGCGTCCTGCCACAGGATGGATGGCATAGCGCACGCGTGCTCCACGGCTCTCCAGCTTGTCGGCCAGCTGGCGCACTTGGTGCTGCGCCTGAGCCAGGGCCATTCCGTAGCCCGGCACGATGATTACATCCTTAGCCTGGGAGAGTACGGAGGCGGCTGTCTTGGCTGAAGGCTGGGGGGCTGATGCTTGAGGCTGACTTTCCTCCGCCTCCTCCACCTGCTTGGTAAGGGTCTGCACGCGGCCTTCGAGGTTCCTGACCATTTCCTCGAGTTCTTTTATCTTCTTTTCTAAGTCCATAATGCGTTGTATGTATTTTTCTTCAGAGTTAACGGGTAAAACGGTTGACGGGCTGACGGTTTTGGAGATTGGCTTCTGTGCCTTTCCCCCTGTCAGTATGCTAAGGAGGCTGCGGTTCATGGCACGGCACATTATCTGCGTGAGCAGCAGACCGGAGGCTCCCACTATGCCGCCCACCGCCACGAGGAAGACATCGCCGATGGCCATGCCGGCTATGGAGCCTGCCACTCCTGACAACGAGTTGAGCAGCGAGATAGTGATGGGCATGTCAGCCCCGCCTACCCTGACGGAGAAGTAGAGGCCGAAGAGGGCGGAGGTCAAGACCGTGCCTATAGTAATCAGGTATGAGAGACTATGGGCAGGAAACTGCTCCGGCAGCCAGATGCCCGTCAGCACAAAGGCCACGGTGAGCAGCAGGAATAGCAATGTAGCCGCAGAATGGAGGGGCCACACCATGGGACGCTGCGGCAGCAGACGGTGGAGCTTGCCGGCAGCCACCAGCGAGCCTACCAGCGTGATGACGCCCACGGCAATGGCCAGCAGGCCGGTAATGCGCACAAAGGGCCAGTAGCCGCCGGCCTCTATGGCGGCGAGCTGGGTGCTGCTGAATCCAATGCCCATAACCGAGAGCAGGCCCACCAAGGCGGAGGCTCCGCCACCCAGACCGTTGAATAGGGCCACAGTCTGCGGCATCTGTATCATCTTGACGCGCTGAGCCATGACGCTGCCTATGAGCGCACCGATGATGATGCCCGTCCAGACGGTCCATACGGAGATAATCTCATTGAACAGCAGGGTGACGCCTACGCCCGTCAGCACGGCCACAGCCGACAGGAAGTTGCCGGCCACGGCGGTCTTGACACGGCTCATCATGGAGATGCCCAACAAGACAGTGAGCGCAAGAATGCTGCTTATAAAGATCTGATAGATATCCATTAGAATTGAAAGATTTAAGGATTGAAGAATTGAAAAATGAAAGCACTTCAACTTTTCAACCCTGCAGGGGTCGCGAGTGTTTTGTCAGTGGTCGCCGAAGGCGGGCTAACATAAAAAAACGCGAGAGCGAAGCGGCAATTTTTTAATTTTTACAGAGGGGTTTCCTGCCTTTCTTATGAAACATCATCAGCATGCGATGGGTGACGCCGAAGCCGCCGAACACGTTGACCGATGCCAGCACGATGGCTGCGCAACCTGCCACCTGCGACAGTATGCCACCGCCGCTGAGCATGGCTATGCCCGTAGCGGCAATGGCCCCCACGACAGTCACCCCTGACAGGGCATTCATGCCCGACATGAGAGGCGTATGCAACAGGCTGGGCACCTGGCGGATGATGAAGTAGCCTAGCACCGTGCTGACAACAAACACCAACATTAATATTAATGGGCTGAGCATTATTACAGAGTTTAAAAAGTTGAAGAACGGAAGAATTGAATTTGCAATTTTTCAACTTTTCCATTCTTCAATTCCAATCTACAAACCCATTGCCTCGCGGGCACCCTGGTGAACTAGCTGACCGTCGATGCAGACAAGCGACTTCTGAACAATCTCGTCGCTGCGGTCAAGCACCACGCTGCCATCCTTAACCAGATATTTCACGAGGTTATACAGATTGTTGGAGAACATCCACGTGGAGCTGGTAGGCAGCAGACCGGGAATGTTCTTCACACCCATCAGCGTAACGCCGTACTTGGTCTCAATGCCGCCCTTGGGGGTAAGCTCGCAGTTGCCGCCCTGGTCGATGGAGATATCCACGATGACTGAACCTTTCTTCATACCCTTAACCATCTCCTCGGTGATAATGATGGGAGCCACCTTGCCCGGGATGAGAGCTGAACAGAAGACGATGTCCATCTGCTGGATAGTCTCGCACAGAGCCTCCTGCTCGCGGATGAGCACATCGGCAGGCAGACGATTGGCATAGCCGCCCTCTGCCACAGCTAGCTCGGCGGGCACGGTGGTGTCAACAGTCTTGGCGCCGAGCGAGCTGGCATTCTCCACTGCCATAGGCCGGATGTCGGCAGCGTAGGTGATGGCTCCCAGGCGCTTAGCAGTGGCCAGGGCCTGCAGGCCTGCCACGCCCACACCGATCACCATTACCTTGGCGGGCTTTATCTGGCCCACGGCGGTAAACATCGAAGGCACGAAGGTCGTCAGGTGATTGGCTGCCATCAGGATGCCCTTATAGCCAGCGCAGGTGGACATGGAGGTGAGGGCGTCCATGTTCTGTGCGCGGGAAATGCGGGGTATGCCGTCGAGGGTGATAGCTGTTACACCCTTTGCCGTGAGCCGGCGCACCATCTCATGGTTGACCGGTGAGGCGGGATGGATAAAGGTGATAAGCACCTGTCCGCTGTGCATCATGTCAACCTCGTGCTTCTGCTGCTGCTCATTGAAGAGCGGCTCCTTAACCTTCAGTATCATCTCGGCGCGATCATATATCTCCTGCGGATCGCTGACCATGGTGGCACCTTTGCTAACGTAGTCCTCGTCATGGAAGAGAGCACCGTCGCCGGCGTGGCACTCTACGAGCACCTCAAAGCCATCCTCTACAAACTTGCCCACAGTTTCGGGCGTTGCTGCTACACGAGCCTCGTCGTGCATAATTTCCTTTGGTATTCCGATAATCATATTGTTAGTTGTTTTAGTTGTTAGTTTTCGGTTTGCAAATATACTATTATTTTTATTCTGTCTAATAATCCCACCCCTTTTTTAGGTGTTTTCGCAAGAAAATGACTCCCGAGCTCCCTCCCCTCTCATTATTTTCTCTGACGCAACCGCTCTTTGAGCGGTTTGTTGTCCCTCCACAGTAAAAAAGCATTTTTTTTGCAAAATATTTGCGAAATAATTTGGTTTATATTCTAAACTTGTTTACTTTTGCACCGTGAACCGGACACAAACGGCCGAAATCCGGGCTTTCTGCAGGAGCACGGAGGAGGTCAAGAGACTAGGAAACAACAGTAAAAGATTAGAAAAAATGAAACAAAAATGGAAGAAAATAAGAATCTGACAGCCAAGCGCAGTCTGGAGATCATTACTGAACAGATCGAACGGAGTCGCCGTACGATAACGAAGAACCTTTGGTGGTACCTCGTATGGTGGGGCTTATGCGTGGCTATTTTTGCCCTGCTCATTGCATATCTGTGGAAACATCATGGCGGCCCTGCATGGAATGCACTGTGGGCTGTGATGTGGATATTCGGCTATCTGGGTGAATGGTTTATCGGGAGGCGCAAGGAGCCTGTGCTCGCAACCTTCGTTGAAAAAACCATTGGCCAGGTATGGGGCACATTTGGTGCTTTCATGGGTGTCATTGGGCTCATCCTAGGACTGGTGGGCAGTGGATTGTTGCCGCTGACGTTTACGATTTCAGGAGACCATCCCGATGCTCACCTTTACATCAACCTCACCAGCATCATCTCGTTGTGCTTCGGTATCGTTTCAACGATAACAGGCGCCGTGCTGAAGAATCGTGTGGTGCAGATTTGTGGCTTCATTGCAGGTCTGGGCGGTTTCTTCTATGCCCTGCATTATCCATGGTCCGAGCAGCTCTATGTGATGGCTATGGTATCCGTGATGGGTCTTATCGTGCCGGGACTTGTCATCTATTTCCAAAATCAAAAAGAAAAGTAGTTGCCCATGTTCAAACCATTAGATCCACTGCTGCACTCGGAGCTACGCCTGGCGGTAATGTCGCTCCTCATCAGCACCGAAGAAGCCGAGTTCCCCTACATCAAGGAACAGACGGGAGCCACGGCGGGCAACCTGAGCGTGCAGATTGACAAGCTGTCTGCGGCAGGATACATCGAGGTGGAAAAAACTTTTAAGGGCAAGAGGCCATGCACCCTCTGCCGCATAACCCCCGCAGGACTGAAAGCCTTCGAGGAATATGTGGATGCCCTTAAGAGTTACCTGGAAAAGTAACGCACTCTAACGCCGTCGGGACCTTAGCCGCATAGACCTTGGCCCCGACGGCGTCTGCATCGCCAACGGAAAGAAAAACATCGTAAAATGACTTAGGAACTACGCGCAAAGGAACAATTTGATTGAAGAAATTGTTTTTTACCCCTCTTCAATTTGTTTCAATAAAAAAATTATTATCTTTGTGTCGGCAAAGCAGAAGCGAAACTTGCAGGAGCCTTTGAGAGCGAAGCGGCAATTAGGAGCCAATTTAATTTCACAATTGGACAATTTACTATTTCGCTATTTAATCCGCTCCCTGGCAGCGTTGATTTCCCTTTGCAACTGCATCACTGTCTCCATCGTTGACTGGCGGCTTTTCTCCCTGTCTTCCATGTCTGCCTTCAGCCTCTCGCGCTCTTTGCGATAGGCCTCTATCTCTTCGTCGGAGACACTCATCATCTGCTTGCCCTGTATAAACAGTTGCTGCATGCTATGCAGGAGTTCATGGTTCAAAAGGGCATATATCGAGTAATCAAAATCAAGGGTGCCCTCCACCGTAGTGAAGGGGAGGTCTCTGCTTACAATAGATTGTATCGAGTCGCAGACATTAGTCTTAAACAGCGTGCGATACTGATAAAACGCAGCCACAATCTCAGTGAAGAGCACATTGCCCACGGTGTTGATGGATTCGATACTCGACGAGAAGATGTTTTCTGTCGTATTGGCAAACTCCGGAATCGGCATCATGCGGGCTAGGCTGAAATGAATTTGGCTAAACTTTGTGGTGTCCTTTGCCAACTGCAGCTGGAGGTCCATCGACTGCATTATCATCGAGTCGGCTCTCTCTACTACTGCTAGCGATTTATCCATGTCACACATCACCATCATCACTATCTCGCGCTTTTCCTTCTGCTTCTTATTGTATTCAATAACGGCAGCCGTGCCAAAAGTGAGCGCTATGGATATAGTTGTGGCCAGCATCGCCAACAGAAATTGCTTCCAAGACGACAAGCCGCTGCCGACCCTCATCTCTTTTGGAGTATGTACTTTAATATTCATTGAACTTTAGACATTGAACAAACATTTTTATCAACGCGCAAAGTTACATATTCCTTTTGAATATCTGCACGATTTTGATTAAAATCTATTTTGCTCCTTTATTATTTGTCAGCTATTTGTCGTAACTTTGCCAAATAAATAACGATAACTATGAAACAGAGATATGCGGTAGTGGTGCTCTTTGCACTGATAATAGCTTCAAACATGGTGGGGCTAAACTGCTATAAAGTTACGGAGGAGCTGGTGACCGAAGACATGAATCAGGCACTAGCCAAGACTCTGGAAGAACAACAGTCTGATGTAATAAGTGCGGACACAATACTGATGTTTAATAGTCATCTGCAGATAGAGGGATTAAGAGGAAATGCTGTTTTGGTAGTAGATACCAAGAAAGGATTCCGTCCACGACCACAAGTATCAGCAGCTACAATCTTTTCTCTTTCCGATCAGCGTCCGTCAATGATTCTTTGGTCGTTGGTATTAATATGGAGCCTGTTCTGTCTGCATCTGCATAGGCGGCAAGCAGCATTAGGCCTTTTTGGCGGTTTGGCACTGCAGGATGGACGATTCGTCAATGCAAAAGGCTGCGAGATTAAACTTACCCCTATGCAGCAACAACTGATGGAAATGCTGTGGCAATCACCCTCGCACAAATTGTCGAAAACCGAGATTTGCAATGCGCTCTGGCCTAAGAAAGAGGATGCAAGCGAGACATTATACACACTTATCCGACGGATGAAGCCCATCATAGAAGAACATTCTGACCTCAAAATAGAATCAGACAGGGGTAAATCATACGGCCTGACTATAAGATAGTTCAGCAAATGTCAGCAAAATGTCAGACAAATGTCAGGCATTATTTTTGGCAACATATTACCCTCTTCATACCTTTGCACAAAAAAGCAATCGTATGAAGAGACTTTTTATTTGGGGGATGCTTATAGCATCACTCGCAGCTTCGGCTCAAAAGGACGTAGAATTACAGGAAATAGCCGTCAAAGCATCCAGAGTTGTACAAAGAGTTGATGGGCAAACCATCTATCCCACACGCCAACAATTAGAAGGTTCCACAAATGGTTATTCGCTGTTGTCTAAACTGGCGCTACCTCATCTGCGCGTAGACCCAGCGATGCACACCGTTACGGCACTTTCTAATCTTGGTAATGTACAGGTGCGCATCAATGACATCGTAGCATCGAAAGAAGATTTGCTCTCGCTTGATATGAAAGCTGTGAAACATATCGACTATATCGACAATCCTGGAGTAAGATATGGTGAGGGAATAGCATACGTGGTCAATATCATCGTGAAGCACCCCATTAGTGGTTATGATGTAGGTGCAGACCTGACGAACACTCTAACTGCCGTTAATGGTGACGAGACTATATATGGGAAGTTTAATTATGGCAAGAGTGAGTTTGGCGTGACCTACTCGCTGGACTATCATAATTTCAAGGGAACTGAATACGAAGAAAATGCAACTTACCAACTGGAGTCGGGTGAGGAGCAAAGCTTTTTGCGCAAACAATTAGATGGACAAGACAAGAGTCTCGACCACAATCTCCAACTCACCTATAGTCTAAGTGACTCAAACTATGTGTTCCAATCGAAACTCTCAGCCCAACGCGACATTCAGCCCGATAGGTCATGGGCGAAGTTTGCTTCTTACGAAGACCATTCTTTGTCACGCAGCTCATCGCCAGCAGTTGACCTTTATTTCCATCGCGACTTTAAGCATCATCAGTCGCTGACAGCCAATACCGTTGGAACATATATAAAGACCAATAGCTACGCTGAGCACAACGAAGGCGGGAACTATACCTATAACGTGACAGGAAAGACGTATTCACTTTGGACAGAAGCCATCTACGAAAACCGTATGAAACCGTTCACACTATCTTTGGGCACTCAATATGGCCAAAAATATATAAATAATGTGTATGCAGGTGATGCAAATGCCTCCACCGCTATGCATTCATCAATGCTCTATTTCTTCGGACAGCTGAAAGGTCGTCTTGGCAAACTCGGCTACATGGGAGGCTTAGGTGTGAGCACCCGTTACTATCGACAGGGTAAATGGAATGATCGTTTTTTGCTTTTCCGTCCAAAAATGACGCTTGCCTATCCGCTTGCTAAGAATTTTAAGATAAAATATGATTTCGAAGTATCGCAGCACATATCGCAGATTGCACTCGTCAGTGATGTCTCTATCAAGCAGAATGCAATGGAAACACTGGTGGGTAATCCCGAGATAACTCCCAATCGTGTGACTTCGCACGACCTTCGTCTGACCTACTCCACACCAAGAGTTATTACCGAATTACAAGGCTACTGGCGACTGAACGCCAACTGCAATATGGAAGAATACACCCGAAAGGACAACTTCTTCTATAAGACACAGACAAATGCCGGCAATGAATGCAGTTTCTTCTTCATCCAGAGTTATAACCGATGGGAGGCCATACCAGAGCATCTCTCCGTTACCCTCTATGGGGGTATCTACCGCTTCTTTAACTTTACCGACGACTATCGCCACACTTATACGGCATTCAACGGCGGTGCCAGCCTTACTACCTATCTCGGCCGATGGACACTGACTGCTTACGCGGATAACGGATGGAATTTCATGGAGGGTGAGCATCGTGGCCATCAGGCATCCGCCTGGTATCTCACGGCTTCATACCGAATGAAGGATATCACCATATCCCTCTATGCCCAGCATCCTTTCTGCGCAAGTCCACTAAGACATAAAACAGAAGTGCTTAGCCAATATATCCATAAAGAAGTTTCGCAGCATAGCCGCGATTTGGGTAATATGCTCACACTCAACCTTACGTGGAACTTGTCTTCTGGTCGCAAATATCGTGACATTCAGCGTAGCATGAACCATCATGATATTGAAACAGGAATATTGCAGAGCAAATGAGGGCAAACAAAAGAGTGGCATTTTCGTGCCACTCTTTTTTCTTTCCTAATACTCGTCCTCGTTGAAGAAGAAGTCTTCTTTGGTGGGATAATCGGGCCAGAGGTCTTCTATGTTTTCGTATGCCTCGCCTTCATCTTCTATCTCCTGCAGATTCTCCACCACCTCCATAGGTGCGCCAGAGCGCATGGCATAGTCAATGAGCTCTTCCTTTGTTGCAGGCCAGGGGGCATCTTCAAGTTTTGATGCGAGTTCTAGTGTCCAGTACATTTTTCAGGAATTTAAGGTTTGAACTTAATTATCTTCTAACGGCGTGCAAAAGTAATCTATTTTTTTATTACCCACTAATTTTTATAGAAAAATCTACTGGCACTATGTTAATGATTGTTATTTTTCAATGGGTGATTTCTTGTATTCCCTTACTAACATTGAGATGGCGGGCCAAGACAAATAGGTAATCGGACAGGCGATTGACATAGCGCAGCACCTCGGCGCTAACTTCTATCTCTTCGGTCAGGGCAAGGATGCAGCGTTCAGCACGACGGCACACGGTACGGCATACATGTGCCTGGCTGGCAGCCTGACTTCCGCCGGGAATTATGAAGGCACGCATAACTGGCACCTTCTGCTGAAGGGCATCAATCTCTGCCTCAAGTCTCTCAACAAGCGATGCCGGCAGAGGCTCGGGCTGCCATTTAGACTCTGCCTCGGTAGCGAGAATTGCCGATAGATCAAAGAGGGTCTGCTGAACGGAGAGGATGACATCGCGATGATGCTCATCAGTGAGCAACGATGATAGGAATCCCAAATGACTGGACAGCTCGTCCACAGTGCCATAAGCCTCTAGACGCGGATGGGTCTTAGGTACTCGTTTGCCTCCTACAAGGGAAGTCTGGCCGCTGTCGCCTGTGCGTGTGTAAATTTTCATGGAAACTATTATTTGATTTGAAATTACATATTAAGGACTGAAGAACAATTTTATTTCACGATTTGACTATTTCACGATTTGACTATTTAGCCAAGTCTGGAGATATTAAAATTTAAAGATTTAAGAACGGAAGGATTGAAAATTTTAAGAGTTCAATTTCAATTTTTTAATTTTTCAACTTTTTAATTTTATAATGTATTGCTGCTTGCCATAGGCTGGATTAATGAGAATAACTCCTGCTATACCGAGGTCGAATACAACGGACGCCCATGTGGCAGCTGTCAGCTTCTGCCAGGAGCGATAGGCGGCGGGGGTCTTATAGATGTATGGTATAACTACAGCCTGCTCTGCAAGCTTCTTAATCTTGGTTGATTGTTTACTGTCGATAGCTGATGGTTCTTTGCCAAGTCCGGAAGAGGATTGACCTTTGGGGAAAAAGAAAATATAATTCTCTGCCTGCAGAGAAGGGTCTGAGGGAGGGGCTAAGGGAAGGGCTTGGCCTCGAGCCTCCTCCACCTTAGTCTTACTGCACCCTATCTCCACGAAGGATGCAAAACGCCGGTTATCCTGCGTCAGCAATACCTTCTCTGCCTGCATGTAGTTAGACAGGCGCATCAGTAGTCTAGCCACCTTGCGGTCGCTGCGACTCATGGCATGCAGCTGGCCGCGGAGGTCTTTGTAGGCATAGAAGGGGGAGCGATTGCTGATGACATCGCTTATGAAAGTGTACACTCCGGGCGACTGGACACATCTGCTGCCAAAAGGCTGACGCAACCACAATACGAAACGGCGAAGTTTGCACACTATCATTATACTGGCATATTTTAATTGATGAGTTAATTAATCTTTCACATATAAAATTGGAAAGTCAAGGAGTTAGGAATTAAGAATTAGAAATTAGGAATTGCCAAGTCCAGCAGAAACGCTAAACACTAACCGCTAACCAATTCTTCTTAACTCCTTTTCTCCTATCTCACCACAATGGTGCTGCGGCCTCCCGGTTCAGGCACAAGGCATATCTTGGGAGAGATACGCGACTGTATCAGTTCGGTATGGCTTATCACTCCCACCTTGCGGTGCTGAGTGTCAGGCAGGTTGCTGAGGGCATCTATCACCATGTTCAGGTTCTCGTTGTCAAGGTTGCCAAAGCCCTCATCAATAAACAGGCTGCCTATCTCAAGATTATTGCTGGAAAGCGACGACAATCCCAGCGCGAGAGCCAAGCTTATTATAAAAGTCTCACCTCCGGAAAGGGAGTTGACGGCACGCACCTGATCAAGCATAAAGCGGTCTATCACCTCGAGCTGCAATGTGCCTGGATACGCCTGCAGCCTGTAGCGTGACGTAAGGTCGGCCAACTGCTCATTGGCAAAGTTCACAAGGAAATTGAAGGTATAGCACTGGGCTATCTCGCGAAACGCATTGCCGTCGGAACTGCCCAGCACATCACAAAGGTCCTTCCACGCAACCCAGTTCTTCTCTGCCTTCTCCAGCGTGGGGCGGTAGAAATTCATATTCTGCACGCTGTCGCGATGGGCCTTGATAGCGTACTCTAACTGGTTACGCTCCTTCACATCGCCCTCCATCTGCTTGGTCAGCAGCTCCTTGCGATCGCTCAGCAGGGAAAGGTTCTCCTCGTCCTCGGCCGGTCTGTTGGGCGACGCCTCCAGTTTTGCCACCGTCTGCGTTGCCGCCTCCATCCTTACCTCCTCGGCTGCCACGCGCTGCTTATGGTTGTCTATCGTAGTACGCAGCTCGCGCCAACTCTGCGGGTCGCTGAAATAGCGGTCCAGCTCAAAATATTGCAGTGTGTAATCCTGGCCTGTGTTGAAGCGGGCAATCTCCAGGTCTAGGTTTGTACGCATCTCCTGCAGGCTCTTCTCCTGGGCAGCACTTTGCTGGCGCAGACTCTTGATCTCACCTTCCACGCTGTCGAGCCCCTTGCGTACCTCATTATATTTAGAGGTAGCCTTCTGCACGTCCTCCTCAGCGGCCTTTACCGAAGCATCCAGACGGTTTGCCTCGGCCTCAGGAGTGCTGTCGCCAAAGAGCGTACGCAGGTCGGTCTCATATCTGTTTATTTCCTGTTGCTTTACATCTTGCCTGCCCTTCTGATCACGACGCTGTCGCTGGAGGTCCTCCATAGCCTTGTCAAGGGTCTTAAGCTCCTGCTGCAGACGGAAGAGGTTGCCTTCCTCCTGCCTCAGCACCTCATTGGCGGTGTCCCACTTGCTCTTTATCTCCGCCAGTTCGCGGTCAAAGGACTCGTAGGCTTCTGCCAGGCGCTCTTTCCATCCAGTGATAGTCATAAGGGACTCCATCCGCGATGTTTCCTCGGCAAAAGAGTGCTTGTATTTCTCAATATTGCCTTGACAGGAAGCCGCTTTGCTTTCCAGGATCTGTATATCCGCTTTTATCTGAGTCTGCTTGCGCGAACTCTCAGTTATCTGCTGTTGCACATCCTTGATTTCGGCATTAAGCTTGTTGATTTCGTCCTGATGCTTGGTAAACTCATCTTGCCTGACCTTGGCGGCATCTCTTTCCTTGCATGAGGATTCGTATATCTGATTGAGAATAGTGCGGCGATTGTCGCGGTTGACGTTCTCATCACACTGCGCGAAACTGCTGTCGAGGTCAGCATACTGAGCCCAGGCCTTTTCATCTTCGGCCTGCTCCTCTCTCATCCGCTTGAGCCCCTCCTCTTCCACCAGCAGCTGCCCGCTCTCATTATTATAGGCCTGCTGCTTTTCCACCAGGTTCTGCTTGGCAGCCTGCATATCATCGTAGGCACGCTGATGCTGCTCGGCAAGATTGCTCAGGAAATCGTCCAGCTGCTGGACCGAATCAGAATGGTACGGATGATGGGTGGAGCCGCAAAGCGGACAGGGAGTACCCTCCTTTAGCGACTCGCGCATGCTGCCAATGTCCGCACTTTGACTCATGGTATAGTTTTGGTGTAACTGCTCATAGGCATAAGAGAACTTCTCCACCTGTATCTCAGCGCTCTTCACCTCCTCAGCCTGCTGCTGGTGCAGGGCGCGTCGGCGGCGCAGGTCATCGGCCTTGTCGTTGATTATGTCATAGCGGCGGGCAATGCTTTGCCATAGCCTCAGGGCATTGCCCGAACGCATGGCTGTTTCCGTCAGCTTAGTCACTCTGCCCTGTATGTAATTGGAGGTAAGTCCCTTGTTGGCCTGCTCATGCAGCAGCAACTCGCCCTTCAGGCGACTGGCGGTTTCCTGCAGCGTCTGATTATTCTTCTCCTCTGTAGCTGCCACCTCCTTGATGGCGCTGATTTCCTTGTTATAAGAATTGAGGTCAGCCTCCGCACTCTTGATGTCATGCCTGAGATCGTTCATCATCTGCAGGTGGGTGCGCACATACTCCATCTGGTCAACCATAGCCTGGTGCTGACGCATAGTCTGCATGGTCAGGCGTGCCTCGTCAAGGCGTTTGCGGGTATCGTTGAGCTCAGCCTCCTTGCTGTTGCGGCTATCCATACGCTGCCGCAGGTCGTCGTCACTGCGCGCCATGTCGCCCTGCAGGGTCTTAAGGTCCTCCTTTAAGGTCGTAAGTCGGCCGTTGATCAGGCGGCCCCTGTTGATATTGGGCTGCTGATTGCTCTGAGTCTGCCTGGCGGTCAGCAAGCGGTCGTTAGCTTCGCTGTATCTTCCCTTGCACACCTCTGCATCGCGCCTGTATTTTTCAGCCTCCGTCTCCTTGGCAGTGGTCTCTTCTTTCAACTTATTGATATTCTCCTCTGCATTCTTGATATTGGAATAGGTCTTGGCAAAGGGCTGCAGCGTATCATAGCGCTCCAGGTCTCTCTCGCTGTCGTACAGCTGACTGTATTGGTGGCGGGCTTCTTGCAGAGAGTCTTTTATTTGCTCCACATCGGCCATGGCCTGTTTATACTGCTTCATCCACTCTATCTGGTGCTGCACCCGCTCCAGGTCATCCCTGACCTTGTTCAGCTGACTGTCATGCAGGCGCAGGCTCTCCTCCTTCTGCTGCAAGTCCTCTTCGCTCATGCTCCCGGTGGACAGGGCCTCCATATGCTGTCGGGCTCCGGTGTATTCCCGCTCGGCAGTCCTGGTCTCCTCATATATATTATGAGATATCTTGGCATATATCTCCGTGCCGGTAATCTTCTCCAGCAGCTGCGATTTCTCGCCCTTCTTGGCGGAGAGGAAATTGGCAAAGCCGTTTTGTGCCAATATGACGGTACGGGTAAACTGGCTGTAGTCCAGCCTTACGATCTGCTCTACGAGGCTCTGCACTTCAGTGTTCTTATCAGCCAAGACCATATGCTTGGGCCTCAGCTGCTCCAGTTCGCGCTGCACCGGGCGGAATTTGCCATTACGGTTTAGGCTCACTGCCCACTTGGCCACATACTGTGAGCCGTCGTTGAGCGAGAATGTCACTCGGCTATATCCCTGCTCAGTACCACGGCGCAGCATATTGCAAGTGTTATACATATTGGGCGAGGCGTCGTCTGCAGTCTTGGCAACCCTTGTCTTGTTGCCTAGGCGCGGAGCCTCATTGTAGAGGGCCAGGCACACTGCATCGAGCACCGTGCTCTTGCCAGCCCCCGTCTTGCCGGTGATGGCAAAGAGACCTGCCGACTTGAGCGGTTCCTGGGTGAAATCTATCTGCTGCTCGCCCTCAATGGAAGCAATATTGCATATCTCTATCTTGTCTATCCTCATATCCTTACTCCTCAACAAAATTGAAAAATGGAAAAATGGAATTTCAACTCTTCAGTCCTTAAACTCCTAATTCCTAATTGCCGCTTCGCTCTCGCAGCTATTTTATGCCAGCCCGCGCCGTTGGCGCGACCACTGACGAGCTGCTCGCGATGCCTGTGGCATTGCCGCTTCGCTCTCAGACTTTCTTTGTATGTTGGCACCGGCTTCGCCGACAGCCAACGAAAGTCTTCGCGATGCCTGTGGCATTCCTAATTTCTAATTCCTAATTGCCGCTTCACTCTCGCAGCTATTTTATGCCAGCCCGCGCCGTTGGCGCGACCACTGGCGAGCTGCTCGCGATGCCTGCGGCATTCCTAATTTCTAATTCCTAACTCCTAACTCCTAACTCCCCACCATCTCGGCAGCTTGCTTGAAGCGCTTGACCAGCTCGTCGCTCATCTCGCGACCAGTGCGCGTCAGGTATGCGTCGTGGGCTATATCCAGCGGGCTGATATTACGCAGCTGGTCGAGCGACTGCATCTTTTGCTGGCGGCTTGACTCCTTTGCCTGAGGCACTTCTCTCACCAGCCTGCACAGCGTGGCGGCACGGTCCTGCATGGCTGCCACTATCTCGCTCTGCGCATTGGGAGCAGGCTCATTTTCCTTGAGGCGAATCTCCACATAGGGCCACTCGGCAGAGTCCACCTTGTCGGCCTTGGGCAGAGCCCTGATCTGGCTCAGTATATCGCTGAGCGGAGCAGACCCCTTGGCAGGCATCGACAGCACGTTGCGCATAGGCTTATACTCCAGCCTGTCCACCACGGCGCCGCCCTTCGCCCCAATGGTAAGCATGTTGACTCCGTGGGAATAGCCTTTCTCGCTGAAGCTCATTGGCATGGGACTGCCGGCGTAGAAAATCATCTTGTCGGTGCCGCCCACCTGCTGGGCCTTGTGGATATGACCGAGTGCCACATAGTCCACGCCGGTGTCGATGCCGCGTGCATCTATGCAGTCCTCGCCGCCCACCACCAATCGCTCCGAATGCTCCGCCTGGGCTATCTCTGCACCGGCGGCATACAGATGAGCCATCAGCACGATGGGCATCTCCCTGCCATACTGCTTGCGCACCTTGCCCACCAGATCCTGCACAAACTCCCTTACGCTGCGGCTGAGGTTGTCGCGAAACTCTATGTCGCCGGTACGCAGATAGGGCACAGCTATCACCACAGCCTGCACCTCGCGGCTGCCTATGGCTCCCACGGGGATAATCAGATTGTCGGTGAGGGGATGTCCTTTCTCGTCATGCTCCACCACACCGCGAATCTCCACTCCCAGGGGGCGCAACGCCTCGGAGGGAGCCTGCAGACGGCGGCCGGAGTCATGATTGCCTGCGGTGATGATTATGCGCATGCCGCGATGCAGCGCCGTTGCCTGCGCCATAAATCGGTAAAACATCTCCTCAGCCTGCGCCGAGGGATTGGCGTTGTCAAACACGTCACCGGCCACGAGCAAGGCATCAGGCCGCTCATCGGCTATCACCCCCTCCAGCCAGTGGAGAAAATGCTCATGCTCCGCTATGCGGTCGTAGCCGTGGAAGCTGTCGCCCAGATGCCAATCTGCTGTATGTATTATTTTCATTGCGATACATAATATATTAGGTATGCAAAATTAGTAAAACTTTTTCAATCCCTCAACGATTTGCAGACCAAAGTTTACTCTAAAGGCTCTTCCCCTAAGATTGAAGTGAACCCCGAAAGTTAGACAAAATACTTTCGGGGTTCACTTCAGCTAGAGGGGGTATTTAGGAGTTCGAAATGTGTTTTTACGGTTCTTGTTTCCTCACTTTACTATTATCTTCTTCCCGTTGTGGATGTAAATTCCGCGCTGGGTTGGCTTTCCGCTGAGTCGCCTACCGCTAATGTCATACCACTTCCCAGTCGTATGGTCAATGGCCAGTGGTGAATGGCCAATGGAAGTCACCTCCTCTTCACCGTCGAAGTTGATGACGAAAGACTTAGCGGAGCTGTTGGCGCCGAGGTCGAAGTAGGCGCGGCATGCGCCGATGTGGGCACCCGGGAGCGGATAGTATAGCTTGTTGTCAGCTCCGAGGAAGAGGATGCTGCGGTTCTCGTCGGTGAAGGACAGCTTGTCGTACGTTCCCACGAACTGGCCGCCGGGGAAAGCGACTGCCGCAGGCGTGTCGCCATCGACGATTGCATCAGCGAACACGGGGTTCTGCCTTTCCGTGGCAACTACGTTGGTGGTCGGACTTATTATCAGATTATTGTTGTTATCTGCTCCCCACTGATTGCCAAGAAACTGTGCGTACGAGCCGTCGCCACCAATACTAAAAAACAACCCGGGTTCGCCATCTGGGATGTTATTATTAAAATCATTATGGTAGCAGCCAGTGACGCTGCCCGATACGCCGTCCGTCATGAGCAGTGCAACGCCGTCAGAGAAATTGTAGGTACCCATAGCATAACAATTCTCGATGGCATGTATGCCGCCTGCCTCGCCCCAGCCGTAGAAGATGCCTATGTAGGGGGCAGTGAGGCTGCCGTAGATGAGGCAGTTCAAGATGGTTGTTGTAGATTTGGTGCCGTTTCCTAAGACACCGCCGACATACGACTGGCTGGTCACCGCTGCAGCCATCCAGCAGTCGTGGATGCTGTTGGTGCCGCCTGTGGCTGCGCCCACCAAGCCGGCGCAATGCTGTCCGCCATTCACGGTGCCTGTGACCTTCACGTTGCGAATAGTGGCACCATTTATGTAACGGAATGGTGCAGCGCAAACTTCGTCCGGTTCGTTGATACTGAGGTTAAGGGTGTGGCCTGCGCCTTCAAATATGCCGCAGAACGGGTGTGCCTCCGTTCCCACCATCGTTGAGACGTTGATGTCGGCGTTTAACAGCACATTTTTACCTGCAAAGGTCTCTCCCGCCTCCACTCGTTGGGCAAAGGCGTTCCAGTTGTCCTCGGTGTTGATGGTGAGTTTGGCGCCGTTAGGCCACTTGACGATATATGGCTTGCCGGCCTCGACAGTCGTGGCGGTTTTGAAGTTCAGCGTGAGTGTATTGTTGGTGAGGTGTGACGATGTGCCGTCCAGCTCCATGACGGTGGCTCCGGCGAGCGGCGAGGCGGCTATCTGGGTTGCGTCCATGTCGAAGGGCAGGCAGAGCGTGTTCCAGTCGCCGTCGCTGTAGAGTGTGCGGTCGCGGAGTTTCACGGGGCAGGTCTTCCCGCTGGCATCATAGATAGCTGTTGCATTGGCACTGCCGTTCTCCAGCATTAGGGTAAGGAGGACACTGCAGCGTATGCATTTGCCGTCATAGCCCTCGCTGTGGCCGAGGGCAGGCACGGGGTTTGCCGTCTCCGTGGCCCCGCAGAGGTTGCATGTGCGCCGGTCGCCGCCCGCTTCGGTGCAGGTGGCGTCCGTGTGCGTATATCCGCCCCAGTCGTGACTACCTGGGGGTGGTATCTCATTTGTGTTAAACTCAGCGCCACAAGCGCAACGGAGCATAACGTATCCGGGACTGGTGCAAGTGAGGTCTATAAAAACTATTGATTCTGAAATGAAATATACACGTTTGCCGCAGGTGGGACAAGTAAAAGTAATATGATTCCATGTGATATAATTGTAGACGTAGTCCTCCATACTGTCTGCCTGTGACACCGTGGTGGTGGTCAGTGCGAGCAGCAGCGTCATAGCCATGCGCTTCACATGATGATAAAAAAATTTTGCCTTCATATTTGTATGTTTTTTCTTTTATGCGACAAAAGTAATAAAAACTTTTATTTTTACCACACATGTTTTTGCATTTCTTTGTCGTTTCATAAATTTATGCATAACTTTGCACATGTTAAGACCCTCTTATGTTCCCCTGAATGGGGATTCCAAGGTCGAACCTATTTATGAATATATGAAGAGGAGCTATACTGGATTATCTACGCGGCATGGTGCTGCGTCTTGATGGTAAGCCTGACGTCATACAGCAGCAGTCAGGTCGGGCGGCCAACGACAAAGGGTGCTGATGGCCAGAGCCCTCGCCACGCAGCCCCGACTGCTGGTACTCGACGAACCCTCCACCTATATCGACCGCAACAGCGAGAACCACATGTACTCGCTGCTGCAATCGCTCAACAAACAGTGCGCCATAGTGCTCGTGAGCCACGACATGGGAGCCGTAATACAGACCGTGCGCAACATCGCTTGCGTCAACGGCACAGTGCATTACCATCCCGCCACAGAGCCCGCCGATCATTGGTTTGAACACGAAATAGGCTGTCCGCTGGAACTCGTGGCACATGGACATGTGCCTCACCGCGTGCTGTCAGAACACTGATAATAATTGACAAATGAAAAGTATTAAAGAACTCTACCGCATCGGCCATGGGCCGAGCTCATCCCACACCATGGGACCAGCCACCGCCGCAGAGATATTCATCAGGCATAATCCCGACTGCCTGTCCTTCCGCGCCACACTCTTCGGCAGCCTGGCCGCCACCGGCAAGGGCCACCTTACCGACGTAGCCATCACCAACACCTTCCACAATGCCGGCAAGGAGGTGGAGGTAATCTGGCAGCCCAAGCAATTCCTGCCCCTCCACCCCAACGCCGTTAAGTTTGAGGCCCTCAGCAGCGAGGGCGAGACCTTGGATGAATGGACGGCCTACAGCGTGGGCGGAGGCGCACTCAAGGAGGAGAAGCCCAAGTATCTGCACAATGAGTCGCCAGACATCTACGACCTCACCACCATGACCGACATACTCAACTACTGCGACCGCCAGGGCATGAACTTCTGGGAGTATGTCAAGGAGCGCGAGCAGCCCGACATATGGGACTATCTCCTTGAGGTATGGCACACCATGTGCGCTGCCATCCAGCAGGGCCTGGCCGATGAGGAGGTGCTGCCCGGCGTGCTCCATCTCAAGCGCAAGGCAGCCAAGTTCTTTGTACGCGCCAACAGCATGACCCCCTCGCTGCAGGCCAAGGGCGTCACCTTTGCCTATGCACTGGCAGTATCAGAGGTCAACGCCTCCGGCGGCACTATTGTCACCGCCCCCACCTGCGGCTCATGCGGCGTGATACCCGCCGTGCTCTACCAGATAGTGGAGCGCCACCATTTCACCGAGGCTCAGATCACCCGTGCCCTGGCCACTGGCGGACTCTTCGGCAATGTGGTGAAGGAAAACGCCTCCATCTCCGGCGCCGAAGTAGGCTGTCAGGGTGAGGTGGGCGTAGCTTGCGCCATGGCCGCCGCCGCTGCCAACCAGCTCTTCGGCGGCAGCATTGCCCAGATTGAGTATGCCGCCGAGATGGGACTGGAGCACCATCTGGGAATGACCTGCGACCCCGTATGCGGACTGGTGCAGATTCCCTGCATCGAGCGCAACGCCTACGCCGCCGTCAGGGCCATGGACTCATGCCTCTACTCCGCTCTCACCGACGGACGCCACTCCGTCAGCTTCGACAAGGTGGTACAGGTGATGAAGGAAACAGGCCACGACCTGCCATCCGTTTACAAGGAAACCTCCGAGGGCGGACTGGCACAGTATTACCAGATGCCGTCGTAGAAGTGAATTCCGTGAAAGACGTGTGAGAAAGACTATGGAAACACTTTATCAAGAATTTGAGAATTTGAGAATTCATGATAATTAATGATTAATTCATGGTAATTCGCGTTCAAGAAAAAGCTACGAATTTCACGAAAGCTATTATTATCCGTGACATCCGTGAGATCCGTGTTCAAAAAAATACATTTATTCTCTAATTCTCTAATTCTTGATAAGATAACGCAAACTTAAAGCGAGAAGAAAAATTCCAATCGCGAAAAGAAAAAATCTAATCGCGCGGAGATGGTCAGTCTCTGCGCGATTAGATTTGGTTTCGGCGCGATTAGATTTGACTTCCGCGCGATTAGATTTTGTCTCTACGCGATACCGTGATGGCAGAACGGTTTACGGTTCCCCATCTGCGGATATCTGTTATCTATTATCTGTTATCTATTATCTGTTATCTATTATCTGTTCTCTTTTATCTGTTATCTGTTATCTATTATCTGTAGCTACGCTACAAGTCCTTGCCGATGTCGCGGCGATAATACTTGTCGGTGAACCTTACCTTCTGTGCGGCCTCCATTGACTTGGCCAGCGCCTCGGCCTTGTCGGCGCCATAGGATGTGAGGGCTATCACGCGGCCGCCGTTGGTAACCAGCTGCCCCTCCTTCACGGCGGTGCCGGCATGGAAAGCTATCGTGTCGCCTATCTCGCCGGTGCCCTCAATGGGGAATCCCTTCTTGTATTCCTGCGGATAGCCGCCGCTCACGAGCATCACGCACACTGCGGCACGCTCATCCTGCTCCACGGCGCACTGGTCGAGGGTGCCGTTGGCCACAGCCTCAAAGAGCTCCACGATGTCGGTCTTCAGTCGGGGCATCACGGTCTCCGTCTCGGGGTCGCCCATGCGGCAGTTGTATTCTATCACCTTGGGCTGACCGCCGCAGTTGATGAGACCGAAGAAGATGAACCCCTTGTAGTCCAGGCCCTCCTCGGCAAGTCCCTCAACAGTGGGGCGCACAATCTGGTCCTCCACCTTCTGCATCCACTCCCTGGTGGCAAAGGGTACGGGCGACACGCTGCCCATGCCGCCGGTGTTGAGACCGGTGTCATACTCGCCGATGCGCTTATAGTCCTTGGCCTCGGGCAGTATCTGATAATGCTTGCCGTCGGTCAGCGCAAAGACTGAGCACTCTATGCCGCTGAGGAATTCCTCTATCACCACTTGGGCTGAAGCCGTGCCAAACTTGCCGCCCAGCATCTCGCGCAGCTGCTCCTTGGCCTCCTTTAGGTTGGGCAGGATCAGTACGCCCTTGCCGGCGCACAGGCCATCGGCCTTCAGCACATAGGGCGGCTGCAGAGTCTCGAGGAAAGCCTCGGCCTCGGCCAGCATGGTACCGTCGAACGTCTTGTATGCCGCAGTGGGAATACAGTGGCGCATCATGAAGGCCTTGGCAAAATCCTTGCTGCCCTCCAGCTGTGCGCCGGCCTTGGACGGACCGATCACCTTAACCCTGGCCAACTCGGGGCGGGCAGCGAAATAATCGGCGATGCCCTCCACCAGCGGTACCTCGGGGCCTACCACCAGCATATCGATGGCGTGCTCCTGGGCAAAGGCCGCTATTCCATCGAAATCAGTCTCCTTCAATGCCACATTCTCGCCCACCTGGGCTGTGCCGGCATTGCCCGGAGCCACATACAGTTTAGTGAGCCTGGGGCTCTGCGCTATCTTCCATGCAAGGGCGTGCTCACGGCCGCCGCTGCCAAGTAATAATATATTCATAGAAGCCATTTTTATTTCACAATTAGACTATTTTACTATTTTACGATTTAGCAAGCCGTTGGTGTAATTCGTAGTTCTTACCGTCCGCTGGCTTGCGGCTCCCCCTCTAAGATAGAGGGGGTGGCAGCTTGCTGCCGGGGGCGTATGAGAGTAACTTTTTATTCGTTTAATTCGTAGTTTTTTTTCTCACACAGATTTCACAGATTACACAGATATTTTATAATTCGTATAATTAGTAGTTTTTTAAACACGAATCTCACAAATCATACGAATAGACTCTTGACTCATGACTGAACAAAGTTCACGCAGATATTTTCGTATAATTCGTTTAATTCGTAGTTTTCTTAAACATGAATTCTCTAATTCTTGATAAAGTGAAATTCGTAGTTCTTGCCGTCCACCTCCGGACTTGGCTAACGGTTAACGGTTATTGGTTAACGATTATTGATTCTTCCTCCGGACTCGGCTAAACCTCAAACCTCAAATCTCAAACTTCAAACTTCAAACAACTATCAGTTTTTCTCGTTGTCCTTTGCCCAGGGCGAGCGCGAACGGGGCTTTGAGGGACGCCTGTCGCGGTCGCCGAATGGTTTCTTACGGTCGCCGAAGCGTCGGGGCGAGCCGTCGCGAGGTCCTCTGTCGTCTCTGGGCCCTCTGCCCTCCCAGCGGGGGGACCTCCTCCCTCCTGAAGGAGAATTAGATGCTTCTTCGGCAGCCTTCCTTCTCTGCGCAGCCACAAATTGGCGGTGGCGCATGCGCAGATATTCGGGTATCTCGTCGTCATTGTCTGTCTCCTCCCTGCGTACAAAGTGACGCGGCAGGGGCCTCTTCTCGCGCATACGGCGGCGGTCTTCGTCTGTCTTTATCTCGCCGCCCTCGGTACGAAACTCCTTAAACTTGCCGTCAAAGGTCTGATACTTGCGGAATTCGCACTCCAGCGCTCCGTTGAAGAGCGGTATCCGGAGGCTCGGCCTCAGACCAATTTTCTCAAAAGCCTCCTCGCGGTAGCTTATCACCCAGGCATCGTTACCCACAAACTGGTGCTTCAGTTTCTCGCCGATGGAGCGGTAGAGTCCCAGCAGGTTGGGCGACGATATGCGCTCGCCGTAGGGCGGGTTCATCACCATCAGGGCAAGCTCCTCGGGCTGCTTAAACTGCTGGAAGGGCTGCACCTCTATCACCATGCAGTCGGCCACTCCCGCCGAGCGTGCGTTGGCAGTAGTCGCGTTGATGGCCACAGGGTCGATATCGCGGGCATATATCTTATGCTCAAAGGGGCGCTCGTTGGAGTCGTCATTATATATCTCCTGCAGAAGTTCGGGATTGAAGTCGGCCCAGTTCTCAAAGGCATACTTGTCGGTATGGAACACGCCGGGCCATATATTGCGCGCCAGCAGCGCAGCCTCGATGGCTATGGTGCCCGAGCCGCACATAGGGTCGATCAGGTCACACTCGCCCTGCCATCCCGTCATCAGCAGCATGCCGGCTGCCAGCACCTCATTGATGGGGCTGTCCACCGTAGCCACGCGGTAGCCTCGCTTGTGCAGGCTCTCTCCCGAGGAGTCGAGCGACAGCGTACAGTCGGCGCCGTTGATATGGATGTTCAGGCGGATGTCGGGATTGCTCACGCTGATATTGGGGCGCTGGCTGGTCTGCTCGCGGAAGAAATCGACAATGGCGTCCTTCACCTTGTAGGCCACAAACTTTGAATGCCTGAAGTCCTCGGAATAGACCACCGAGTCAACGGAGAAGGAGGTCTTGAGCGTAAGATACCGGCTCCAGTCGATAGAGTGCACAGCCTCATACACATCGTCGGCACTGTGCGCCTCAAACTCGCTGATAGGCTTGAGCACCCTCAGCGCCGTGCGCAGGCAGAAGTTGGCCCTGTACATCATGGCCAGGTCACCGGTGAAGCTCACCACTCTGCAGCCCTGCTGCACATCCTCGGCACCCAGGGCCGTCAGCTCGCCGGCAAGGACCTCCTCCAGGCCCTGCAGCGTCTTGGCAACCATCTTAAATTTATCCATATACTTTATTTCACAATTTAACGGGACTTTTCTATTTCACGATTTCACGGATGTTTTCGAGCCGCCTCGCGGCACGCAGATTTCGCAGATGAGTGCAGATTACGCAGATTTTTTCGTATAATTAGTAGTTGTTTTTGAACACGAATCTCACGAATAGACTCATGACTGAACAAAGTTCACGCAGATATTTTCGTATAATTCGTTTAATTCGTAGTTCTTGTCGTCCGCCTCCGTACTTGGCTAACGGTTAACGGTTATTGGTTAACGGTTATTGATTCTTCCCCCGGGCTTGGCTAAACCTCAAACCTCAAATCTCAAATCTCAAATAATTATCTGTTTCTCACCTGCACTGCAGCGTCAACTTAGCCCCCGCCGGCACATCGTCGGTAATCCACATGTTGCCGCCAATCACTGCCCCCTCGCCCACCGTCACGCGGCCTAGGATGGTAGCGTTGGAATAGACGATCACGTTGTCCTTCAGTATGGGGTGGCGCAGTATGCCCTTGATGGGCAGGCCGTCCTTGCCCAGCGGGAAGCTCTTGGCCCCAAGCGTGACGCCCTGGTAGAGCTTCACGTTGTTGCCTATGATGGTGGTGGCACCAATCACCACACCCGTACCGTGGTCGATGGTGAAGTGGCTGCCTATCTGTGCTGCGGGGTGAATGTCGATACCCGTCTCGCTGTGGGCCATCTCCGTCAGAATGCGCGGAATGAGCGGCACGCCCTCCTGATGCATCACGTGAGCCAGCCTGTAGATGGATATCGCCCTTATGGCGGGGTAGCAGCTCACCACCTCGCTGTAGGTGGCGGCAGCGGGGTCGCCCTTATAGGCAGCCTCCACGTCAGTCTCCAGCAGAGCCTTTATCTCCGGCAGCCGCTCCACCACCAGCGTGGCTATGCGGTCAGCCTCCTGGCGCACCGTGTCCTTGCATTGTTCTCCTGTCTTCGGGCGCTCATCCATGTATAACCCGGCAGCTATCTGCGAAGCCAGCAATTCATGCACATGCCTCAACTGACCCAATAACTCTTCCCCTTTACATAAGGTCGGCTTTACAGCTCCCCCTGAGGGAGAGTTAAGGGGGCTGGGGGAGTTAGAGGGGGCTTCGGGGGAGTTAGAGGGGACCTGTTGCCCGTAGAACCCGGGGAAGAACACCGAGCGGCAGAGCTCCACCAGCTCCCTCAGGGCCTTGGCTGAGGGAATCAGGCTGCTGTCGCTATACTCATGGAGCACGCCCTTAGACTCCAGGAAGGAATAGTCGGACAGTTGCTCCGCAGCCTTGGCAAAAACAGCCTCTTTATCAAGAATATCCATTTGGGTAATAACGTTATTAGTTTGCAAAATTACTATTTTTTCGCAAACCACACACTACGAATAGGAAAAAACCTTAACGATAACGAAAACAAGGTAACGAAAACAAGATAACGAAAACGATAACAAGGTAACGAAAACGAAAACAAGATAACGAAAACGAAAACGAAAACAAGATAACGAAAACGATAACGAAAACGATAACCTGTATGAATTATAAAATATCTGTGTGATCTGTGAAATCTGTGTGACCTTAAAAAGATTCGTGCAATTCGTGGTTAAAAATCTGCGTAATCTGCACCCATCTGCGAAATCTGCGTGTCGCGAAGCGACTTGACAAAAAAAAATCCGCCCTGTGCACTGGCTGTGCACAAGGCGGAAATGATTGTTTTATGTTTCAGTGTCAGGTAAGACTACTCCTCCTCGGTGTCGTCTTCCAGTATGCCATGGAAACCGTGAGAACTAGCTTCCTGGTCGTCATCACCCTGATCTACGGGTTCACCAGAAGCGGCAATCATCTGCATAGTCTGCACTTTCACGAGCTCCAGCGCGGGAGCATCGAAATATGTCTTTTTCATGTTTTCTGAATTTTAATCGTTAATGGAATTTTAGAAAACAACTTTCTTGGAAGTGCCGTTAGCATACTTCACTACATATACGCCCTTGGTAGGCTCGCTAACCTTCTGGCCGTTGAGAGTGTAGTAACCTACAACCTCGCCCTCGGCCTCTACAGCTGCGCTGCTTACTGCGGTCACATCGTCATCCTCAACTTCACCGTTAACTACAAAGCCGATAGAGTAAGAAACGCTTGATTGGCTACCGTCCTTGGGAGTTACGCGGAAAATCCAGCGGTTTGCACCTACGGTAGTGGAGGTCTTGGTGGCGCGGCTAATCTGTCCGCTCTTTGCCATGTAATAGAAGATGTCGCTTGCATCTTCGGGATGTACACTGCTATATACTCCGTAGAAGTTGAATTCTTCGGTCATGGTTGAGCAGCTGGCTACAGATCCAGTGGTCAAAGCTTTCAGAGTAGCGTTAGTGGTAGTGAACTCATAGTCTGTAGCCACTTCCTGCGGGGTGAAGATGTAAGGCGTGTTGGCCTTGAGCACACCGTTTTCAGCCATAGGAATGAGGTGTATCCATAGCTTGTTGGGGTCGGTTGTTTCTGTTGATCCCTCTGTTGCCGAGTGGGCAATCATGTTGATCTTGAAGAACTTGAACTTCTGCAGGTCAGCAGCAGTGATGGTGTAGTCGAACGGTACGAACCAGCCCTGATACTTTTTAACGCGTGTGGAGTCGAAGGAGCGCACATACTTAGCGGTAGATACGACAACATCGGTGGTGTAGGTGTATGGAGTACCGTCGTAGAGAACGAACTCGGTGATGGCCTCAACTCCATATTCGCCCTGGGCAATGGTCGTAGGAGCATAACCATCTGCGCAGTAGTCTGCTTGAACAGGCAGGTCATAGGTACCGCCAGAGATTTCGAATGGTTTGGTATAGCTAGTCCAAGTAGTGGCGGCATAGCCGTAAGCCAATCCAAAGTTGTTGCTTGTCTTGAAATCAAATGTACCACCAGAGATGGTAACCATTGGAGCAGTCGGCTCGCCAAAGTCTGAAGCATACTCTCCGGCATACTTTCTTACCCACATCTGAGTGTTAGAAAGGTCACCGCCAGTGATGTTAAGCAAGGTGTTGAACGGGTGACGTATCTTCATGTCGATAAGTCCCTTTACAGTACCGCCGTTGATGTTAATCTTAGTGTCGATATTGCTGCCGGTATAACCTTCCAAGTTCTTGCCGGTAGTGTATAGATAAGTGTCAACGAAAATACCAGTCTCTTCGATTGTGCCACCATTGATGTTCACATAGTTCTTTGCTACATCTGTACCTACAGATACATTCTGGTAAACGCGCAGAGCTGCATCACCATTGGGTGCACTTACAGTACCTCCATTGAGATTGAAGGTGGCGATAACATCCTCGCCCCATGCGTTGGAAGAGTTTTTAATAGCGTATGCCATACCACCAGCGCTTGTATTCTCAACCGTACCGTTGGTCAGAGTAAGTGTTCCGCCAAAGTTGTAAATGGTAACACGCTCGTTGCTAAAGTCGGTCTTAGAGGATGCGAATGTAATCTTGCCATCATGATTTGCCGAGTTGTCGGTAACCTCAAGAGTTCCCTTGTTGGTAATGAAGTAGAAGTTGCCAGCATTGTTGTTACTTCCAGAAACGGTCTTGCCGTTGAGGTCAAGAACAATATTCTTGCCAGCTACAACGGTTAATGTTCCTTCGGTTGCTACTGTCTCGTCGGCAATCATGGTGATGGTAGTTGCAGTGCCATCGGTCGGAACGGCTGCGATAGCCTCGGCAAGGGTCTCATACTTGGCGGTGCCAATCTGAGCAACGAAAGCACCTTCCTTTACACCATAGGTGCCATTACCATTATCCTGAGGGATAAAGCCTGCAGCGCAGCAGTCTTCAGGAACTTGAGTGTCGAATACGCCACCCGATACTTCAACGGGCATATAGCCATTTTCCAGTCTGAACTTTTCACCATTTGTATTGATAGTACCACCGGCAATCTTAAGAGAAGCATTTTTCTGTGCCACGCCGAACACTGCAGTTGCATCTGAACCTGCGTTGATAGTACCACTATTGAAAGTTGCGTTAGATCCATCTTCATCCACCCAAATTGCGTAGAAAGTGGATTGATTCATATTTATATTAACATTGTTGAGAGTAACATTGGCGAGATCAATATTGATACCACCAACTACTGTAAGATCTTCAAGAACCATATTGTCACTGACAGTTGCTCCATCTGTGTAAGAACCGATAGAAAGGCCATAATTGGGTCTCGGTTCAGCAGCCACAAAGTCAAAGGTGCCGTTCTTGATAACAGCGTTGTTGCCGCTATAGCGAACACCAGAGTTGAAACCTCTAATGGTTTTTCTGTTCAGATCAAGCGTTACACCTTCCAATATGATGTCATCGCTCGCACTACGGGCATGACTGGAGAGGTCAACATCAGCCAGCAGAGTAATGGTCTGGCCAGTTGTAGCTGCAGCAACAGCTGCTTCTAGTGTGGCATACTCTGTGTCGCCAATCTTGGCAACATTCTGAGCCACTACGTTCGCTATGGGCATCACTGCGAGCAATGCCAACAGCCATAGTTTTTTGTAGATTTTTTTCATGCTTTTAAAACAATGAAATTGGTTAACAATTTAGTTTATCTTTGATTTTTGCGTTTTTGCTTCTTCACATATTCTCCTCGCGTGTGTGCGCAAGGGGATATAAAGCGGTGCAAAATTAAATAATCCCCACAATATAGAAAATTATATCATATAAAAAATTTAGCAATTAATCCGACAAGGGCAGAATAATGCTATGTATATATGGCAAAATAGCCAGCAAGCCGGATTCCTTTTTGGCAAACAAATAGATATTTTGGCCAAAGGAATGAAACCCGAGCCCCTTCTGACTCCCCCTCAAGGGGAGAACATTGGCGCCAGGGGGAGGGCTTGACTCCTAATTGTTTGAAATTTGAGATTTGCCGCTTCGCGACACGCAGATTTCGCAGATGAGTGCAGATTTCGCAGAAGATTTCATATAATTCGTAGTTCTTTGAACACGAATCTCACGAAGGCTATGATTTCCTCGGTGTTGGCATCACAGTAGTACTTTTCGCACAGGTCTCGTACTGGTGCGAAAAGGGCATAGTTTTCTCGGTTTTTGTTACAACAGACACAGGGGTTACTGGAGACCCAATTTATCACGAGTGATTTACATCTACATAAATAATAATGTTTCGCGCGCGGGCGAGCGAGAGTATTTTTTCAGAAATATCTGTCATCTACCACTAACTGCAAGTCAAAAGTCTGAATAGCAGTATGATAACAAAAATATTTAGTGGTAGATAGTGGTAGATAAACCGATATTTTTGTGTTTGATTCCTCTCTACTTGGGAAAAAACGAGGCCCCCTACCCCCTAAGGGGGAGAAGAAAAAATCTAACAACGACTTTAGAAAATCTAACGGCGACCTTAGAAATTTTAACGTGGACTTAAAAAAATCTAACGGCGAGATAAAATCGGAAAATGTGGACTTAAGAAAAGCCTTCGCGAAGGGCCCCCAAAAAATCGCGAAGGGAGGGTCCGTCCCGGCGCGATGAGTTTCTGGCTCGACGCGATGAAATTTCGACTCCTCGCGATGATTTTTTGCCGCTACAAACACTGAAAGAAATTACCAGAAATTTATCAGAAATCATTCGCTTTATTCGTATAATTTGTAGTTTTTTTGAACACGGATCTTGCGGATATATCGGATAATGTATGGCCTTCGTAAAATTCGTATAATTCGTAGTTTTTCTTAAACACGAATTACCGTGAATTAGCCGTGAATTATCATGAATTCTCTAATTGCCGCTTCGCTCTCAGACTTTCTTTTTATGTTGGCACCGGCTTCGCCGACAGCCAACGAAAGTCTTCGCGATGCCTGCGGCATTCCTAATTCCTAACCCTCATAACTCTCCTAACTCCCAGTTTTTTTCACAATTCCTTTTCCGTTTGGCAATTTATTTGTAATTTCGCAGCGCAAACAGAAAGCACCGGTTCTCCGTCTGGGCACAAACTTCGCCCTGCGGGGATTAAAAGGGAATCAGGTGAAAATCCTGAACAGGCCCGCTGCTGTAAGTTTCATTATCTGGCTTTTGCAACATAAGCCACTGCTTGAATTAATTGAGAATTAAGAATTCCTAATTTCTAATTCCTAATTCCTAATTTAACTACAAGTGGGAAGGCGCAAGAGCTGAGGAGACGAGTCAGAAGACCTGCCGGTGCTTAAGTGTGTGTACCGCGTGGCATACCCATGCTCTCACTCACTGACCCATTGTTGAACGCCCTCGCGGAACAGGGCATAAGACAAAGCACCGAATGCAAAACTATTCGCCCAAAGCTCTTATCGTGAGCTTGTTGTTGGTATGCACTGCACTGGAGGCTGACGGCCTCGCGCAGGCCAAGGCTCTACAGCCCGACTCGCTGAAAGGCGAGCTGGGCGAGGTGCGCGTTGTGGCCAGCCGGCGCAGCAGCGAGAATATCGTGCCCCACCAGCGGCTCTCGGGCCGCAGGCTGGAGGGCCTCAGCGCCCACAGCGTGGCCGATGCGGTGCGCTATTTCTCAGGCATCCAGATCAAGGACTACGGCGGAGTGGGCGGCCTCAAGACGGTGGACATGCGCTCCATGGGCAGCCACCACATGGGGGTGTTCTACGACGGCATCCAGCTGGGCAACGCGCAGAACGGCCAGATTGACCTGGGGCGCTTCTCGATGGACAATATTGAGGAGATCTCTCTCTACAACGGCCAGAAGTCAAGCATCTTCCAATCTGCCAAGGACTACGGCGCCTCGGGCACCATCTACCTGCGCAGCCGACGCCCGCGCTTTGCCCACGGGCAGCGCCGCAATGTGCAGGCCACCTACCGCACAGGCTCCTTCGGGCTGCAAAACCCCTCGCTGCTGTGGGAGGAGAGGATCACCGACAAGGTGAGCGCACAAATGAGCGCCGAGTACACTTACGCCACGGGCAAGTACCGCTTCCGCTACCGCAAGGTGTTCAGCGACGGCACGGTGGCATGGGACACCACTGCCACACGGCAGAACGGCGACCTGCACGCCCTCAGGCTGGAAGGCGGACTCTACGGACTTACGGAGCACGGCCGATGGCAGGGCAAGGTCTATTACTACCGCTCGGAGCGCGGCATACCCGGCGCCATAGTCAACAATGTGTGGAAGCACAGCCAGCGCCAGTGGGACAAGAGCCTGTTTGCCCAGGGCTCGGTGGAGCACCGGTTCGGCGAGAACTATGAGCTGATGGTCAACGCCAAGGTGGCCTACGATAAGATGCGCTACCTCAACCCCGACACCACGCTGATGTATATCGACAACACGTTCCGCCATAAGGAGGCCTACCTCTCGGTGGCCAACCACTATAATATAAATAAGGTGTGGGACGCAGCCCTGTCGGCCGACTGGCAGTGGAACTCGCTGGACGCCGACATGGTCAACTTCGTCTATCCGCGCCGCAACACCGTGATGATTGCCGCCGCCAGCACCGCCACCTGGCCCCGCCTTAAGCTGCTGGGTAGCCTGCTGGCCACCTTTGTGAGAGACAGCCGAAAACTGGGAATACAGAGCGACGAATCGAGAGCCAAATCTCACACCTCAAAGCTGATGCCCGCCCTCTACCTCAACATCTATCCGCTGAGCGACAAGGCCTTCTGCCTGAGGGCGTTCTATAAGCGGATATTCCGCATGCCTACCTTCAACGACCTTTATTACACCGACTTCGGCAATATCAACCTCAAGCCGGAATACACCACGCAGTATGACCTTGGCGCCGTCTATCAGAAGACCTTCCGCCGCGGCATGCTCCGCCAGCTGGAGGCTAACGCCGATGCCTACTACAACCGCGTGAGCAATAAGATAGTGGCTGTGCCCAAAGGCAGCGGCCAGTACAGATGGATGACCATGAACCTGGGACTGGTCAAGATACTGGGCACCGAGCTGTCAGCCCAGGCACAGGTGGAGCCCGTAAGCGACCTGCTGATGGCCCTGCACCTGAGCTACACCTGGCAGCTGGCCCGCGACTACAGCGATCCCACCGACCGCGACAGCTACGGCGGCACCTACAAGGGGCAGATAGCCTACATACCGCGCCACAGCGGCTCAGCCACGGCAAACATCGACTACCGCAGCTGGGGACTCAACTACAGCTTCATCTATGTGGGCGAACGATACCACAACTCCGCCAACATACGCGCCAACCACGAGGAGCCGTGGTACACCCACGACCTCGGACTGACCAAGCAGTTCCGCTTCCGCGGATGGGGGCTCAGCCTGGCGCTGGAGTGCAACAACCTGTTCGACCAGCAGTATGACGTGGTGCTCAACTACCCCATGCCTGGCCGCAACTGGAAAATAACAGCGAAGATTAAAATATGAAAATTGAAAATTGATGAGAAAAAAAGGAGTAAAGGAGTAAGGAGTAAAGGAGTAAGGAGTAAAGAAGTAAGGAGAAAAGGAGTAAAGAAGTAAGGAGAAAAGGAGTTTAGCCGAAAGCATCGCGAGAAGGCTCTTTCGAACTCTCAAGTTCTAAAACTCCCATAGCAAAGCGATTAACTCCTAATTCCTAACTCCTAATTGCCGCTTCGCTCTCAGACTTTCTTTGTATGTTGGCACCGGCTTCGCCGACAGCCAACGAAAGTCTTCGCGATGCCTGTGGCATTCCTAATTTCTAATTCCTAACTCCTAACTCCTAATTCCTAACTCCTAATTGCCGCTTCGCTCTCGCAGCTATTTTATGCCAGCCCGCGCCGTTGGCGCGACCACTGGCGAGCTGCTCGCGATACCTGCGGCATTCCTAACTCCTAAAAAAGTTCCCTTGCGCGCGTACAATATTATATTATATAGCATCCTCCTTGTGCTGACGGGCACACTGCTGGGCAGCTGCCGTGACGACAACGAGATATTCGTGGCCGACGAGATCAGCGTGGACATCCCCCTATACACCAGCATCCATGGATTCTACCTCCTCAACGAGGGCAACATGGGCTCCAACAAGGCCACCCTCGACTACTACGACTACACCACGGGCATCTACACCCGCAACATCTACGGCCAGGCCAACCCCTCCGTGCCCAAGGAGATGGGCGACGTGGGCAACGACATAGCCATCTACGGCAGCCGCCTCTGGGCTGTGATCAACTGCTCCAACAAGGTGGAGGTGATGGACGCCGCCACAGCCCGCCGCATCGGCCAGGTGGACATCGCCAACTGCCGCTACATACGATTCCATGAAGGCTACGCCTACGTCACGTCCTACGCCGGCCCCGTGGTCATCAGGCCCGACTATGAGCAGCGCGGCTTCGTAGCCAAGATTGACACCGCCACGCTCCAGATTGTCGACACATGCCTGGTGGGCTTCCAGCCCGACGAGCTGGAGATTGCCGACGGCAAGATCTACGTGGCCAACTCGGGCGGCTATATGGTACCCAACTATGAGAACACCGTCAGCGTGATAGACCTCAAGAGTTTCCGTGAGGTGAGGCGCATACCCGTGGCCATCAACCTCCACCATCTGCGTGCCGACCGCCACGGCCAGCTATGGGTGAGCAGCCGCGGCGACTACTACGGCGAGCCGTCGCGCCTCTACTGCATCAACATAGGCCGCGAGCAGGCCTGCGCCGACTATGGCATCAGCAACCGCGCCCTCTGGCTCGACTCAGTGGATGTGGCGGTGAGCGACTTCCACATTGACGGCGACTCGCTCTACCTCTACAGCGGCGAGTGGAGCTACCAGCTGATGGACTGGACCGTCACCTACGGCATCGTCAACACGACTACACGCCAGCTGCTCACACGCAACTTCATCACCGACGGCACAGACCGCAAAATCACGATGCCCTACGGCATCAAGGTAAACCCCATAACCAAGGACATCTACGTCACTGATGCCAAGAACTACGTCAACCCCGGCACCCTCTGGTGCTTCGGCCCCGACGGAGTGGCAAAGTGGAGCGTGCGCACCGGCGACATACCTGCCCACATTGTGTTTTATTGAACATCCTGACTTAAACATTAATTATTAAGCTATGAAGAAAACATATCTGCTGCTTTGCCTGTCGTTTGCCCTCGGCAGCGCCACGGCACAAAACAGCCCCTACATCAACAGGGTGTACGACTTCCGTCCCGCCCCCGGCCAGTTTATCAATACCCTGCCGCCATGGACGGAGGGCGACACCGAGGAGGACATGATCAGCAAGGCCAACGACTGCCTGGTCGACAACAATCAGGAGATGATATGCCTGGGCGGCTTCGGCGGCTACGTGGTCTTTGGCTTCGACCACCCCATAGTAAACGTCAGGGGAGAATACGACATGCAGATAGACGGCAATGCCTTCTACTCCGAGTCCAACCCCTCCTCCACCACAGCCCTGGGCGGCAGCAGCGAGCCCGGCATAGTGATGGTGAGCTGCGACGACAACGGCAACGGGCTGCCCGACGATGAATGGTATGAGCTGGCAGGCAGCGACTATTACAAGGCAGAGACCGTGCACAACTACAAGATAACATATTACCGCACCCCCGCCGACCACGTGGCTACCCCCCACCCCACCAACCGTATGCTCAACGACACATCCTTTGTGAGGTGGACAGCCAACGACTCCATCACCGGCTACATCGCCAAGAATGTCTATCACCGCCAGAACTACTACCCCAACTGGATAGAGGAAGACTCCATCACCTTCTGCGGGACAAAGCTCGCCGACAATGCCGTGGACGAGAGCGGCAAGGGCACCTACTACGTGCTCTACTGCTTCGACTGGGGCTACGCCGACAATCACCCCAACACCACTGACATGTCGAAATTCAACATCGACTGGGCCGTGGACTCCGAGGGCAACCATGTGGACCTCGACCAGATAGACTTCGTCAAGGTCTATACCGCCGTCAATCAGTATGCCGGCTGGCTGGGCGAGACAAGCACCGAGATACTCAACGCCTACGACCTTCACCCCGACGAGGAACCCACCGCTATAAAGAATATAGAGAACAGAGAACAGAGAATAGAGAATAATTCTCAAATCTCAAACCTCAACCCTCAAATTCTCTACGACCTTAGCGGCAGGAGGGTGGCAGCCACCGAGGCCGCCCATGGAGTCTACATCAGGAAGACTCCCGGCCGCACCACAAAGATACTGATCAAATAAACCCGTTTAACCCTTTTAATTATTAACCACAAAGAAATGAAAAGAATTTGTTTGCTTATGCTCTTGATGGGCATGATCACTCTTTCCGCCTTTGCAGCCAATGTCACGGTCAACATGAATGCCGTGTCAAAGACCATGAAGCTGACCAACAAGGCTACAGGCGTGAATGTTGATGTAGGCACTCCCTCCGGAACGACCTACACCTTCACCGCTGCCGCAGGCGACTATGTGCTGACCGCCTACGCCACCAACGGCACCACGGTCAACGGCACCTTAGGCATCACCGTTACCGATGAGGCCGAGCAGACCTTCAAGGTCTTCACCATTACCGCCTGGGCCACCAACAGCGGATGGACCCTCAACACCGACTACACCATCCAGGCCTCCGTCAGCGGCAAGGACGGAGTGGCCCGCGACATCGTTGTCGGCAATTCCGTCACTGCCGGGCGCATCACAATACCCATGCTGGATGCCGACACATATATCTGCCAGTTCGTTCCCTCGGCAGCAAAAGCCTCGGCAGGCTACATGACAGGCACCAAGACGGGCACCGTCTCCTTCAACACCAATGCCAGCATGGCCATCCCCATGGGGTTGGAATACAGCATCACCGTGCCTCAGGAGGCAGAGCTCTTCCTGGGCACCAAGTCAGCCCACTACAAAGCCTTCGACCAGACCATGCCTGAGTCCGTGACCACCCAGGGCAGCCAAAAGGTCTACACCTTCAAGCTGGCAAGCGCACAGAATTACAATTTCCGCACCTGGACAGCCGACGGCATGACCTACGCCGGCTATTTCACCGCCAACACCGATGCCACCAAGATGCCCCAGCTGCAGTTTGCATCCTCCGACTACACCAACCACATACCGGGAGAGGTGCGACGCGACAACCTGGCGCAGACGGGCGACATCCTGCTCAACATCAACGAGCGCGGCCACCTCAACATGACCACCGGCGACACCTACGACGTTACCGGCATGCGCTCATGGCAGGCCACCGACAATACCACCAACAATTACTATATCGAGCCACGCTTCCGCTTCAAGGTGCTCAATGAGCAGGGACAGCCCGACAATAGCGTGGTCACCTTCGACACCTACGAGACCAATGCCAATCCATGGGTCAGCATGAGGGCCGTAGGCACCGGCACAGCCATCGTCCTGGTCACCTACGACGCCATCAACCTCACCTACTATAATAACAGCGCCACGGCCTCCAACTATATCAACGGTCCCTTCTTCGGCGCCATCTGGCCTGAGAACACCGGCGTCTATGTCGTCACCGTCAACGGCGATGCCGGCGGCATCGTCCCCAACATGACCATCCATGAGGACAAGGACTTCGCCCAGAGGGTAGCCGGCAAGTATGTGGATGCCGAGCACGACGTATTCTACTATCCCAGCACCCAGAGCGGTGCCACCTACACCTTCTCCCCCACCGGCGTGAGCAATGTGACGATAGCCTCGCCCACCATCGACGAACAGGGCGTCAGCTATTCAGGATTCTCCACCACGGGAGTGACCGCCAATGCCGACGGCTCCTACACCCTGCTGCTCAAGGAGGGCCGCAATATCGTCAAGCTGACCGATGCCTCCGGCCATAGCGCCTACCAGGTGCTCACCGCCAAGCCCGTAGTTCTGACGCTAAGCAACGCCACCACCGGCAACAGCAGCTCCTTCAAGCCGGGCGACCAGGTGGAGGTAAGCTTCTCCACCGTCTATCACCCAGCCAACAAGCTGGCGGGCATCTACAACATGAGCGCCTCGCTGGGATACACCGAGCCCGCGCTGAGCGGGGCAGCCAACCAGTATGCCTTCGCATCCACCCCCGGAGCCCAGAAGGTATCCTTCACCATACCCGCCTCATCCACAGAGAACACCTTCACCCTGACGGGCGGATATGTTAAGTCCAGCGGATTCGGCGACCCCTACGGCAACCACCGACTCGTCTCGCGCTCAGTGGGACGCAACCCCAACTTCGCAGCACAGAGCCGCACAGCCTACTTCGGACAGCTGCCCGACATAACCGTCGATGTGCTCATCCTGAATATCAAGGCCACCATAAGCACCGACGCTGCCAACCCCACAGTGACACTCACGCGCAGCGACGGCTCCGAAATCACACCCAATGCCGACGGCTCCTTCACCCTCACCTATCTGGGCACCTACTCCTACAAGGTAAGCGCCGACGGCTACAGCCCCAAGATGGGCACCTTTGAGGTGACAGAGGCCGACGGCAACGAGAAGACCGTCAGCGTCCATCTTGACAAAGCCGATGCCAGCCTCTGGGACGGCACCTCCGCCGTCGAGCCCACACTGAAAAACGGCGTCTATCAGATCAGCACCGGCGCAGAGCTGGCGTGGTTTGCACAGACCGTCAACGCCGGCACCGTCAATATCAAGGGCCTCCTGCTCAACGACATCGACCTCGCATTCCACAACTGGACACCCATTGCCAGCACCAACACCTCTGCCAGGCGCTTCACCGGCTCCTTCGACGGACAGGGCCACACAGTCAGAAACCTTTTCGTACAGTCCACTTCTAACGGCGCAGGTCTCTTTGGATATACCAGCGCCGCCACCATCAAGGATCTCACCGTTGAGGGCACCGTAAGCACCACCGGCAACAACGTCGGCGGCGTGGTGGCGTACATCACCGGCTCCGGCACCTCCATCACCGGCTGCACCAACAAGGCCACCGTCAGCGGCAAGCAGTACGTGGGCGGAGTGATTGGCTACGGCTCCAACAAAGCTACCATCGACCGCTGCGCCAATCTGGCAGCGGTAAGCGGCTCCTCCACCCATGTGGGCGGCATCGTGGGACAGTTCAACAGTGCCTCAATGGTCATCACCAACAGCTACAACCAGGGCAGCATCACCGGCAGCGACTACGTGGGCGGTATCACCGGACTGATGAGCTCCAACGGCACCATCACCAATGTCTATAACGTAGGCACCATCACCTCCGGCGGCACCCGCACCGGCAGCATCCGCGCCATGGCAACATCCACCACCGCCACCAACAAGGTCACCAATGCCTATGCCATCGAAAGCTACGCCAATGAGGTGAACACCACCATCGTAACCGACGCCGCCATGGCATCGGGCGAGGTAGCCATGATGCTCGGCAGCAGCTTCGGGCAGGAGATAGGCGTAGAGCCCTACCCCGTGCTCGGCGGCAAGAAAGTCTATGCCACCGACGACGGCTTCACCAATATCTCCGACTACACCCTCGCCGTCCTCACCTTCGAGGACTCCGACTACAAGGGCGACACCAACTTTGCCGGCGAGGCCAACTGGTCCTCGCTCATCGACGACCCCCAGTACGGCGGCACACTCCTCTACGGCGAAGGCTACGGCTATGACTCCGCCGAGAGCTCCTATCAATGGGAGGACACCAACAATACCGGACTGGCCAGCATCCTCTCAGAAGGCTACGGCACCTGGAGCTACTGGTCAGGCGGACACGCCATCTCCAACTACGGCTCATCCGACATCGAGAGCTACGGCACCTTCGAGACACAGCTCACCGTCTATAACAGTGCCTCCACAGGCCTCACCCGCACCGGCAACGGCCATAACGGCTCCGACAACTTCGCCGTCCACTACGGCTACTCCGACAACTCCGGCTGGGGACTGGGAGAGGAAAGCCTGCCCAACTTCTTCTTTGCCGACGGCAAGCCGCGCACCATCGACCATATGTATGTCAACAGCACCAACTACACCCTCAACTGCTTCCTCGAAGGCAACGGCCTGACAGCCAAGATCGGCGACAACGACTGGGCCAAGATAGTAGCCACCGGCTACAATGGCACCCAGGTCACCGGCACCGCCGAGCTCTACCTCTGCAACGGCCCCGACGACATCCTCATGGACTGGACCAAGTTTGAGCTCGCCTCGCTGGGCAACGTCACCAAGGTGGTTTTCAACATCCTGGGATCATCTGACAACGGCTACGGCTATTCGCAGCCTGCCTACTTCGCCTACGACGACGTTGCCGTCCGCATGCCGGCACTCAACGTCCTCATCCATCAGGGCACAGCCACCGTCTATGCACAGGAGGACCTCACCCCCGCCCACATGCAGGAGATAGCCTCCAAGCTGCAGGGCAAGACCTTCGCCACCCTCGACCTTAGCGCCACCGCTATTGCCGACGGCGTGAGGGCCGACGATATCACCCCGCTGCTCAGCGGCAACGCCATCGCCCTGCTACCCAACGGCTCCACCCTGCAGGGACGCAACCTCGTCGCCGACGGCTTCTGCAGCAACCTCGTGCTTACCGACAGGAAGGACTTCGCTCCCGCCGCCGGCTTCACCGCCGCCAGCGCCACCTATGCCAAGGCATCCCTCGATGCCACCGGCTGGTACTCATGCGTACTGCCCTACGCCTTCACCCTGCCACAGGGAGTAGAAGCCATAGGCAATGCCACCGTCGAGGGCAACGCCATCAGCTTTGAGGAACTCAGCGGCACCATACCCGCCAACACCCCCTTCCTCTACCGTCTGTCGGAAGGCGGCGACATAGCCTTCTCGGCAACCGACGTAGCAGTGTTCACCGCCAGCCAGCCCGCCAGCGGCGCGCTGCTCGGCACCTATGCCCTCATCGGCGCCGGTGATGCCGAAGGCAAGCTCATCCTCAACCACGACGGCTCCGCCTTCGCCACCGCCACCGAGACAGCCACCATACCCGCCTTCCGCGCCTATATCGAGAGCGGCAGCGGGGCAGGCTCCAAAACCTACACCATCATCATTGACGGCGACATCACCGGCCTTGCCACCGTCGCTCCCGACAATGGCGGACTCCTCACCCAGAAGGTTAGCGTCTATAGCCTCGACGGCAAGCTGCTGCGTGCCGGCGTAGACTCCGCAACAGCACTCCAGGGCCTCGGCAAGGGCATCTATATCATCAACGGCAAAAAAATCAGCAAGCAATGAAAAGACAGTATATCAAGCCATCAATAGAAAAAGTGGCGCTGCAGACAGCCCCCATGCTCACCGTACTCAGCGTAACGGGCACCGAGGGCGGTGAGGCCCGCTCACAGCGTTTCTACGACACCTTCGTATGGGAAGAAGAACCCGTTGAGATAGACGAAGGCGATGACCCCCTGTTCTGACAACATTCCTCCAATTTGTTGTATTTATAGTTGTTATGCCGCCGGCACCACTTAAGGTGTCGGCGGCTTGTATGAAGCAACCCCTCTCCTCTGCCCTCCCCTAGGGAGGGAGTTCTCCCCCCTGAGGGGGAGTTAGAGGGGGCTCAACTATCAATTATCAATTGTCAACTATCAATGCCGAAGGCATCGCGAAAAATTGCTCTTGAGCAATGCTCTCTTTGAGCGAGCGGCTCGTCGGCTGTCGGCGAAGCCGGTGCCGACTACAAAGAGCCGCGAGAGCGAAGCGGCAACTTTCAACTTTTTCCGTAGAGCACCGGGTTGGTGTCGGCATCGTTATACATCTTCATCTGCTTATACACCTTCATATACTTGCGGCCTGAGGCGATGTCGTCCAGCAGCTGGGTGATAGCCTGCGAGAGGTCGCGCTGCTGCTCCAGCAGCACCCTCAGCTTGGCGCCGCATTTCTCGCGGTGCTCATCGGAGGCATCGGTGCGCTCTGCCTCCAGCCGCATGTGGTATATCTTCAGTGCGAGGATACTCAGTCGGTCGATGGCCCATGCCGGCGACTCCGTGTTGATGGTGGCGTCGGCCAGGGGCTTCACGTCGCGATAGACCGTGAGGAAATAGCTGTCGATGCGCTCCACCAGGTCCGTGCGGTCCTGGTTGCTCTTGTCGATGCGGCGCTTCAGCACCAGCGCAGCAGCGGGGTCGATGGCGGGATCGCGGATGATATCCTCGAAATGCCACTGCACGGTGTCAATCCAGCATTTCAGGTAGAGGTCATGCTCTATCTGCCCCTGGGGATAGGGGTTACTGATAGGCGTATCAACATTGTCGGTAACGTGGTAGTCACGGATGGCAGCCTCAAAGATAGGCTGGCAGAGTTTAACAAATTCCATAGCTTTTAGGTTTTATACGGCAAATATAAGACTTTTTCTTATTACTCCTTACCACTTACTCCTTATTTTATTCTTTTTTTAATCCTAATTCCTAACTATTAACTTTTTCTCCTTACTCCTTTCTCCTTTCTCCTTACTCCTTACTCCTAATTCCTAATTCCTAACTCCTAACTATTAACTTTTTCTCCTTACTCCTTTCTCCTTACTCCTTATTTTATTACTTTTGCTGCATGAAAGTTCTCATCGACGACAAGATACCCTATATCCGGTCAGCCGCGCAGTGGCTTCTGGGTGATGTCGACTACCTGCCCGGCCATGCCTTCGGCGGCAGCAGGCAGCTTGCCGAGGCTGATGCCCTCATCATCCGCACCCGCACCCACTGCGATGAGGCCCTGCTCGCATCTGCCCGCCGCCTCCGCTTCATAGCCACCGCCACCATCGGCCATGACCATATCGACGCCGACTACCTCCGTCGCCGCGGCATAGCGTGGACCAACTGCCCCGGCTGCAATGCCGCCTCCGTAGCGCAGTATGTCAGAAACTCCATAGTGAAAACAAGCTTCCGCTTGTTAGAGAACAGTGAACAGAGAACAGAGAACAGTTCAGAAAACAGAGAAGAGCAAAGCGTCCATGCTCCCCTAACCGTCGGCATCGTCGGCTACGGCCATGTCGGCAGGGCTGTGCGCCGGGCTGTGGAGGCCATCGGCTGCCGTGTGCTGCTCAACGACCCTCCCCTGGAGGAGGCCATCCGCACCCAGCTCTGCAGGAGTTACTCCTCCTATCTTACCCCGGAGGAAAGCCCGTCAGTGGAGGGAGTCCTCCCCCTTGAGGGGGAGATAGAGGGGGCTTCGGAGTCTTCGGAGACTTCGGGGGCTTCTTGGGTTTCAACCACCTTCGTCACCTTGCAGGAGATAGCCGAGCAGAGCGACGTCATCACCTTCCATACCCCCCTCACCACCGGGGGCAGCCACCCCACCCTTCACCTCGCCGACAGCGCCTTCTTCGCCTCCCTCAGGCGCAGGCCCGTCATCATCAATGCCGCCCGTGGCGGAGTAGTCGATGAGCAGGCCCTGCTCTGCGCCCACCGCGAGGGACTCGTCGGCCCCATGGTCATCGACACATGGGAGGGAGAGCCCCATATCAACCCCCATCTGCTGCGCGAGGCCTTCATCGCCACCCCCCACATAGCGGGCTACTCCGCCGACGGCAAGAGCTGCGCCACCCGCATGGCCCTGAGAGCCGTCTGCCGCCATTTCGGCATCCCCATCGACGACGAGGCACGGTTCCTCGCCCTCACAGCACCCCCATCGCTCCCGCCCGAGGTGCAGCCCAGCGGCCGCTGGGCAGACGATGCCCTCACCCTCTATGACCCACTGCTCGATACGGCGCGCCTAAAGGCAAGCCCCGCCACCTTCGAGCAGCAGCGCGGCACCTACCCCCTGCGTCGGGAGACGTTCGAGTAAACGAAAACGAAAACGAAAAAATAAAGGGAGTAATATACCTGTTGTCGCCAATCCAACACCTGTCGTACTTGCAAGAGTTATAACAAAAACCATAAAAAAACCTTTCATTCAGGCCAAGACTTTGTCTTTGATGCCGCAGCTGTATGCTTTTCCTGCAAGCAAGCTCGCAGTAAAAGCATGCATCCGCAACATCAATCCCTACGGGATAAGGCCACTAAAGGGGTTTGAGGTTTGAGATTTGAGGTTTAGCCAAGTCCGGAAACTCTGCGACTCTGCGACTTTGCGGCTTTGCGACTAACTAAAAACACTGACGGAAACGAAAAATGTGATTTCGGTTTTTCTTGACTGTGCGCACAGCCATAGGCTGCCTATGGTAGCCAGGCAAAGAGATGGTTAAGCTTGCTTAAACAGGTCTTTGACCTGCTACCACAGGGCAATGCTCGCAGAGCATGCAGCACAGACAAGAGTTTTCTTTGTTTTTCTTGACTTGTGCGGCCAGACAGATTGCATTTAGCTATTGCCGGTGACAAGATATATATTGTTTCCAAAATAAATTGTACATTGTAAATTGTCCAATTGTGAAATCAAAATGGTTTCCCCAAAAAATGATGCAAAAAACATTTTTTTTACATAAAAAAGCATCAATAAATGAAAACTTTTACTTACTTTTGCCGCATCTTTTGATTATAGTCCCTTAAAAGGTACGCCAGAATCTGATGCAGGGCGCTATCATACAGTCAGTTCCGCGCAACCAGCGGCAACGGTGAAGCGCCCGACAGGCAGCACACGAAAGACACAAAAATAAACCCTGACAGGAAAAAAGAGATTGTATTAATAAAAAAGTTCAACTAAAAAAAGAACACAAGATGAAGAAAATTGCATTTATCGTTGCAACAGTTGCCCTTATCTTCAGCAGCTGCAGCAGCAGTGACAACAGCTACGAAGGCCCCAGCTATCAGGTACTTCCTCCCGTAGGCGTAGCAGAGACCAAGGTGAACATCATGGACGGTTCCGAGGTAAAGGGTACCCTGGACGTTCAGAATGTCGACATCCCCGAGGAACCGCAGTATCTCACCGGTAGCTCCAAGAGCAAGTCCATCGCAGGCGTTGTTCCCGCAGAAGGTGAGCAGGGCTATTTCTATCCCGATGGCGTACAGGAGCCTTTGGTAGTAGAGGGTCTTAAGCCCGTGCAGACTGAGAACGAGCTGGCCTATCTGCGTACCGCCATCCCCGAGGCAGAGGTAGTAGCGTGGGATCCCTACATCTATGGCACCCACGACATGTGGCCCTGGTACTATCACAACATCGACAACTACTATTACATGGGAGTAATGTGGTTTGAGCCCAACACTGGTTCCTACAATGCAGGCACCATGCACTACAACCCCATCCCCACCCTCTCCTTCCTCTCCCCCTGCGTGGGTAAGTGGACATATGCATATGGCAACGGCTATATCGCAACCAACTATCCCAGCTACTACAGCGCCAACCGCGTAAACACCGAGCCTCTGCAGGAGATGGAGGAGGTACTGTGGTTCATTGCTCCGTCAGATGAGTACACCCAGGACCTCGTAAACTATGAGCTCAAGGACTTCAAGATCATCACCACCCCCACCAATGCCACCTACTGGTGCTTTGACGTGAACGGTGACGGCGACTACACCAATGCCGTCGTGCTCGTTGAGCCCTCCCACGCAGCCAACACTCCTGAAGAGATCGATGGTGAGGTAGTATGCAACATCCACCAGCAGGTACACACCGACTGGAGCGAGATCAAGACCTCCGTACACATCCGTGCAGCCGTTGAGACCGTAGAGGTAACCATCCCCATCGGCGCCGGCTACATGGCTGAGCAGGATGACTTCGCCATCCGCACCTATGAGGCTTACTACACTGTAGGCAATGCACAGTATCCCGTCACCGTAGAGGTATCCCACAATACCGACAACCTCGTCATCAAGATCGGTGCCGTAACCGCAGAGATGATTGCAGCCCTTGAGGCAGAGAGCAACGATGGTCTGACCATCGAGGTACACTCCTACACCAACAAGGCCATCACCGACGCTGAGGCATGGCAGAAGATGAAGGGCTCCACCATCAAGGTAGGCTACAACAAACCCACCACCTACGGCAAGATAACGTCGGCAATCTTTACCGACGACGAAGCCGATATAACGGTGCTGGAATGACATCCTGTTGAAACAAACAGCTAACGACAATAGAAGAGGTTGACTTACGCAGTCAGCCTCTTCTCTTTTTTTTTGCCCCTATCCTTCTTAGAGTCCCCCAGGCGCTTTCACCAGCCCATCTCCTGCCCCCGCACCGCTTGCCATGCAGCGAAAGGCATACTTAAAAAAACTTCAAATCTCATCGCGCCGAAGCAGAATCTCATCGCGCAGAACCGCCAACTGATCGCGCAGGGAAAGACCTTCCTTCGCGATTATTTTATGCCACAAAAGGAAAATAAAAGATCTGTAGGGAAACAATACCCTTGCATTTTTCCTTGCAAGGTTTGCATCCCTTCGTGCAAAGGCAGAAATATCACTCAGCATCGTCGCTATCGTCCCATAGCACAGTGCCGGTAAAGGCTTTGGAGTCGGCTTCCTCTCCCGTCACGCCCTCGCGACGGTGAAGCGTTATGATTTCACTTGCGCACACAAGAGAACTAATGCAAAGATTCACGCAGCACAGGGTTGGTGTAATATAATCCTTCTTCATGGCACAATCTATTTTACAATTATTTTTTGGGTTATGCCATTGCTCATCGTAACCAAATTGATTCCTTGCTGTAGTCTGCTGAGCCTCATTCCGTTTATGTCCCGTATCACCCTGACAGACAAGTCCTCTTCTGTAAGGTTGTTAAGAGCTGTCGCCTCGTCGAAGATGCTAATGTCGTAGCGGACAGAGTTCGCGCCGCTTGGTGCCGAGAAATATGCGCGCAGCGGCTTTATCTTGAAATTGCCATTCACCTTGCAGAAGGCATTATCCTTAATGTAGTAGCTGTTCGGTTCGTCATCCTCATAGACGGTGGTGCGAGCATAGGTTCCCTTCAGCGTCCATCCGTTGCTATTTGTCACACTACCTGCCGTGGCACTGGCACTGAGAGTAGTGGCTGTCTCACGGCCGACATTAAATGTACCGTCCTCTGTGTAATAGACATACGGCGTGTTTGCCTCTATATTATCTATAGTCTCCAAAGTCAGCGTATTCTCATCCGCGTCTTTCAGCGTATAGTAGGTTATCGTCGCCTTGCTGTCGGGCACAAACGGCAGGCACACCGTACCGAATACATTGCTGCTCCCGCGGTTGTAGGTAATCTTGCTCACATTGAGATCCGTAGGCAAACTGAAATCTGCATTGTCCGTAAGAATGTATTCGCTTATAGGATTTTTTATAAAAACATTACCTTCAGTTTTAAAGCCACTACCCATGAAAACAGTTCCTTTTGCTCCGCTATAGAGAGCATATTCTTTCGAACTTTTCACAGTTCCACTAAGAGCGTGAAGTACGCCACTATTTTGAATGGCACGAGACTCCATGCCAGAAACAGAATATGTGTTGATAATAGAACCTCCATTAATTGTCGCTGTTCCCGAGTTGCCAATCACACCATATGTAACAGAACTTCTTCCTTTTACTGTCGTCACCAAACCTCCATTTATAACTAGCTCTCCACCACTTACCACATTTATGATACAACATCCTTTTAGAATATTAGAAGGAGACGAAATTCTTCCTCCATTTATGGTTAGTTTGCCTTCAACAACAAAAAGTTCAATATTATTATTTTTATCAACACAAGTGATTTCTCCCTTCTGTTCATCACTACTATCGACAATCACAAGACTTGCATTTTGATCAATCTGAAAAAGGGAGCAAAAACTATCTGCTACACTTGACGTAATTATTTTCCCGTTTAAATCAAGTGTAAATGTTTTGTTAATCAGCTTTCCAGGACCACCAATAGTACTACCTACCTCCGTGTTGGCAATCATCGTAACAGTGCCGCCTGAAGGAACAGCGTTAACTGCGGCTGCGAGAGAAGCATAAGTAGCATCTCCTACCCTGGCCACATCCTCTGCGAAGGTCTTGCCAGCAAAGACAAGGAAGAACAGACAAATAAAGAATATCGGTTTTTTCATACATATTATTTTTTCTCGCTGCAAAGTTACGAAATATTTCTTATACGGTTATCTCTCCCCTTAGGTTCTGGGACATGAGGGCTCGGACGGCATCGGGATCGTCAGGATAGCGGGCCAGGAGGTGCATGAGCTTGGTGACGGCACTCTCGACGGTGGAGTCGCAGCCGCTGATGACTCCTGCCTCCTGGAGATGGAGGCCGCAGTCGTAACGCGACATCTCGACGGCTCCCTGGATACACTGGCTGATATTGACGATGACTAAACCTCGGTCGGTGGCCTCACGCAGGGCGCTGAGCAGCCACGGATGACGGGGGGCATTGCCACTGCCGAAGGTGCGCATGACGACGGCCTTCAGGCCTGGCGTCTGCAGGATATGCTGCAGGATATCGCCACGCATGCCGGGGAACAGCGAGATGATGATGACATTGGGGTCGAGAGCATAGAAGGGCTGCATGGGACGGCTGTAGTCGGGACGGAGGATGAGGTCGCGACGGTAGGTGATATCGACTCCAGCATGGGCAAGGGCAGGACAGTTGAAGGAGGCGAAGGCGCTGAAAGCCTCAGCACTCTGCTTGGTGGTGCGGTTGCCACGCAGCAGACGGCCGCCGAAATAGATGCCTACCTCGGGAACATAGGGACGGCCATCACCATCGCGGGCAGCGGCTATGGAGACGGCGGTGATGAGGTTCTCCTTGCCATCGGTGCGCAGCTGACCGATGGGCAGCTGGGAACCGGTGAAGATGACGGGCTTGGTGAGGTTGCCGAGCATATAGGAGAGGGCGGAGGCGGTATAGGCCATGGTGTCGGTGCCATGGAGGACGACGAAGCCGTCGTAGTCCTGATAGCGCGTGGCGATAATGCGGGCAAGCTGCTCCCACTGGGCAGGAGTGACATCGCTGGAGTCGATGGGGGGCGTGAACTGACTGGTATGGATGTCGGTATCGACCTCGCTCAGCTCAGGGATATGACGCAGGAGATGGGCGAAATCGAGGGGCTCAAGGGCTCCAGTGACGGGATTGCGGCTCATGCCGATGGTGCCGCCGGTATAGATGAGAAGGATGGACATTTTCATTTCACGATTTCACGATTTTACGATTTTACAATTTCAATTAAGGCGCCTTCGCTATTTGACAATCTAAGTAATTTCACAAGTTAAATGCCGAAGGCATCGCGAACTGCTCATCGGCTGTCGGCGAAGCCGGTGCCGATATCAAAGAGCTGTGAGAGCGAAGCGGCAAAGATGGAAAAACGAAAGATTGAAAAGTTGAAAAACGGGAGTCTGCGCTTCTATCCTTCAACTCTTCAATCTTTTGATTTCTTTTTTTTATCCTAGACTACGCCGCGGCCGTGGCAGTTCTTGAACTTCTTGCCGCTGCCGCAGGGGCAGGGGTCGTTGCGGCCGGGAAGCTTCTCCTTGATCACGGGCTGGGGTGCCTGGCGCTCACGGGTGTCCTGACTGGCGGCGGCGCGCTGGGCGGGGTCGGTGAGGTCGGTGCGGCTCTCAGTATACTGCGGACGCGGGGCACGGCGCTCAGGGGCTGCCTGCTGCACTTCCTGCGGGTCGCGCATGGGTATCTGGCAGCGCATGAGGATGCTGACGACGCGGTCGTAGATCTTATTGATCATGGTGTCGAAGAGGGTGGCACTCTCGAGCTTGAAGATCACGAGTGGGTCTTTCTGCTCATAGCTGGCGGTCTGGACGGAGTGCTTGAGCTCATCGAGGTTGCGGAGGTTCTCCTTCCACTCATCGTCAATGATCTGGAGGAGGATGGCTTTCTCAAACTGCTTGACGAGGCTCTTGCCCTCGGTCTCGACGGCCTCCTTGAGGGGCACGGCGATATTATAGATGCGCTTGCCGTCGGTGATGGGCACGGCGATGCGCTCATAGCGGTCGCCCTCGTTCTCATAGACCTGCTTGATGACGGGGGTGGCTACCTCTGCCATGCGGTCGACACGGCGGTGGAAATTGGCCATGGCGGCCTGGAAAGACTTCTCGTAGAGCTCCTCGCGGGGCACGCCGCCATTGAGGTCTGCCTCGGTGAAGGGGGCCTCCATGGCCATGACCTCGAGGAAGCGACGCTGGCAGCCGGCGAAGTCATTGGAGTCGATGATGTTGAGGGTGCGGTCCCAGATCATGTTGGCGATGTCCATGCCGATGCGCTCACCCATGAGGGCGTGGCGGCGCTTCTCATAGATGACGGTGCGCTGCTTGTTCATTACATCGTCATACTCGAGGAGGTGCTTACGGATGCCGAAGTTGTTGCCCTCCACCTTCTTCTGGGCGCGCTCGATGGACTTATTGATGAGAGGGTGCTCGATGACCTCGCCCTCCTTGAGTCCGAAGCGGTCCATGACCTTGGAGATGCGCTCGGAGGCGAAGAGGCGCATGAGCTGATCTTCGAGTGAGACGAAGAAGACGGATGAGCCGGGGTCGCCCTGACGGCCTGAACGGCCACGGAGCTGGCGGTCGACGCGGCGGCTCTCATGGCGCTCGGTGCCGATGATGGCAAGTCCGCCGGCAGCCTTGACCTCCGGGGAGAGCTTGATATCGGTACCACGACCTGCCATATTGGTGGCAATGGTGACGGTGGAGCTCTGGCCTGCCTGGGCTACGATGTCAGCCTCCTTCTGATGGAGCTTGGCATTGAGGACCTGGCAGGGGATATGGCGGAGGTCGAGCATGCGCTTGAGGAGCTCGGAGATCTCGACGGAGGTGGTGCCGACAAGCACGGGGCGGCCTGCCTCGCGCATGCGGGCTATCTCGTCGATGACGGCATTGTACTTCTCGCGCTTGGTCTTATAGACGCGGTCGTTGAGGTCCTTGCGGGCAACAGGCTTATTGGTGGGTATCTCGACGACATCGAGCTTATAGATATTCCAGAACTCGCCTGCCTCGGTGATGGCGGTACCGGTCATGCCAGCGAGCTTATGGTACATGCGGAAATAGTTCTGAAGGGTAATGGTGGCGAAGGTCTGGGTGGCTGCCTCAACCTTGACGTGCTCCTTGGCCTCGACGGCCTGATGGAGTCCGTCGCTCCAGCGGCGACCCTCCATGATACGGCCTGTCTGCTCATCGACGATCTTGACCTGGCCATCGATGATGACGTACTCCTCATCGATATTGAACATGGTGTAGGCCTTGAGGAGCTGGAGGATGGTGTGGACGCGCTCTGACTTGACGGCATAGTCGGCCATGAGCTCATCCTTCTTGGTGAGGCGCTCCTCGTCGGAGAGGGTCTTGTCGCCCTCGAGGGCGGAGAGCTCGCCGGCGATGTCGGGGAGGACGAAGAGGGTGGCATTCTTGACGGCATTGGCGAGCCAGTCGTTGCCACGGTCAGTGAGCTCGACGCTCTTCTGCTTCTCGTCGACGACGAAATAGAGGGGCTCGACGGCCTCGGGCATGCGGCGGTTGTTGTTCTCCATATATATCTCCTCGGTCTTGAGCATGCCGGTCTTGATGCCGGGCTCGGAGAGGAATTTTATCAACGCCTTGTTCTTGGGCAGCGCCTTATGGGAGCGGAAGAGCTGGAGGAAGCCCTGCTCCTGCTGCTTCTTGTCGGGGCTGGCAATGAGCTGCTTGGCCTCGGAGAGGAGCTGGGTGGCATACTTGCGCTGCACCTCATAGAGGCTCTGGATGAGGGGCTGGTACTGCTCGAACATCTGGTCCTCGCCCTGAGGCACGGGACCGGAGATGATGAGGGGGGTACGGGCGTCATCGATAAGGACGGAGTCGACCTCATCGACGATGGCGTAGTTGTGGGAGCGCTGGACGAGGTCCTGGGGCGCGGTGGCCATATTGTCGCGGAGGTAGTCGAAGCCGAACTCATTGTTGGTGCCGAAGGTGATGTCGGCCTGATAGGCGCGGCGGCGCTCCTCGGAGTTGGGGCGGTGTTTGTCGATGCAGTCAACGGAGAGGCCGTTGAACATATAGAGGGGGCCCATCCACTCGGAGTCACGCTTGGCGAGGTAGTCATTGACGGTGACGACATGGACGCCGTTGCCGGTGAGAGCATTGAGGAAGACGGGAAGGGTGGCCACGAGGGTCTTACCCTCACCGGTGGCCATCTCGGCTATCTTGCCCTGATGGAGGACTACGCCGCCGAAGAGCTGGACATCGTAGTGTATCATATTCCAGACGGTCTCGTTGCCGCCGGCTACCCAATGGTTGTGATAGACGGCCTTGTCACCGTCGATATCGACGAAGTCATGAGTGGCGGCGAGCTCGCGGTCGAAGTCGGTGGCGGTGACGATGACGTCTTCATTCTCGGTGAAGCGGCGGGCAGTGCTCTTCATGATGGCGAGAGCTTCGGGCAGGATGACGTTGAGCTCCTCCTCCATGCGGTCGAGCACCTCCTTCTCAAGCTTGTCGATATGGTTGAAGTGGCTCTCGCGCTCCTCGATGGGGAGGGTCTCGATCTTTTCCTTGGTGGCCTGGATCTCGGCCTTGATATCGTCGGCGCAGTGCTGCACCTGATGCTGGAGGGCCTTGGTACGGGCGCGGAGGTCATCGTTGGAGAGGAGGTCTATCTGCTCATAGGCCTGCTTGATCTGCTCAACGTAGGGCTGGATTTCGCGCATGTCGCGCGAGGCTTTGTTGCCAAATATCTTGGTTAGTACGCTCAGTAAACTCATAATATTTATTTACAATTTAACAAATTACAATGTACAATTTATTTACAATTTAATGATTTACAATTTATTTTAGAAGTTAAGAAGTTTGATTAGAATTTAATAATGTCAATTATCAATGCCGAAGGCATCGCGAGCGGCTTGTCGGTTGTCAGCGGACCTGGTGCCGACTTCAAAGAGCCGCGAGAGCGAAGCGGCAACTATCAACTATCAATTATCAACTATCAACTTCATTTTATTTCAAGAGGTAGGGTTTTGCATGCATTGGGGGCACGGATGCGCATCGCTCCTGCCAGAGTGGGTGCTATGCGGTCGACGCTGACGGGCAGCTCCACGGACTTGGCGGGCAGGTCGAGCCCATAGAAAAGTATGGGGAAATTGACGGCTGAATAACGCACCTGCTTGTTGAGATCGGTGGTCTCGTTGACAAGGTGCCAGCCGGGAGCAACCTGCACCATTATGTCGCCGGAGCGATGGGGATTATAGCTGTTGCGAATCTTCTCTATGCCGGGAGTCCAGGCACCTAGCTGCACCTGCTTGACTGAGTAGGCATTCTCGACACCCTCCGACTGGAGCAGTAGCTCCTGGCAGCGGTCGAGGATCTCGCCCATGTTGAGCTGCTTCTGCTCGATGAGCTTATGGTTGAGGAAGATATGGTTGTCGTAAACAGCCTCCACATAGTTGCCCTGCCCATAGAGGGCCATGAGCATCATGTTGAGGAGGTTGGCGGTGCGGTCGATATAGAAATTGCCGGTGGGTATGCGATAGGCATCGAGATTGACGGGGGAGGACTCGTCAACGCCTGTGGAGGTAAGCACGAAGAGGGCGTTGCCCTGACCTGCGCCAGCCTCGGCAGCGGCTATGATATTACCTACCACATCATCAAGCTCGGTATAGACGGACTCGGCCTCCCTGCCCTGCTGAAGGGCGCTGAGGGTGACGGTCAGATAGTCGGGCACCTCGTCGTTGCCCATGGTGGTATACTTGAAGCAGGAGGCTGCCATGCGGCCAACCAACTCATTGACCATTGACCATTGGCCATTGATCATTGACCGTTGACCATTGGGCTGCTGGCCGTTAACGCTGGACACCCATGCAGGGAGCTGGGGCGCATAGTAGGCAGTGCCTGCCCACTGGCCGCTCTTAGGGTCAATCCAGAAGGCTCCGTCAGCGGCATGGCCTGCGCTGAGCACGGCTGCATCACCTGCAGAGGCGAAGGCGTAGACGATGGCCTTGCCCTGGGTGGCAACCTTGAGCTCGTCGCCTATGGTGGAGACGCTCAGATGGCATGGCGAGAGAGCATCGGCGGTATTCAGGCCACGCTGCGAGGGGTCGGCCACGCAATAGGTGGGGCGCAGGGTGGCGCGGTCGAGCCAATGGAGGTCGACAATGCCATGGTCATAGGGCACGGCACCGGTAGCGAGGGTGGCTACCGACGAGGCGCGGTTGGGCTCAAGGCTGGGATACTCGGCATTGCTGAAGACGCAGCCGCGACTCATCAGCAGACGGAAGCCGCGCTCGCCATAGAGGGGCATGAAGGCATCGAGCAGATCGCTGCGCAAGCCGTCGATGGTGATACTCACCACCACTCGCGGCAACCGCGAGGCGGCGTTGGCATCAAGCACCAGCAGCGGCAGGATGAAAAGCGGATATTTGAGCGAGGCCAGGTCCTTATGGGGCTTGGGCTGACGGTCGGCCTTGACAGCCCTGGGCCTAACCTTGAGCCATACGAGGATATTGGTAAGGCTGCGCAGCAGCAGGGCCACGAGCATCAGCACTGCCACGAGGCCCACATACTGAGTGGCGGCGGGCAGCGACAGCAGGAAAACTGCCAGCACTGCCAAGGCCACGGCATGGTAATACCAATAGCGGCGGGTGCGGCCACCCTTGACCTGCCAATAGAGGCCCACCAGCGGCAGCGGATTGAGCACCCACACCAGGCAGTTGCTGCCTACGGTGGGATGGGTGGAGAAGAAATAGAGGAAGCTGACGATGATGCCTGCCACGCCCTGCAAGACGAGCAGCACGCTATCAACGGGCCAGAAGATGCGGCCTTTGCGCCACTCCCATACGCCCAGCACAACGACAATCAGCAACAGGGCTAGCGCCACCACGAACGGAGAGATGACGGAGGGAGTAACCTGAATGGGCGGAAGGTCGAGAAGGCGGTGGGTGGGGCCGGCAAAGAGACGGGCTATGCCCGTGCTATCGACCACGACGGTGCTAGTGAAATCCTGCTGCATGATGAGGGGAGCGAACTGGAGGTCGCGGCCCGTGGCGGGCAGGTCGGCCTCGCTACCCAGCAGGAGATCCTGACCGAAAGTGGCCCAGCGATAGCTGTGGCTATAGAAATGGACTGCCTGGCGCATGCTGCGCTCGGTGGGGCGCTGGGGATAGCGCAGCTGGCCGCTGAGACAGCGCTCTATGATATCGCGCACACGGGTGGCGCAGTTGTCGTAGAAGAAGCTGTAGCGATAGACGCAATTCTCAGGCTGGCAGTTGATAAGCAGCGCATTGAGCAGACGGTTGGCCTCCGCCTGGGTGACATTGAGCACCTGCTCATCGATATAGATGCCCTTGCGACGATAGGCCTCAACGAAGTCTGCCGTCTGCTGCATGGCACAGATATAGTCGGTGTGGCCCAGGGCGAAGCGGAGGGCGAAATTGCCGGAGTTGAAGTCGAAGACGCCATAGTTGAACACGAGGTCGAAATCGACCGTGTCGGTGCGCAGCACGCGGATGGCGGAGTGACCGTAGTATTCATAAATCTCAGGACCGGGGCCACAGGTGAGGAGGCTCACCTGCAAGCGCATGCCGCTGACGGAATCGGCCTGGGAGCGGCTCTCGCCGACATGGGTCATCATCTCGCGGCGCACCAGGGCACCGATGCTGTCACGCACGCTGCGCTGGTGCTGACCGAGGGCAGCATCCTTCTGCATGACATCGCTGACAATGTCGTTTTGCGGCATGGCAAAAACGGCACTCACAGCCATGAAGAGGAGCGGGATAAGCAGGAATATTTTCTTCGCGCGCATACGTGTGTGTGTACCTTATTTATCTATAATGGGTGCAAAGGTAGTAAAAAGTTGGGAGTTAAGAGTTAGGAGCAGGGAGTTTTTATCGGAAATTTGAAAATAGGTAACAGAGGGGGCTCCCACTCAGCCACAAAAAAACGGGGCAAAACCTGAAAGGCCTGCCCCGTGATATTTGAATGAGATGTGAGTGTGGTCTCTGTAATTATGCGCCAAGAATGATGATGTTGTAGATGGCAACTACGTCAGCGGAGTTAACATCGCCATTGCCGTCAACGTCAGCACGCTCCTTGGTGTAACCGGAAGCATCGCCTTCGATGATGTATGCATAGACGGCAACAACGTCAGCAGAGTTAACATCGCCCTCGCCGGTAACGTCACCCTTAACACCCGGATCACTCTTCTCCTCGAAGGTTGCGCTTACTGACATATTCTTGGAGATGGCAGAAATGGTATAGTTGCCATCCTCGTCAACGTCGGCAAGAACATCAGCGCCGTCAACATAGAGAGTCTTGAGTTCATAGCCCTCATCGGGAGTGATAACGAGAACTACATCTTCGCCAGTGTTGATGGTGGCGGAAGCAACGGAGTTCTTAGATACAGCGCCAGTACCCTCGATTTCAATCTGACCGCCCTCACCGGTGCTAACAGAAACGGTGAAGCGCTTGTTACCAGCAACGTCATTGTTTTGTGCAAATGCCTGACCAGCAACGGCAGCCAGCATGATGCAAAGAGATAGTAAAGTCTTTTTCATTTTGTATATGTTTTTTAGTTATCGTTTGCGATTATACGCAGTTTTGTTTGGCAAATATAGAACTTAATTATTTAACTGGCAAATATCTGACCATTTTTTTTGTCTTTTCAATGAATTTTGTGCTTTTTTTTTGCAGACAAAGGCGAAATCATGCAACAGAACGGCTATAGGCAACTCCTCTGCCCGGTGGTGAAATCATTGACCATTGAACATTGACCATTGAGGCCCTTGCCGAGCACTAAACAGTTATCAGGGTGTCGAGCTGCACGTCGCTGGGGAAGCGTTCGCGACCGTGCAGTCCCTCGTCGGTCAGCTCGATGAGGAAGGAGATGAGTATTTTCTTAGGATGAAATTGCTGCACGAGCCGATAGGCGGCAAGGGCAGTGCCGCCGGTGGCGAGCAGATCGTCGTGGATGAGCACCACATCGTCGGGGGCGATGGCATCGCAGGCTATTTCGAGCCTGTCGGCGCCGTACTCCTTGGTATAGCTCTCGCTGTAGCTCTTGACAGGCAGCTTGCCAGGCTTGCGGGCCAGCACGAAGCCGGCGTGCAGCTCCTTGCTGAGCACGGCGCCCATCAGGAAGCCGCGCGACTCAAGGCCCACTATCTTGGTGATACCCTCGTCCTTGTAGCGGGCGACCAGGAGATCTGTCATCACATCGATGCAATCGGGGTTGATAAACCACGATGTGATATCTCGGAAGTTGATGCCCGGCTGCGGGAAGTCGGGAATGTTGCGCAAGTGGTCAATAAGAAACTGTTTGGGGTCTTTCATCATAATGTTTTTACTATTCCGCAGCGAATTTAGTGATTTTTTCTTATTTTTGCAGAAGAAATGACAGAATTTTCGCTTTATGCCCGACCGGGGATTAAAGTGGAAGTAAAAATGGATAAACCTTTATTTAATATATATGATAAGCAAGAGAACAGTATTCGCGGCTTTTGCCGCCGTTATGTGCGCCCTCGGCAGCATGGCGCAAAACAGCAATGTCGCCTATAAGGACGGCAACGTGAGATTCACCGTCATCACCGACGGCGTGATCAGGATGGAGTATGCCCCCGACGGACGGTTCACCGACGAGCCATCCTTTGTGGCCATAAACAGAAGCTACCCCAAGGCCGACTTCGATGTCAAGGACGGCAGCACAGTAGTGCTGAGCACCGCCCGCATGACGCTGCGCTACAAGAAGGGTAGCGGCGCTTTCACCGACAAGAACCTCAGCATCACCAATGCCAAGGGACAGAAGCCCTTCACATGGAAGCCCGGCATGAAGGACACCCTCAACCTGAAGGGCACCTACCGCACCCTGGACGGCTACGACGGCGACCGCCACTGGGACGGCAACAAGCAGATGCCCATGGAAGACGGACTGCTCAGCCGCAGCGGCTGGACGCTGATCGACGACTCCAGGAACTTCCTCTTCGACAACAGCGACTGGCCGTGGGTGAAGGAGCGCCCGCATAGTGAGGGCAGGCAGGACTACTACTTCATGGCATACGGCCATGACTACAAGAAAGCCCTGAAGGACTTCACCGTCTTCGCCGGCAAAGAGCCGCTGCCGCCACGCTATGCCTTCGGATGGTGGTGGAGCCGCTACTGGAGCTACTCCGACAGCGAGCTGCGCGGCCTGCTGGACCACATGGACGGCATGGGGCTGCCGCTGGACGTGCTGGTTATCGACATGGACTGGCACTACGCCGACGGCAAGCGCGGCGGATGGACCGGCTACACATGGGACACCCAGTTGTTCCCCAATCCCGGCAAGTTCCTCAACTGGCTGCGCGATGAGCGCAAGCTCAAGGTTACCCTCAACCTGCACCCCGCCGACGGAGTCAGGGCCTTCGACACACCATACAAGGCCATGGCCGAATATATGGGCATCGACGCCAGCAAGGGCGAGCAGATACCCTACGAGGGCAGCAACAAGCAGTTTATGAGCGGACTGCTCGACGTGGTGCTCAAGCCTATGCAAGATCAGGGCGTGAGCTTCTGGTGGCTCGACTGGCAGCAGTGGGCCAACGACCGCAAGCTCACCGCACTCAGCAACACATGGTGGATCAACTATGTGTTCTTCACCCACATGCAGCGCACGCGCGACACACGCCCCATGCTCTACCACCGCTGGGGCGGCCTCGGCAACCACCGCTACCAGATAGGATTCTCGGGCGACGCGCAGATCACATGGAACAGCCTCAAGTTCCAGCCTTGGTTCAACAGCACCGCCTCCAACGTGCTCTACGGATTCTGGAGCCACGACATCGGCGGCCACTACGGCCCCAAGACCATCGACCCCGAGCTCTACATCCGCTGGATGCAGTTCGGCGCACTCAGCCCGATATTCCGCACACACTCCAGCAAGTCGCCCGGCATGAACAAGGAACCCTGGACCTTCGACTACAAATACAGCGACATACTGCGGCAGATAATCCTCGGCCGCTACAGGATGGCACCTTATATATATACTATGGCGCGCGAGGCATACGATGAGGCCATATCCGTCTGCCGCCCCATGTACTACGACTACCCCGAGGCACAGGAAGCCTACGACTACAAGTACCAGTACATGTTCGGCGACCAGATGCTTGTCGCCCCAATCGGCGAGGCTATGAACGACGGCGTGTCGGAGGTGGAAGTATGGCTGCCCGCCGGCTGCGACTGGTATGAGGCCAGCACCGGCACCCTGCTCAAGGGCGGCCAGGTGGTGAAGCGCCGCTTCCTGCTCGACGAATACCCCCTCTACATCAAGGCCGGCAGCATACTGCCCTACCATAGCGGCGATGCCAAGAACCTGCAGTGCAACAACGAGCCCATCACCGTAACCGTCTATCCCGGTGCCGATGACGGCACCTTCACACTCTACGAAGACGCCGGCGACAGCAAGGACTATGCCACACAGTACGCCACCACCCTGCTCAGCCAGCACCGCGAGGGCAACACCCTCACCGTGCGCATCGGTTCACGCAATGGAGAGTACGACGGCATGCCGCGCGACCGCAAGTGGCGCGTCAAGGTGCTCTGCTCCACCCTGCCCGAGAAGATAATCATGAACGAAGACGAGGTGCCCTTCTACTACGACGCCCGCGAGCTCGCACTCATGATTGACGTGCCCGAGACCGCCGGCACCAAGACCAAGACACTCGCCATCACCTTCCCAAAGGATGCCGCCACAGACTTCGCCGACGGCACCATAGGCCAGATGAAGCGCGCCCGCCAGGCCCTGCTCAACTACAAGAGAAAGAACTGCCACCTCACCCGCACCAACGAGCTCTCAGCCATGGAGACCGCCGTCGAGGCCATCGGCTATGAGCCCACCCGCGCCGCAGAGCTCGTAGGCCAGTTCCGCAAGGCCCTCGGCCAGCTGCCCCAGCTGCTCCACGACAACAAGATAGGCGGCGCCGACTCCACCGCCTTCCTCCGCACGATGGGCCTATAAGCCCAGCCCGGCGGCAGACGCCGCCGCACCGCCCACCACAATGCGCAGACATCCCCGATGCCTGCGCATTTCTTTCATCCCCACACATCCATTCCCATAAGTCCCATATCCATTCCCATAAGTCCCATAACTCCCATCCCCCTCCCTGCCCTATCAAAAGACCTACGCGAACGCATTTCCTAAAGCACCCTCCGCGCCTTTCTTAACACAGGACTCGCACTTCAAAACTCCGAGCTTATGAATCTTTATGCCGTGCCCATGAACTCTAACTGCGCAGTAGTGTGTTTTTTCCGCGACCAGCCACATTCTAAAGCCGACCTCCTGAGATTTAATCGCGCTCTCCTGAAATTTGAGTGCGTAGAGGCGTTATTTTCTTAGCTAAGAAAACTTCTTTTCTTAGCTAAGAAAAGGGCTGTTCTTAGTTAAGAAAAAGTCTTTTCTTAACTAAGAAAATCTCGGCTCCTCGGGTTAAGACTACATCTTCACGGGGAAAAGTCTCGGCTCAACGCAGATTTATTTCGGCTTCTCGCATTGAGATTCCGACTCCTCGCATTGAGATTTCGGCTTTTTATATATAAATAAGGTAACAATATAGATGTTGGCACAGATTGCACTGCATGTGGGGGCGTATGTAATAATAGTTATTCCCAAATCTGTGCCAACTTCTATATCATTGCCTAAATTACTCTATAAGCACGCAATGAAAATCCAAGAGTGCGCAGTTAAGATTCGCGAGCTCGCGATTGCAATTCACGGGCACGCGTTTAGAATCTGGGAGATAGCAGTTAGCTTCAGCCTGCGCGCAGTAATCCTCAGTAAGTTCAGACAAAACAATAGGGACCACGCTTTTGCGCAGCCCCTATCGGGATATTAACACCAGGACGGGATGTCAAACTAAGCCTTTGCCTCTTGAAGGCAGGGAAATTGGAATTTACCTAATCTCTTTTTTTCGAGAACAGCCACGTTATTCTTTTTGTAGAAAAGGCTTCATCACATGCTTCCCTGTGTTCCAACCCTTTGAGAACATCAAAGAGGACATTCCCGCCTTCTTTCTGGATCTGTGATGTAAACCACGTCAAGGCATCATAACTGCGCTCATTGGAACCAACGGTTACATACAACGGAGTTGCTGTAAAATCCGATGGGTATGCCCTATGTGCCTGCCCAGATGCAATAAGGGCAGCAGCAAACTGATTCGGCTTGTCATTAAGCAGTTTCCAGCAACCGCAAGCGCCCATGGACACGCCACAGATGTAGATTTTACAGGTATCGACATCCTTTGTACTCAAATAGAACGCAATAAGTTCCTCCACTTCGTCCGCATAACTGGAGCTATCATCCCTGCCATCCCATTCATGATCTTCAGGACATTGTGGGACAAGGAAATAGGCTGGAATTCGGTTCTTCTCTATGTACTCTGAAATGTTACGAACTCCAGTCTGGGTCAGCTGCTTCTGATTGTCGTTTCCGCTGGCATGTTTGCCATGTAGATAAATAATCAGAGCGGGGGTCTCTGTTTCGGAAGTACGGTTTGCCATTTCTTGATAAAGCAGTCCATTATGCTCCATCGGCTTAAATTCCTGTGCTTTCACACAAAAACTTGAAAGTAACCAAACGAGAATAGTTATATACCTTTTCATTGTCAAATAATTAAATTGGAATTTACTTGATTACCTTGACCACAGGTTTCCTCTGAGGATGAGTCCGTTTCCACCACATGTAGTAACCGCTCCAGGGGAGCAGAGCCCCGATGATGGCTGCAAGGAAATAGATGAACTTGACCAGCAGACCACCCCATTCGCCCGTATGCAGTTGCATCAAGACAACCTGCGGTGGCTTCTTCTCTTGTCCGTGATGGTTCGTATCAGGGCGCATGATGCTTATTTCGTCGGGCTTTTCCTGTTGTTGTCTTTCAAACTGACCGTGGTGCTCCATGTTGCTAACATCGCCGCCCAGAACGGTCATGGCTCCTTGGCGATACCAGTGGAACGACCAACTAGGACCCGTCAGCGACATCAGCAACAGGAACACAACGCCATAGATGCCCAACGACACATGGCTGTCATAGACAAAACGGCGGAAGCCTTTGCCCATTGAGACCTTCAGACGGTTCTTCAACATCTTCTTGCTACGTGGCCACCAGATGACGATGCCCGTAAGCAGGATCAGGGTCATGCAGATAGCCGTGACTCCCACGATGAAACGTCCGACGGACATGCCTTCATGCGGCTCTGACGGCACGTTCAGAAGATAGCGGTGTAACTGCTTGGCAGTGTTGACCAATGCCGATTCCTTCTCCCATCCAATCAGCTCGCCTGTGTAGGGATTGACGGCCAGTTTCTGATGGCCTCGCTCGGCAAACTGTGCGTAAGCTGGTTCATCGGCTTTCGATGGCATTTGAATGCTCTTCAACGTCAAGCCCTCAACGGTGTGTCTGCGTATGGCATCAATGAGTGCTTCATCCGTCAGATAGCGTCCTTCGCCTTTATCCTCAACATGCCTGATGTCTGCATTGATGGCTTTCTTGATTTCGTCCTGAAACACGATGACAGCCCCCGTCAGACAGACGATGGAGATGATCACTCCAAAAGCCAGCCCTAACCAGCGATGAATCTTCAAGCAAATCTTTCTCATCGTCCGCCCTCCTATTTGCTTTGTCTGAACAGCCAGTCACGTACGGCGGCAATCTTATAACCATAGTCGAAGGATGCCATGTGCTCCATGCCCTTGCCCGATTCCGGAAGTACACTTCCAGCCTCCCACTTGATGAAGTTGATATTGCCGCCACGGGCAATCAACTCTTCTGCCAGTCGCTCCTGTTCCTGAGCGGAAAGTTTGGCACTCCATGATGCGGAGTCAACACGGGCATCATTCTCCTTCAGCACTTTTGCCAAGTCTCTCATGCCACCCGATGCTTTCTGGTCTCCGCCAGCCACGATATAGAAGAAATTCTTCTTGCCGAAGTCCTGCATCTTAGAGGTGTCCCACTGGCTGCTGACAAACAGAGAGGCGGCAAAGAGGTCGGGATGGGTGATGTTGAAGTAGAACGACATCATGCCGCCCATCGACTGACCTGTAGTGTATAGACGGTTAGTGTCTACATTATATTCCTTGCAGACAGCTTCAAGCAGACGGATGGTCATCTCCACTTCGTCGGTGGTGCTCCAGTCGTCTTGCACGGCCCAGTCGGTATATTGCGGCACTAGCACAAAGGAGGGATGCTTCTGCTGATCCCTGTCGGAAGCGAACTCCAGGGCGCCATACCCTTGTGTGAGCGGAGCTGTCACCTCCTTACCGGCGGTGCTGGCATCGGCCATGAAGAGCACCAAGGGGAACTTCTCACCCGCCTCGGCTCCTTCAGGAACCAGTAGGTTGTACTCCATCGTCTTACCCGTATGTTCATCGTTGAAGGTCAATTGTTTAAACTTCTTCAACGTCTCATTCTTCAGAGCCACAAACGTGCTGTCTGAATCTTTGTTGATTTCCATGTGGCCACCTTGGCGAGTACCACGTTCGCCACCCTTTTTCTGAGCGCAGGCTGTCAGGCACATCACACCTACTGCCAATGCAAACATTACTTTCTTCATATTTTTGTGGAGTGTTTCGTGACGAGGCACTGGTCTCTGCCAAGACCTTTTTAAGTGAATTATATTATGTGTTTGTTTGCTAAATTGGAATTTATTGTTCGATAAAGTCTTTTACTGTCAGCCAAAAATCTGTATCAATTATCGTGATTTTCTCACCACTTCGAGTAAATGCATCAATGTAGTTATGATTGTCGAGTTTCAGAGATTCTATT